>Ga0222712_10007327_pt1 | contig 10704 bp, 7 predicted proteins | sample C33_657DmetaG_FD_165043 | JGI IMG/M metagenome (GOLD analysis project Ga0222712, IMG submission 165043) | Estuarine water microbial communities from San Francisco Bay, California, United States - C33_657D | ecosystem: Environmental > Aquatic > Marine > Unclassified | place: USA: California... | reverse complement strand
CTCAAGCCACTTAGACACAGACTCCTCAGTTGGGTCAATGTCCTGTGGGATAAATGAAGCGATCTTCTGATTTACCCCGCGACGTTCGAGGGCATCCTTGATTGATCTTTCACGTTGAGCCTTGCTAAGTCCATCGAACTGAGAACGAAGTTCTGCTAGTTCTTTATCCTTTTGCTTAGCTGCTTTGCGTAGTTGTTTTACAAGGTCGTTGCTTGACGAATCGAAATCGAAATCGTCTTCATCCTCGTAGTCGTAATTGGACATAGTCCTTCTCCCTATCATTGGTTTGATTACGTAGGCCTCACGATAAACTGGGGGATTTAACGTGGCTCCTACTACTGGTCTTGTTATCACTCCACTAGGCCAGTCGTTCTAGTGGCAGGCTTTATTTAGAAGTTACCTGCACGCTCACGTGCAAGTGCTCCTTGTGTTAGACCGGATCTACCAGAGAATTGTGCTTGCTCTAGTCCGGTTAGTTTCTTTCGCTTGGCTGCAGCTTCTGCTGCACCAGGTACGTTAAAGATTTCTTGTTCTGCAGTTTGCTGTGTGTAAGGGCTTTCAACTTGCGTTGAATAGATATCACTCAGCTTAGTTGCAGTAGGTAGAATGTCTGCTGCTGTTCGGTATCCTTGCTGTGCTTGTGCCTTTGTTACACCGTAACGTGCTAGGTATTCAGCATCTGTTACGTTGGTTGCAAGTCCCATCTGAACTGCTGATGAGCCAATTTCCGCTGCAGTGATACGACGCTTGATCTGCTCAAGTCCCTTAGTTGGGTCTAGTGCATAAGCAAGTAGATCGCCATTAGTAATGTCTGGGTAGAATGTCTTAAGCGCAATGCTGACTTCAGGGTTTGCATAAATCAAACGCTGTTGTGCTGTAGCAACGCGGTCTTCTAGTTCAACTGCAGACACATCGTTAGCAATAAAGTTAGTGAAACCTTCTTGTGTAGTTATGCCAGTTCTTGGGTCAACTGACTGCTTCCAATAAGAATCAGGAAGGCCAGCATTGCGAAGAATATTCTGGTACTGGTCTTCAAGGCCAATGTACTCAGCCTCAGAGATTGCCTTGAGTCCTTTAGCAATGCGTTGTGAGTTTGCCTTAAAGCGTTGTTTGTAGGCATCTGACTCACGCAACTTGATAGCAAATTCTGCAGGTGATGCACCTGATTGAATCAGTCCCTGTAGTGGCTGTACCAATGCACCAAGACCATACTTAGAAAACTCTGCATATAGCAAGTCATATGCTGACTGGCGATTAGCTGCTTCTGAAGCACTGGTTGCCGCAGTTGCTGCTTTGTTATCGTTAAGCATTTTTTGATACGCAACGTATGCTGCTTGATCTGTAAATACAGTTCCGTCAGTTGCCTTGTAAGTAAGTCCACTTGGTGTAGTCAACGTGCTGGTTGTAGTAAGAGTACCTGTACCAGTTGCAGTTGTACCTGTTGGACCTGTGCCAGTTGCAGTAGTGCCAGTCGGACCTGTTCCGGTTGCAGTTGTGCCAGTTGGTCCCGTTCCCGTAGCGGTTGTTCCAGTAGGTCCAGTGCCAGTAGCGGTTGTGCCTGTTGGGCCTGTACCTGTAGCGGTAGTACCAGTTGGGCCAGTGCCTGTTGCAGTAGTCCCTGCAGGACCAGTACCTGTAGCAGTAGTAGCTGTAGGTCCACTACTCATACCAATAGCTGCTTTTTCCTCAGCGGTTAATATTCCACCGCTAGTTAACTTCGCAATAATTCTTTGCAATTCTTCAGATGTATATTTCTTTGAAGTTGCTGTACCTGTTGGCGCCGCTGCTGGTGCTGCAGTTGGAGTTACTGATATTCCAAGAACTTTCTTTTCAGCGTCAGTTAATGCTTGACCGCTTTGTAATTTTCTAAGAGCAATTGCAGGATCTGCATTAGGTTCTGTGGCAGTCGTAGCTGGTGTTGCTGCAGGAGCTACACCTTTTGCAAGAAAGGCTTTTTCATCTGCTGTAAGAGTTTGACCTGATGCAAGTTTAGTTGCAATACGTTGCATATCTGCTTGATCTTTATAGTCATCTGGGTTAAAGCCAACGCTTGTTCCAGTTGTTCTGGTTACATTCGCAGGGATAACTCCAGGAGTAAATTCAGTTACCTTGATTGGTGGGCCGTCGTATCCAATTGGAACGATAACCATATTCTCACCAACGCCACCTGCACCTGTGCGAACAAACTTTACTTCTGCACCTGCTGCTTGCTGTTCTGCAGAAAGGATTGGCTTTGCAGTCATTTCCTTATAGGCAGCAGTAATACGTGCATTAGCCTCTGATGCTGTTTCACCTGGTAGGCGATTAGCACGGTCTGTTGACTTGGCACCAGATGCTACTTGAGCACGTGTTGCCTCATCAATTTCAGCTTGAGTTAATCCTTTAACTGGCATCTATTTACCCCATAAACCCAAAGTCTTGAAGGACCTTGAGCGCTCCGCTAGATACTTCATCTCTAGCACTCTGTGTGTACTGCCAACGATTGTCTTGACGCAACGCACGCTTGAAATCAAACAAGTTCATATCGCCCTTATCTGTAATAGCAGAACGTAGTGTTGGGTCATTAAGAGTAATTTGATCTGGATTAATTTCCAGTTCTGCAGCCATTTGGTTTCTGTATGGAGCATATACATTCTCAAGGTCGTATCCTTGATTCAGTAAGTTACGTACATACTCTGGCTGGCCTTGTGCTGCAAGAACGCGAGCATCTTGTGCTACGCGATTGATGTCAATGGTTCCTGCTGCAAGTCCCTGCAGAACTGCCTGCTCAAGATCTCCACCTGTAGTAGTTGTAGATACACCAGGCAAGATGTCCTTAAGTGAAAACCCATTAGCCTTAGCGATTGACTGTAGAGTCTGGAAGTTCTTAAGTGCTTCACCGCTGTAAGCAGTAACATTCTGAGCACCTAGTCCAGTGCCAGCAATGCTGGATACCTTGCCAATAAATGGAACGATAAGAGCATTAACTGCTAGTGGGTCATCATCTAAGAAACCGTCATAGATCTTCTGAGCAACAGATTCAGCCTGCTCTTCAGTAAGAGTAACGCCAGCAAGTTCACGTGCTCGTGCCTTGATTTCGTTCTTCTTCTTGGCAATGTATAGACCGTAATCTGTTTTAGATACATCTTCACCAGCTGCACGTAGTTCGTTGTACTTAGCACGATCAATGATACGTGTGCGTAGATTTGCTGAGTTCTTCTGCCACCAAGTTGTGCCACGTGCTGCAGCAAGAAACTTCTCGTTATCCCATTCTTCGTCAACTGCCTTGATGAGAATATCGCCAAGTCCAGGGACTGTGTTGAAAATATAATCAGGTAGGTCATACCAGAACTCTGTCTTTTCAAGAAGTGTCTTGAGGTTAGATGGTGGCTTAGTGCCAGTAGGCCCAGTAGGGCCTGTTGGCTTTGTGCCAGTAGGACCTGTTGGCTTAGTTCCAGTTGTTGGACCGGTTGGCTTGGTACCTGTAGTTGGTCCAGTTGGCTTGGTTCCTGTAGGACCAGTTGGCTTTGTACCAGTAGTAGGGCCAGTAGGTTTAGTAGCGCCAGTAGGTCCTGTTGTTATTGACGGAGGAGTAACCTTAATCTCAGGGAAGTACTTTTCAACTTCTCCTGCAATTGTCTTCAAGCGGTTAGTTGCACCGGTTCTTTGTTGCTTAAATGTAGTGGTGTCTTCACCACGTGCTTCAGCCTTCTTGATTGACGCATCAAGATCTTTGAGTTTCTTGTTAATGTCAATGTATTCTTCAGCAGTCTTTGCTAGCTTAGAAAGATTATTATACTCTGAGTTTATCTTTAAGCGTTCAGCATCAAGTTTTCTAATCTTTGTATTGATGGCTTTTGCTTCAGCGTCTGTAACAAAAGGCTTGCGTAGTGAAGCCCTAAGTTCACGGATCTCATCAACCTTGGCAGAGTATTGACCAGAGATTGTTTGTAGTTTAGTTCTAACTGCATTAGCCATTAGCGACCACCCAACGCATTCATAAATGTCTCATAGAAACCAAGAACCTTGTTGGCTCTGCCTTCATCTGTACCTGAAATCTGATCTACTAAGAACTGCTTTTCATCAAGACCAGGTGTTGTCAACTGTGTCTGGCTTGAGCCAGATGTTGAATACTTGGTGGTAGTTGCAGCCTGCTTCTCAACGCCCTTAAGAGCTGCTGTGTACTTCTTGATTTCAGCAGCAGTAGCCTTGCGGCCTAGAGTGTCTCGGATAATAGAATCAATTAACTGCTTTGCGCTATCTGGTGTGTAGGCAGTAATGCTGGTTACTACGCTTGGACCGCCAGTACCTGCACCATCACCGAACTCAATCTTCTGCTTTAAGAATTCGTCACGCCCAACAGGAGTAATCGCGCTTAGTTCTAGGCGATCCTGCTCTGCCTTTGTAAGTGCCTTCTGTAAGCCAAGTGAGTACTTGCTAGTAATCTTGCCTTTGTAATAACCGGCAGACTTGAGCAACTTAGAGTATCCGCTGATAAGTGTAGGACTCTTAGAGATTGTCTTAAGGAAATCTGTGAAGTCAGATGTAGTTCCACCTGTAGGTGAACCAGTTTGTGGAGTCTTTACTGGAAGCGGCGTCGCACCTGCGCGAGCTTGATCTGGTGTCTGTGCTACCAATTTAGTCTCCTAACAATCTACCAAAGAGCACGTTGTACGCACTCATTGTGTTCTCGTTGTATTGTGAAAGTTCACGCATTTTGATAATAGTTTCATCCTTGTTCATAGAAACTAGGAAGCTGCTACCACTAAACTGCTCTAAGTCATCCTTAGTTGTCTTGTAAGAGTTATACAAGTCCATCATCTGACGCAACTTGTTAGCTGTCTCAGGTGCTGCCTTGTAGGCTGACTTCTCATTGAGCATCTTCTGAAGGTCGTTAAGTGCCTTCATACGCTCAATAGCCTTCTTGCCACCCTGTGCTAGTTCTTCTTGAACTAATGGACGACCAGCCTTGAATACTGTTGACCAGTCTGTGAACTCCTTGCGAAGTTGTGAGCGCTCAAAGTCTGTAGCTACAGATTCGAGGTTTGCCTCGTATGCGTTCTTCTTCTCGTAGTAAGTCTGCATATCTGCTGCAGTCTGTACCTCACGCATAAAGTCAGAAACAACTTTGTTCTTACGAAGACCCATATCTGTCATAGTCTTGTAAGCATCCCAAGAGTATCCAGCCTTGTGAGGAATTAAGAATGCTGCACCCTGTGGGTAATCCTTAAACAGTGTCTCGTTCTTGTCAACAAAGTCGCCTGATTCCTGTGCATAACGGAAGTAGGCAACAGTTGAACGCTCTGATTCAGAGACAGTAAACGGCATCTGATCTGGGTAGCGCTTGACCCATTCGGTCATCGCTGTATCGTAATCACCGTACTTGTCTAGCAATCCGTACCAAGTCTGCTTAAATGATGCTTCACCATTGTCGCGTACCCAGTCAGCCATCTCAGACTTGAGTTGTACCTGCGCTGTAGCAGGTGCAGTAAAGCCGTAAACAACACGCATACCTAGGATACCTAGTGTGGTGTTCTTCAAACGAACGCGGTAATCCTCTAGTTCAGCTGCGCTGAATGGGATAGGCACGTTATTTTCATCGTACTTCTGTACGAGTCCGTGTCCACCTGCTTCAAGATAAGTCATAGCCTTACGCATAGCCGATGCGTACTGGCCATCACGCTCATCTTGGTTCATTGCTGAGTAGATACGGTTAACGTGTGCTGGCAAGAATGCTGAAACCATTGGTTGGTCTTCTGCATACTTACCTAAAAGTGTAGTTGTGATGCGATCTGCAGCACCAGGACTGAAGATACCTACAAGGTTTGATGCAACCTTGATAGATACGCCAGACAAAGGACCAGCAAGAGTAGGAATTGCTGACTCTGGGTTCAAAGATGGGGTAATCATCTTGAGCTTTGCACCAAACTCCACTGGGAATGGAGTCTTAAACTCAGCAGGTACACCTAACGCTGTCATTGCAGCTTGAACTGCACGGTAAACGTACTGTGTACCAGGGTAGATGAAGTATGGCTCACCTTGATCGTCGTATTGCACCCAACCTGAGTGGGTTACACCCTCATAAGTAAGGCTTGCCTTGACAATAGCCTCTGGGTTGTAGCGTACAACGCGATACATACGGCGATAGAAGTCTTCAGTAGCACGATAGAAGCGTGCAAAGTTACGAACTGAGAAAGCCAACTGGCTTTGCACTGCAGGGTTGTCAACATATGCCAAGATTTGTAGTCTTGCACGGTCTTCAACAATCTCTGCTAGCTTTGTGCGTGCATTAAACTCTGCTTTTGCAAGTGCTGCTTCATCTGTAATGCCGCGCTTGTAAGATGCAATAAATGCTTTCTCAAATCCAGTCTTCTCAAACTCTTTACGGAGCTTAATCATCTCTGCAAGAACCATAGGTTCACGTGAGAAACGAGCGTTAGCGTTACCTAACCAGTCCCAACCCCACTCCATAATAGATGTGGTGTAGTTACCGGTGTCTGAGATAGGCACAAGTTGTGGTCCAACGATGTAATCTGGAACATCATCAATGTTGTTTGGCAGATCATCAAGACCTAGCTTGCCAGTGATACGGTATTCGCCAGTCTCTGGGTCAAGAGTACGTACCTTAGATAGTAGATCTTGATTGATCTTTCCATCTTTTGATTTAACAAATAGTTGTTTTGCTGCATCGTAGATGCGCTTTGCGTGCTCTTCATTGCTGATGCCACGCTCTCCCATACGGAATGCTGCAACTTGCTTAGCATTTTCTGGGTCATTGAGCCAGTCAGCAATCTTACCGATTGCAACTTGTGCGCCTTCGTCGCTATCTGCAAGGTTTGCTACAGCAATACGACCTAGTTTGTCGTTTGAGTAGTAACCGATACGCATAATCCAAGCAACCTGAGTTGCTTCGTTAGCAAGAGGTGCCATAGTTGTGTAGGTTTTAGCGCCTTTAGCACGTGTAACCTTGGCATTTGACAGGTCATACCCAAGCTCTGCTGTGCGAACATTGTTCTTACGTGCAAAGTTAAGGGTACGAGTAAAAGCATCTATACCAGTAAAGGTATTCTTGCTGCCTTCAACAACATCCATAAGGGCATTGTCTAGGTCACCGAACAGAATCTGCTCTTGCAAGTACTTACGGTCATCAGCTGTGAACTTGCCTAGACCTGTACGCTCATAGAAGCGGTTGAGCTTGCCTTCGTTAAGAGCTTGTGCAGTAATCTGACGGATCTTAACTACATCGCCATTTGCCTCTTGAATAGCCTGCGTATAGTGCTTTGCTTCTTTACGATTAACAAAACGAATAACTCCACCTAGTGGATTTTCTGCAACTTTGCCTAGTTTAGTAATGCCTTCTTCAACTTGGCGTGCTGTACGCAAACGAGTATCAAGGAAACGTGCCTTAGCAAGACCGTATGGTGACTCACCGATTGCAAGGTGAACCATTAAATCTTCTGTTGCGTTACGAATAGCATAACGAGGACCAGCAAGAGTCAAGAATGACCAAGCTGTAGTCATCTTCTCAACCCAGTCAGAGTGTGCAAGACCTGCAATGTTTTGAATAAGTCCAGAACGTGATGCTGCACGGTCAATATCACGAATACTTAGGACAGATACAGAGTCATCTAGGTCAGATAAAATAAGACCTACCTGCTCGCCATCTGGTAATGCTGCTGGGTTGTACTTAGTGCGAGGATCTGTTACCGCAAACTCACGCTTAGGCGTGCTGTTCAACTGGTCGGCAATTACCTTGCCTTCTTTAGTTACGTTCAACCCGCGAATGTCAGCGATAGTTGATTGTAGACCGTAAAAGATTTCCTTCTTGCGTCCTATTTCAGCACTGTCAAATGCCTGAGCAATTAACTTAGACTCGTTCTTTGGAAGAACCAAGCGTGCATACTGGTAGACCTTCTTAGCACCGTCTGCAGATGTAACGTCGAAACGTCCTCCATCAAAGAAAGGGATCTCTTCAAACTTAGCCTTGAAACGGTCAATTCGATATTGAACTTGAGCAATTGAAAAACGTGCTGTTAGCTTTGCATCAGCATTAGCCTTGACTGTGTTAACAATAGTCTCTCGACCATCAATAACTGCCTTAGCAATTCCATCATCTGTAGTTGCTCCACCAAAGTAAAGGTCATCTACAAACTTAGGACCGATACGATCAAGGTTAAATACCTTGTTAGCTGTGGTTACAGTTGTAACGCGAGCCTTGCGTAGTGGATCTAGGCGTGGAATCATCACACGCTTGCGACCAATCTGGCCCTTCATCATTTCTTCTACCTGCTTAGCATTCAAGAAGAATGCTCTAGCGGTATCTGCATTTGTAACTGCTACATCTGCGTTGATGAAAGACTTGATGACTGGGTCACCAAACTCTGGTGCAATAGTTGAAAGACGCTGCTTGATAGCAACAGCTTCCTTTGTAGCACCTGAATCAATAGCCTTCTTAAAGGCTCCTAGTTCTGCGCCATATGTGTTCCAGAAGTTTTGCACCTGTGGACGTGCGAAGACTTCGTCAACCTTATTGCCACCGATAACAACATCTAGCGAATAACGTGAGATATCTACTGCACGCTTTGCTTTACCGCCAAGAATCAGTGGATCTGCAAAGACGCGGTATGCAGCATCGAATGCTCCAGATACTGCACGGTAGAAAAGACCTGAGCCTTCAATCTGCTCTGGTGTAATCAGGTTTGCAATCTGACGACCAGGTGAGTACTTGGATGCCTGAACTGCATCTAGTGCATCTTGAAATAAATCATCTTTGTTCTGTGCAGCCATTGCTGCAATCTGACGTTGTGCATCTGTTCCAGATGAAGCGATGTCGCTTAACTTCTCACCAGCTGCAACACGCATTGCTACTTGAATGCGGTCATTACCAAATCGTGATGTTGCCTTCTCAATACGACCTGGGTTAAATACCTTGTCGCCTTTGTCGTTGGCTGTAGTCCAAGCGTCAGCAATGTTCTTGCCTTCCATAACGGCAATAGCGCCGGTACGGTAAAGACGTGTAGATAGGTCAGAGACTTCGGTAAGGCCCTGCAATACAGCGCCACCTGTGTAATGCCAAGCAGTGCCTAGCCAACCACGGTTGGCCTTAACTGCTGGATCTTCTTCTCCTGCTACACGCTTAAGAGCTGCCTGTTGTTCAGGTGTCTTAGATGCGTATGCCTGTTGAGCGACGCTTTGTGGCAGGTTAGAAAGTTCACGGTGTACAGATAGAGTCTTGCTGAAAGCCTCCATCGCTTTCTTCTCTTCAGGTGTTAAACCTGCAGCAGAAGCGGCAGCGTTAAAGTCAGCCAATTAGTCACCTCGCGCAACAGCCTGCTGATACAAGATGGCAATAGTTCCATCTGTGTCAAAGGGCAACATCTTGGCTAGCGTGTCAGATGTCTTTGCAACTGACTTCTGCATCATTAGTGCGTTAGCACCTGGACCTGGACCCATATCAATGCCTGCTGTAATTGGTTCGTTTGGACGAGTAGTTGGTGCAAACAATTCTGTTATTGGAGCTTGTGTTACTTGCTCACGGAACTTAGAAGGTGCTTCGCCACGTACGTCAGGTGTTTTTGCAAGCGGAGCACCAGACTTAATTGCCTGTGTCTCAACGCCTTCGCCGTAACCTGTAGAACCCAATGAGAGTTTATCGCTGCGTACAGCGTACTTACCTGGACCTGACGCACCTGCAAGCGGGTTCATTGGTGCAGTTGTCATTTGTCCTCCTCTAACGTCTCTAAATCTTGTGCCATATCTTCCCAAGCCTTATTGACTTTGGTTTTCTGATTGGCGTGGTAAATGGAAAGTTCATAAATTTCCGACATAAGTGTTTCTACGCATTGTGTTAGGTTGTAGAAGAACCCAATAATAATTACTGCAAAGTCTGTCCGGCGTACAGGGCGTGGAATCCTATCGTTATCGTTCAACACCCTGTACACCTTTCAGTAATTAAGCCTTCTTGCCTTTGCGAGCTGGTCCGGCATAACCGAAGTCAACTTTACCGCCTTTGACTGATCCTGCCTTTGTATCAACCTTGATTGGTTGTACTGGAGCTGGAGCGTGTGATCCCTTATTCATATTTGCACCTCCTTCGGTTACGCTGCACCGCCGGTTAATCCGGCGAGTAGTTGTGCTATATCGGGTTTTTGACCAGCAGCAGGGGCCTGACCAGCTTGTTCTTGTGGAGGTTGCTGCGAGGCAGGAGCGGGGGCCGCGCCTGCTGCTGGAAGTTCTGGTCCACCTGGCATTGCCATCTCAGGCATAGGTGGTGGTTCTGGTGCAAATGCTTTCTCAACGATTGTCTCTAGTGCCATACCCTTTTGACGACCCTTAATAACTTCTGCAATTCGTGAAACGATTAGCGATGGGTCTTGTCCTTGCGCTGCAAGCGCCGGGATAGCTTGTGCGTACTGTGCCACTGAGACACGAAGAGCATCACGCATTTCTTCAATATCAACACGTTGTTCCTCCTGAGTGACATTCAAGTCCATAGGAATCTCACGGCGTACATAGTCGCGGGAAACTAACTTGTCTGAACGCATCTGCAGCAATGCAATGATTGCACGTGATGGATCCATACCAGACATAATGCCGTAACGAACATCTACGCCGTACTCGCCCTTAATGTCACGACCAGGTGTGTACTTCAGAACATAAGGTGTACCGTCATCGGTTCCACGAATTGTCTTCTGTACATTGCTGAATAGTCTTTCATCTAATTTG
>Ga0222712_10007323_pt1 | contig 10706 bp, 7 predicted proteins | sample C33_657DmetaG_FD_165043 | JGI IMG/M metagenome (GOLD analysis project Ga0222712, IMG submission 165043) | Estuarine water microbial communities from San Francisco Bay, California, United States - C33_657D | ecosystem: Environmental > Aquatic > Marine > Unclassified | place: USA: California... | reverse complement strand
ATTTTTCAATATAATTTAGTTATTTACCATGAAAATTGTAAACAATAAAGTAGTTTATTCCGCTTCTGATATTACTTCTTTTGTGAATTGTGAACACTTAGTTCATAATACGGTAAGAAAAATGAATGGAGAAATTGAAGAGCCATTCTTTAAGAATAAAACAGTAGAATTACTCCAACAAAGAGGTCAAGATTTTGAGGCTAAAATTCTTAATAAATATAAAGCTGACAATTTAATCGTTGTTGAAATCCAACCACATGCTACGAGTGCTATTCAAGACACATTAGTTGCTATGCAAGCAGGTACCGATATAATTTATCAAGCTAAATTTGAGCAAGGGAATTGGATGGGTATTGCAGATTTTCTTATCAAAACGGATAGAATATCTAATTTGGGTGAATGGTCTTATGAGGTCATAGATACGAAACTAACCAATGAGACTAAAGCGTCTACCATTATTCAAATAACTCTTTATTCATTCTTCTTAGAGCAAATTCAAGGTGTTTTGCCTGAATATATGTACGTGAAAACGCCTCATCATGATGAGGCCTATAGAGTTTTAGATTATACTGCATATGTAAGATTTGTTCAAAAACAAGTAGAAGGTAAGGCTCCATCTATTCAAGAAACATATCCACAGCCTGTTACACATTGTGATGTCTGTAAATGGTGGACTGTTTGTAATGATAGAAGAAGAGCTGATGATCATCTGTGTTTTATTGCAGGTATGGGAGCTAATCAAACAAAAGAATTTGAAAGTCAAGGTTATAATACATTAAGTGCAGTAGCAAACATCCCTGATGGTTTACCATATGTATTGCCTAACCCAATTACTAAGGGTTCGGAAGCCACTTATCAAAGATTGATTCATCAAGCTAAACTACAAAAAGCATCAAGAGATAAAGGGGTTTTTAAATTTGATCTATTACCTATAAACCCTGAAGAAAATTTAGGTTTTAAAAGAATGCCATTACCTTCTACAGGGGATATCTATTTTGATTTTGAAGGGGATCCTTTAATTGAGCCCAATGGATTAGAGTATTTATTTGGATGGGTTCAGAATAAGCAATATGAAAATATATGGGTTTTGAATGAAGCCGATGAGAGAGCAGCTTTAATAAAATTTATCGATTTTGTTGAAGCTCAACTAGAAATAGACCCAAACCTTCATATTTATCATTTTTCTCCTTACGAAACCGTTGCTCTAAAACGATTGGTGAGTAAATATGCAGTTAAGGAAAACGAATTAGATAATTTCTTACGATCAGAATTATTTGTTGATTTACATGCCGTTTTTAAGCAAGCAGTTAGAGCAGGTGTAGAAAAGTACTCATTAAAGGATCTAGAGCCATTACATGGATTTGAGAGAGCTATTAACTTACAAGATTTGTCTAAGCAAAAATCTATCTTGGAGTTTTTGTTAGAATCTGGACAATTAGAAGAAATACCTGACAAACTTATCAATACTGTAGAGCGTTATAATGAAGAAGATTGCCGATCTACAGAATCTATTCATATTTGGTTGGAAAATCAGCGTAATTTAAATTTTCCTAATTTAGAAAGACCAGTTGCTAAATCTGTTCCTCCAGATAACTTATCTGATTTTCTGAAAAATATACTACCGATTAAAAATAAATTGTTAGAAGGCCTGTTTGATGATAGGGGAATTTTAATTGCTGAATTTAAGGATTTAAATAATGAACAACAAGCTAAATTGATGCTTGCTCATATGTTAGAGTGGTATAGGAGGGAAGCAAAATCATTTTGGTGGGAGTTTTTTAGATTAAAAGAGTTAGAGGATGAGGAGCTTTTAGATGAAAGGGCTGCAATTTCAGGACTGCAATTAATTCCTGGGAGAAGATTAACTGTAAAACGTAAAATTACGGATGTATATTCATTCCCCAATCAAGAAACAGATTTACGAGTTAATGATGATTTGAAATTAAAAGATGGAACAGATTTAGGGTCGGTTTATGATATAAATTTTGAAAAAAATGAAATTACAATCCTAAAAGGTCCATCAAAAATGGATATCCATCCTTCTTCTGTTACTAATTTGAAAAACTTTAATACTAAAGTTAAAGAGGAATCAATTATTGATTTAGCAACTCATGTGGCTGAATTTGGTTTCGACAACATTAATACCTACTGGAAGCCTGCAATAGATTTGTTATTGAAAAATAATCCTAATTATACATCTAGTCCAATATTTGATAGTGAAATCATTCAAGATACATTTAATAAATTGGCAGTTTTGAATAATAGCATTTTATCTATTCAGGGTCCTCCGGGTACCGGGAAAAGCCATACGGCGGCTCATTTAATTATAAAGCTAATTGCTCAAGGTAAAAAAATTGGTATAGCTGCATTAAGTCATAAGGTAATTGAAAATTTAATATCAAAAGTGCACGAGATTAATCAAACGGACTATAAGTTGTCTATTATGACTATTCAAAAAGTTAGCTCTGATGATAATAAAGATCTTGCATATTGGCATAAAATCAAAGATATAGATACTATTGTCTCCCAATTATCTACTGCAAATATTATTGCTGGTACTTCTTTTTTCTTTGCCAATAATAAAGTACAAGGCGCATTAGATTATTTATTTGTCGATGAAGCGGGTCAGTTGTCTTTAGTGGATACCTTATCTATGGTGGCAAGTGCTAAAAATCTTGTTTTATTAGGAGATCCACAGCAATTACAACAGCCCCAGCAAGGTACCCATCCGTATAATACAGAGGTATCTGCATTAGAGCATGTTTTAGATGGAGCGGCAACGATAACTGATGATAAAGGAGTCTTTTTGGCTAAAACATGGAGAATGCATCCCAAGCTTACTCAATTTGTTTCTATTAATTTCTATGATAATAAGTTGTTCAGCGTTGATGGATTGGAAAATCAGTCAATAAAAGGTTCTTTGGCATTCCCTAATCCGGGTATTTATATTGATGAGGTTAATCATGAGGCCAACACCAATGAGTCTAAAGAGGAGGCTAATCGTGTAATTGCTATATTAAAGGACTTATTAGATGGAACAAAAACCTTTATTGATAAAGAAGGTTTAGAGCGTACTTTACAAGCAACTGATATCAAAATTATAACGCCATATAATGCTCAATTACAATTAATTAATAAGCTTATTGTGCAACATAATTTACCTTCTATTCAAATTGGAACCGTAGATAAGTTTCAAGGCCAAGAGGCGCCAGTGATAATATGCTCTATGGCTACTTCTAGTGCAGAAGACGCCCCGCGTGGAATGGACTTTATTTATAGTCCTAATCGATTAAATGTAGCTGTTTCTCGTGCTAAAGCCTTATTTATAATGGTGGCAAGTAAAAAATTGTTTGAAGCCAATTGTAAATCCCCTAAACAATTAAAATTAGTAAATCCATTTTGTAGTCTTCGGGAGCACTCCTTGTAAATAAGTTACGCAGTGGTACAAATATATTTGTAAAAAAATTAGCTATATGAATACTATGACATCACAACTTGTTCAAGAATTTGACATTTTAAGTAACAATGAATCGGTTGAGCTTTTTATTAAAAGCCATGATCCGCTTATCGTTAATTATTTAGCTTTATTCGAAGAGGATGAAAAGGTGGAAAAGGTATTAGAAGCATTAAGAGTAGGTATTATAGCCATACATTCTGCTAGTCCATCTTTAGATACCAAAGTTGTAGATGAAAAGTTTAATCAAGTACAATCTACTATAGATTCGTATTTAAATACTTTTAAAGGCGATTTAAAAGGTCAATTAGAAGACTTTTTCAAGCCTGTAAGTGGTGCCATTCCTCAATCATTAGATAGTTTTTTTGGCGCCAATGGTAAAATGCCAGCATTGTTAAATCAATACTTTAGTCAAGATAATGGACGTCTATTTGCGCTGATCCAAGAACAAGTTGGTCCAAATAGTCAATTTGCAAAATCATTAGATCCCAATAATAAAGAAAGTGTGTTGTCTAAATTGGAACAATTAGTTCAAAATCACTTACAAACTAAAACTACAGAGATTATTAATCAATTCTCCTTGGATATTGATAATTCAGCTTTGTCTAGATTACAGCGCTCTTTATTTGAGAAGGTACAAGAAATTCAGACTACCAATACCGCCTTTTTCGCTGAATTAAAACAAGAACTCGGTATTAAAACAGGTAAATCTTTGGAGGCAGAGCGCGGTACGGAAAAGGGTCGTGAATTTGAAACCGTGCTTTATGATAAAGTAGCGGAAGCCGCTAGACGTATGGGCGATCTATCAGAAAATGTTCGATCTAAAGTCGGTGTACTTAAAAATAGAAAAGTAGGTGATTACATTATTAAACTCGGGGAAACAAGTGCTGCTCCTGGTGCCAATATTGTAATTGAAGTTAAAATGGAAGAAAATTATAAGTTTTCTGCGGCAATAGATGAGTTGAAAACTGCAAAAGAGAATAGAACTGCAGATTATGGTATTTTTATCTTTGCTAAAGGATACGAACCAGCTGAAGTGGGAGATTTTTTAAAGTTGGGCAATGATTTTTATGTAACGGTAGATAAAGATCTTATGGATACCGATGAACCTTTGCTATTTTTTGAAGCAGCCTATAAAATTCTTAGAGTATTAATGATTGCCTCTAAACGAAAAGCAGATGCTGAAGAGATTGATTTAGAAGCGGTAAAAAGAGAAATAGAACAGTTATTAAAACTTACCTCAAAATTAGGTGAAATTAAAACTAAGGTTACGACTATTAAAAATAATAGTGATATAATTCTATCCTTGAATGACGAGTTGAAATTGCAGTTTGATACTTCTTTAAATAATATTTTAAATAAAATTAGTATTTAATACATGCCGGTAGATTTGTCTGACATATTAGTTGTTGGTGTTTCGTCAAGAGCCTTGTTCGATTTAGAAAAGGAGAATGAGCTTTTTGATATAAAGGGCATAGGGGAGTTTAGAAAGTATCAATTTGAGCAAGAAGGTACCCTATTGGCTCCAGGAACGGCCTTTTATTTAGTTAAAAGTTTACTGGAGCTTAATAAGCAAGCAAACAAAAAAATCGTAGAGGTTGTTGTTATGTCCCGTAATAGTGCTGAGACGGGCATGCGGGTTATTAACAGTATTGAGCATTATCAACTAGATATTACCCGTCTTGCTTTTACAGGTGGTCAGGCATTAAATGGCTATATAGCGGGTTATGATGTGGATCTATTCTTATCCAAAGATATAGCAGATGTACAACAGGTTATTGATAGTCAATTGTGTGCCGCAGCTGTCATTTATGCACCACCTAAAGACTTTAAACCAGAAACGAGTACGGTAAAGATAGCCTTTGATGCAGATGCGGTATTATTCTCTGATGAATCGGAGTACCGCTATAAAACGGAAGGGTTAGAAGCATTTCAACAACATGAAGCTGCAAATGCCAAAAATGCATTACTACAGGGACCATTTGCTAAATTACTAATTAAATTATCGGCTATACAAACGTATTTTCCTTCTGGCATTGAATTATCTCCTTTGCGCCTTGCTATAATAACAGCAAGAAGTGCCCCAAGTCATTTGAGGGTATTGCACACCTTAAGAGAGTGGGGTGTTTATATAGATGAAATACATTTCTTAGGAGGTTTGCCTAAGGATAAAATACTAGAAGCCTTTGGTGCACATATTTTCTTTGATGACCAAGAGGCACACTTGGTAAGTTCATCTAAGGTAGTGCCTTCAGGAAAGGTGCCCTATGCAAGTAATTCTAGGATGAATGATTTATAATTAAAAATCAGAAATTTCATTAGAGGATATATATTCAAGAAAATGATCTAATTGATCAGTAGGAGCGCATTTGTATTTTTGATAAAATCTATTGGTAATTCTATAGAACCCCTGTGGAATACCATATGTTTCTTCTGGATCAATAAATAAGTCTTCTTTACATATTTCAAAATGCGGTTTAGATATTGCTATTAAATCGGCTATGGAACCAAATTCTAGATAATTAATATTGTAGAATTGTAAGGCTTTAATTTTTAGTTTTAGATCTTGAAGATTTAATTCAGTATTTACTAATTTTTGATAATCATCAAAAAGTGATTGGTAGTCGTAGTCATCCTCTTCTATGTCACTAAATTCCATAACTAAGTTTCTGAAATACAAAGCAGGTAAGAAGGCTTTGAACTGATCGAGGTTGTCAAAAATCCAGATTTGTAAGTGGTCTGAAAAACCTGCTCTACTTATTTCATATAGATAATAGGAATCAGTTGTAGCTATTCTATCAAGTGCATTTTCAAATGCTAATGTGGGGTCAATTAATTCAATTGCTTCTTCTGCTGTCATGATCGATCGATAGTTATAATTTACAATTTAGCCATTAATTTAGATACTTGAACATAGTGTTTTAGAATTTTTTTCTCTTCAATACTATGTCCGTTTTTGATAATATTTTCAGATTTATGCTCTTGCTTAGTTACTTTAATGGTAATCCAAAGCCATATATTTTCATACAGCCAAGTGTTTACCATATAGTCAATGTTTCTATTGTTATTAACAAAGGCTTCATGTACACATTTTCCAATCTCAACGGCTCCAAAGATATGATCTCCAGTGGTTAAATTTGATGGCAAATTAATACTGTTTTCGGTACATATACCAGACGTAATCCCATTCTGTGTTTGTATGCCCCAGTAGCCTAATGCTAGTCGATACATAAAAGAGTTCATTAAATTAGGGCTTGCCTTATGATTGATGTAGGTATCCAATAATAAAAGTTGAAATCTAAATGCCTCTTTCCATTTTACTTGATTTTTCTGCCATATCTGATCTCTTTTATGAGCAATAAAGTACTCAACTGCATTGTCAATGCTTTTATATTGTGCTGATTTTGCCATTTTTATTTAGTTTTATTTGTCTTTAAGCAAAATAAAAAAACATCTTAGTAATCTATTTACAAGGTATTTCATTTTTATTTAATATTTTTATATATAAAATTATAGTTTATGGATAATAAGTATGAAATTTTTAGAGAAGGTGTTTTATTTGGATTTAAAGACGCTAATCAAGAAGTGATTATTGAGCCCATTTATGCTGATATCATATTTGTTCCAAATTATATTGATTTAGGTTTTAATACTTTTAAAGTTGTTTATCGATTAAAAAAATCTTTGGATGAAGAAAAGTTTATTTATTTACAATTATCTGACGATGACAATTCTGAGAATGTTATTTTATCAGCTGAGACTCCTTATGCTGTTCATTATTTCTATAGAGATTTTTCCTTAATAAATGAAGATGGCAACTATATACATAGGTTAAATTTAAATGGTTCTGTTGATAAAGTTGATTATCCTGATGAATTTGATGACAATAATATATTAAGTCTATTAAGGTGTTCAGATATAGTAAGAAAAGCGGATATAGAATATGGTGATGCTGGAGATATACTAGATTTAGATAAAATTATCTCATTTGATGAAGGTCACAAGCAATATAGCTGGAAACTTAATATTGCAACCTTACCTGGAAATTTAGGTTTTGAAAAAATAAATGATAATGATTTAGTATTACTTTCTGCACAAGATTTAAGTCCAAGTTCAGCCGAATTTAACTTAAATCTGGGCTATGATATTAAATTTTCTGACACGGCTCTGCTTGGCAACTATATAAGTGGTTATTACAAGGATATTACTGATTTTGATATTTTTGGACTTGCTTTAGTAAAGGATCCATATAGAAATAAATGGGCCTTTATGAATAGATATTTTTTTATTGTTTCTATATGGTTTGACTATTATTGTAATGAACCTATTTTAGCTGATTTTTATGGTTTGGGTATTCATGAGAATGAACGTTTAGTAATTAATGAATCCAAATTAATTAAACTTAAATTTAATGGCGACTTTATAACACAAATATTAATCAATCCATCGGTATTCATCGAAAATACTTCAGTTTATAATAGATTGTTTGAAAATAAAAAATCAAGAATGGATATAACTAATAGTGTTTATTGGAAAATTGATAGAGATTTTGCGACAGGGATTATTCTTGAAAATAATAACAATTTAAATTTATTAACCGATGAAAATTATAATAATGTATATAATTCAGAAAGTATAATTGATGATATTAAAACTTATTTTGATTACTTTATAGCAGCTCATTTATACTGGAAAAAGAATAAATTTGTGGGTATAGATAAGTGTATTGATGATCATCATACAGAAATGGGAATTATTCCAAGTCATTCATATATAATAGAAGAATATAGCTATGTTGATCAAGGAACAATTGATCATTTTAAGCCTTTTGGATATCAATAATAAAGTAGTTCATTTATATTTACTCAAAATCATAGCTTTAAGCTATAATTTCTATAAGTTCAAGGGCCAGATTTAGAGTGTTCATTATAACTTCAATAATAACATATTCATTTTTGAAATCTGGGCTATTTAGTAATTTTATATATTGTTAATTTTCAGTTTATTGTAAAATCATGTTTCACATTTTTAATAAAATTGTGTAAACATTTTGAATACTTAGATTTCAATTGAAATTTATAATTCAATTTTTTTAAACTATCTTTTTTTTTAATATGATTTATCTTGTTTAAATGCCTCGTGTATCTATTCTAATCCTTCTTTATTTATTTTTTAGCATTAATTGTTTTCCTATTGTTTCGTCAAACAAAACAATATATATATATCCTTTAGGCAGGTTAGAGCAGCTGTATTTGACTACAGTTCAGCAATCTATTCAAGGATTTTATCACTACAAATGTATAGTTATGCCTACTTTACCTATTGGAAACGATCTTATTTCTCCTGTTAAAAAGCGAGTAGATGCTAGTAAGGTACTAAAGAAATATAACACCAATAAAAATATACTGATCGTAACAGAAAGAGATATATGTCACGACAAACTTATATTAAAGCCCTATAGGCATTATATGCCAGAGTATGGTATTTTAGGCCTCGGATATAGACCTGGTTCTATTTGTGTAATTTCATTACACAGAATGAAAAGAAATGCGACAAAACAAAAAACATTAGATAGATTACAAAAAGTTACACTTCACGAAATTGGCCATAATTTAGGTTTAGATCATTGTATATACAATAAACAATGTCTAATGAATGATGCTAATGGTACCATATCACAGGTTGATAGAGAAAAAGTTTGGTTATGTACTAAATGTTCTAATTTTATTAATAAATGAAAAAGGGACAGCTTATTTCGTTAAAAAATCAATATTTAGAACTTTATTCAAACGGGATATTGGGAAAGACTTAAAATAGTTAATTATAAAATAATTCAAACTATTGACAGTGTATTTAGGTAATTTACAAAAATATATTTAAATTTATAACCTATGTAAGTCGTCAAATAAATTTACACAAGTGTTAAACAAACTTCAGTGACATGTATTGTTGGATATAAATATTACATTTTACAAAAAATAAGGAATAAGAGCAGCATGATGTGAAGGGTTTGTTGGGAAGATGTTAAGCTTACGAGATAATGCTAAATTCAAAATTTTTAAACGAAAGAATCAAATGAATCAAAAAGTCCATAACCAAATTGTAAGTTTTATATGGAGCATCGCAGACGATGTTCTGCGTGATGTATTTGTAAGAGGAAAATATCGTGATATAATTCTTCCATTTACAGTCCTAAGAAGATTAGATGCATTGCTTGTTCCTACAAAAGAGAAAGTTTTAGAAGCGAACGCTTTTCTTGCCAAGCAAAAAATTGATGATAAAAAAGCATTGGAAACTCAATCAGGTTATCCATTTTGGAATATTTCAAAATATACTTTTGAAACATTAATGAATGATGCGGATAACATTGATACTAATCTTGAGGCCTATTTGGATGGTTACAGTCCGAATGTACAAGAAATAATAAGCAAGTTCAAATTGCGCAATCAATTGGAAACAATGAAAGAGGCAGGTGTAACTTATTTGCTGATTGAAAAGCTTTGTAATAAAGAAATTAACCTAAGTCCTAACGAAGCGAAAAATAGCAAAGGTGATGTATTACCTCCCCTTACTAACCTGGGAATGGGATATGTTTTTGAAGAGCTGATTCGTAAGTTCAATGAAGAAAATAATGAGGAAGCTGGAGAGCACTTTACACCTCGTGAAATCATTAAGTTGATGACACATATTTTGTTTGAGCCTGTTAAAGATAAAATAAAAAAAGGCACTTATCTAATTTATGATCCTGCTTGCGGAAGTGGTGGAATGCTTACTGAGGCTGAAAACTTCGCCCTGGAAGTAACAAATAGCAAGGCGGACTTTGTTTTGTATGGACAAGAAGTAAATCCTGAGACCTACGCAATTTGTACTAGCGACATGTTAATCAAGGGTGAGAAATCTGAAAACATTGCCTACGGTTCTACACTCTCAAAAGACGGGTTCCCTCATTTACATTTTGATTTCATGCTTTCAAATCCTCCATACGGAAAAACATGGAAGATTGATGAGGATGCCATTGTAGATGATAGAGGAAAAAAAGGAAAAGAAAACATCAAAGATTCACGATTTGAAATTGGCTTACCATCTATTTCTGACGGACAACTATTGTTCCTGATGAATATGGTGAGTAAGATGAAGCACAATACAGAATTAGGTAGCCGCATTGCTACTGTTCACAATGGTTCAGCCTTGTTTACCGGAGATGCTGGCGGTGGCGAAAGCGAAATAAGAAAACACATCATCGAAAATGACT
>Ga0222712_10007321_pt1 | contig 10707 bp, 12 predicted proteins | sample C33_657DmetaG_FD_165043 | JGI IMG/M metagenome (GOLD analysis project Ga0222712, IMG submission 165043) | Estuarine water microbial communities from San Francisco Bay, California, United States - C33_657D | ecosystem: Environmental > Aquatic > Marine > Unclassified | place: USA: California... | reverse complement strand
CAGGAATTTAATATCGATCATGCTCGCACCTCCCGTGGATATGAACCTAAGAATCTAATCTCATCGCAGATCTCGCCTAGTTCATCGAGTGAACGAGCAACTGGCTCATCCTGGCAATGACCTTCGACATCAATAATGAAATGGTAGTGACCAAGCTCGCGTCCAGTGGGACGACTTTGAATGAATGTCAGGTTTACATCGTGATCTGCAAAGACAGTCAAAATTTCAAGAAGCGCACCCGCATGGTCGATATCGATGAAGAGGGCAACTGAGGTGCGGTCATGGCCAGTCGGCGCCGGAATATGGCCCGGCTTTCCTACTAAAACAAAGCGTGTGACTGCGCCATCGTTATCGCCAATGTTGTCAGCGATGACAGTCAGACCAAAGTGTTCAGCTGCGGCACTCGATGCAATAGCTGCATCAAATTCTCCGCGAGATAGTGATTGCGCTGCCGCTGCAGTTGATGCAGTCGCAACGAGTTCTGCATGTGGGTAATGCTTTGCAATATAAGTGCGGCACTGCGCCTCTGCATGAGGGTGGGTTGCGATGGTGGTGATTGCTGTGTTGCCATCTTTTGTCATGAGTGCGAATGTCACAGGCAGTGTTACTTCGCCAGCGACTACAAGTGGGTCGCCAGTTGCCAACTCATCAAGAGTTCGTGCGACGACTCCCTCGACCGAATTTTCGATAGGGACAAGTGCGAAATCTGCATCCCCGCTTCGAACGGCATCGAGGGCGGCGGTGACATTTGCATACGGAGTGCGAAGGTCCGTTGAGGTTGTAATTTTCTTGAGCGCAGCCTCTGTGAAGGTCCCAACAGGACCGAGATAGGCGTATGTACTCACTGCGCAAGGATAGCCGAGCACTGTAGTTCGATGCGCCGTCGGTTAGGCTAAGCGATATGGATAGCCTTTATTTTCTTAGCGCTGCGCGCTCAGCAGTTGGCTTAATCCGCAATGGAAATGAGGATGGTGCACTGACGCACCCACACTTGATTGCAGTTGCAGATGGAATGGGTGGGCACGCAGGTGGTGAGATCGCCTCAGCTATTGCACTCAAAATTCTTGCGCGCCGAGCAACTGTTTTCACAGATGCTGAGATGGATAAAGATTCTGCTGATGATTACTTCAATTCCACCATCGATGACATTGATAGCGCGCTCAAGGTAGCAAGTGATGAAGACCCCGCACTTAGTGGACTAGGAACAACGCTGACGGCGCTCTTTATCCGAGATAACCAAGCTGTACTTCTGCACGTGGGCGATTCACGCGCTTATCGAATTCGTGGCGCATCCATTGAACAACTCAGCGTTGATCACACGGTGATGCAAGAACTTCTCTCCGCAGGAACGATTACCCAAGCAGATGTTGCAGAGCATCCACAACGATCTATGTTGACGCAAGCACTTATGGGAAGCCAAACACTTTCCATCGCTTTACATATTTCTGACCTTAAAGCTGGCGATAGATTTATTCTCTGTAGCGATGGCCTCTCAGGCGTATTAACGGATAAAGAGATCAAAACACTGGCAAAATCTCAATCTCCGAAAGATGCAGTGGCGGCACTTGTTGATGCCACCTATATCAATGGTGCGCCAGATAACGTCACAATTATTGTCGCAGATATTGCAGATGGCACATCCGAACAGACCGCGATCGAATTTTTTGGAACGGCCGCTGCGTGATATCCAAACTTCTGGGCGAGCGTTATCTCCTCGGTGCAATGATCGGCACTGGTGGGATGGCAGATGTTTACACCGCGCAGGATCAACGACTCTCACGCGAAGTCGCAGTAAAAATCCTTCGCAGTGATTTAGCGCAAGATCCATCTTTCGTCTCACGCTTTAGAAAAGAGGCAAAGGCTGCCGCTGGACTTAACCATCCAGGAATTGTCGCTGTCTATGACTCTGGCGAAATTCCTGCTCCATACATCGTGATGGAACTTGTTGAAGGCCATACTTTGCGTGAGTTAATTCATGAAGGTGAACGTATTGAATGCGATCGCGCGCTAGAAATCATTGCCGGTGTTCTAGAAGCACTTGATTACTCACATATGCGCGGCATTGTTCATCGGGATATCAAGCCAGCAAACATCATGATTACTGAGTCCGGTGATGTGAAGGTGATGGACTTTGGAATTGCACGCGCGATTGATGACCTTGGTGCAACTCTTACCAGCACTTGGAATGTTGTTGGAACTGCGCAGTATTTATCGCCAGAGCAAGCGCAAGGTTCTATCGCAGATTCCCGCAGTGATCTGTACTCCACCGGTTGCCTGCTCTATGAATTACTTACAGGTCGTCCGCCATTTACTGGTGAGACTCCGGTGTCGATTGCTCTGCAACATGTTTCGGGGCAATACCCACCAGCGCGATCTCTACAACCAGATTTGCCGGAAGATATTGAGACAGTGTTAGCAGTTGCTTTGAGTAAGAGTCCAGATTCTCGCTACCAAGATGCGCTATCGATGTTGGCAGATATCAAACGACTACGCAGTGGAGTTCATGTAACTACCAAGATCGCTCGAATCCGCCCACTCAAGCGACGTAGCTTCTTGATTGCAGGTGTTTCAATTCTTATTGCGTCGGTGCTGGCAATTGTTGGACTCTCTGTCAATGGAGCATCTGAGCCAAGTGTTGGAAATGAGCTTCCCAATGTTGTTGGTCTCACCGAAGATCAGGCGCGCGAACTTTTAAGTCAGTATGTAGTCACCGTTACGCGCGCACATGATCCGCGAATTCCCGCAGGGCGTATTGCGAGCCAAATTCCCCTTGCATCTAGTGATGCAAAGCCCGGTTCTGGAATTGTTCTTACGATCTCTGATGGCCCAGGAAACGCGATTGTTCCCGACGGTCTTATTGGAATGGCGCTCACCGATGCGCGTGCTGCACTTGCAGCGGCAGGTCTTGTGGTCTCACAAACAATCGCCGCACCTTCTGATGAAGCACAGGGAACTGTTCTAGAAATAACGCCGGGCGCTGGTTCTACGATCACTGCCGGTTCTGGTGTAATTCTGACGATTGCAAGCGGTGAAGTAGAAGTTCCTGATCTCGTTGGTATCGAAGCGATCCAAGCAAAGACGCTTCTTTTTAACTCAGACTTTCTCATTAAGGAATTCTATGATTACGATCCAACGCAACCGATTGGTATTGTTATTCGTCAAGCACCTGAGGCTGGAACTACGCAAACAATTGGTGACTCGGTAACAATTACAATTAATCGCGCGCCTTAAACTTTTCCTAAAACTGGTGCAAGGCCGACAGACTTGGCGAGCGCCTCTTTATCGCCACATTGTGTTAACCAATTGGCAAGCATCAGATGTCCGTGCTCGGTCAACACTGACTCGGGATGAAATTGAACTCCTTCAATCGGTAAAGTTTTATGACGCATAGACATCACAACACCGGTTTCAGTTTTCCCAGTTACCTCTAAATCTTTACTGATTGTTGCAGGCTCTACAGCGAGTGAGTGATAGCGCGTTGCTGTAAATGGTGTGGGGATTGATGTAAAGACTCCGGCGCCGGTGTGATGAACTTGCGAAGTTTTGCCGTGTAGTAACTCAGGTGCGCGAGAAACCGTTGCGCCAAATGCGACACCAATTGCTTGATGTCCAAGACATACTCCGAAGAGTGGAATTGCGTGTTCTGCGCAATACTCAATCATTGCAATGCTCACGCCAGCTTCTTCGGGTGTTCCAGGTCCTGGTGAGATCAGCACTCCGTCGTAATCGCTGGCAGCGCTGGCTTGAACTTCATCATTGCGAAGCACAGTGCACTCAGCGCCAAGCTGCTGCAGGTATTGCACCAAGTTAAAGACGAAAGAGTCATAGTTATCCACGACTAGAATTCTGGTCTTGGTCGTCTTGGTCGTCATGGTCGTCATCGGGCAATTCTGGCCTATTCAAACGGTAGCCGGGGTGGCGAATTACTCTGGAATGCGTGTAACCTTTCGCCCATGCCAAAGTCGAAATTGCGTAAGAAGGTTCAGGAATCCCACGCCCATGAGGAGCAGATTCATGCGAGCGAACCACACGCTCCGCTAGAGAGTCCTTCATGGTTGGCACCTGTCATGGTCGCCAATTTCCTCATCGGCCTCTTCTGGATCGTCACCTTCTACGTCTCTCAGACTCAATATCCAGTTCCGGGTATCGGCGCGTGGAATATGATCATTGGATTCACCTTTATCGGCGTCGGCTTCTCGCTGGCGACCAAGTGGCGTTAACTCCCTCTCCTCAGATCCTCTAGCTGCTTTAGGGCCAATTCTCAGCATTCTCCCAGCAATAGGGAGGACTCTTTAGCTATGACAAAACCAAACAGTGGCCAGCGCATTCTCGTTGTCGATGACGAGACAAGCATTAGCGATCTCATCTCAACAAGCCTGCGCTTTGTAGGTTTTGATGTGCGCACCGCAGCAACCGGTTCGCAAGCACTGGCAGTTGCCGAAGAATTTAAGCCACATGCAATCGTTCTCGATGTCATGCTTCCAGATCAAGATGGTTTTGAAGTCTGTCGCCAGATTCGCAATGAAGGTGCACAAGTCGGAGTTCTCTTTCTCACCGCTAAAGATGGCATGGAAGATAAAGTCGCTGGGCTAACAATCGGTGGCGATGATTACATGACAAAGCCATTTAGTTTAGAGGAACTAGTTGCACGTCTTCGCGCACTCTTGCGCCGTATCGGTGTTGTTGAGATGGATCAGGATGACGAAAAGATTCGTTTTGCAGATCTTGAGCTCGATGAAGCAACTCACGAAGTGCGTCGTGCTGGAAATCTTTTGGATCTATCCCCCACAGAATTTTTACTTACACGTTATCTGTTGATCAACTCTGATCGAGTTGTATCAAAGGCGCAGATCCTCGATCATGTCTGGGAGTATGACTTTAGAGGCGATGCTGGAATTGTTGAAACTTATATTTCATACCTTCGCAAGAAGATTGATATCTACGAACCACCACTAATCCATACCGTCCGTGGCGTCGGTTACCGTCTCCGAGTTCCTAGCGAAAAATAATGACTAGCCCTTTCTCGCAATGGAGTTTGCGCAATCGCTTAGTTCTTGGCGTTGTCATCCTCTCGACCCTGGGATTTATTACATCCGGTGTCATTGCACAGAAACAAATTGAATCTTTTCTGATCCACCAAATAGATGATCAGCTTATGAATGTGGCTTCTGGCGCTCTTCCCCGAGTTAATCTCGCCGGAATAGTTGATGATGATTTCGAAGAACGTCGTGGCCGTTATGGACGTGATGACGATAATGACGCTCCGCCAACTCCTCTTAACCAGGTGCCGACAAGCACCTCTCTCACACTCTTAGATGGTAACGGCGCTGTTGTCGCTGGAATTGGCGGAGACCTCAACACGGTCTCTGTCAGAGATTACATTGCAGGTTACTCACCAGAAGAGGTCGCTGAATTTGAAGGCGAACCATTTACCATCAATGCAGAGGGTGAAAACTTTCGAGTCTTAGCGCTCCCGCTTCCTTCAAACCTAGGCTCTGTCGCAATCGCCCAATCGCTCAGCGATGTTGATCGCACACTCTCACGACTTCAGTGGCTCTTCTTCCTTATTGGACTTGTGATTGTTGGCCTTATCGCATTCGCATCACGAACAGTGATTAAGGTCGGTCTTAAACCACTTTCAGATGTTGAAGGCACTGCTGCACAAATTGCTGCAGGTGATCTCTCGGCTCGACTTCCTGAGGCGAATCCAAAAACTGAGGTGGGTCGACTTACTACTTCACTGAACACAATGCTTGCTCGCATTGAAGAATCATTTACTATTCAAAAGACGAGTGAAGATAAATTACGTCGCTTTGTGGCAGATGCTTCTCATGAACTTCGTACTCCGCTCACTGCGATTCGAGGCTTTGCAGAACTTCATCGCCAAGGCGCGGTCGCAGGTGAAGAAGATACAAAGCAGTTGCTTGCGCGCATTGAAGGTGAATCAATTCGTATGGGCTCACTTGTAGAAGATTTATTACTCCTTGCTCGTCTTGATCAAGCTCGAGAGATGGAATACCTGCCGGTAGATATTGCGCAGGTGACTAAGGACGCTGTTGCATCGGCACAGGTTGCTGGCCCCGAACATCCAATCTCTCTCATTGGTGATGCGGATGAGCTCTACACGCTCGGTGATCAGCACCGTATTCATCAGGTTATTGCTAACTTGTTAGCCAATGCGCGTACTCACACTCCTGCAGGAACAGCGATCGCTGTTTCAATTGCGCAGAGCAGCGATGGGGTGCGAATTGCAGTAAGTGATAGCGGGCCTGGACTTAGCGAAGAAGATCAGAGACGCATCTTTGAACGCTTTTATCGCGCCGATTCTTCTCGCGTGCGCAACGATGGTGAAGGAGGTGGACTTGGACTTTCGATCGTTGATGCAGTGATGAAGGCTCACGGCGGAAGCGTCTCTGTTGATTCTGAAGTGGGTAAGGGATCAACCTTTACCTTGTTCTTCCCACAGCCAAGTGAGGTTGCGCTTTAACTACTGCAACTACTGCTGAGGACCGAGGGATTCCATCGCACGCAGAGTTTCAATACGCTCTTCAATCGGTGGATGAGTTGAAAATAGCTTTGAGACAGACTTCCCATCCAGTGGAGATTCAATCCAAATATGTGCCACCGCATTTGATCGCTGGCGCACAACAGTGGAATCTGCAGCGAGTGTTTCTAGTGCGCGGCGCAGACCTGCTGGATTTCGTGTGAATGAGACTGCAGTTGCATCAGCTAAAGATTCACGACGACGAGAAATTGCGCTACGCAAAAGCATTGCGGCGATCGGTGCAAGAAGCATAATGACGAGCGAAACAATAAGAAGTAGTGGGTTTTGATTGCTATCACGGCGATCTCGCCCTCCACCAAACCACATCATGCGGGTGAGGAAATCACTCAAGATCGCAATTGCACCAGCAGTTGTTGCCGCCACTGCTGAGACGAGAGTGTCGCGATTTGCCACATGTGACATCTCGTGAGCGATAACGCCTTGTAGCTCGTCACGGTCCATTACTTCAAGGATTCGTGTTGTAAATGCGATGAGTGCATGATCCGGATTGCGTCCTGTGGCAAATGCATTTGGCGCGCTATCTTCAACGATCGCCACCTTGGGCATTGGCAGGCCACTTGCAATCACAACCTCTTCAATGAGATTAAAAAGTTCTGGATTATCTTCGCGTTGGATAACGCGAGCACCTGTCATCGTTAAAACTAATTTATCTGAACCGTAATACGAACCCCACACACCAACAAGTGCGATACCCACTGCAAGTGGAACTACAAAAGATGTTGTTCCGGCACCGAAATAGGTGAGTGCTGCGTATGCAACGAGCCATGTAAGTAAGGCCATTGCAGCAAGGAGAAAGTATGTCTTGCGCTTATTTGCTCCTTGCGCGCTACGAAAGTTCGAAGCCATCAGTGTTAGAAAGTAACCTTAGGGACTTCGCGCGATTGTGGATCTTCTACTTCATAGAATGGGCGAGCGCTTACCTTGGCAAGGCCAGCGAAGAGACTTGAAGGAATCGTTGCAACAGCTTCGTTGAGTGAGCGCACATTGTCGTTATAGAACTGGCGTGCAAAGGCAACTTTGTTTTCGGTTGTTGAAAGTTCTTCCTGAAGTGCAAGAAAGTTTGTTGAGGCCTTGAGATCTGGATATGCCTCAGCAACTGCGAGTAATCCACGAAGTGCTTGTGTCAACATGCCATCTGCTGCTGCAACATCTGCAACACCTGTAGCCGATGTTGCCTTTGCGCGAGCCGATACAACTGCATCAAAGGTAGATTGTTCGTGGGTTGCATATCCCTTTACTGTCTCAACAAGGTTTGGGATGAGGTCAGCACGGCGCTTGAGCTGTACTTCGATCTGTGCGAATGCTTCGTCAACACTGATGTTGAGGCGGACGAGGCGGTTGTATTGAGCAACGATAAAGATTGCAAGAAGAGCGATGACTCCGATGACTACAAATATTTCCATACTTACTTCAACCCCTTATCGGCAAGGGTTATTCCCTCACCAGTTAGTCGATCTTACTCCGGTGGAAGTTAAGGAAGGAACGGCTCGGTGTTGGCCCACGCTGACCTTGGTAGCGCGAACCGTATTTTTCGCTGCCATACGGGTGTTCTGCGGGTGATGAGAGTTTGATTAGACAGAGCTGGCCAATCTTCATTCCTGCAAATAATTTGACCGGAAGGTTTGCAACATTAGAAAGTTCTAGTGTGATGTGGCCAGAAAATCCTGGATCGATAAATCCTGCGGTGGAGTGTGTGAGAAGACCTAAGCGACCAAGAGAAGACTTTCCTTCTAAACGGCCAGCGATGTCATCAGGAAGTGTGATTACTTCGTAGGTGCTCGCCAGAACGAATTCGCCCGGATGCAAGATAAATGGTTCGGCTCCATCAGCTATAACTTCGCGGGTCAGCTCAGGCTGCTCGAGGGATGGGTCGATCACCGAATACTTATGGTTTTCAAAAACGCGGAAGTACTTGTCCAGACGCACATCGACAGAAGATGGCTGGATCATCGCCTCGTGGAAGGGTTCGCAGCCGACACGGCCTGCCTCTATCTCTGCGCGGATATCGCGATCACTAAGTAGCACGGCGCGAGCCTATCTCCCGCAGGGCAAAAATAGTTGAAGTCGACACTTGCATAAGTTACTGGCGGGTAGCAGCATACCGCTATGAGCCATTACATAGCCAACCTCCGCGATATTGAATTCTGCCTCTTCGACCTGCTTGGTCGCGACAAAGTGATGGGTACTGCGCCCTATGGCGAAGTCGATCGTGAGACCGCAGTCGGCATGCTTGAAGAGATGAAGCGTTTATGTGAAAACGATTTAGCCGCATCCTTTGTTGAAGGTGATCGTGTTGGCGCGGTTCTCAATAAAGAAACTGGAAATGTCACATTGCCAGAAAGTTTTAAGAAATCTTATAAAGCTTACGTTGATGGTGAATGGTGGCGTCTTGATGCACCTGTTGAACTTGGCGGAATGAAAGTTCCACCATCTGTCCGTTGGGCAATGGCTGAAATGGTCTTGGGGTCAAATCCTGCAATTCACATTTACGCATCTGGTTATGCATTTGCACATGTTGCTTACGTTCTTGGAACACCCGTGCAGAAAAAGATGGCACAGCACATGGTGGAAAAGCATTGGGGTGCAACGATGCAACTGACAGAACCTGATGCAGGTTCTGATGTGGGTGCCGGTCGATCAAAGGCTGTTGAACAAGCGGATGGAACATGGCACATCACCGGAACAAAGCGTTACATCACATCAGGTGATGCTGACTTCTACGACAATGTCATGCACTTTGTCCTTGCTCGTCGTGAAGGCGGCGGACCCGGAACTAAGGGACTTTCACTATTTCTTATTCCTAAATTTATGTTTGATCTTGAGACAGGCGATCTTGGAAAGCGCAATGGAGTTTATGTAACTGCGCTAGAAGATAAAATGGGTCTTAATGTTTCAGCCACCTGTGAAGTGAACTTGGGTGAGCACGAGCCTGCAGTCGGCTATCTCTTAGGCGATGTCCATCAAGGTATTGCGCAGATGTTTAAGGTGATTGAATTTGCGCGCATGATGGTGGGAACAAAAGCTATTGCAACTTTATCTGCCGGCTACCAACAGGCTTTGCTCTATGCAAAGCAGCGCATCCAAGGCGGAGATATGAAGGTCATGAACGATAAGGCCTCACCTCGTGTGGCCATTATTAAGCACCCAGATGTGCGTCGTTCGCTGATGGTTCAAAAGTCATATTCTGAAGGTATGAGAGCGCTCGTTCTCTACACCGCTTCAATTCAGGACGAGATCGAGCTTGCTGAAATTGCTGGCGATAAAGACCGTGCAGCCGAAATGATTGCACTCAATGATCTAATGCTTCCAATCGTTAAGGGTTACGGTTCAGAAAAGTCTTGGACACTTCTTGGAACTGAATCACTTCAAACATTTGGTGGCGCTGGCTTCACGCGCGATTGGCCGATCGAACAGTATGTGCGCGATGCAAAGATCGATACCTTGTATGAAGGAACAACTGCGATCCAAGGCCTTGATTTCTTCTTCCGCAAGATTGTAAAAGACGGTGGGAAAGCCCTAGGGATCCTCGGAAAAGAGATTGGCGCATTTGCAGCCACTGGCGGAGCACACGATGCGCAGAAGCAAGCGCTTCTTAAAGCACTCGGTGATCTTCAGGGAATGGTCGGAGTTCTTATTGGACATGCAATGGCATCACAAGAGAAAGCTGATGAGATCTACAAGGTTGGTCTTAATACTTCTCGGGTACTGATGGCTGTCGGTGACATCATCACTGCCTGGCTCTTGCTACGTCAGGCTGATATCGCAACCGAGAAAATTGCAGCCGGTGCTGGAAAAGATGCAGCCTTCTATGAAGGAAAGATTGCATCAGCTCACTTCTTTGTCGCTAACTATCTTCCACATATCACTGCTGATCGCAAGATCGTAGAGGGCACAGATAGCGCAATCATGGAGATTTCCGAGAACGCTTTTTAATCAGATACCCTTACCGGATGCTTAATCGCTTCCGAGGTGAGATCTACCTGATCACGGGTGCGCTCTTCTTCTCATTTAACGGTGTGATCTCAACGCTTGTCCTAGATCACTTATCTCCATTTCGCTTGACTCAGGTCAGATGTATCGGAGCTTTCGCGATCATCTTCGTAATTGTTGCTTCTCGTAATTTTCAATCACTGAAAGCTACT
>Ga0222712_10007318_pt1 | contig 10709 bp, 12 predicted proteins | sample C33_657DmetaG_FD_165043 | JGI IMG/M metagenome (GOLD analysis project Ga0222712, IMG submission 165043) | Estuarine water microbial communities from San Francisco Bay, California, United States - C33_657D | ecosystem: Environmental > Aquatic > Marine > Unclassified | place: USA: California... | reverse complement strand
TGGCGGCATCGTCGCCACGGCGCGCCCCGACCTCGGCCCCACCCTCGCGCCGTGGGGCGACAAACACTACGACCGCACCACGCCCGGCTACCGCGACCCCGCCGAACTCGCGCCCAACTACCGCATGAGCGAGCCCCAAGCCGCCGTCGCCGCCGCGCAACTCACGCGCCTCGCCGACATCGCCGCCCGCCGCCACCACGCGGGGACTTTCCTCACGACGCTGCTCGCCGATCTTCCCGGCGTCCGCCCGCCCCACGTCGCGCCCGGCAACACGCACAGCTACTGGTTTTATTTTCTTCGGCTCGATCTCGCCCACCTCGGCTGCACTCGCGCCGCTTGGGTCGACGCGCTCCGCGCCGAGGGCGCCATGGCCACGGCTGGTTACATTCCCACGCCGGTTTACCGCTACCGCGTTTTTCAAACTCACAACTTCTTCGGCGGCGCTTGGCCCGTGCGTGACGCCGGTCTCACCGCGATGGATTACCGCCAGGTCCATTGCCCGCACGCCGAAGCGATTCTCACCGACGGTGTCGTCCTCCCGCTCAACGAAGCCATGAGCGACGCCTATCTCGCCAAAGTCGCCCAAGCGATCCGCACCGTCACCGCCCGCCTGAGTCGGTAATTCCCCGCTTCCGGCGCGTCTCCGCCGGTCTTGCTGCCGCGTCGCCCACCTTCGCGCCCCCAAGGCACGAGCCTACCCGCGCGGGTGCGTTGCAGTGCGGCTAAGCCCAACTTAGCCGCCTCTAAACCCGCAGATTATCCCACGATGTCTTCGGTTAAAAAAATCAGCCCGACTAAGCGTACTACGTGTTTTATTACTCTCGCGGTAGTTTATAAGTCCTTCTCAGGCTCGTTTTTCATGGTATCATGCAATAAAGGTGCATTGTAACCCTCGTGTCTAACTATCCCGAAAACCAAGAGCTGATTCCCGACCATGTCTTTAACCGCCGCCCCCTTCGAAATGCCCGCATCGTTGGCCTCGGACTTCAAAACCAAGGCTCCCGCGGCCTCCACCGCCACGTACCAGACCCAAACCAAAAGCCGTATCGTCTATATCCTTCTCGCCGTGTTCCTCGGCTTCATGGGCACCCATAATTTCTACGCTGAACGCTATAAAATCGCCGTGCTGCAATGCCTGATCACCGCGTTCACCTTTTGGCTGATCGCGCCGGCCATTATCGTATGGCTTTGGGCCCTCTATGAGGTGTGGGACGTCAAAACCGACGGTCAAGACACCGCTTTCCATGTATGGCCCCGCGTCAAAGTCCCGGCGCTTTTTAAAGAAATCTAAACCCGCCCCGCCTCCTCTCCTTCGCCCTCCTCATTCACTCCATGCGCCTAAGTCGTCGCATCTCACCTATGTCTATACTCTGGCTCCCGTCCGGTAAATTATCCGACGGCACCCTTCTTTACGGCCCTTTATTCCAACATCCCGGCGAGGGCGGGTATGTGACCGAGGTCAAAATCGATGCCACCACCTGGTACGTGAAACACTCCAGCGAGACCATCAACCCTGATCTCATACCCGAGTTTCACGACTGGGTGCTCGCGCGCGCCCCGCGCATGACAGGCCTTTACGCCAACTATAAACGCGCCCGCCGGATGCCTTGAAGCCTAAGGCCCACGTGCGTTGCGCCCAGGGCAACGCGTTCGGAGGTTGTTCCCCTGCTTAGAACCATTGGGGATACGCGTTGGGAGATAGTTTTACTGCTCTGCCCCATTGGGGCAACGCGTTCGGAGATAGTTTCCCTGCTCTGCACCATTGGGGAAACACGTGGAAAGATAGTTTTACTGCTCTGCCCCATTGGGGAAACGCGTTGGAAGATTGTTCCCCTGCTATGCCCCAATGGGGAAACACGTGGGAAGCTAGTTTCACTGCTCTGTACCAATGGGGCAACGCGTTCGGAGGTTGTTCCCTTCCGCGGGATTAACCTCTCAACCCATATCCCCAACCTTCTCCGGTGCGCCTCAGCCGCCGATTAAGCCCACGGCTTGGCGCATCGCCGCAGCGGATACCGCGCAGGCCGGTTCATTGTCCAGTGCGTTGAGGATTTTATTAAAAGGCTCGGCGCGCATCGGACCGTCATAGCCCACCGCCACCAGCGCCCCAAGAAAGCCAGCCGTATCAATCACGCCGGTGGCCACGGGCAGCTCGCGCTCGCCGTCCTTCTGTTGTCCTTTGGCTAAATCCTTCGGCGCATCGTTGAGATCGACGCTCACAATCTCCGCGTTTTTCAACGCCCGCAGCTCGGCCACCGTGTCGCCGGCCTGCCACCAATGCCAACTGTCGAGGACCAGTCCGACATGGTTGTAGCCGATCTCGGCGATGAGCTCCCGGGTCTCCGCGAGGGTGTGGACAAACGGATATTTGCGCCCCACGAGCACGCGTTGTGTGCCCACGTACTCGAGACCGAAGCGCAGATCGTGATCGCCTAAAATGCGGGCGATTTCCCCCAGGCGCGCGACGTGTTGTTTGAAATTCGCGCGATACGTGAGCTCGTCGCTGCACGGCATCAACCAGGTGCCGACGCGGCGCACGCCCGCGCGTTGCAGGCCGGCGGCAATTTTGGGCAGGTCATTGATCCCGGCGCGAAAGGTCGCGTCATCTTTGCGGAAATCCACGGGCAAACCCGCCGCCGCCCACACCAGATGCTTCGTCCCGAGATCGGCAGCGAGCTCCGCGAGTTGCACGGGGGACATTCCGGCGATTTCCGCAGACATGGGTTCCACCGCCTCGAAGCCGTGCCGGTGCGCGAGACCGTTGAGTTCGCGCTGATTCGCGACGGTGACGCCGATGCTGCCCGGCGTGAGCGCGATTTTAAACGCGCGCTGCGGCGCACTCGCCGCTTGGGCTTTACTCTGCAGCGCCATCGCTGTCGCCAACACCGCGGAGCCTTGCACAAATTCACGTCGGTTCATGGCTCCACCGAAACCCACGCCGCCCGCCGAGGCAATCCGACTTATTCGGCGCGCGGCCCCGGGGTGATCTTTTACGAAAACTTCAACCTCGCGCCGTGCCCCGGCCCGCCCCCTGCTTTTGCGATCCCCTACCGCATGATCTCTCTTCGTCTCCCCTCGCGCCTGAGCGCCCTCGGCCTCGCTTTATTGCTCGCCCTCGCCCCGACGTTGCGCGCGACCACCGTGACGCTCACCGATGCGACCGTCGCCCAACTCCAAGCCGCGATGCAAGCCGGCGCCGTCTCCTCCGAGAAACTCACCCAGCTCTTCCTCGCCCGCATCGCGGCCTCTAATTCAGAATTTAAAGCTAATTCTTAGCGTTGACGACGGAAGTACCGATTGTCTCATAGCGTAAATGCGTTGGCTGCTATTTTTCATACCTTGTGTGCTCGCTGCTCAGAATCTCCAACGCGGTCACATAGATCTTCGCGTGGTATACGAGAGTCAGATTACTTCAGAAGATCAGTGGAGAACAGACTGGGGCGCCTTCTCCAAAGATTATCTCAATACCGGCATTCTCGACATTACGCTCCGCCAGATCGGGGGTCCCAGCCAACCTATTACCGTTACTTGGTATTTCATTGGCCACAATCTCAGGGAAAAAAAGCTATTCATCTACGACAGAGGCGACTTCACCGGTAAGATCGTGCGCGGCGGGGTGAAGCTTCTGCCGTATTCTCGCGAGTTGATCGCAAACCGCGAATACTGGCGCGGCCGCAACAAGCTAACGGGCGCCGAGCCGTGGGGTTGGGCGGTCTTCATCACGCAAGGCAGCCGTGCCCTCGAGGAAAAAGGCAGCACGCCCGAGATGATCAAGTGGGTGCGCGATAACCACACCGAACAAGATGCGCCCAGCGCTTCGAAGCGCGCAACACTACGATTCATTCCTCAAGCCGTCGGAGCGCAATAATGCGCGCTACACGTTCAGTAAAAATCCAGGATTACCTAAAAGTGATCCGAAGTTTTTTTGTGCACGCTGAAGCTTTTTACAGCCATACAACTCAGCGTACTTTTAACCACGTAAAAGCAGCATAGAGCACCTCAATCTCCCCAAAACCCACGACGAAATCATCGCTCTCTCCGAGAAAATTACCGAGCCGACCCAAGAAGGTTGGGTACCCAACAAAAACCGGCTCGACGCCTACCACCGCGAAAAGAAAGCCGGCACCCTCACCGATCAACCCTACCGCAGCGCCCTCGAAGACGGCCGCAAAATCGTCCGCGAAAACCTCACGTGGTTTCTCAATCAGGAAAAACTCGACGCCTTCATCGTCCCCACCTCCGCGCGTCCGCCGCTCCCCATCAAAGAAGCCAACGTCACCTCTCCGCCCGTGGGCAACGGCACCGTCGCCATCCTCGCCAACGTCACCGGCTGGCCCGACCTGATCGTCCCCGCGGGTTTCACCGCCGATCCGGTGTTGCCCGTGACACTTTCCTTCATCGGCCCCGCCTTCAGTGAAGCCCGCCTGCTCGCCCTCGGCTACGCGTTCGAACACCTTTGCCCCGCGCGCGGCTTGCCCGTCACGACGCCGATTCTCCCCGGCGAGACGATCACGTATTGATCGCTACGTTTGTAAAAAATCCGCCACGGCCCGGATCGCCGCCGCTTCGCGCTCGGCCCAATCCCCGCGCAATTCCAAGCAGTTGACGCCGCGCGTGCTCAACGCCTCGCGCCACACGCGCCGACACATCGCGCGCCCCGCCTCGTCGGGAAAACAGCGCTGCGGATCGGGCGTCCACCCCGCATCCGTATCGCAGAATAAAAACAACCCGCCCAGGCGCACGCGCACCTCGGCTTCCTCGCGGACCCACGCCGGACATTTTTCGGGAAACAACACGTCGTTCCACAACACGCACGTAAGCAAATCGGTGTCGCACACGACCGCCCGTTGCGCCGCGGCGGCCGCCCGGTCTTCGTTGGCGATTTGCCCGAGCGCGATGGTCCCGAGATCCTCCGCGACAATCTCGCCGCCACGCATATCCCAAAACTCCCGCACAAATTCCTCCGCCCACGGTTCGCCGAGATGCTCCGCCAAGCGCCGCGCGAGCGTCGTCTTGCCCGTGGACTCCGGGCCAAACACCACGATGCGCCGCACCGCGTTCATGGCTGCACCCTCGCCGCGCGCTGCCACGCGCGCCAGCCCAACACCGCGAGCCCGAGGTACACCGCGTAAAGAAACGCCGTGAACGCCAACTCCGCTTTCCAATACGCAGCCACGGCCACGAGATTGACGCCGATCCACAGCGGCCAGTTTTCCAATTTCTTCCGCGCTTGCAGCACCTGCGCCGCCACGCTGAACGCCGCAATACCCGCATCCCGCCACGGCATCACCGCATCTGTCCAACGCCGCAACGCCAACGCCCAGATCGCCGTCGCCAACACCGCGCCCGCAAGCGTCAAGGCCAGCCCACGCGTTGTCAGCCGCGACACCGGCAACTCCGGCCCTGCCGTCGTTCCCCATTGCCACCATCCCCAGGCCAGCGCGGTGAAAAAGAAAACCTGCAACGTCGCATCCGCATAAAATTTCGCGTGAAAAAACAACACGCCCTGCACGCCAACCGACAAAAGCCCGACGGGGAACGCCCACAACGTGCGCCGAATCATCAAGCCCACGCCGAGAATCCCGAGCGCGAGATTGAGTTGATCCAGCCACGCCGAACCCGTGAAGCCAGCCCAGATCGTTTTAAAAATTTCAGCCATGCGCCGCGATGTTCAAACCGTCCACGCCGTCGGGGCAACCGTGCGCTGCGTTCACTTTTTATCCGCGACCTTCGCTTCCATCGCCTCCCGCGTGATCGTGTAACGCGCCGCACACCGCGGACACCGGATTTCGATTTTCTCGTGCTCGCCAAACAATTCTACGGGATCGGCGCGCATGACCGGCGCCAGGACTTCCAGCATCCGCGCTTGGTTACACCCGCAGAACCAGCGCACGAGCCGCGTCTCCAGCAGGTTGATGGTTTCCGTCGTCTCAAGCGCCTTTACTTGCTCGACCGTGAGCGCGGCCAACCACGCCTTGTCGCAGTCGGGATGCTCGATCACGACCGCAAATTCCTCTTCGCCGAGCTGGAAGAACCGGGCGATGCGTTGCTCGCTCTGGTCGTAGAATTTTTCCAGCGCCACGAGCGGATCCGAACCCGTGAAGGTGATCGTGCTGCGCCGCGTCGGCTCGCGGCCGCGCACGACATCGGCATAAAAAATGTTTTCCGGAAATTCCCGCACGTTCTCCGCAAACACGCGACCGGCGACGCCGCCCGTCTCGTTGTCACCGGTGAGAAAAAGATTCACGCGCGGGTCTTGGAAATTGATCGTCCACGCCGTCATCTCGTTCCACGGCCGTGACACCGTGTGCAAGACGAAGGCCGCAAGCGCGCGCTTAAAAAGCGCATCGTGTTCCGGCGTCGGCTTCAGCCCATTTTCGGAAAGGTGGAGATAATAATCCACATAAAGCTCGCCCAGATCGACGCGCGCATAGAGCGCGTTGCGGCTGCGCACGTAATGCGTGCGCACTTGAAAACCGGGAACAACCGGAGGAATCGAAGGAGATTCTGCCATAACCTCAGCCTCCGCCCAATCGTGCGGTAAGTCCAGCCCGTCGACTCACAACTCCGTCGCCGTCACGCGCAACTCGCGGGCCTGCTCCGCCCGTTTCCGCGCTTTCTCCACGCCGAGGGCGTCGAGCCCGAGCGCATTGGCCACCGCCAAGACCGTACCGACCCCGCAAAACGGATCGAGCACCACGCGCGCGCCGACCTGATCCCGCGCGAACCGCACGGCGTGCGCCGCCGCCCGCACACCCATCGCGCGCACCCATTTTTGTTCACCCGTATCCATGATCACATCGGGAATCGTTAGCACGTCGGGGCATTTCATCGCCCGCGAAACAGCGATCAGATGCGTGAAACCAGGGCGTCCCGTCGTGAGCATGCCCGGCGGGCGCCGGCACACGATTTTGTGAAATAATACGTGGGCGCCGGCATCTTCCGCGGCACGCACCACCATCGCACCTTTGTCGATCCAGCGGCCTTCGTGTTTAATATCCGACTGGAAAAAGATCGCTGCACTCGCATCGGGCACGGCGTCGACGACCAGCCGCACCGCGCCGAGAAACCAATCGCGCCACACGGGCAACGCGACGCCCAACTCGGAAACATCGGGCAACGACGTAACCGCACAAGCACCCTCGATGCGTCCGCGCTCCCGCAACCACGGAATCGCATCGGCGCATACGACTTCACGCTGCGGGGTGGTGACGACTTTGGGTGGATCTTGGCTCATCCGGCGCAGCGCACCACGTCCCCGGCGTGAGCACAAGCCCGGTCCAGCTCCACCGAGCGCGGCGCATCGTTTCCTACTTCATGACCTTCCTCTGGGCTAATATAAACGAAGCACCGCATGCGTCTCGGCTTCGGCGATTGCCAAGCCATGAAATACTCCGGACGCTAAACCTTCATGGTTCAAACTCCGGTCTCATCCGTAGCGGTAGAAGAGAAGTTTTCTCTGCCGCTATTTCTATTTACCGTCACCGTCTCCTTGGCGGCGTTGATCGGTCTCGTCTGGCTTGTGGCACCCGCGGCCATCTGGCAGGCGCAGATCGCGTTTCGCGTGGGGCCATTCATCGTGTGCTTCCTCGCGGTGCATCTGCTGACGTGTTGTTTCGAATATTTTTTCCACCGCTACGTGTTACATAAGCCCGTCGTCGGCTTCTTAAGCCGCTTCTACAAACAACACACGCTCCACCATAATCTCACGCGCATCGGTCGCCGCCGCACGCCCGGGGGCCGCGACGTGCCTTTTATTGAAAACATTTACCCGGTGACGACGCCCGAACAAGGCGAGGCGTCTTTCTTTCCTTGGTACACGCTCTTCGCCTTTGCCGCCGCGATGTTTCCGGCCTTCGGCTTGATGCAATGGCTGATGCCGACGTGGCCCTGGTTCTTCGGCGGCTTCGGTGCACTGGCTTTCGCTTTGGCGCTCTACGAAATTTTCCACGCCATCGAACATTGGTCTTTCGAGCGTTGGGCCCCACTGATCGAAAGCAAAAATTTCGGCTGGTTCTGGCGCAAAGTTTACAGCTTTCACCTGCGTCATCACGCCGTGATCGATTGCAACGAAGGCATCTCCGGCTTTTTCACGCTGCCCGTGTTTGACTGGGTTTTCGGTACTTTTGTTTTACCCAAGACTCTTTTCACCGACGGCACCGAATGGCAGGCCGGCGAGTTCAAGAGCCCGCGGCCCTATGCATTCATCCGCTGGTGTGATGCGCGCGCCGATGCGATCGTGAAGAACCGTCGCGCCAAAGCTCGCGCTGATACCGAAGCCACCGCCGCAGCCTCAGCCACGAGTGACGGTTTAAGTTAAACCGCTAAGCGTTAGTTCACTCGCCAAGCCCCGCTCATTAAAGCGGGGCTTTTTTGGGTGCGGAAAACGAGAGTCCGGACTTATTTTTTTAGAGCCGGAATCTGCTCTTTCAATTTCTTCACCTTCGGCGCGATCACGTACCGGCAATAACCGGCGCTGGGGTTTTTCGCGAAATAATCCTGATGGTAACCCTCGGCCGGCCAGAACTTCACAAGCGGCACGATCTCGGTGGTGATGGGATCGCGGAAGGTCTTGCTCGCGGCGGCGAAGGATTTCGTCGCAGCGGCTTTCTGCGTCTCATCGGCGTAAAGGATGATCGAACGGTATTGCGGCCCATGATCGTTGCCCTGACCGCCGACCTGCGTCGGATTATGCACCGACCAAAAATAATCCAACAACGTCTCCAAGCTCACGACCGCGGGATCGTAATCGATCTTGATGACCTCAGCGTGGCCGGTCACCTGCGCGCAGATTTGCTCGTAAGTCGGATTGGCTTCTTTGCCGCCAGAGTAACCGCTCGTGACGGCCTTCACGCCGGGCAAGAGTTCATAAGTGGCCTCCGTACACCAGAAGCAACCACCACCGAGGACGAGAGACGAAAGTTGGGGCTGAGCGGCGTGGGACATGAGAGAAAAGGCGAAGATCGGCGCAATGAATCGAAGCAACGAAGAGAAACGTTTCATGGGATTGCACGCCACCGTGCGCAATTTCCGCCGCTCCGCAAGCCAGCGTGGCGGTTCGCGTACGGGCTCGCGCCACGGTTTAACGCGACAGTTTGCGGTATTTGATCCGGTGCGGTTGATCGGCCTCTTTGCCCTTACGCTTCTTAAAATCCTCAAGATAACTCGAGTAATTGCCCGCGAACCAGTGGACGTAGCTGTCGCCTTCGAACGCCATGATGTGCGTCGCTACCCGATCAAGGAACCAGCGATCGTGCGAAATAATCACCGCACAACCGGCAAACGTCTCGAGCGCTTCCTCCAGCGCGCGGATGGAATTCACGTCGAGATCGTTGGTCGGCTCGTCGAGCAGAAGCAGATTCGCGCCGCTCTTGAGCACGCGCGCGAGGAGCACGCGGTTGCGTTCGCCGCCGGAAAGCACGCCGACTTTTTTCTGCTGATCGGCGCCGGTGAAACCAAATTGCGCGCAATAGGCGCGGCTGTTCACCGAGCGCGGCCCGAGCGTGAGAATCTCCTGCCCGTCGCTGATGACTTCCCAGATCGTCTTGTTGCCTTCGAGTGAATCGCGCGACTGCTCGACGTAGGCCGACTTCACCGTATCGCCGACTTTGAAGGCACCAGCGTCGGCTTTTTCTAGATTGGTGATGAGTTTGAAAAGCGTGGTCTTGCCCGCGCCGTTGGGCCCGATGATGCCGACGATGCCACCGGGCGGCAGCGCGAAGTTAAGTTTATCGAACAACAATTTCTCGCCAAAAGCCTTCGCGACATTCTGCGCCTCAACCACGACCGTGCCTAAGCGCGGACCGGCGGGGATGATGATTTCAAATAATTTTTCTTGTTCGGCGACATCGGCTTTGAGCATGGCCTCGTAGGCGTTGATGCGGGCCTGACCCTTCGACTGGCGCGCCTTGGCGCCTTGGCGGATCCAACTGAGTTCGCGCGCCATCGCTTTCTGGCGCTTGCTCTCGGTGCGTTCGGCGACGGAGGCGACGGCCTGTTTTTGCTCCAGCCACGAGGAATAATTCCCCTTCCACGGCAAACCGTGGCCGTGATCAAGCTCGAGAATCCAACCGGCGACGTTATCCAAAAAGTAACGGTCGTGCGTGACGGCGATGACCGTGCCTTCGTAGCGGCTTAAATGCTGTTCGAGCCAATTGACGCTATCGGCATCGAGATGATTCGTCGGCTCATCGAGCAAGAGAATCGAGGGTTTTTGCAGGAGCAAACGCGCGAGCGCCACGCGGCGACGTTCACCGCCGGAGAGATGATCGACGATCGCATCACCGGCCGGACAACGCAGCGCATCCATCGCCATATCGACCTGCGGGGCGACATCCCAAGCACCGAGGGCGTCAATTTTTTCCTGCAATTTAGCCTGCTTGTCGGCGATGGCGTCTTTGGCCGCGTCGTCGGCCGCCTCGGAAAGTTCATCCCAACTCGCATCGTAGGCAGCGGTGAGATCGGTGAGATGTTTAACGCCTTCTTCGACGCAGGCGCGCACCGTCGAGCCGGGCGTGAGCGCAGGTTCTTGCTGGAGAAAGCCGACCGTGTAACCCGGCTCGAAGTGCACGCGGCCGTCGATTTCCGTGTCGACGCCAGCGAGGATGCGCATGAGCGAGGACTTGCCGGAGCCGTTGAGTCCGAGGACGCCGATCTTCGCGCCGTAATAAAACGACAACGAGATGTCGCGGAGGATTTCCTTGCGCTCG
>Ga0222712_10007314_pt1 | contig 10711 bp, 21 predicted proteins | sample C33_657DmetaG_FD_165043 | JGI IMG/M metagenome (GOLD analysis project Ga0222712, IMG submission 165043) | Estuarine water microbial communities from San Francisco Bay, California, United States - C33_657D | ecosystem: Environmental > Aquatic > Marine > Unclassified | place: USA: California... | reverse complement strand
CAATAATGTAAGTATTGGTACTAAACTTTATACGATGGTAACTTATAGAGAAACTTTAGATAATTTTCTAAAGAAGAATGAAAATAAACTAATTTACATACAAACAGATTCTCTTAGGTCAAATGGATTAAGAGCAATTGTAATTGACTAAAACAAAAATCACAAGGTAATAGAAACCCTCACTAATTGTGGGGGTTTTTGTTTTCATGACCACATTTATGACAAGTATATGGGTCATCACCACCGTCTAATAAATTCCAAGACCAACCACATTCATCACAGGTCACTTTATTACCTTCAACTGATTCATAGACTTTGTTTAAGTATGAACCACTTTCAGCAAAACCCATAATTCCTGTAATATAAAAATCGTCAAATAAACCAAACCCTTGTTTACCATAAAATAAACTATTTAAAACATCCATAAATTCACGATGACTAAATGACTCACCAATTTCTTTATTGTGTTCAATGTATATTACAAGTTCAGGTCTTCTTTGAGATGATAAAAATTTAAAATTTAAAACAGGTTTACCATTGGCAATTGAATAAACTTTCATTGCTTTATCTAACATTGGTTTTGCAATAGATATAACTTTATCAACGTTTTTATGAAAATAAACAATTACTTCAAACATAACATCATCACCAAAATACTTATTAACTAATCTAAATATTTCATCTTCTAAGTGAGTAATGTATTTTTCATATTCAGGATTGTAATCAGGTGAAACCATATGAAACATTGCTGAATCAATTGTTGCCTCAACACTAAAATTAAACACCTCATCACTAAAAGGTTCAGGAACAATAGTATATTGGATTTTACCATCAAAACTCAAAAAGTCATTTAATATATCATTAACTAATGATAATCTATCTTCATGATTTTCAATCATTAGTTTTCTTGACCTATATATTTGTTCATTTAAATTCATTATATTTATAAATATACTTAAAACAAATTATAAATGTACGGAAATACAAATTTAACCAAAGACTTTGTTGTTGATGATGACCCAATAAAACTTGTGGAGTTTGAGGAAAGGATTGCTTCGGGTGATAAGATTGAACCAAAAGATTGGATGCCATCGGAATATAGAAAACAACTTATCCGTATGATTGAACAACACGCTCACTCAGAAATTATTGGTTCATTACCTGAAGGTACTTGGATTACAAGAGCGCCAGGTTTTAGAAGAAAATTAGCTTTGATGGCAAAAGTTCAAGACGAAGTTGGACATGCTCAACTTTTATATTCTGCGGCTGAAACACTTGGAAAAACTCGCGAAAAAATGGTCAATGATTTAATTTCAGGTAAATCAAAATATTCAAATGTCTTTAATTATCCTGCTAAAACTTGGGCCGACACAGCGGTTATTGGATGGTTAATTGACGCGGCGGCAATTGTAAACCAACTTGCTAATGCTAAAGGTTCTTATGGTCCTTATTGTAGAGCGTTAGAACGTATCTGTTATGAAGAAAGTTTTCATTTGAAACAAGGACATGATAACTCAGTTTATCTTGCAACAGGGACCCCACAACAAAGAGAAATGGTACAAGACGCTCTTAATAGATGGTGGAGACCCGTAATTCATTTTTTTGGACCACCTGACTCACAGTCAGTCCACTCAGAAAAATTAATTAAATGGAAAATTAAAATGATGACAAATGATGAAATGAGAAATCAATTCTTCAATATGTATGTTCCAAAAATATTAGAACTTGGGTTAACATTACCTGACCCTGACTTAAAGAAAAATGATGACGGAACGTGGACTTATTCTGACCCTGATTGGGATGAGTTTTGGGCAGTAGTTAAAGGTAATGGTCCATGTAATAAAGAAAGAATTGCCGTTAGACGTATGGCCGAGGAACGTGGAAGATGGGTTAGAGAAGCCTTACAAAATAAAGATTCTGTTTATGTATCACCGTTAGCATGATGGAAATTATCACTGTATCTGAAAAAGCAAGAATACAAATCCAAAAACTTTTGGAAGAACAAAAGTTAAATAAGGAAACTTATTTTTTAAGAGTGGGTGTTAAAGGTGGTGGTTGTTCAGGAATGTCTTATGAATTGGGATTTGATACTATACCACAAGAAGGTGATAATATTGTTGAAGATAATTCCATAAAAATTGCCATAGATAAAAAATCTTTCCTTTATTTATTTGGGACTGAATTGGATTTTACAGATGGGTTAAATGGAAAAGGTTTCCAATTTATAAATCCAAACGCTTCTCGTACCTGTGGTTGTGGGGAAAGTTTCGCAATTTAAGGGGTTTTTATTTTTAAAATTTGTTGTATTTATATTACCATGAAAAAAATAAATCAAACCAAATATTCTTTATTCTATTCGGACGGAAAAAGAATGACTTATGGTAATTGTTTAATTGCTTGTTTTGCATCTATATTAGAATTACCTCTTGAAGAGGTACCAAATGTATATGTGTTTTATGGTTTGGATAAAGATAAGATATTAAGACCAGGTGAACACCAATGGTTTAAAATTATGGACTTGTGGTTGAACATGAAATATAATAAAACATTAAAGTATAAAGGACTAAACGAAATACCAACAGAAGAGTTTGTTATTGTTAGAGGTTTGTCAATGAGAAAGAAACCACATTGTTGTGTTTACCAAAAAGTTAACGGTAAATTGGTACCATACTTTGACCCACATCCTACATCAGAATTTTTATCTGAGGAACATCACTACTACACAATATTAGATGTTTAAGTATTTATTATTATAGTTTTATGAAAGAGTTAATTAAACAGATATTAAGAGAAGAACTTGAGAACAATGATAAGGAAACTGAAGTTGTTATTAAACCATCTGAACTTGCAAAAAAGAATATCTGTGATAGTGAAAAGTTTTGTAGTGCTCAGGGTAAGATTACTTTTGGTCAGTTGAAAGCGATTGTTGAAAGTGCGACACAAAAAAGATTATTCAAACACATTGGTGAGGGTGGATACAAAGCAACTCTAAGATTATTGCCATGGTTTTTACCACAATTAGCTTTGGGTGGTTTTATAACAGCATCTGTTAGAGCGTTAAATAAGATATTCAGACCAACATTAACAGAGACAACATCATATAAAACATGGTGGGGAAGAACTGTTATGAGAATGTTTGATGTTGCTGAAGGTGAATTACATACTGAAGACCCGTTAAGTAGAATATTCTTTGTCAGTGATGGTTTAATGACAATGATGAGTGATGTTTATAAAATTAAATTTGCTCATTACATTGCAAATCTTGCCGAGTCAAAACCCGATGATGAAGAAGTACCCGAATATTTTGTTGAGAATGAATTAAGAAATTGGTTGAATCATAAGTTTTTGTTGAATCCACCACTCCCAATGAAAATTGTTAACCAATAAAACCTTTTTGTAATTGAAAAGGAATACCTTTAACAGGTAAATTATATTTGTTACTGAACCATTGTCTAATTAATTTAAAAAATATAATCTTTGTTCCTGGCATATATTTTAAAATATCTTCTAATATTTTAAAATAAAATCCTAATTCATTTGTTGCGATGTTATATTGAAAATATCTTAAATTATTTTCATCAACAAAATAAAGATTGTTATCTTTTTTTCTACGTTTAAAAACTAATTTAGATTCTTTAGCTGTTAAATTTGGAACTGTAAAATCTATTAGGTCTAAAATTTCTTGTTCATTATATGATTCGTTGATGTATTCCATTTTAAATAAATACAATATATAAAAAAATTGTGGTTATTGAAAGTGTGTTATTTTTTATTATCTTTGTAACATATGGAACTACTATATGTTGTAATCGGTGCTTGGATTGGTATGGTGTTAACTTATTTTGAATGGTATAGACCAATGGCTAAGAGAATTAAGGCCCTTGAAGAAGCTATGCATGATTGTATTAAATCAGGACTAATTGGAAATAATAAAGAAACGGAGGAATAAAATGGAAGTAAGTATGGATGGTTTGAGGAATCAGTTGTTACGTAATTACAACTCCCTTGTAAGTAAATTGAATTCAAATATTAAAGATGAGTCTTGGGACCCACATATTACAATTGACGTTGATTCAATCCAAAGAGAATTAGACAGTATTCGTAGTTGTATTGTGACATTAGCTTTCACATATATGGAAGGCGAAAATGGTTGGAAGTCAATGGATGAAGATACCAAGTTTGCTTTGTTTAATCCTCAAGATGGCGAAGAAGATTAATAGAGAAGAAATTTACAATAAATGTAATGGTCACTGATATGAAAAAACTAATCATTGTATTAGTCGTTTTAGTTTTAGTTGGTTGTCACAGGAAAAATTATACGAAGAAACATCCTTGGCATCCAAAAAGAGCAAACCGATTAGATTCAAGATACGAAAGATGTTACAATCCGTAGTTTAGTATATTTATTAGTATGAAGATTGTAATTACGGAACAACAATTAAATAATTTATTAGATAGTTTAGGATATGATATCCCAAACGAACAATCAATATATGAGGATATTTACGGTTCAGTAGAAGAAACTGATTATATTGCTGATTCATTAAATGAGGCCGAATATCACGGAAGAAAAGTTCAGTTGGGTAAGATAATGCAAGGTGATATTAAGAAGTTCAAAGTATACGTTAAGAACGATAAAGGTAAGGTTGTTAAGGTAAACTTTGGTTTTGGTGGTAAATCCGCTAAAGGTAAGGTTATGAGGATTAAGAAGAATAATCCTGAAAGAAGAAAATCATTTAGAGCCAGACACAATTGTGATAATCCAGGTCCAAGATGGAAACCAAGATATTGGGCTTGTAGAACGTGGTAATATGAAAAAATTATTAATTGCTTTTGTTATTTTATGTTTTATTGGTTGTAAAACAACACATAGTGCTGATTACAATACAGTTAAAATAAGAAAATACAATAAGTGTTTTTCTTTTTAATCACATGGAGTTTTTTACAAACATATTAAAAGAGTTCAATTCAAAGCAGAAGTTATTTGTTTTGATATTACTATTGGTGTTCACATCGGTAACATCTATTATTACAACATATTTGACATCTGATTACAACAGTTGTTCTGAGATTGTAAAAGAAAATAAAGAATTATTACAAGACTATATTACAATATCTCAAATGATTAGACAAAAAGATGGGGACGGCGCTACAGGACAATTCATTGATAGTTGTGTAATTGATAATGAACCAAGAAGTGGTAACCCATTTTATACTGACCAAGATATTATGGATTCAATAAAGATGATTGCAAATAGGCATATAAAATGAATTTAAAAGAATCCATAAGAAAGATATTAAGGGAGGAAACGGAAATTCCTGTTGACAATGATAAGGAATTAATTGACAACTTAATTCAAGAATATGGATTTGATACAGCCATTAAATACCTTGGCGGAATTGATAACTATATTAATATCAGGTATGATGGTGATATAAAAGAATTTTTCAATGAAAATGGTATTAAGTTAGTAATTTTAACTGATGATGATATGAATATGTATATTAATGAATTATTGGTTAGAAAGTTAGTAGGGGTAGAAGATAACAAATATACTAGTTGGGGTGAAAAAAAAATAGGTAAGTTTAGATATGGTTCCAAGAATGGTATACAATACGCATTCAACGCTGGATTAATGCCAGGCCCAAAAAAACACAACCTAACGTATTACAGAGTTGTAGGAACAAGTGGTGACTCAGGATTTGGTTTTAGTTTTATTAATAAAAGAAACACTTTGGGTAAAAGGTACCGACAACAAATCTTCAATCAGATTATTGACAAATATAAGTTACAAGAATACCTATAAAAAAAGTTAATCCTCATATGAAAATATGGGGATTTTTTATTACCTTTTTGGGTAAGGATTATGGATTAAACCAACAACAGAATTATGATAGACAATTTAGAACTGATAAGACCACTTTTGAACTTCACTGATGAAGGTGACTTTTACATGCTTTATGTATTCAAGAGAAAGAAAGACCAACCTGAGGGTGAAAGAGACAACCACCAATCGGTAAGAACAATCAAGACTTATTGTATTAGTGGTATTGACCATTTAGAACGTAGATATGATGAGATTAAACAACTTTGTGAAATGTTCAAAGCACGTGCATATATCCACGTTCAGAAACAAAACCATAAAGATGTTTCGCTTCATATGATGGTTGACTTGGCTCAAAGGATTCAAAATGGTAACATGTACCAACAAGGATTATTTGATTCAGTTGTAGGACAAATCAAAACTCAAGAGAAAAGATGGATTGTTGATGTGGATATGAAAGACGAGGAAGCGTTGTTAAGAATCATGAAACTTGTTAACAAATGCAGACCCGAAGGAAATAAAATCTATTCAACTATCCCAACTAAAAATGGTTATCATTTAATTACAGGTAGATTTGATGTAATGGAGTTCAATAAGATTATGTCTTTACAAGGTGATGTTCCTGACATCCAAAAGAAAAATCCAACTTTATTATATCTACCAAATTCGTTAGATTAATAAAAAAAACCCTCACTAAAAGTGGGGGTTTTTTATTCATCCTCATTCTCATTATTATGATATGGTTTTGGTGGTACGAAAGACATATCATACACACCCAACTGAAGTTCATAGTTTGCCAAGTCCCCACGAGTATACATAGGTTTAAATGTTGGTCTATACATAAACGGTACATTATCACGATTATCCCAAGTATCCAATTCTTTTTTAATTTCAGGTATAAGACGCTTTAATTGTTCATACCCATACCAATTATCATAATCTTCTTTAGATTCAATATACATCAAGGCACCATAGTTATAGATACCTTTTAAGTTAGGATTGGTGGAGTAAACATCAACAATACCATCATCACCATTATATCTATCACACAACTCCTCCAACTCAAGTATATTCTTAACATTTTCGGTCCAATTTCTACCATAAGAACGAACCTTACAGATATAAAGATATCCATCTTCATGAGAATAAATCAAGTTGTTAACTTTATTCCTTAACTCAATAAGTTCATCAAATGATAAATTAGAAAATTCCATTCCACAAAGTTAATAATAATATTTAAAATAAACAATATTAATTAGATGTTATATAAACAGACACTATTGAATTATGGATATTAAAATACTTAAGAGTTGATTTAACCTCGGCCATAACTTTATCATCTATATTTGAATCTTCGGCATGCAACTCAATATATTTATACCTATCAAATATTACATTAATTTGCGGATATAACTGATTTGTATTATCAAAATAATATAAGGTTTCAATTTCAATTTCAACAATACCATCAAACATTGGTTTGAACAAATAATTTAACAAATCTTCAATTGATTCTTTAGTAATATCCATAGACTATAAATATAATATATTTATGTTTAAATAAAAAGGGGTAGGGGATAAACCGTAGCCGGCATCACAAAGAGAATATCAAAGTATTTATTACATATGAACCTACAGGAACAAATATCAAGAATACAATCAATGATGGGGGTTATATCTGAAAAGTTAGAAGATATACAAGGAACACCATTATATCATAAGACCTCAACAAGTAGAGGTATTGATATTATTAATACTGATTCATTAAGGGGGGTTTTACCATCAGGTGATTATTTAGGTAACGACAAGAGATTATCAAACACCAAAACACAAACGGCTATATCATTCACAAGAGATAAAAACTGGCAACCAAATAATACAATTGGTGTAGGACTTGATTCACCATTGGAAGATACGGGAATAACATTTGTGGTAGATAGAGATAAGTTAAAAACAAAATATAAAATAGAACCATTCAATTATCACGGATTAGACCCTGATTCAGACTATAAAGAAAAGTTTAATGAATTAGAAGACCGTGCAATGACAAATGAAATATATCCATTACACAAATATGTTATTGATATAATTTACACAGGAGATAATCCTGAAGTGCAAGAAATAATAGATAGTTATTTAAATAGATGAACCTACAGGAACAAATATCAAGAATACAATCAATGATGGGTGTAATCAATGAAGATAGATTCAAAGGTTATAAAAGGTTTTTAAAGAATAATGTTTTTACTAATTTTCCTGATTATGTGATTAATGATATGTTTAGAGAAACCGGTGATTTAGATTACAAAGATATTCAGGGAATGTCAAAAGATGAAATAATAAATTATTTTCATAATGGAGATGGTAAAAGATTTTTTGAAAGATATGGTGATTTTGAAAAAAAAGATAAACCAAGAGTTATAGAAATAAAATGGGATGATTTAGTGGAACCATTACAAAGATTTTTAAAAAATAAAATGTCAGGAGAAAACCCAAACTTTCCTGATTCAAGAGAAAGATTACTGAAAACAATGGAAAATTCGCCAAACTTAGGTAAAGGAATTAATGAGCCAATAATATTGAAATATAATAGTGAAGGAAAGATTGAAGATATAGTTGGTGGAAATCATAGAACATATGCCGCATTTGAGTTAAATAACTTTAATCCAATAAAAATGAAGGCTTACATAATTAGATAATATGAACCTACAAGAGAACATACATAGGATTAAAGAAATGATGGGGGTTATCAAGGAAGAGGTAATCACCAATCAACCTGTAGAAATATTCTCTGATGGTGGGGGAAGTGAATACGCAGACAAATATGTTGGAGCAATTCAGAAGATACGAGTAAGTGACACATTACCAAACGAGCCATTCAAAGATACATCATACATGGAAACAAGTGATAATATTAAAAATATGATTAAATCCATTAATGATGGTGAAGAGCTGCCACCAATCAAAGTAATACAACATCCATATGACAGGACTAAGTATATTGTGGTTGATGGAAATCACAGAAGATATGCATTTCTTAAGTCAGATATGGATGGTGTTGGTGCAATTGTTATACCTCACTCAGATGTGGTTTTAATGAAAACAAAATGGGGTGATAAAAATAAAGACTATGTGAGTTTATCCGATGTCTTAGATAATAAAAAGGTGATTGATAAATACTTTATAAAACCTGACGGAACAAATAGTTTTGAACAATCAAATATCAAATGAACCTTCAAGAAAACATATCAAGAATCAAAAAAATGATGGGAGTTATTAATGAATCAAAATTTTTCCGTAGAAGAGTAAATTTAGATAAAGTTAAAGAGTTACTTGAACTTCACGCTGAGCAAGTTTTTTTTGAGACAGAAAGTTATGGACAATTTAAATATGAATTGACATTAAAAGCCGTGGAGGCCGCCATGTATCAAGACTATAATTTAGGATGGGAAGATTTACCTGAAGAAGAAGAAATTGAGTTTGTTAATGAAATTGCTAATCTTTTTGAAGATACTATTAAAAGTTTATATAATATTATAAGAAATGAGTTCAAAAGAGACAATATCACCTGAAATATTTGAAGACATTATTAATAATTTTATTATTAATGAGAAAAATCTACTCGTTAATTATGTTGTGGTTCATGATATTAAAGTGGAACATAAAAATAAATACGAACATTATACCTTGAATGTAACAGTTTATGTAAAAGAAGGTAGTATAGTTGAAGGACGATTCAAAGATTTAGGTACTAATATTAAATGGAATTCATTTGTTAATGGGTTAAACCAACATAAAGTATTTAAAAAATATCTTGGACTTCCTTTAAATAATGACTATGAAGATTTTTATGTCTCAATTGAAGGTGACATAGATGAAGGATACCCAAAGAATAAAAAAATAATGGAAACAAAGGATTTAATAAAGAAAGTATTAAAGGAAGAGATTAGTTCATTATTAAGAAGAAGACTTAATTTTGGTAAAATTGATAGCATATTAAAAAACATTAAGGTACAAGCTTTTAGAAAAGACGAACCAATAGAAAATAGTATAAATGCAACAATTCAAAGAGCATTATATGATTTAATGCCAGAAGGTTTTGACGATGATGATGAAGAGTATTTTAAAGTTTGGGATGAGATTAAAGATTACCTGAAAGATAATTACACTGATGAGTTGAGAGAATACTTTGAGAAAAGAAAGAAAGATGCCGAGGATGATAAAAAAAATTCAAGAGGGGAAAAGTATATCTTTGCCAAACACGATAAACCTTATGGGTCTTTAGGATGGTCAGGATTTGCAGATGGTTTTAATTCATTTGATGAAATGATAACAAAATATGGTCATTGGGTTGATGTTGATTGGGATGAAGTAAAAAAGAAATTAGATAATATTACTGAATATCCTGAAGAAACATTCTCAGGTACAATGAATAGTCGTCCGTTAAGAATATCAAGTATTGGTGATGAGGGAAATAGGATGGGATATAACTTTTCAATTATAAAATCAATTCCAAAGAATAGAATTAAAGAAATTAAAGAGGGTGAATTAACTGAAAGATGTTGGAAGGGATATACCCAAAAAGGTATGAAGACAATGTTTGGTAAGAGATATCCTAATTGTGTAAAAAAGAAAAAGGGGTAGGGGATAAACCGTAGCCGGCATCAGAAATCTTTTTCAGGACAGTGTTCCTTAATCCAATCATTATAATATTCTTTTACTGATTCAAATTCAGTTTCAAATAACATATCAGATAATGTATCATATAGTTCTTGATATACTTCATTTTCATCATCAACATATATATTAAAAAGTCGGGCAACAACTGACTCAATTGTTACACCTTTAACATCGTTAAAGAAGTCATACTCACCACCTTCATAGTT
>Ga0222712_10007313_pt1 | contig 10711 bp, 14 predicted proteins | sample C33_657DmetaG_FD_165043 | JGI IMG/M metagenome (GOLD analysis project Ga0222712, IMG submission 165043) | Estuarine water microbial communities from San Francisco Bay, California, United States - C33_657D | ecosystem: Environmental > Aquatic > Marine > Unclassified | place: USA: California... | reverse complement strand
TCTTTAGCGATTAAGACATATCGTTTTTCACCTGAAAGACTTGGTAACAACTCCGCTGGATTCATTCCCAAAATTGGCGCAACTACCATTGCTGCATTAACTGGATCATTAACGACAGTTTGATCGACTGCAATATTTATTGCTGAAATACTTCGAGCAAGCTCGACCCCATTGATATCGTAAATTGCCCCTCTAGGTGCTAGCAAGGTGGCTGATTTACTTAATTCATTGTCTGCTCGCTCAACGTAGCCTTTTGCGCGAATTGCCTGGATCTCAATTAATCTGAGCCCAAATAGTAAGAAGATAACAATTGCAATTGCAACAATTTTTCGAATTCGATCTTGAACTAATTGTTGATGATTCATTATTTAGCCACCGATAAATCTAAAAAATGCATCTTATTTGAAGCGATCATTCCAAGCTCAATTGCATTTTGTGCTAATTTATCTGGAGATGATTGGGATGCTAATTCGCGCAATATAGCTTCGCGTTGATCGGTAATTATCTGAGCCTGTTGTTTCAAATCTTGGAGTACAAATGCATCCTCAGCGAGCGCTGTATTAATCACAAGTAAAGCAAGAAGACCGATTGTGAATATACCTACTAGGAACAAGCCAAAGGTGCGATCTGCTGCCACCTGCCCGGTTTTAGTATCTGGAACTAATCGAAGCACTACTTGATTAGTTTTTTCTCTAACTATTTTGCGTGAAATCTCAATCGCAGGTGCTAAATCAAATATCGCCATTAGGCAGCCACCCGCTCAATTGCTCTAAGTCTCATAGATTGTGAGCGCGGATTAATACCCTGCTCATCCTCATCAGCACCTTTACTGCCACTTATAAGCAACTTGTAACTAGCTGCTGAATCTGGCAACTCAACTGGTAACTGCAGTGGAGTTTTAGATTTACTAACCTGCGTAAAGTGGTTTTTAACTATTCGGTCCTCAAGTGATTGATAGGACATAACAACTAGGCGGCCACCAATAGTGAGGGCGGATAGTGCTGCTGGGATAGCCCGCTCTAATATGGCTAGCTCTTGATTAACCTCAATGCGAAGTGCTTGAAAGGTTCGCTTTGCAGGGTTTCCACCGGTGCGACGAGCTGGTGCTGGGATTGAGTCCTTAACAATCTCAGCTAAGTCTTTAGTGGTATTTAGTGCATTTTTATCTCTAGCCTTAATAATGTTTTCGGCAATTTTGCTCGCAAACTTTTCCTCTCCATAGTTTTGTAGCAATTTGGCCAGCTGTCCATGAGAATAGGTATTTAAAATTATCGCTGCACTAGTTGGGCTGCTTTGATCCATTCGCATATCTAGTGGTGCCTCTTGGGAGTATGAAAATCCCCGATCCACCTGATCAAGCTGCATAGATGAAACACCTAAATCAAAAAGGATGGCATCTGCTGCCTCTACATCAGCTTGGCTAAGAGCAAGTTGAATTTGATCATATGTGTTATGAATAAAGCACACCTGATTCACGTACTGGGCTAGATTTGATTTGGCAATCTCTAATGCGCCTTGATCTCTATCTATACCGATTAGCTTTAAATTTTCAAAGCGTTCTAGAAATACCTTGGCATGTCCGCCTAATCCCAAAGTAGCATCGATTAAAACTGGATTCTTTTTATTTATGATGGCAGGAGCTAGCAATTTTATGCACTCTTCTAATGCGACTGGAATGTGCGTAACATTTGAACTCATTGCCTCCCCCTCTTTCCCTTATAAGTACCGTTCAGAATTTCTTATTACTACTTTTATTACTTCTAGATATCTACTTAGGTCACCGCCACTTGACGGAGCTTTAGTCAATAACGCGCGGCACCGGGGAAGTGGCGCCGCGAATGCTTAAAGTGGCGGTGGCCTAAATAGATATTTAGTTGGATTTAAAACAATCCAGGCAGTACCTCCTCAGAAACATCAGCAAAAGTTTTTTCTCGATCTGTTAAATACTTACTCCATGCAGTTGCATCCCATATTTCAAGGCGGGTATTAGCACCAATGACTACACAGTTTTTTTCTAAGCTTGCATAACTTCGAAGTCCTACTGGAATATTGATTCGACCTTGGTTATCTGGCACCTCATCATGGGCGCCAGCAAACATCACTCTTAAATAATCTCGAGAATTTTTTTGTGTAACAGGTGCTGACCGTAATCTTTCAGTTATTAACGCAAACTCTGCAGATGGAAAAACATAAAGACAATTTTCTTGACCCTTAGTTATAACTAAACCTTGCGCTAAATCTTCTCTGAACCTGGCAGGCAGAATTAATCTGCCTTTTTCATCAAGTTTTGGTTCATGGGTGCCAAGGAACATCACTTGACCTCCCCACGCTTAAGTAATAGCTCAGGTCACCACTTTACTCCCTTTTTCTCCACTTTCAACCCTACCCACCCACTTTCCTACCCAATCCCTCCAAAAGGGGTGCTGCCGTTGGTAGTTGGAGCCTGCTGGGCAATTTTGGGCATAAAAAAACCACCCGTTTGGGTGGTCAGAGGGCAGCACTAGCAGCTAGTTATCGTTATTTCGCCGATCCCATCTCTGCTCTAAATTGCTTCCCCAGCCTGGTTTCTTAACTCGCACCGGTGCTCCGCTCACATTGATATTGGTAATTATTAGCACCAGACCAGATAGGGAGATCAGAAAGGCGATTACGCCAACCACAGTCGCCTTGGCAATTAAGCCGCTGATTAAAACTAAAAGCCCAATAACTAAAATGCTTAATCCCAAAAGAGCTCTAGAGCCTTGGCGGGTGCGTGCCTTACCCGTCAGGGTTGAAAGTAACCGTGGATCCTCCTGCTCAAGGGCAGCCTCCATCTCGGCTAAAAGCTTACGTTCGTGATCAGAAAGTGCCATATTCGCAATATAGAGCAATTAGTAAAATTTTAAAACTCAACCGCTGTTATCTTCATCATCCTCACTGACTAACCGGGCTGGTCGAAGGCTTGCGCGCCCAAATTTTTCCTTTACCAGGTCAACCGCCCGATCAACCTGCATCCAGCCACTTTCACGTTGACCTAAAACCATCTGTTGTAGATCTTCATTTTCTACCAGGGAATCTAATCCAACTCCGACTAGTCGAATCAATGCCTTATCTAAATCAAGGGCTAGGTAAAGAGCTTTTACTACCTCAAAAATCTCTTGCGTGCCAGTTGTTGGAAGATCTAATGTTTTTGATCTTGAAATAGTTTTAAAGTCAGCAAATCTAACCTTAATTGTAATTGTGTTAGCGGCTAATCCCTTCTCTCGCATTCGTTCAGATACTTTTTCAGATAGCCGTAAATACTCTTTCAAGATTTCTTCCTGCTTATCAATATCAAAACTAAAGGTTTCAGATGCGCTAATACTTTTTTCAATATGTTCAGTTATAACATCTCGGTAATCTCTACCCCAGGCAAGTTCATACAATGAAGCACCACTTGCTTGACCCAATATTTTTATAAGGGTGCTGCGCGGAGTATTTGCAATATCGCCAACCGTAAATAACCCCATTTTTGCTAACTGTTCATTGGTCTTTGCACCCACTCCCCAAATCTGTGATGCTGCTAGCGGATGTAAGAAATCCAGCACTTTATCCGGCTGGATCTCAAGTACACCATTTGGTTTGCAGGAAGCAGAGGCAATCTTTGCAATAAATTTGTTATGAGCAATTCCAACTGAGCAGGTAATTCCCTGCTCATTTTCCACTCGCTTGCGTATTAAATCTGCAATATCCATACCGCTACCAAGTAAACGCCTGGCACCTGTTACATCTAGAAAAGCTTCATCGAGTGAGATTGGCTCTACATATGGTGTGACATCATTAAATATTTGCATTACATGCTTTGATACCTCTGAATACTTTTCAATATCTGGTGGGATAAAGACTGCATGTGGAGCTAACGCTTTTGCCCGAAAAATGGGCATCGCAGAATGAATTCCGTACTTCCTCGCTTCATAATTTGCTGCCGAGACAACGCCTCTAATGCCGGCGCCAACAACAACTGGCTTACCTCTTAATTTCGGATTATCTCTTTCTTCAACGGATGCATAAAAAGCATCCATATCAACATGCAAGATGGTGGCGATATTTTCACTAGACACACCCCAAGATTAGTTTATCTACCTGACAGTAGGGCTTAATCTGTAGCAAATAGCCAAATTGGGCTAAATGAAGTTATGGAGAAAAATGTCAGTAACTGAAATCGCATTAATCGCAGGTCGAGTGCTATTTGCACTACTTTTCGTTAGCTCTGGAGTTAATCACTTTACGCAAAACGCTGCAATGACTGGCTATGCCAAATATAAGAAAATTCCAATGGCAAAGATATCCGTTTATGTAAGCGGCTTGATGCTTGTTCTAGGCGGCATCTATATTGCACTTGGCTTCTATGCTGACTTAGGTGCACTTTTGCTCGCAATTTTCTTAATCCCAACTGCATTTTTAATGCATGCTTTTTGGAAAGAAAGTGATGCAACAGCTAAATCAAATGAGAGAATCGCTTTTTTCAAAGATCTCTCCCTAGCTGGTGCTGCTTTAATCATCTTCGCACTTCTTAGAGGTGGAGCTGATTTTGGAAGCAATGTAGGAACACTGCTTTTCTTTAGCTAATCATTGTAAAAAACCACCCACTAAAATTTTTTAGAAGTGGGTGGTTTTTTTATGCCCAAAAAGTAATGATCTGTGAAAGTATCTATACATGAGCGCAACCTTGATATTCACAGCTATCGCATCAGGTGCTTTCATAGGCGCAGTCTTAGGACTAATTGGTGCAGGTGGAGCGATGGTCTCAGTTCCAATCCTGCTCTACTTGTTTGATTTCTCACCACTTCATGCCACAACCGCCGCACTTGCAGTTGTATTTCTGGCAGCTTTCGCTGGAGTAATCCCAAAAATGAGAAGTAAAGATGTGTTAGTAAAAGAGGCTGTAACAATTTGGGCACTTGGCCTTGTTACAAATATTGGTCTGGGTATATTAGTTACTAAAATACCTGACCTAGTAATTCTAATTGGATTCTCGTTAGTGTTAATGGGAGCTGGCTATTCAATGCTTCGTGCTCCAATTACTGCTAAACCCGAGAAGAAGATGTCTATCTGGGCTTTAATTCTTTTATCACTGCTAATTGGTTGCCTAACTGGATTATTTGGTATCGGCGGTGGTTTTTTAGCAATTCCTGTGTTAATACTTTTCTTTCACACACCACAAAATAAAGCAGCTGGAACATCACTTCTAATTATTGCCTTAAATTGCTTAACTGCTTTACTTGCAAAGTATGCAATTTGGAGTGAAATTAATTGGAGCTACCCGCTGATAATTTCAATCTTTGCCCTCATAATCGCTTCGATATCCTCACACCTAGCCCCTCGTACACCAACTGTTCACCTAAAACGAGGCTTTGCATTTTTATTATTCGCAATAGCTGGATTTACGATTATCACAGAGCTATTTATTTAAGGGGGAACAATGAAGACACAACGAGCAATAGGTATGGAGTTTGTTGGAAGTTTAATATTGGCTGTAGCAATAGTTGGTTCAGGACAGATGGCAGCTAACCTAACTACTGACTCTGGCCTTAGATTATTTATTAATGCGTTGGCTACTGCAATTGGTTTGGCATTTGTAATCCGATTAGGGGTTAAAACTAGCGGATCTCACTTTAACCCGGCTGTAACTTTGATCATGCTTTACCTGAAAAGAATTAAACCTAAATTATCACTTGTCTACATAATTGCCCAGATAACTGGTGGAATTGCAGGAGTAGCAATCGCAAACTATATTTTTGACCAATCAGTCCTAGCCCAGTCATCTACAGTGCGAAGTGGTTCAAACTTATTTGTTTCAGAGGTGCTGGCTACAGCAGGCTTGGTTTGGATAATCTTAAGATTTCCTAAACGTGATGATTTAATCGCTATATATGCCCCACTATGGATATTTGGTGGAATTCTTTTCACTTCAAGTACCGCATTTGCAAACCCGGCAATGACTATTGCGCGCTCCTTTACAACATCAATAACTGGAATTGCGAATGAGTCTGTTTTAGCTTTCATTATTGCGCAACTAGTTGGTGCATCCGTTGGACTAGCAGCAGCTATGTATATTACAAATCCAAAACTTGAAGCAAATGAATAAACCTTCTGTTCTATTTGTTTGTGTACACAACGCTGGTAGATCGCAAATGGCGGCTGCATTTTTAACTCATCTATCTCTAGGAAAAGTGGAGGTGAGATCAGCTGGATCTGCTCCTGCTGACTCAATTAATCCTGCAGTAGTTGAAGCCTTAAAAGAGGTTGGAATAGATATCTCAAATGAAATACCAAAAGTCCTTACAACATCTGCAGTTGAGCAATCAGATGTTGTGATAACTATGGGATGTGGAGATGCGTGTCCATTTTTTCCAGGCAAGCGATATTTAGATTGGGTACTCCCCGATCCTGCTGGGCAAGGTGTGGCTGATGTGAGACCAATTAGAGACCAAATAAAAAAACTTGTTGAAGAATTAATCCCTACTCTGTTTAAATCTAATTAACGGTATCCATACCATACTCTTGCCATTCCATTATTCCACCAGTTAAGTTGTAAACGTTGGCTATACCAATTTGCTCCATCACTTCAGATGCGAGCACAGATCTCATTCCTGATCTGCAGTAAACCGCATAACTTTTTGACTTATCTAGCGCACTTACATCAGCAGTGAAGTAATCACCCTGAACATCAAAATTGAGCGCATCTTGAATATGACTTTGGCTAAACTCTTCGAGGGTTCGCACATCAAGTACAACAACATTTTCTTCAGATATCTTTTGAGCAAAAGTTGATGCATCTAGATTTATCATTAGAAGGTAATCTTATCGTTATGAAACTTGCAATAGAGTCCTTCGGAACGGGTGAGCCATTAGTGCTTATTCACGGTATGGGCTCTGCAGCTACCGCATGGAATCCAATAATTAGTGATCTAAAGAATAAATTTAAAGTTGTCACAGTTGATTTACCTGGTCATGGTAGAACCGCATATTCACCAGGCCAACCAATGGACCCAACTTCTCTGGCGCATCTAGTAGCTGAAAATCTACATACGCTAGGAGTAGATGAATTCCATCTAGTTGGTAATTCACTTGGGGGTTGGATTTGCCTTGAAATGGCAGCAAGTTATCCCGAAAATGTTAAAAGCATTACTGCACTTGCACCCGCTGGATTATGGCTAACACCTTTCACGTCAAGATATCCAGGTGAAGTAGCTCTACGCTTTATGGCAAGTGGTGTGGAAAAACTTGCACCTTCGGCATTGAATTACACCTGGGCTAAAAAAATTGGATTTGAAACAGTCTCACCTCGTTGGCGGGAATTAAGTTATGAGCTATGCCTTGATGCTACAAATGCAATGGCAGGTTCTACTGGATATTTTCCGGCTTGGGACGCACTTCTTGGAAAAAGATTTGATAAGCAAATTACAGCTTCTATTCCTACAACAATTATTTTTGGCGATAGTGATCACACACTTCCCTTTAAGACCTGCCAAGAACGCTCACTAGCTCCCATTCATGCGAAGTGGATAGTTTTGCCACAAACTGGTCACGTACCTATGTGGGATAGTCCAAATGAAGTTACATCTGAAATCATGTCAACTACTGGAGTTATTAAATGATTACTGTTGTGTATTTCTGGCAGATTAAAAAAGTATTTCTACCAATTGCCATACTTTTTATGGCATTTCATAAGTTTGCACTAATGAGATTACCAGGTGTGTCATTTGTGAAACTACTTGGAACTGGGAAAGGTGAGAGTTTTACGCCAAAAGATGCCAATCCATATAGATGGGGCGCTTTAGTAACAATCAAGGAAACTCACTTAGATATTTTGGATAATTCTAAAGTTATTAGAGAATGGAAAAGAATTGCAAAGCAAGAGTACAGAGCAATTTTAAAACCTATTTCTGTGCATGGCTTATGGTCGGGCAAGCAACCATTTGACGTTGAAAAATTAGATTGGAATGGAAAAATTGCCGCTATCACGCGAGCAAGAATTGTTTGGAGAAAAAATGTTGTTTTTTGGAGAGCAGTTCCACCAGTAACGATTAGTCTTCATCAATCTCCTGGTTTGATAAATGCCATAGGTATTGGTGAGGCACCTATTGGATTACAGGGGACGTTTTCTTTATGGGAAAGTGCTTCTCACCTAAGAGAGTTTGCCTACAAGGGACAGGCGCATACTCAGGCCATAAAGGCGACTGAAGAGAATAAGTGGTACTCAGAAGAGCTATTTTCCCGATTTGCAGTTATACAAGAGCGGGGCAATCTTAAGTAATACGGCACAATTACCCCATGTCTTTGCGTCAGTTTTATCCTAAGCGAAATAATCGCCACCGAGTTTCATCGTGGAAAATGGCGACACTATATATAACAACTGTAATTGCCATTTTATTACAAATTTCTTACCCATTAATTGACGGTGAGTCGCTCAGGGTTGTAACTATCGCAACTGTCTACTGGGCTGCAGCAGCTATGTCCATTCATGCTTTACTCGCATATGGAGTTAAATATGCATCAATTTTTATAAGTACTACATTTACATATGCATTAGTTATTGAACAGATTGGTAGTAAAACCGGGTGGCCATTTGGAAGTTATGAATACTCTGGCACTTTAGGTTATCAAATATATGGAGTGCCTCTAGTAGTTCCATTTGCATGGATAATGATCGCTCACCCATTACTAATTGCTGCAAGAAAGATAACCAAGAATTGGGTATTTCTATATGGCGGGTTAGCAATGATGGCTTGGGATTTGTTTTTAGATCCACAAATGGTTTCGGCCGAAAGATGGGTATGGGATTTTTCTGGATCGCATGTGCCATTTCAACCAGAAATTCCACTATCAAACATGTTTGGGTGGCTACTAACTGGTATGGGTTTAATGGCACTATTAAACAAATTTTTGCAAGTGGATCGTCGAAAAACTAAAACCTCTACAACAGTGCCAGATATATTTCTTTTTTGGACTTTGTTTTCAGGAATAGTCGGAAATATTTTCTTTTTTGATAGGCCTGGAGTTGCATTCTTTGGGGGTTTAGTATTTGGATTAGTTCTACTTCCCTACATCTTCGTATTACGTTTTGGTCCACCCGCTAACGATTAATGGAAATATCTCTGGCACTATCATGCCTAGCATTAGCACTTGTAATTCTAAACTCACTAACAATTAGAGTTGTAAGAAATAAACCTAATGAAATTCGTGAATCGGTATCGATTTTAGTTCCAATGCGTAATGAGGAAAATAATGCAGCTAACTGTGTTACCTCACTAATCTCACAAAATGGTCTAATGGATTTTGAAATATTAGTGCTAGATGATAATTCAACAGATCAAACTATGAAGGAATTATCTAAGTTTTCAGAGATTAAGCCTTTAAATGGTAAATCACTTCCTGATAGATGGCTAGGTAAGTTATGGGCCTTAGAACAATTAGTCTCAGCAAGTAGGGGGAAATATCTGGTATTTATAGATGCTGATGTAAGACTGACTCCACATGCAGTTGCTTCTGCTATCAAGCAAATGCAAGATTGGGACTTCATCTCCGCTTATCCTAAACAGATAACTAGCGGATTTATTCAACGCTTATTCCAGCCGCTTTTGCAATGGTCTTGGCTTGCATCTGTGCCACTAATAATCAGTCAGAAATTTTCAGTTAAATCGATGGTGGTAGCAAATGGTCAGTTTCTTATCATTAAAAGAGATGCATATTTAAAATCTGGTGGTTTTGACCCAATAAAGTCAGAGGTATTAGATGATTTAATGATTGCAAAACAATTAGTTAAATCTGGTTTTAAGGGCGGAGTGGCAGAAGCAAGTAATGTTGCAACTTGCCAAATGTATGACTCGCCTATGCAACTAATTAAGGGTTACCAGAAATCACTTTGGAGAGCCTTTGGTTCACCACTTGGAAGTATCGCCGCTGTTGCACTTTTATTTGTAACTGGAGTTCTACCCTTAATTGCTACTTTGCTCGGCTCAGAGATTGGGTTAATAACTTTTAGTTTAATTCTTCTGAGCAGAATTATCTCTGCCATTAGAACTAATACTCTCCCAAATACAGCACTTCTTCATCCAATTGCAATATTATTTTTAATTGGATTAATCGCTTATTCATGGTTTGGTAAATTAACTAACAGTCTAACTTGGCGAGATCGGGCAGTAATATAGATGGCAAATATCTCAGTAATCGGTGCCGGTATAGGTGGAATGAGCGCCGCAGCGCGATTAGCTAAAGCAGGACATCAAGTCACAGTTTATGAAAACAGTGATCGCGCGGGTGGCAAGTGCAGGACTGAATGGTTTGGTGACTATGCCTTTGATACTGGTCCATCACTATTAACACTTCCAGCTGTTTACCGTGATTTATTTCTTAAAACTGGCAAGCGAATAGAACATATCTTAGATATTAAGCCGGTTGATCCTGCATTTAATTACCATTTTTCTGATGGTAGCTCTGTTTTGTTCCCAAATCTATCTAATCCAAATACATATGCAGAGATTGAAAAATCATATGGTTTAGCTGCAAGTAATCAATGGAAGGAAATCATTAACAGAGCAGAGCGAATGTGGGAAGTTTCTCGTGAGCCATTTATCGAATCGGAGTTAAAATCAATTTTCTCCCTGCTGAAGCGTAAATCTCTACTTCGTGATGTTAAAGAGATTGCTCCCTTCACCTCTCTTCGTAAATTAAGTGAGAAGATAAAGCT
>Ga0222712_10007311_pt1 | contig 10712 bp, 9 predicted proteins | sample C33_657DmetaG_FD_165043 | JGI IMG/M metagenome (GOLD analysis project Ga0222712, IMG submission 165043) | Estuarine water microbial communities from San Francisco Bay, California, United States - C33_657D | ecosystem: Environmental > Aquatic > Marine > Unclassified | place: USA: California... | reverse complement strand
ATTATTAATAATAAAGAGGTGAGCATACCAGCAGGTAAGGCATTATTATATTGTGAAGACCCCTTTGAAGCCTATATAAAAATTGTACAGCATTTTAAACCCTTACAATTAAGTGAAAAAGCAATACATGAAACTGCCATCATTGGTGAGGATACTGTAATAATGCCGCATGTATTTATAGGAGCGAATGTTGTGATTGGAAAAAATTGCTTGATTTACCCAAATGTTACCCTACTTGCAGACACTATTATAGGAGATGATGTTATTATACAAGCTGGTACAGTCATTGGTAGTGACGCCTTCTATTATAACTCCAAAAAGAACCGTGCCGCCTGGTATAAAAAGCTACTTAGCTGTGGTAGGGTGATTATTGAAAATAAGGTGGAAATAGGGGCCTGCTGTACCGTGGATAGAGGCGTGAGTGGAGACACTATTATAGGTATGGGTACCAAGATTGACAATATGGTACATATTGGACATGATACCCAAATTGAGGCCAACTGTTTATTTGCAGCGCAAGTAGGTATTGCAGGGGGCGTTAAAATAAAATCGGGGGTGACTATTTGGGGCCAGGCCGGAGTGAATAAAACATTAACCATTGGAGAGAATGCAGTGGTCTTATCTCAGGCAGCTGTTTTATCAAGTATAGAAGGTAATAAAGTATATATGGGCTTTCCAGCAGAAGACGCTTCTATTAAAAGAAGGGAGCTGGTTTGGATTCGTCGTATCCCTCAGCTTTGGAAAAAAATAATGGAAAAGGAATAATGGAGTAGGCGTAATAGAGAAGGTTATAGAGAGAATTATAGAGAGAATATAATTTACTTCAGCTGATGCATTTCAGTTAATTCTGCACTCACTCTTTTAATAGTAGTATCCATACTTCGATATTTAAAAGAAGGAAAAGCTTTTAAAAATTTCTCATTATTAAAATACACTTTGGCCTGTGCAGTCGCTGCAGTCTCTTTAGTAAGTAGTGGTGTTTTCCCCGTAAACAAAGATTTAATAGCCTCTAATCTCCAAACAATAGCCGCTAGCAAAGGCGTTACTTTTCTGGTAGGAGGTTTTTTAGCAAATGCATTAGCTATATTAGTAAACACTGTTTGATAACTTAAATTTTCAGCGCTAATAATATAACGCTCCCCCACAATAGGGCTATCCATTAATAATTGCATCGAATCGACCACATCTAATACATCTACGAAACCGCTGATACCACTAGTATACCAAGGGAACTGATTATAACTAGATTTAAAAATTTCTGATGATCCTTTATTCCAATCGCCTGCGCCAAATATAATAACTGGATTTACAATAGCTATATTTAATCCCTCTGCCATCCCTCTCCATACTTCCATTTCTGCTAAGTACTTCGATTTTCCATAAACACTATTACTTGTTTCAGGAGTCCAATGCATAGTTTCATCAATGGGAGCATCTTCTCTAATTCTTCCGAGTGCGGCTACCGAGCTTACAAATACAAGCTTCTCTACTTTTTGATCAAGACAAATATTTACCAGATTCGCAGTGCCCTCTTGATTCGCCTTCATCATTTCATCCGCTTTACTAGGAGAAAATGAAACAATGGCAGCACAATGATAAACATGTGTTGCGCCTTCCATTGCATCTGTGAGTGCAGATACATCTAATAAATCACCCGCTACCCACTTAACTTTTTCAGCGCCTTTAAAACTAGGTATTTGATTACGGTATAAGGCCCTTACCGCTTTTCCTTTAGCTAATAAAGATTGTATTAAATGAGAACCTACTAGTCCAGAGGCGCCTGTTACAAAAATCATGGGCTATTTTTTATCTTTTAATAATCTAGAGAGGTCTTGCTTTAGTTGTTCTATTTCTAAAGTTTTTAAACCATCGTAAATTTTACCTCTTACTTTTCCTTCTCTATCAATGAGTGCAAAAAATTGAGTATGTATAAATTGGTCTTCTATTTTTTCTACGTTGTTTTTAGGATCGTCTAACAAATAAGAACCACGCGCCATTAAATACAAACTGTCTTTTCTTCCTGTTAAAAAAATCCATTTTTTAGTGTCTACGCCTAATGAATCGGCATATCTTTTAAGCACTGGAACTGAGTCTGTGCCTGGATTACAGGTATGTGATACAATTTGAAAATCAGGATCATTTTTATAAATACTATAAATATCTTTCATATTGGTATTCAGCTTTGGGCAAATACCTTTACAGGTAGTAAAAAAATATTCAACCACTGTAATTTTATTCAGTAACTCTTTATCACTGAAAGCCTGACCATCTTGATTGGTAAAATGAAATGGTTGTACATAACTTAAAACGGGTAATTGTACTTTCCAGTTATCGGTACCCCTAAATAAGAAATAATAAAAGGCGGCTAATAAAAGGGAGAAAAATACAATATAAGTAAGCAATTTTTTAGACATCTGGGATTCATTTTGGAGCCTAAAGGTAATAATATTTTAGGGCAATTAGACTAAGGCTAAGAACAAGGCTACCCTTCATCTAGGTATTTGGTTTATCTTTACACTATGTTTAAAAAATGGAATTGGGACGCTATTGGTATTGGGGCTTCACTAGCCTGTGCCATTCACTGCGCATTACTTCCCTTATTTTTTAGCAGTCTTCCCTTATTAGGTATTAATATCTTACACAATACCAGCTTCGAATTAGGAATGATTGTACTTTCTTTTTTCATAGGTGCCTATTCTTTATACCATGGTTATAAAAAACATCATCATTCCTATGGGCCTATTATTTTATTTACACTAGGTATTTTGCTAATGCTAAGCAGAATGGTTTTTAGAAATATTGAAATTATCTTATTATTTCCTGCCGCTTTTTTTATCATTATTGCACATGTCAATAACCATATGCGTTGTAGAGTGCATAACCACGCCCATGCGGATGACTGTGATCATTAATAAATGATTACGCCTTATCTTTTTTAGCTCGAATCTTTAGTTATTAAGCAAGGCTGTAACTCACTTCCCCGTCTTTTTCGTCTTTGATTTGAATACCCATAGAAATTAATTGATTTCTGATTTTATCGCTAGTGGCAAAATCCTTGCGAGACTTGGCGTCCTTACGAATTTCAATGAGCAATTGAATCACGCCATGTAATTGTACTTGGTTCGCCCCGTTTTCTATTGTAAGGCCTAATATATTTTCAATGTAAATAGTTAACTGCGTTTGCGCTAAAGTCCAGCTAGCAGCCGATATAGCGTCAGCTGTAATATGCTTATCCTTTAAAGAATTAATCAAAGGGGCTATTTCAAATAAATTAGCCACCACTTTCGCGGTATTTAAATCATCATCCATGAATTCTCCTAATTCATTCACCCAGGTGATAAGTTGTTTGTCTAAGGCTGCATCAGTTGCACTAGTATTATTTGTAAAGCTTTGTGCTTTTAACCACTCATAAGCTTCCATTAATCTTTTCAATGCTTTCTCAGAAGCTTGTAATGCTTCATTACTAAAATCTAAAGTACCGCGGTATTGACTTTGTAAAATAAAGAACCTTACCGTCATAGGACTATAAGCCTGTGTTAATATAGGATGGCTACCATCAAATAGCTCGCTTAGCTTCACTACATTATTATAGCTCTTGCCCATCTTACGACCGTTAATGGTAATCATATTATTATGTACCCAATAACGTGCAGGCATTTCATGGTTACAAACTGTGCTTTGTGCAATTTCACATTCATGATGTGGAAATTGTAAATCCATTCCACCTCCATGTATATCAAATTGTTTGCCTAAATATTTAGTAGCCATGGCAGAGCATTCAATATGCCAGCCCGGAAAGCCTTCTCCCCAGGGGCTTTGCCAACGCATAATATGTTCAGTTGGTGCTTTTTTCCATAAAGCAAAATCTACTTTATTTTTTTTCTCGTCTTGATTATCTAGTTCACGCGTAGTTTCTAATTGATCTTCTAAATTGCGTCCACTTAAAATACCATAAGGCTGATTCTTTTTAGAATAGACATCGTTATACTTAATCACATCAAAATAAACCGAGCCATTGGCCTCATAAGCAAATCCATCAGCTATGATTTTTTTAATCATTTCAATTTGCTCCACAATATGTCCTGTAGCGGTGGGTTCAATGCTAGGAGGTAAATTATTAAACTGCTCCATGGCCCAGTGGTATAAGTGCGTATACTTTTGCACTAGTTCCATGGGTTCTAACTTTTCTAAAATAGCCTTGCTAGCAATTTTATCTTCGGCTTGTTTGCCTTCTTCTTCAAAATGCCCTGCATCGGTAATATTTCTTACATAGCGCACTTTATAACCCTGGTGCATAAGGTACCTATATAAAACATCGAAGGTGATAAAAGGACGGGCATGGCCTAAATGACTTTCTCCACTTACCGTAGGACCACAAACATACATGCCCACATAAGGTGCGTTGAGTGGTTCAAAAACTTCTTTTTTCCGCGTAAGGGAATTGTATAATTTAAGTGGCATAGTTCGTATTGCCTCAAAGATATTTTATTTTAAATTAAATAGGATAAATCTTATGTAAAATAAAGCGGACTACTTCTTCAAAATAAGGTCGGCCATGATCATATGATGATCACTCAGGTTTTCATCTATCGATTCCCAACCCCTTACCTCCCATGAACTATTCGTTAAAATATAATCAATTCTTAAAGTGGGAGAGATGCCTAAATAAGTAGCGCCCACGCCAAAGCCTTTTTCTAAAAAAGCGTCCTGCCAATTTCCTTTAATAGTCTGGTAGGTATAAGAACCTGGAACATCATTAAAATCGCCTGTAATAATGGATGGATAATGGGTATTAGCCAACTGTGTTTTTACGAGTTCTGCTTGTATGGCGCGCTGCATAAAAGCAGTACGCATTTTTCGAAGTACCCCTCTTTTTCCTTTGAAAGAAATGGAATTGGTTAGATTAGACTGGTCCATCATCGCATCAAATTCGTTTTGCTTGAATCGATAAGAAGCAAGATGTGTGGTGAATATTTGAATGGTATCATCTCCTTTTAGTAGGGTGGCACTAATTAAACTCTCTCCACTTAAAAAGGCTATACGCTGCGCTTTTAGTATTTTATATTTTGAATAGATAATGGAGCCTGCATAATAATCATTTTGCGCAACTTGAAAATCTTTAGAGAAAAAATGATAAGGATATTTTTTTATAAAATAATTAGCGTGGTTGGCAATATCATCGGGCCTTTCATTCGTATTGTACTCTTGCAAACAAATAATATCAGGATTCCACTTTTGAATAGAATAAGCCATATCCTCGGAGCGTAATTTTAAATTACTGGAACTAGTTATACCATTAAACCCTTTTACATTCCAACTTAATACACGTAAAATATTTTCTTTCTTTTTTTGTGCAAAGGGGGTGCCCGGATGCCATGCAAATACAGACCATACTACCTGCCATCCTAAAACCATTGTTATTAAAGGAAGCAAACTCATAATAGGTTTAGCAATTAACCAAAAAATAAATAATAAAATTTCAATGATAATTAAATAAGGGGCTATCAAACCTAAAAACCCGTTCACCCAAATAGAAGATGCTGGTGTAAAAAAATGTGAGTATAGGAATAAAAAAGAAACCAATAGATTAAAAAAAAGAAAAACTTTTTTCCCAAAATTTCTTGCCCTTGATTTTTTTTTCATGCGCATAGAGAGGATGAGGGATGATTATTTTTTAGGGGCTAAACTATTATTTAACAAATGTAAAAGTTGATGCATCCATTTGCCTAAATCATTGCCTTTATTTAATAACATTACATACAGCAGTCCAGTGGTGGCCGCGGCTAAATAGCTTATCATTAAAGCAAGGCTTGCTTCTTGTAAGCTTAAGGCTTGTATAATAAGGTAAACCATGGCTAATATCCATACAGGAATCCCCTTTCCTATATTTTTAAGTAGTCTGTATTGAGGCGCTATGCTTACGGTGGCAATGGCTATTGCCATCACACCCACTTGCGCACCCATGATGGGCAGTTCTGCACCCAAGAAAATATAAGAAAGTCCTGCTACTATTCCTGCATAAAAATAAATGGGAAAAATATGTTTATTAGCAGACTGCTCTTGTAATAAAAAACCAAAGGCGGTTAACCAAATCATATTGGTAAGTAAAACCCAGAAACCATCGTGCACCCAATAATAAGTGAATAAGGTCCAGGGCTGATGTAATAGTTCCATGGCCGATGGATGTAAAATACCAGGCTCCATGATTTGAGTATAAAACTGTTCTAAGGGATAGCTATTTAAATAATAGACCACTTTTAAAAATCCTATGAATGCATATACTACTAAATTAATAGAGAGCAGGGCTATTAAAGCATTATTATCGGCGCCTAATAAAGGCTTGTTTGATTTTTCAGTTTGCATTAGTATGAGGTTCCTTTCTTTTTCCAAATATACACCAATATAAATCCAATGACAGCACCTCCTACATGAGCCCATCTTGCTACATTGTCTCCCGCAGAATTTTCTATGCCTTTATAAAGTTCAAAAGCAAAATAAGCAATACCTAACCATTTAGCTTTAACAGGGAATAAAAAATAAATATAGATATAGGTGTTTGGAAATAAATAGACAAAGGCAATTAAAATACCAAAGACCGCACCACTGGCTCCTAAGGTGGCAGTACTTAATGTTTTATTATAGTAAGTGGTAATTAAGTCCATCAGTTGGGGCGCTAAACCAGGAGTGGATAGACTCACTTTATTTTCAGCAAGTATTTGCGTAAGCGGAATATGATGTTTCGCAGAATAATTATAGACAGCTTCCGTAAAACCCGATACATTCGTTTTACTAAGTAGTAATAAGCGCTCATACTCAGTGGCTAGGGGCACTAATTGATAAGATAGTATCGCTAAATGTATTACCGCTGCACCCACTCCGCAAAGCATATAAAAAAGTAAAAACCTTTTAGGGCCCCAAACATTTTCTAAAATAGATCCAAACATCCATAAGGCAAACATATTACCTAATATATGGCTAAAGTCTCCATGTAAGAACATATGGGTAATTAATTGCCAAGGCTTGTATAAATCGCTCTGCCAGGCATGTAACGCAAAATAATCTTCAAAAGAAAAACTACTAGTAGGGCCTGCAAAAGTATTTTGTGCTAAAAAAACTAGCGCATTAATAATTAATAAGTTTTTTATTATAGTAGGTAAAACTTCGAAACGGGTGGGCCTAAATTGAGTCATGCTTTGTGATTTGCTTATAATTTTATAATAAGTCTTTTCTTTTTAATTGAACTACGTTTTCTATATGAAGCGTATGCGGGAACATATCAACGGGTTGAATTTTGGTAACCGTATACTTTTCATTTAATAAAGATAAGTCTCTTGCTTGAGTAGCAGGGTTACAACTTACATACACGATAATGGGCGCTTCCATAGCCAGTAATTTATGTACAAGTTTTTCGTGCATGCCCGCTCTTGGAGGGTCGGTAATAATTACATCGGGTTTGCCATGTGTTTCAAAAAAACTGTCGTCACATATTTTAATTACATCGCCTGCAAAAAAAGCAGTATCCGTTAATTTATTTAGACTTGCATTTATTTTAGCATCTTCTATGGCTTCTTCTACTACTTCAACACCAATAATTTTTTTAGCATTTTTACTACAAAATATTCCAATGCTGCCTGTACCGCAGTATAAATCATAAACAATTTCTTTACCCGTTAACTCCGCAAATTCACGCGTTACTTGATATAATTTTTCTGCTTGCTTTGAATTAGTTTGAAAAAAAGATTTAGGACTTATTTTAAATTGGAAGTCTTCTAAGTACTCTGTAATATAGCCACTGCCTGCATATACTTGAGGTAGGAGGTCCTGCATACTATCGTTACGTTTAGCATTAATAGTATATAATAAAGTAGTGATTTGCGGGAATCGTTCTAATAAAATATTAAATAATGCTTCGCGTTTTTCTTTGTCTTCATAGCCTAAGATTAAATTCACCATCCACTCTCCCTTGGTGGTGTTGCGAATAAACATATTGCGTACCCAGCCTCTATGCTCTTTAATATTATAAAAAGGCATTTCATTTGCTATCGTAAAATCCACCACTGCTTTTCTTAAATGGTTGGTAGGTTCTTCTTGTAAATAACATTTATCCACTTCCACCACTTTTTCAAAAAAACCTCTGGCATGAAAACCTGCCACCCCTGGCGCTTTTTCAAGTACAGTAGTATCTCCATTTTCAGCAGCCGCCTTCATGGCTTTAAACTCTGAAAAGGGAATAAACTTTTCGGTGGCAAATGTATATTCTACTTTATTTCTATACCCTTGGGTTTGTTCAGCACCCATAATAGGGGGAATTGGGGGCAGTGGCACTTTTGCAATTCTTGTTAAATTGTCTACTACTTGTTTATGCTTATACACCAATTGTTGTTCATAGGGAAGCATCTGCCATTGACAACCTCCACATACTCCAAAATGACTACAAAAAGGAGTGACTCTAATACTTGAATAAGAATGAAAATGCTTTACAAAACCCTCTGCCCAATCGGCCTTGTTTTTTTGTAGTTGAATATCCACCACATCACCCGGTACGGCACCTTCTACAAATATGACCTTACCATCTACTCGAGCGAGTGCCTTGCCCTCTGCGGCATAATCTTCAATTAATACCTTTTCTAATAAAGGGGCTTGTTTATATTTTCTCACGGAAACAAAGGTACTGCCCAAGCATTATATTTAAGGTATATATTGTTATTTTTACCCAGCTTTTTAAAAGAAATAAAATAAGGATCCAATGAGAAAAATAGTATTTGCATTCATAGCGGGTTTTCTATTACCTAATTTGTTAATAGCGCAAAATACGAAGGCTAAAACCACTACGAACGCTAAAGCTCTTGGCCACTCTATTCAAATAGTTCTAAAGCCTTATCAAAATACAAAAATTTATATAGGAACCAATTATGGAAGAAATAGAGTTTTAGCAGATTCTACTTTATTGAATGCTCAAAGCGAGGGGGTATTTGAATCTAAAACTAAGTTAACACCGGGTATTTATTTTCTGGTCTCTCCTAAGTATTCCATTTTATTTGATTTTTTAGTAGACGAAAATCAACATTTTAAAATTATTGCAGACACCCTTTCTCTTAATAAATTTCAAATTATAGGCTCAAAGGAAAATGATATTTTTAAAGAGTACTCTAGTGCTATTAATAATTTAGGTGTGCAATTAAGTACTCTTGAAAATAAATACAAGACAGCAACGAGTGCCAAAGATTCTGCTAGCTTTAAAGAATTGTATTTAACAAAGGACAAAGAAATAAAAGCAGCAAGAACCAATGTAATTAAGACCTACCCGGGTTCAATGACCAGCTTTTTTTTAAATGTAATGCAACGCCCAGAAGCCCCGGCCATGCCTACTATCAATGGCAAGTTAGATTCACTGTATCCTTACTATTATGTTAGAAATCATTTTTGGGACGATGTTGTTTTTAATGATAACCGTTTACTTCGTACCCCTTTTTTTGAAGAGAAGCTGGATGAATATTTTAAAAACTATGTTTCCCGCGAACCCGATTCTATTATTGAGGAGCTACAGTATATATTAACAGTGGCTAAAACAGGTAAGGAAATTTATCCATTTTTACTTTTTAAATTTACTAATAAATACATTGCTCCAGAATTTATGGGACAAGAAAAAGTATTTATACACTTGTTCCAAAACTTTTTTGCCAAAGGCGATACCGTATTATTAAACGAGGCTTCTAAAAAATCGATTACAGAAAGGGCCTATAGTATGATGGCTAATCAATTAGGTTTAGCCGCGCCTAGCTTGATTATTAATACGCCCGAGAATAAAAAAGTTTCTTTGTATGATCAAAAAGCGACTTATACCTTTCTTGCTTTTTGGGACCCTACTTGCAGCCATTGTAAAATAGAAATTCCAAGACTGGATTCTTTTTATAATGCTTCTTGGAAAGATTTACAAGTAAAAATATTTTCAGTCAATACAAATTCTAAAGAATTGGCTGCCTGGAAAACCTTTATACAAGAAAACCATTTAGAAAATTGGACCCATGCTTATCAAACAGAAGAGGATTTAAATAAAGAAATAAAAGCAGGGCTACCCACCACTATTCGTCAACAGTACGATGTATTTAAAACACCTACTTTTTATTTATTAGATGCTAATAAAAAAATTATTGCTAAAAATTTAAGTTTGGAACAGTTCAACGATTTTTTACAAAACGCTAATAATAAATCGGCGCCGCAAAAATAGCTACACTAAAATACAGCGGCCACTACATCTTTCACCACCTTTGGTTTACCCAAGGTATAATAATGTAAAACCGGTACACCAGCGGCTTTCAGCTCCTTGCTTTGCATAATTAACCACTCAGTACCTACTTGCTCACAAGCTTCGTCAGTAGTGGCTGCTAGCATCGCGTTTCTTAAATCCGCAGGAATATCTACATAAAAAATATTCGGTAAAATAGTTAACTGCTTTTTATTGGTAATAGGTTTTAGTCCTGGAATAATAGGAACAGTAATACCAATGCTTCTGCAAGCATCTACATAATCGAAATATTTTTTGTTGTCAAAAAACATTTGTGTCATAATGTATTCAGCACCTGCATCTACTTTATCTTTTGCTCTTTGTAAATCAAATTCCATAGAAGGCGCTTCAAAATGTTTTTCTGGATACCCAGAAACACCCATACAAAAATTAGTCTTGCTGCCGTTCACAATATCTTTATCTAAAT
>Ga0222712_10007310_pt1 | contig 10712 bp, 11 predicted proteins | sample C33_657DmetaG_FD_165043 | JGI IMG/M metagenome (GOLD analysis project Ga0222712, IMG submission 165043) | Estuarine water microbial communities from San Francisco Bay, California, United States - C33_657D | ecosystem: Environmental > Aquatic > Marine > Unclassified | place: USA: California... | reverse complement strand
CTTTTCTCTTTCCTTCTGGATATTTTTTCGTCAGGAGTAATGAGAATCTGAAGTGGACAATCACCTTGTTTATTAAAACTATTATGTAGTGATACAGAAATAAGAACACAATCAAGTGGACTTGTAGCGTATACGATTACAAAGTCTTTACTTAGGTACACGGTCGTATCGTCGTACTCTCGATCTATTTCGCATACGCCAAAGAATTTAAAAACAGTAGCATTCATAAAAAAGATTTTTTACTATCAAGTTAATTGATAGGTTAGCAATATTATATAACACAACGCACCTCATTTTTGCCATAGTTAAAAATAAAAAAAACACCCCAAATTAATGAGATGTTTTTGTGAATGATTATGCGAACCAGCCTTTCGGTTCGAGGATGTCGATCCAGTTACTTCTAAATGGATCTATACCTGCAATCATTCTAGGAAAAACTTTTCCTCTAGGGATTGTTCCCTTAGTCAATACTCCCGACCACCCACCTAAACATTTATCCTTACGAGCGGGATCGAGGGTAAATGTTAATCCGACAGGATCGACTACCACTGTAGCTTTTGCTCCTGTGGATTTCTCAAGTAGGGTTTTTACGTGTTCAGCTAAAATTTTATTATCTTCCATAGCAAAAGTATATAACACAAAATTATTTGTTTTTGCCAAAAATAAAAAAAAATTATTTTTTATTTTTTTTTCGGAATAATTTTCGGGGATCGGTGGATTAGTTCGGGGATCTGAATGTATGGTTCGATCGATATACTAGGTTTGTGTTTTTACTACCCTAGGAGCTAAAATTAGAGGGGGTTTGAGGTCTGGGAGTGTGACCATAGCCAACAAGGGGTATCCTATGCTTATTTTTGATATTTGGAGGTAATTCATTTGATGAGAAAAATCATCAGTTCCTTTCCTCAGTTTGATCCAAGATTTTGAAGACCCCCCGACAGGAGGGGGGATTCAAAATCTAGATTTATTATTATAATATTTTAATATTATAATAATAATTAACGCGGGCGCGCGCGCGTATACGCGAGAAGATAAACCGCGCATGCGCGCGCGAGATAAAGAAAAAAATTATATTTCGGGGGTCGGCAAAGCTTCGCCATCAGGACAAGCATGAAATGTTTTCCTGTTATGGTTTGAAGTTTGAAAATTTCTGCGGGAAAATCTAGTAGTGCGAGAATTTCTCGAAACTTCGGTTTATCGTTCAAAGGTTAAAATTTCCAAGTTTTAACGATTTGAATTAGGTTGTTCAGTTAGGTGTTTAGTTCTGTTCTTTATTAAAATAAATCAGTGTTGCGTGTAGGAGTAATACCGCCAGTTAAAGGTCATACCTAAAACAGTAGTCGTTCTCTCACGATAGCTGGGCCAGCTACATCCTCTCGTAACGTTTCGACATGGATTCCTCCCCATGTTGCCTTACGTTCCATCCAGACGATTCCATCAAATAGATGGGGGGGATAACCCTCGAGTGCCTGCGCTGGTTTAACACGCATTTTAACTAAGGTGTCGCTGTTTCCCTTAGTGGCCTGGTTCTCCTGGGGACAGTTTCTTTCCCTGCTGTTTACCATAGTCACGCTATCAATTCGACCACTCTTTACGTGGTTTGCATATGGCTGTTGGGAAGAAGGTCTGTCATGTCCTCCTCTACTTACTCTGGGGGATGCCGTGTTGTTATTCAGTCTCCACATTGCACCGTTTTGATTAGATCTCTCTAATCCATTCGGGGATTCATGAGTCCCCAATTTATTTAATGCCGAACAGCTTTCGACCAGATCATGGGATGGAGCCCAGATCTCTAGCTCGGAACTGTCAGTATTAGCTTTGATATTTGTGTCCTGATACCTCGGGATAATTTTATTGCAAAGGATATATTTTGGTGACAATGAAGCACCAAGACACAAAGAGCCACCCATACCCTTGTTAGTGGTATTGCATTTAATTTTTAGAAAAGAGGGTGGATATGAATGGCTCACGAGAGGGATCTTACTAGAACCCTCACGATTGTCAAAAAAAAAATTACATTATTTTTTATTTTTTATGTAATCAAAAATCTTCTCAGAAATATCACAAGGTTTATACCCTTCATATTTTCCGTAAGTCGCCCACTCAAAATCTTCTTTGGTGAATGGTAATTTTAACTTCAATAAGGTCTCAAAGAATCGTAAGCAGTCATTAAGTTCAGTCTCATCAAGATACTTAAGTTCAACTAATTTATCTGTCCTACCTTTACGCAGAATAGCAGGGTCAAGATTCTCTGGTTTGTTTGTTGTAACAATCGTAATACAATCCTCTTTCGTATTAACACCATCGAGAGCATTTAATACTGCACTTAAAGATATACCTGGATTATCTTTCTTTTTCTTTCTATCAATCGAGATATCTGTACAGTCAATATCTTCAATAAGAATAACTCCTTTTCCTGCAGATAACATACAAGATGTAAATGTACCGTCATCTCCTTGAGTAGGTACTACAGTTAAGTATCCAGTGTACATACTCGCAATCGCTTTTGCTAAAGATGTTTTTCCTGTACCTGGGGGACCTACAATAACATAGTTGTGTTTAAACGTTTTTCCAAAGGTAGTATAGATCTGTCTTGAGCTAATGAATTTAGCAATATCGGTTTTAATATCTGCGATCATATTGTCGGCAAGATAGATTGTATCCATACTTTTTAGTGGGCTAGAAAGCATCTCCCAATCGTATGATCCTCTCGAGACGAAGTTATTCTTAATACTAAGATACTTTTCTTTTTTACGTTCTTCTTCTGCAAAAGTCATAACTTCTTCTTTGATCTTAGCCAAGAATTTAGGACCACGTAAAAAGAAATTAACAGTAACTGAACGAATTACTTCTTTATTCATTTGACTTCTATGAGACTCAAAAGATACGGAGATGAATCCTCTTTTATAGAATCCATAAAATAGATCACTACTGTTAACGAACTGCACTTCCTCATGCTTAGGTTCATTGCTAGAAGATATAACTTCTACGGGAAGATTTCTATTAGGTTCTCCTCTATTCCTACCTGCAATAAGTTCTGTCTTTCTTGGATTCTTTAGAATACCAGTAGACTCCAACCACTGATTAGCAGTTATGTATAGAGCAGGATCTTCATTTGATACCGTAAAAGATACTGATGTAAATCTTACAATGAGACTTACAAAACTACTTAATAGTTCTTTTCCTTTAAATATAGCTGCAGCTACTATAGCCGTAATAATCGTGGTATTATCCATGACGGAAAACTACGATTATTCTATTTTTGTGTCAAGCCTCGTTAGTAGAAATATTTCCCGTAGCTTTTAATTTGTAAGGCTTAACAGAATCAGGTTTGCTATTATATTTAGGTCTACGCACCGCAATACATCTATTCTTCTGAATTCGGGTAATAGTAACATTGTCACTTTGATTTCCTCCGAGCACATGATAGGTTGTACTATCTTCTCCGATATAAATACCAACGTGACCTCCTCCATTTCTTACAAATACAAGAATATCACCGAGAGATGCTTCTGGAGATTTCTCACCATAGTTAGCCCAGTCTCTAGCCCACAAAGGAGAATCTACTACCTCTGCAGCAATCTGACTACGCATAAAAGCAAGGAAGGCAATGAATAGTCCGCACCAAGGAATTGAATCATCAGAGTAACCTTCAATCTTTACTCCGTTTTGATTCAGTTTATCTCTCCAACTAAGAATAGTTTTACTGGATCCTTTACCAATAGTTTCTTGAGTTCCAAGAAGGGAAAGACCTAGTTGTACCATTTTTGGTAAAGTTCCAATATTATTAAGCCATTCGTATTGTGCGGGAAGTTTCATAAGTTTGTAAGAGTTTATTATTTTTTGTTATTATGCCCACCATACATTTGGTGTATCCTCTGATATTGGTTTTGGCATTGGAATAGTTTCTCCATTTTCGTCAATGGTTGTTTGCGTTGAAGCCCAGTGGATATACTTCTCTGCACCGCTAGGGATCGGGATGCCAACAAGGTCGCGGAATAATACCCACCATTGACCATCGCGGTTATGCTCGCCAATGACGCACAGTGCGTGTTCGTGACTAGCAAGGGATGATTGCACCTCGCTGTTCTGGTCGGTAGTGGCGAAGCCGTTGGCAAGCCCGAACTGCGTGGCCACTTCTTTGCTTGGAAACTTTAAGAGGTAGTCGCTCATGGTGTGGTTAGTGATTGAAGTTTTGCATTGGGGAGGCGTTTGTTAAAGTATTGGATTCGGGCGATGTGGCCATTGATATGCAACCCATCATCCCTTGATCCAATTCTCAATACTGTTGATGTTGGCATCGTTCCGCTATTGTCAGTGCCTACTAGCGTTCCGCTTGCTGCAAACGCCATGTCGTTTAGCTTATAGGAATAGCTCAATTTTGAGCGAGCAATAGCAACATCCGATGCGGAAATAATGATTGATTGAGCTACCGCAGATAAAGTTGTTTGCCCAGCCCAACGTTTCCCAGCCCCACTAATGCTTGGTGAATTGCCTTTGTAAATAAAATGACCATTATTAAAGGTTGAAGTATTCATCCCAACAATTAAAGCAATTTGATCTACTGTTTGCGGTGTTACGTCAACACACAACGTTCCTTCACTCTGATTGTAAAAGCTCGTGAAATTAGCTCCAGAAATACTACACACATCCGCGCTGCGGGTAAGTGCTGCGCTAGTCGTCGGGATGTAGCTGGTAGGGAAGGAAGCAGCTTCGAGTTGTGCTCCCCATGCAAAGATAGTTTGTGCTAACTGAGAGGATTGAGAAGCGTCACGAAGGTCAACACCAAGCTGGATGAAGTTATTTCCTGCTGTGGATGTGTATGTGAGATCAAAACGCTGCCACGCTGTTGTTAGTACGCACTCCTTGCGAACGTAAGTTGTCCCGTTCGGAGTCCACGTCCACCATACTTTTTCGCCACCAACCAGACCTTTAAGATAAATGCTTGCAGCGTGAATCACTCCAGCGGATTGACTAAAAAACTGAGTCACTAGCGAATATGCGCCAGCTCCACTCACAGCAGGGAATACGATCCCATCTGCCGACAAGGCTCCACTTGGGGAATTTACTTGGTTGGCTGTAACCACTGGAGCGGTGACAATCGCAGAGCTTTTAGCCCAAATCCCGTCATTAAACTCCTCGCTACTCAAGCAAAGATTCGTCCTCGATTCCTCGATCAACAGTCCTTTGCAAGCAAGCGTCACAGGGTCGTGGTCGAAGCGTGGTCCATACACGGCAGCAGTGGTAGTGAGCATATATGCACGCGCAGTTGAGGCTCTTTCGTATTGCTGTCCAGCTACATAAAAAGCAGCACCATTTAATCCAACACCAATTTCTGACAGGGTAGTAGAAGAAAAATTTGATTGAATTGGCATAGTTCCAGAATCAAGTCTAGGAACGAAAGTAAATGAATATCTAGCCCAACCATTAGCCGCCAATTGTATGCCAGTTGTTACGCCAGCAGTTCCAGCAATTATTACTCGATCAACTAAATCCAACACCAGTTTGCTATTTGCATTTGGGCCATTAGCTCCTAAATTAACGCATACGTATCTTCTGCCAGCAGCTTTTAACCACAAAGAGAAAGTTGATGTTACCCCAGCAAGCCCATCGTTTAGCCTGTAAAATCTATGGGTAGAATTTGTGGAATTTTCATTAAAGACTTCAGCTGTCAAACCATTAACGGTTTCTATAGACGATGCGGCTGTCCCGCCATCTTTAGTCCATGCTGCGTTGACTATGTTATTGCTGTGAAGAACTAAATTCTCAGGAGCATACTCAATCAATCCTGAAGCATTTACTCGCGTAGCACCTGATCCCCGAGTGAAGGTAGGAGTTGGACCTTTGCGAGCCGTCAGGGTCTTGTCGAGCGCAAAAGAAAGATCAAGCGATGGCAAATAAGCCTGAAGAGAATTTCCCGTAATCCGTAAACTTGTAGCTCGTGATCTCATTACTATTAGTTTTCAAAGATACTATTAAATTGAGTATCTGTCAAGCCAAGTTGGTCTTGGAATAAAGTTTTATTTTCTGCAATAAATGGATGTAACAAAGAAATATTATCTATAGTATCCCAGCGTAACTTTTCTGATACTGGTAAGCTATCAAGAATATCTTTTAACCTTTGTGCCTTACCAATAGAAATTAGTTTCGCTACAAGTACACTTTTTTTAATAGAAGTAACTGGTACAACTAGTTTCTCTTTGATAATAATAGTTCCATCTATTTTAGCCGCTGCTTCTTCTAAAGTATTAGCCTTAACAATATTATGTTTAATCCTATCTAATAAATCAGGATGTATTTCTCTAATTAAAAATGGTTTATTTTCAATTGTAATATTAGCGGAATACGGATGCGATGATTGATAAAAAAAATGTTTCATAATTAAGCGGGAGTGTAGTAGTAGTAGCTATTATTACTATCTTTTGTTAAATGTAAACTCGATAGAATGGTAGTAATTGGAAATATGTTAATATCCTCGACGACGGTATAACTGTTTAAATTACCGAATGGTTCGATTGCGGAATACAATGTCCCATTATCTTGAGTATAGTAAGATGGAGTTATAAAATTAATACTAGGCCATGTAGCCACAAGTTCAAATGGGATTGTAGGTATACCTCCATAAGGCCAAGATACAGACCATCCCGCGTTTACTATATTTGTTAGGGCACCTTGTAAGTTTTCATCAAAAAAACAGTTATCGGTTGTTTCAAACAAGTAAGTGAATGTACTAAAATCTAGAGTTCTTGTAAAACTAGCTGGGTTAGCTAGTATTGTGTTACAGTTATTTAATGTATAGATAATATGGTCCATTACATATCTTCCTAATACTGAAGGGGCTTCTGCCGATCCTATATAGGTTAAGGAGTAAGGTAATGGATCATACCCCTTACTATCAGGTGTCATGGTCTGCGTAAAACTTGTATTGACCAGTAATGTCTCAATCCCATCTGGAATTATAAACTCCTGCCATGAGCTTCCCACTGGTCCACTTATTGCATTCCATTCTTCAAGAGTCCAATACCCTGGAAATATAGTTTCATCTAGATATTTATTATACAAATAAGGTTTAAGTAGTTCAGTAGAACTCTGTCCTTGAGGTCCTTGAGGTCCTTCTAAACTAGCCAACCAAGAAGCTTCATCCCCTGAATAGCCATTTTCTACTGCTACGTCATAAGCACTTGGACCAGGAGGACCTTCAAGTCCTTCTGTTGTTAATCCTAAAACTCCTAGAATACTATTTTGTTGCTCTGTATTCAATACATCTTCTCGTAGAAACGCTAGCATGTCTCCACTTAAATTATATAGATTGAAATTTACTTTATCTACTGGCATATTTTTATTTTAAGTAAGTTCGTTAATGGGTTCTTCAATAATTACTTCGGGCTCTGGTTCAATAACTACAGGCTCGCTGTAACTAAACGTACGCGCCTCAGAGTTAAAACTATAATTCTCTGGCATTAAGACATGCATACGATCACTAAATCCAGCAGCCGCAGCTCTATCGTTAAGCACAATACCTAACATGGTATTGCTATGAAATCTTTCTAGATACAGATCGATATTTGAATTCATTGTCTCCACAATTTGTTGGGGATTACGACTCCAAAAGTCACGATATATTTCATTCATAACAAGAATACAATGGCGCACTGCCTTTAGTCCTTTGAGAGTAAACTCTCTATCTTGTTCTTTGTAAGTTTGTGGTTCTATCATAAAATTTATTTAGTTTAAATACTTGTTTGCCCAATTACAACTTTCGTCCTTGTAACTGCTGCTAATGCATCTCCGCTAGTAGGAGCTACTGTGCCATGATTAGCGGCAACTATCGTTACATGACTACCACCAAGAATAGCTGAACCAGATGGCCCCCCAGACAACGAAGCTAACAAGACTGGCCTTTGTGGAGGAAGGAATGAACTACCAGTGGTATGACCATAAAGCCTAATATTCCCAAGACCATCAGATGATACTACGAGTGTGTGGGTGCCTTGATACGCATTTGCAAAAGCAACTCCAGTAGAAACTAAATAACCTGAACTTCCAAATGCGAAGAGTCGTACTTCTTGTCTACTATTTGCTGTAGAATAATAAACTTCCGCCCCAAACCCCCGCGCGATTAATGCATCTTGCCCACCAAATCTCGGAGGTGTTCCCACATTATTTCCAGGATCACCTACAATAATTCGGACTACGCCTCCATTTGTTGCTTGTTGCACATCAAAAGCCCCGAAATAACTAACAGCTATCGGAACATCTCCACGCATTGTAATACCTCCAGAGGCTCCTGGACGCATAGCATTTGATGTAATAATAGTTCTGCCCCATCCCGTAGCAGTTGTTCCAGATCGACTTTGAGAGGAACCCGTACCCGCATTACCGCCGCTTGTATTTACCCCAAATGACCAAAAACCCACGGTCATAGCCTCTTCAGCTAAAGCTAACTCCCTTGTCATTACACTAGTAGTATTTGTTGCAGCTTGCCCACTTAACTCAACTTGCCCGACTAGCGTTGGACTTGTCAGGGTTGGTGATGTTCCAAATACAAGACTACCACTTCCAGTTTCATCACTTACAGCAGCTGCTAGAGTTGCACTTGTAAAACTAGCACTATGCGTTGTTAATGCCGCGCCCCATGCTGTTCCATTATGCAGGTTAATTGCATTAGTTGAGGTATTATAAACAATTAAACTGGGTGGTGGTGCCGCGATTGCGTCACGCTCAGCAGCGGTCATGCGAGGAGGGAGAAATCCCTGAGTCGTCGATTGTATATCGAGTGCTGCTTTGGTATTTGGAGTAGCCGCGCCAATTACTAAACTACTAAGACTTAGACTATTGGCGTTTTCCCAAACGTTAAGTGTTCCATTATATTTTAATACATTATTATTAGCTACGTCAGTTATTTTAATGTTGTGTAGCTCATCAATCTCATAACCATTGTCAACCTTAACATATATCTTTCCTTGTGTTGCGTGGCTATAGATGACGAAACCAACAATAATAGTATGTTGGGGCGCAATAGGTTTAACTTTCGTTAATACACCTGGAGTTGTTGGCGAAAGATATAACACATCACCATCAACCCACGCTTCACCTTGTAGCGAACCAGTAGTATTAATTCCTCGTACAACTCCACTTGTAGTTATAAAACCTTCTTGGTTAACAGTAATGTTTTCTGTTACAATACCTAGCGTATCAACACTATTTGGATCATTATTTGCTTGAGCTAATACAATAGCAAGCCTTTGTCCTTGAGAACCACCTTCTGCTGTTGAACGAATACGCACAACTCTATATTGCGATTCTAATAGATTTGCTCCAGTTTTATTAACAACACGGGTAACACTTTCTTGTCCAATTTGAAGAGTTACATTACCTCCTTTAAGTCCAAGATCTAACGTACCATCTACATCATTCCATACAAGTTCGCCTACTCCACTAGTGAGAGCGCTTGACGTATTAAATCCTAAACTAGCAATGTCAAGTTGTGCGGTACCATCGCTAGTTGTAGCGCTTGTAATACTATTACCAATACTACTAATACTATCAATACTTACAATAACAGATCCAAAGTTTGAATCTTTACGCTCTACTCTAGCGACGACCTGAGCTCTTGCTGTTGGGGCAGTTGCTGTAAATCCCCCACCAGAAGCCACATATAATTCAGCGTTTAAATTATAAGCATTTGTATTAAAATCAGATACCCTACCAGATATAACCATGTTCCCGTTATAACCAGTACCCAGATCAGCATCCATGATTCCAACAGCAGGCATTTTAGCAGGATCACTAGAATCCGCTCTACGTACAATAGGAAGAGATATATCTCCACTAGTATATGTTCCAGATATGTAAACAGGATATCCCTTTAATAGAGTTTCTCCTGCCTGCACACTAACATATACACTACCCGTTAGATTGCCTTGAATATCCGCTGCGTTAAGTGTACCATTGATTGTTGCATCCTCTTCAACGTCAAGTCCAATAGCCTCAATAGCTCCAACTGATATGGTTCCTGTACCACCTACTAAGTCTGGCAGATCAGTAATATCAGCAACTACATGCTCGTGCGCGGAAGGGGGAAACTCAGCTGGTAAATTGTAAAGAAAGTCTAGTGTTTCTTCACTAAAATCATAAAGGTTAAACTGAACTTCTGTACTCATTAGGAATTAAAGATTCCTTATATACTACATCTTTTCCATAGAAAAGTCTACCAAAAGAACACACAGCTCTATAATAAACCCATGCTAATTTAAACTTTTCTTGTTTTAGCTGGATATAAAATATCTCATTAGCTTCCTCAAAAGTCCATAGATTCAAAGATCCAAACTGGAATAGAACGTCGTGTAGTAGGCTTCCTAGTAATGTTCCTTCGAAGTCAGGAGCGCCCGTGCAACCATCCCAGGCATACCCTTTTAGAATAGTTAGAATGTCATTATGGATGATTGCACGAACAGATCCATTAGCTATTAAGTTAAACTTAAATAACCAGTCACGGTTTAATTTAACTTTAACATCAGCAGTAAGAACGTATTTATAATTCTTATGTTTTACATAAGAAAATTTACTTAATAAAGTATTCTGTTTTGTCTTCACTTACCAGAAGGTTCGACAATAATAGGAATAAGAAGATCGTTAACAGTTCCACGATCTACAGTACGGACTACGGTACCATCTGGGTATTCAATCGTAGTACATGAAGTAATAACAAG
>Ga0222712_10007309_pt1 | contig 10713 bp, 8 predicted proteins | sample C33_657DmetaG_FD_165043 | JGI IMG/M metagenome (GOLD analysis project Ga0222712, IMG submission 165043) | Estuarine water microbial communities from San Francisco Bay, California, United States - C33_657D | ecosystem: Environmental > Aquatic > Marine > Unclassified | place: USA: California... | reverse complement strand
CAAAATTATTGTTAGAAAACAATTATAAAGTCATTGTGACTGGCCGCAGAGCGGAGCGTTTGGCAAACTTTCAAATGCAATTTGGTGTTGAAAATGTGCATACTTTGTGTTTCGATATTCAAAATGAAAATGAAGTTTTAAACGCTTTGAATACTCTACCGGAAGATTGGAAAACCATTGATGTATTGGTGAACAATGCAGGTTTGGCTTGGGGTTTAGGGAAGTTTTTTGAAGGAAATTCAAACCATTGGAATGCCATGATTGATACCAATGTAAAAGGACTATTGTATATTTCTAAAGTGGTTGCAAATTGGATGAAAGATAGGAGGTTGGGTCATATTGTGAATATAGGCTCAATTGCAGGTAAGGAAGTTTATATGAATGGCAATGTTTATTGTGCCACCAAACATGCGGTAGATGCGTTAACAAAGGCCATGAGAATTGAATTGGCCGAGTTTAATGTGAAGGTTACAGGGATTCATCCAGGTGCGGTAGAAACTGAATTTAGTGAAGTGAGGTTTGATGGAGATAAAGAAAGAGCAAAGGCTGTTTATCAAGGGTTTGAAAACTTAATTGCCGCCGACATAGCGGATGCGGTGTTTTATGTTATTTCTAGAAAACCCCATGTAAATATTAACGATTTAGTCATTATGCCAACGGCACAACCTGTGGCGGGAGTAATTCATAGAAATATTTAAATTTAAAGTTTAAAGTTTAGTGTTTAAAGTGTAGTGTTTAAAGTTGCTAATTGGACTTATTCAAGAAAATTACAACCCCCAACACTAATCTTTAATCTTAACCTTAAACCTTAAACCCTAATCATTAAATTAAAATAATTGTGAGTAACAAAAACAAAAACAAATCTGGTATTATTTATAGTACCAATCCGGATTTTCAGTATGAAACGGATCAGGAGGAGCAAGATACTTTGGAACCTTCTCAACAGAAATTATATGTTCGCAGGGAGGTTAGAAATGGCAAACCTTGTGTAGTGATCAAAGAGTTTGTGGGTAAATCTGACGACTTAAAACAACTGGAAAAAAGCTTAAAAAATCACTGTGGTGTTGGTGGCACAAGTAAAGAAGGCGACATTATCATCCAAGGTGATTTTGCCGAAAAGGTTAAGGCCTTTTTAGTTTCCAAAGGCTATAAAACCAAGGGGTAAAAAGGGGATTAGAAAGATTAGAGGGATTAGAGGGATTTGGATATGAAAAACAATATCACCCATTTAAATGTTAACTTTAACATAAATACAACAAAGTATGAGATTATTATTTGCAATTTTCGCAATTTTGTTGACCAATTGTAGTCAAAGTCAATCCCAACAGAAAAAAATTATGAATTCAACAGAAACAACTCATGCAGATCCAGCAAAATTAGATTCCATTGTTTTAGGTGGTGGTTGCTTTTGGTGCTTGGATGCGGTTTACCGCAGAATGCCAGGTGTGGTTGGAGTTGTGGCAGGATACAGCAATGGTAAAATTGGAAATGTAACTTACCGTGAAGTTTGTAGTGGTTTAACGGGTGCCGTGGAAGTGGTTAAAATTATGTTCGATACCACCAAAACAACCTTGGAAGATATTTTGGAAGTGTTTTGGAGAGTTCATAATCCAACAACTCTGAACCGACAAGGGAATGATGTTGGCACGCAATACAGAAGTGGAATTTATTATATCAACGACCATCAAAAGGAAGTTGCCTTAACCAGTATAGAAGCAGTGAAAAATTCTAAACTTTGGGAAGGTACCATAACAACTGAAATTTTACCCCTAGAAAAATATTCTAACGCTGAAGATTATCATCAAAACTATTTCGAAAACAATCCTAATGAACCATATTGTATTTATGTGGTTGGCGAAAAGGTGAAGAAGTACGAAGAGTTTATGAAAAAAGATTAGAAAGATTAGAAAGATTAGAGGGATTAGGCTTTATTTTTTATAAGATAAAGACAGTTGTAGATTCCGTGAATCAAATAGAATCCTATGAGCACATTTAGCCCGATGGTTGCCAATTGAAAATTGAACAACAAGAAAATTGGGGCTAAAATGTTTGATAAAAACCAAAATGGAATGCTAAATGAGTTTCCATCCAAAACAAATCCATTTGAAAGTGTACCCAAAAATATTGTTAAAAATAAACAACCAACATAAAATTTATCGAGTTGATGTTGGTATAAAATAAAAGCCAACAACATCGAAAACAACAACAATGCACCTGAAATTAATATATGGTTTGGGATGATCCTTTCTTTGGTTTTTGAATTGTATTCATAAGATTCGTCTATCATTTGTTTAAACGGCACATTGTTCACTTGAATGGGATTGTTTGATTTGACAGGATTTAAAATTCCAATTTGAACTGGGTTTTTAGCATCCTCGAGTTGAAAAGTTCCAAAGAGTTTGTCCCAAAAAGAAAATGTCCCTCCAAAATTTTTATCAATATATGGATCATTTTTTCCATGGTGAACTCGGTGGTGTGCTGGTGTAATCATAAATAATTCCAAGAAACCACTTTTTTTCACTAGATGGTTGTGATTGTAAAATTGAATCATATAATGAATTGAAGAAACGGCAATGAAAATTTCAGGTCGTATTCCAATCAAGGCCATAACAATAAAATAAGGGAATGAACTTAAAGAAGAATACCAAGAATTTCTGATTCCTAATGACAAACTAAAATGTTCTCCTTCATGGTGCACCACATGTATGCTCCACAATATTTTCCATAAATGGTGCGTTCTATGGAGCCAGTAAAACATGAAATCCCAAAGAAAAAATGCAAATATCCAAACAACCCAAATAGGTGTTGTTTCGAGTAACATAAAGCTAAATTTATGAAAAGTGTAGATATAGGCTGCAACTTCCAGTCCTCTTAAAATCCATAAAAGGATGTGCCCAGAATTTAAGTTCATGATTAATTCTTTTATGGGAAGTTCTTTTTTGAGATAGAATTTAATGATTGCTGCTTCAATCAATACGAAAACAAATAATAATCCGTTTCCAACGAACATATCAAATTGACTCATAATATATTTACTGACTAATCAATTGAAACGAAAAATTAATTGAATTTATGTATTTGGGCGTTTAAAATAGAAATGCCGGTGCCAAATAAAACACCAGTGAGCACATCGGAAGGGTAGTGTTTTCCTGCAAGAATTCTTAAAGTGGCTGTACTTAAAGCCAAAATTCCAGCGCCGTAAGTAGTATATTTCAAGGAATTGCTGCTGTTGTTTCTCAATGCATACAAAATAGCGGTGGTTGCTGCACTTGCGGTGAGTGCACTATGTCCACTAAAAAATGAATAATTATCGTCTTTGTTTCCTTGAAATTGATATCCTGAGGCATTGGTATATGGTCGACTCCTTTGCACAAGTAATTTAACGAGTTGAACTGAATTTCCTGTAATCCATAGATTTTGTGTGAGTTGATTTAAATAACCTAGTTTATCTTCTTTGGGCATAAAAAACACAATGCCTGCGGAAATTGCCACGGTTGCTCCGGCTGTGAAATCTGCAGCATGTGCGTAATTTAAATTTAATTGATTGACAGCCAATTTGTCGAGAGGATTAATTTCCCAATGGTGTGGCAATGCATTTAATTTCTGCGTTAAATACAAATCGGTAACACTAAAGGCCAACATCCCTCCATAAAAAACTTTGTCGTAAGTGGGCTTGAAGCCATAATTTTGGGCTTGAACTCCATTTTTGCCTGAAAAAATAATGCACAAAACAAATAGTGTCAATTTTACACTTTTAGAAAAGGCATAGTATGTTAAAGCATTGAATTTTATTGATTTATCTAAATTTTTGGGCATAATAAAGTTTCAAATATATGAAAGTTTGATGTGCGTAAATATAAGTGCTGCAAATTTCACAAAAAATGACTAATGCCATTAACGATTCGGTAACTTTGCATCGTCAAATTTACGAAAAAATAAAGTATGAGTAACGAAGCGTTGATTGCTGAAATTAAGTCGCATGCAAAGCAAGTTTTTGAAAACTTAACCACCGATGAGTTAATTGAAAAAGCTCTCGAAAGAAACGAAGGTGTCATTACCGATAAAGGCGCATTGGCTGCCGATACAGGTGAATTCACTGGAAGAAGCCCTAAAGATAAATTCTTAGTGAAGGATGAAATTACAGCAGATACCGCCTGGTGGGGTGCTGTAAATCAACCATTTGAAGCTGAAAAATTCGATGCTTTATTGAATAAAGTGGTAAAACACTTAGGCGATAGAGAGATTTTTGTGCGTCATGCATACGCTTGTGCAGATCCCGAATATCGTTTAAACATTCAAGTTGTAACTGAAAGTGCATATCAAAACTTGTTCGCAAAAAACTTATTTTTACGTCCAACCGCAACAGAAATTGCAACTCAACCAACAGAATGGTTAATCCTTGCAGCTCCTTCTTTTATGGCAGTGCCAGCAGAAGATGGAACGCGTCAACATAACTTCACAATTGTGAGTTTCTCTAGAAAAATCATTTTGATTGGAGGTAGCGGCTATACAGGTGAAATTAAAAAAGGTATTTTCGGTGTGTTGAATTACATTCTTCCACAAGAAAAAGGCGTATTGAGTATGCATTGTTCTGCAAACATTGGTGAAAAAGGCGATACCGCTGTTTTCTTTGGTTTGAGCGGAACAGGTAAAACAACCTTGAGTGCTGATCCTAATCGTAAATTGATTGGTGATGATGAACACGGATGGTCTGATACAACAGTATTCAACTTCGAAGGTGGATGTTATGCTAAATGTGTAAATTTAACGGAAGAAAAAGAACCTCAAATTTGGAACGCAATTAAGCGTGGTGCATTGGTTGAAAACGTTCGCTTTATGGATGGAACCAATACTCCTGATTACGATAATATTTCGGTAACTGAGAACACTCGTGTTGCTTATCCAATTGAATATATCGACAATATTGCAGTGCCATCAATTGGTGATGCTCCTAAGAATATTTTCTTCTTAACAGCGGATGCTTTTGGCGTATTGCCTCCAATTTCTAAATTAACTCCAGGTCAAGCCATGTATCAATTCATTAGCGGTTACACTGCGAAAGTTGCTGGTACTGAAGCTGGTGTTACTGAGCCTCAAGCAACTTTCTCTGCTTGTTTTGGTCAAGTTTTCTTGCCGTTACATCCTGCGAAATATGCGAAAATGTTGGGAGAAAAATTATCTGCAAATCCAGACGTAAATGTTTGGTTAATTAACACTGGTTGGACAGGTGGTCCTTATGGTGTTGGTAGCCGTATGAAATTGTCTTACACAAGAGCAATGATTACTGCTGCTTTAGAGGGACAATTAGATGGAACTTTCACCAATCACCCAGTATTTGGAATGGCAATGCCTGATTCTTGTCCTAATGTACCTTCTGAGTTGTTACATCCTCGTAACACTTGGGCTAGTGGTGAAGAATATGATGCACAATGTGCAAAACTTGCGAAATTGTTTAATGATAATTTTCAGAAGTTTGCAGACGGTTCATCTGATGAAATCAAAGCCGCAGCACCTAAAATGGCGACTGCTTAAATTCGAAACAACAATAACAAAAATAAAAATTGGACGCTCTCGGGCGTCCTTTTTTATTATCTTTGCACTTGTATTATGTCTCTTACATCTCAAGAAATTAAAGCGAAATTTTTAGCTTTCTTCGAAAGCAAAAATCACAGAATTGTGCCATCAGCTCCAATTGTAGTTAAAGGTGATCCTACCTTGATGTTTACAAATGCTGGAATGAATCAGTTTAAAGATTATTTTTTGGGAAATGCAGTGGCCACAAATAAACGCGTTGCCAATAGTCAAAAATGTTTGCGTGTGAGTGGAAAACACAACGATTTAGATGAAGTAGGGCACGATCATTACCATCACACCATGTTTGAAATGCTTGGTAACTGGAGTTTTGGAGATTATTTCAAAGCCGATGCAATTGCTTGGGCTTGGGAATTATTAACCGAAGTTTACGGTTTGCCAAAAGACCGTTTATATGTTACGGTTTTTGAAGGTGATGAAGCCGCGAATATCCATTTTGATCAAGAAGCTTTTGATATTTGGGCAGCAAGAATTGATAAGTCCAAAATTATCAATGGAAATAAGAAAGACAATTTCTGGGAAATGGGTGATACAGGCCCTTGCGGACCTTGTACCGAAATCCATTTCGATATGCGTTCTGATGAAGATCGTGCGAAAGTAGATGGTGCAACATTGGTGAACAAAGACAATCCAGAGGTTATTGAAATTTGGAACAATGTTTTCATGGAGTTCAATAGAATGGCTGATGGCTCTTTGGTGAAGTTACCTGCTCAACACGTTGATACCGGAATGGGTTTTGAGCGTTTGGTTAGGGTTATTCAAGGTAAATCGTCGAATTACGATACAGATATTTTTCAATTTATCATTCAAAAAACCGCAAGTTTATGTGGTAAAAAATATGGCGATAATGAAGCGCAAGACATTGCATTTAGAGTGATTGCCGATCATATTAGAGCAGTGAGTTTGTGTATTGCCGACGGACAATTGCCAGCAAATAATGGTGCAGGTTATGTAGTTCGTAGAATTTTAAGAAGAGCCGTTCGATATGGTTACAGCTATCTAGGATTTACCGAACCGTTCATGTTTGAATTGTTGGAAGATTTAGCTGCATATTTCGCCAATTCTTTTTCCGAACTTCAAAGTCAATTGGCTTTCATTCAAAGAGTTGTAAGAGAAGAAGAGTTGTCATTCTTTAGAACGTTGAGTACAGGGATGCAAAAAATCAATGCTTATTTTGCTGAAAATCCTTCAAAAGGTATTTCAGGTGAAATGGCATTTGAATTGTACGATACCTATGGTTTTCCGATAGATTTAACTGAGGTCATAGCCCGTGAAAAGAATGTTTCAATTGATATTGAAGGATTTGAAAAGGCGCTAAATGAGCAAAAGCAAAGAAGTAAGGCTGATGCTCAAAAAGAAACCGGTGATTGGAATTATGCCCATGAATCTTTGGATGAAACCTTTATTGGATACGATAAAACCGAATGTAATACTTTGATTTCTCGTTCACGTTCTGTGACAGTTAAAGGCAAAAACTTAACACATATAGTATTGGCTGATTCTCCTTTTTATGCAGAAAGTGGGGGACAAGTTGGCGATACAGGGGTATTGGTTGGTGAAGATGGAGAAACCATTCAAATTATTGATACCTCTAAAGAAAATAAATTGCATATTTTGGTGGCTTCTCAAGAAATTAAAAATGCAAAACAATTGTTTAAGGCAACGGTGAATGAAAAGCGCAGATTGAAAATTTCAGCGAATCACAGTGCTACGCATCTGATGCATAGTGCTTTGCAACGTGTTTTAGGATCACATGTAGCTCAAAAGGGAAGTTTGGTGAATGATGAAACTTTACGTTTTGACTTTTCTCATTTTGGGAAAATGACAATCGAAGAAATTTCAGCAGTGGAAACCATGGTGAATGCGAAAATTCAAGAAGGAATTGCACTCATTGAACACAGAAATATTCCAATTCAAAATGCGATCGATATGGGCGCTACAGCTCTTTTCGGTGAAAAATACGGTGATTTTGTAAGAGTCATTGAGTTTGATCGAGAATATTCAATGGAACTTTGTGGTGGTACTCACGTTGCAAATACATCTCAAATTGGATTTTTTAAATTGATTTCTGAGGGAAGTGTGAGCGCTGGGGTCAGACGTATCGAAGCAATCACCAATGAAAAGGCTTTGATGTATATTGGAGAGAAATTAACATTGTTAAATCAAATCTCTGAGAAATTAAATAACCCTAAAGATATTTTAACAGCAATTCAAAAACTCTATGCCGATAATGATGTTTTAGCTAAAAAATTAGAAACATTTGAGAATGAGAAAATTAACCAAGTAAAATCTCAATTAACACAGAGTGTAAATAAAATTGGTGACATTCATTTCATCAGTGCGAATTTGAATTTGCCTAGTGCCGATGCGGCAAAGCAATTGTGTTTTCAATTAAAACAAGAGTTTGCAAATTTAATTTGTGTTTTGGGCTATGTTGCCGATGAAAAGCCAGGATTGGCGATCTATATCGAAGAAAATTTAGTTGCCGAGAAAGTACTAGATGCTTCGAGTATGGTTAGAGAATGCGGTAAGTTTATACAAGGCGGTGGTGGAGGACAAAAGTTCTTTGCAACTGCTGGTGGAAAAGACGCTTCAGGGCTGGATCAAGCCATTGCCAAAGCAAAAGAAATATTAGGGTTCTAACATAAATGTCCCTCAAAAATAAAAAGGTGATTACTCAATTGTAATCACCTTTTTTGTTTCGAAAAAGTCTTCTTTGAAAACTTTTGAAATGTTATTGGATTTAATTTTTAACCTAGGATTTAATTGAAGGAGTTCATTCAATTCTTCAGACAAATCGCCACCTTTTAAAAGGTAGAATTTAGGTTTGTCCATCCAATTGTCTTTCATCCATTCATACAATTTAATGGCAGGAGCAACTGCTCTAGCAACTGCTAGATCGTAACCGTATTCGGAGTTTTCGGTGCGTTGTTGCTCAGCTAAAACATTTTTTAGTTCAATGGATTGAGCAACCTCTGTAACCACGTTGATTTTTTTTCCAATAGAATCTACCAAGTGGAATTTAATTTCAGGGAACATGATGGCCAAAGGTATGCCAGGGAATCCGCCACCCGTTCCAATATCAATGACACTTTTTATGCCAGTGAAATCGCAATATTTCACCAAAGCTAAAGAATGCAAAACATGGTGGATATAGAAGTTCTCCATGTCTTTTCGAGAAATAACATTAACCCTTTCATTATGAAACACATAGAGGTCGTAAAGTGCTGCAAATTGCGATTTCTGCAAATCGTTTAAATCTGGGAAATAGCGTTCAATAAGTGAAGAAGTGATTACCATACGATTTTGCGTTTAAAAAAGGCATTGATGGAAATAACCAAATACCAAAAGCTGTAAAAAAAGTTAAAAATAGGGTAGTATGGGTTGGCAAGTGGCATGTTTAAAAGTTTACCTTTTTTGCTAAAAATAACCCATTCAGGAATGATTTTCACTAAAATCGGAATGATTGGCCAGATCCAACTACTTCCAAAGACAAACCAAAGTATGGTGGTTGTCCAAAATAATAACTGCGATACTGGAAGCCAAGCAAGTTGATTTTTTACATCTGAACGGTATTGCTTACCAATCCACAAATGGCGCATTTTTTGTTTCCAATATTCGTTCCAATTTTTTGGTCCGTTGGTATTTACATAACTGTTTGGGTCGATGCAAATACCGGTATTAACGGAGTTTGAAGCTTCTTGCACAAACAAATCATCGTCGCCGGCAGGTAAATGATGGTGTTTAGAGAATCCTCCTACAGAGTCATAGATGCCTCTTGTATAGGCTAAGTTTCTTCCTACGCCCATGTAGGGTTTCCCTTTGATTGCCATCCCTAAAAACTGTAGGGCCGTGAGCATATTTTCGTATTGCACCAAGCGGCCAAGGAAAGATTTTTTAGTTTTAACAGGTGAAACGCCTAAGATGATGTCTTTTTTCGTTGTAAAACCTGCAGCCATACTTCTGAGCCATTGGTCTGAATTTGGAACACAATCGGCATCGGTTAGAAGAAAATGGTTGTATTTTGCTTTCTTGAAACCTAAAGTAAGGGCAAGTTTTTTACCTCCATTTTTAATGACTTCTGGATCGAGTAACACATATTTTAATAGGGGTTCTTTTTCTGCGGTTTTAACGAGAAAATATGCGGTTTCATCACCTGAACGGTCATCGATAATTACAACTTCAAATTGTGGGTAATCTTGGTTGAGCCAATGTGGCAAATGGTCTTCAAGTTTGAGCACTGAATTCCTTGCGGCAATGATGATTGACACAGGCGGTAATTGCGAGGCAGGTGCTTGATTCGTTAAGTTAACTGCTGAGAAATATTGAAAAAAGTAAAACCATCCCACAGAAAAAAAGATCACTGCGGCGATGCATAAAATGAGATCAACTTGATCGAAATGTAGAGACTGAATAAAAACTTGTATGTTCACAGTAATTTAATATTCAAATTTATATTCAAACATTTGATTGTAAGCATTACGTTAAATTTTTGGGGATAAGTATTCGGTTTGTCAATTTTTTATTGAATCTATTAATTTGTGCTTAAAACCGTTAATTATGGGTTAAATTGCGGCTTATTATTTTAAATCAATGAGGAAATTAGTTTTATTGTTGTCTTTTTTTGGAGGGACATTGGCAGCGCAGACATCAAAGGTAGATTCAACCAGTTCATCAAAATTAACTGAGCTCTTACTCAAAGATTCAACTATATATGAGCCTCAAAATGAAATTGCAATTGCAAACTTTTTCCCTATGATATTTCAACAAACTTGGGCAGGTAACATGGGGGTTATTTATAAAAGGCATATTTTCAAAAAAGGATTGGCGGTAAGGATTCAGTTTAATGGAAATATTAATCAAAATCACAAGCAAGCTTTTGACAACAATGAATTGGCAACAAAAGTGAATGATGAATTTAATAATTACACGACAGGAAGTGTGAATTATAATATTGGCATTGGAATACAGAAAAATTTCATCAATGAAGGAAAACTCAAAATGTATCAATTGGTAGATCTTTTCAAAGGTGGATACAGTTACAATCAAATTAGCGTAAATATGTTAAATTATGTCAATGGACCGAATGGAAAAACCATCACTTCTTTTGCTAGATATGAA
>Ga0222712_10007306_pt1 | contig 10713 bp, 1 predicted proteins | sample C33_657DmetaG_FD_165043 | JGI IMG/M metagenome (GOLD analysis project Ga0222712, IMG submission 165043) | Estuarine water microbial communities from San Francisco Bay, California, United States - C33_657D | ecosystem: Environmental > Aquatic > Marine > Unclassified | place: USA: California... | reverse complement strand
ATATAACATCATCAAGTGTTGATAGTATTTTATTAACGGGTCAATATACTTCAAGTAATACTGTAAGAGATATAATTAATAGTTGTAATTATATAACATCATCAAGTGTTGATAGTATTTTATTAACGGGTCAATATACTTCAAGTAATACTGTAAGAGATATAATTAATAGTTGTAATTATATAACATCATCAAGTGTTGATAGTATTTTATTAACAAGTCAATATACTTCAAGTAATACTGTAAGAGATATAATTAATAGTTGTAATTATACTACATCAAATGCTGTTAATAGTATAATAAGTAGTTATAATTTTCAATCAATTATTAATAATTCATTATCTGTATTATATAAAACAACATCTGCTAATGTTTCATATAATATTGATCTTGTTTCTTATAAAAATTATATTGATACCAGTTTTTTTATGAAAATATTTGACGTTTCAATCGTATCTATTGAAAATGACTTATTGTTTTCATCAACAATATATAGAATATATAATAGTAGTAAAATTTCATCACCAACTTTATTATTTAATACCATGTTCTCTTTTTATTCAATAAATAGTATTATTACATCTCCAAATCAAATTAATTTTAATAATTTAGCTACAATAACATTTTCATATACAGATAATATAGAATATTTAAATGTTATTATAAATTCTGCTTGTCAAGTTACTATAATATCAAAATAGTACATAATGCAAACTATTTGCAAATAATATTACACTTTCTTAAAATTCTAAAAAAATAAAATTATGTACTCTTTCTTTTCTATTGGTCTAATATTAAGATGCATTATAAGAACATCCTACAAAAGCCATTTTATATACATTTGAATTATTTAAAAGTAATTCATTATATTTATCAACGTTTATTATATTACCATTAAGTTCTATATATTTTATTTCATATTCATATTCATCATTATCTAAAATCTTAGGATTAAAATCACAATCCATTGTTATTTTTCCAACAGTATAATTATATACTAAATCATCATCCTGTTTCATACCTATTCCTGGTATAAAACTTGTTGTTATAAAATCACCTGCAACTAATAATCCATTATAATTACATACCCATATACCTCCTTCGCCACAACCTGCTATGTGTAATCTTCTATCGTGTTCTTTTTTTTCTATAGGATATGATATAATACCAGATATCTCGAATCTATCATCAATATTATTATTTTCAATCTTTGTTATAATACCAAAATGCGATTTATCATATGCTTTTGTTGATAATTCAACAACAGGTAAAAAATCCCATGCTTCCTTATCAAAATTTCTTTGTAAATTTTCAAATCCATATATAGAATTTATACCGCAATATTTTTTTGTAGTAGAAACAATATAACCTATATATTTATCATTATATAAATCATTTTTATTAGCTTTACAGTGATGTATTCCAGTAAAATTAGTATAAACAGTATTTAAATAATTACCAAAACCATTCATTTTAGCCTTTAAATTCCATGTACTACCATTATCAGTTGAATTTTCAAAATTTAAATCATATAATGTATCATTATTAGCATAAATTCTCCATTTATTATTAATATTTATATTATTATTTATTATACTATTCTTTGATGATATATTTCCTTTATCAGTTATTATATTTCCAGAATATGTTATCAAATCACCATCATTTAAATATATACCAGAATTATTAGTTAATGTTGAATTTATTAAAATTGAATTAGATGATATTTTAACATTATTTTTTGATAAACTATTATCTATTGATAAAGCCCAGGATTCTTCATTTAATGATGCAATGCCACTTGATGCAATTATACCATTTATTTTAAAACGATAACCATTTATTAAATTTATATTTTTATTTACATCTATTCTATTTTCTCCTAAATTCCATTCAAGGCCTAAATAATCTTGTTTATTATTAATAGCTGTTTCAAGTCCTGTTATATTACTAATATTATGTAATAAAGGATGTAATGATGGTGTAAATGTAGATGGTATATTTATTAAATCGGTATATGCAAGTTGTCTATTATTTATCATAAATATTTTATTTTGTGATATATTAATAATACCGTTCACATCTAAAGCATATAAGGGATTCGTATTTCTTATACCTACGTTTCCATTTGCTAATATTGTCATTGTATTATTTGCACCAGTACCATTTAATTTAAATATTGAACCAGATGTATTACCACTAGATATTTTTAATCCAATGTCATTTGTATTTGTTAAAGTTGTAATATTTAAATTACTCGTTTGATATGTTGTAGTATTAATATTAAATAAATCCCCTAATACTAATAATTCGTTTACATCTAAAGTTCCATTTATAGTTAAATCTCTATCATATATATTATTCACTATAAAACGCTTAGTTATTCCATTAGAAATATTATCGAGATTTAAATTATTTAATCTTGTTGAAATATTATTAGATGTATTTAAAATATATGCTGTTCTTTCTGTATTTATTTGATTGATTTGTCCATCTATATTATTACTTGTTGTTGATAATGATGTCTTTAATATATTTGATGATATCTTTATATATTCTGTTAAATTATTAATATTTGAAATTATTGGATTTGTTAAATTATTAAGATATGATAATTCGGTCGGTGTTACTATAGATGTACTTATTTTTCCTAAATTATCTGATATAATTACCCTATTTTGCGTTAAAGTATTTGATAAAATACTTGTTGCAGCTCCTGTAATTTTTTTTTGTTTTGTATTATATATTGTATTAATATCATTAATTTTAGGTGCTATTATATTTGATGCATATAATAATATGTCATTAATATTTGCTGATTTTGACATTTAATTAAAAAATACAACGTCTTATGCTATTATTTATATAGATTTTTATGAACAATGATATGAACATCCTACAAAATCTGCCTTATATACATTTATCATATATTTCTTTATTACACTAATAATATATATATATATTATCAAATCAATAACATACTTATATTTAATAAAGTTTTGAATACATTATATAAAAATAAAAACATTTATATTATAAATATAAATAATAAAATAAAAGTCTATCCGCATTATTAACAATGGTATGAACATCCTATAAAAGCTGCCTTATATACATTAATATTTTCTAATATATTCTTATCATATGTTTCTTTGTTAATAAATTCACCATTAGTATTTATATATTTTAATTCGTATTCATATTCATATATTATAGTACCATTGTCATCTAATAAATTAGTATATATATACTCTTCATTTTCATCTTTCAAATATACATTATAATAAATATTATTATTTTTATTATAATTATATAAAATTTTAGATTTATTATTAATATCAACAATATCAACAATATTTATTATATTATAATTATTTGAATTTATTATTTCGGAATTACATACATTATTTGATGTATTATTTATATTAATATATGATGTATCAAAATCATATTTAATATTTGATATATTATTAATATAAATATTATTAACATCTATATTATAAAAATCAAATTTAATATTGATTTTGATATATGGTATGAATATTTCATTATTAAAAGAATCTATTAGAATGTTTCTTATTATTGTCGGTTCATCTTCTTTTGTTTCTATAAGTATATTTGATGTTGCTATTACTTTTACTGGTAAAAGTTTTGGCATAAAATCACAGTCCATTGTTGCTTTCGCAACAGTATAATTATGTTGTAAATCATCTGATTGTTTCATCCCAAAACCTAATATAGAACTTGATGAAATATAATCACCAGATTCTATAATATTATTATTATAATCACATACCCATATTCCTCCTTCACCAGTTGATGCTATATGTAATCTTCTATCAAATTCTTCTTTATCATAATAATGTTTCATAAAACCTGTTTGATATTCTCTATTTTTACTATTTTTATCTTCTATTTTTGTAATAATACCGAAAACATTTTTATCATTCTCCTTTGATGATAGTTCTACAATAGGAAGACAATTCCATTCTGTTTTATCCAGATTTCTTTTTATATTATCAATTCCATATATTGAATTTATATTTGAATATTTTTTTGTTGATGATACTATTCTGCCTATATACATTTCATTATATAATTCATCTTTATTTCCCCTACAATGATGAATTCCTGTAAAATTAGTATATCCTCCTGTTGCTGTTGCTGATATCATCGAGCGTGTAATCCAATTTATTCCATTATCTGTTGATGTTGAGAAATTTAATTCATCATTTGTTGACGTAGATATTCTCCATTTAGAAGATGATGCACCTAACGTATAATTACCAGGTAATCCATATAATTCTAATTCTGCAAATTGAACTATTGTTGAAATTGCATTTATAAATATTATATTAATTACCATCATATAATATCTATATGGTGTTGTACTTCCTATAATATAAGAGTATGGTGTTAATTGAGAACCATCGCCACTTGCAGAACCTGTATATATTTCAGTCCATCCAGTATTTTGATTACCTGTTCCATAACTTGTAGAAGAATTAGAAACAAATATCTTAAAATCTTTTGGAGTTCTATATTGACATGGAGATTCTTTTCTTGGATATATTTTAATATTATTTAAGATTATTTGTTCTCCTAAATCTATCATTATATATTCACCAGCATATCCTGTTCTATATGCCGCAATAGCTGATACACCTGTAGCTGGTGTATAAGTATTATTTGCAGATCCCCATCCAGCATCTTCTATTGTTCCTGAAAATGAATTCCAATAATAATGTGTTGCATCAGTCAAAAAAGTTGACCCAGTAACATTAACAATAACTCCAGAACCATCAGTATATGCGAAAGTATTTGCTGTCATTGCTTGACGTGGATATTTAACATAAATCGGCGATTGTTCATATCCATAAATTTCTATTTCAGATATTGAGGTTTCTAATGTACCTTCCCAATTATTACTAATAATTAATGTAAAATATCTATATCCAGTTGTTGCTAATACTTCATATTTTTGTGCTATAGCTGGTACTGTTGAACTTGTTGCAATATTATCAAGTAAAAGAGTATAATCTAACATTTCTTCATAACCTCTCCAACGTATTATTACTATACCTGAACCACCAGCTCCAGAAACCATATCAATACCAAGCCCGTTTCCTCCTCCACCACCGCCGGCACCACCTCCGCCACCTAATCCATTTATTCCTGATTTTGCAGCAATATTATAACCTCCATCTCCTCCTCCTCCATTACCTCCAACTCCATATGGTGTTGTAATAGACGCATATGAAACACCCCCACCACCACCAGCATAATATATATATGATGCGTCATTTGTAATATTATTAGATAAACCATTTCCTCCTCTACCTGCTTTTGTTGATATAGCATTTTCTCCTACTTCTCCTGCTCCACCACCACCACTACCAATATAATATGAGCCTATACCTCGTCCACCATCATTTCCTTGCCCAGGAGTACCTTTTCCACTTACTGATGCAGATTCTACTGTTCCAAATGCTCCACCCCCACTCCCTACACCTGTTTGTAAAGCATTCCCAGTAGAAGCAGTATGACCACCACCGCCTCCTCCTCCAAACATTTTAATTTCAGTAAAACCTATATTATCAGACTTCTTCAAACTACTAAATCCTCCCTCTCCACCTTTACCATAAGTAGAAGTCAATCCAACACCGCCAACTCCTACTATTACATCATAATTACCAATTGACATTAATATATTTTTTGAATAATAATATCCGCCTCCTCCACCTCCTCCACCATGATTTCTACCTCCACCGCCACCACCACCAACAACTAATATATCACATGTAGTATTTTTAGTAAATGTTATAGAATTTATTCCTGTTGTTGATGTGAAAGCATAATAAAAATCAGTAGATCCAGGAACCTGTAAAGGTGTTGCTAATACTCCATTTTGATATATAATAGCTCCATAAATAGTTTGAGATCCATATAGACGGAAATTTTTAGGTACTTTTGCAGGTGCTGATGCTAATAAAGAACCATTTATATTTGATAATATAGATATTTCATTTAGTGTTAAACTTCTATTATATATACGAAAATCGTCAAATTTTGTTAATGTTGTACATGGTAATGATGATCCATTTCTTTCTGAACCTAAATATAATTTATTTCCTTCATCTCCTATTGCTGAATTATATTGAGGGCAATATATATCACCTGATTGATTCGCAGAAGCTGTTTGTAATATTCCATTTATATATAAAGAATATGTCGATGATGTAGAAGAAATATAAATTAATACAAATGTTATATGTACCCATCCTATTCCAACATTAACAAAATTCGATTGTTTAGCACCACTAGTTTTATAAGTTTCACAAAATATAGAAGTTCCATATCCTAAAATAGACCATCCTCCTTTATTAGTTATTCCTGTATTACGCGTTGTAGCAATAATTTCATATAAACTACCACTATCTACTTTATAAAGCCAAAAAGATATTGAAAAATCATTTGTAGGAGTAAAATAATTTGTACTAATATTTGATGAATAAGCATATGAAGGAGATGTTGTTATTTCTAATGATGATGTTCCTGTAATTTGTGATATAGTTGAATAATTCATATTAGCTGATTTTATCATTGTTAATCCATTTCCCGAACTATCTGTTAAATTATTATCAAATTTATACCATACTTTCAAATTACTTGTATTAGTATAAAAAGCATTTGTTACAGGTGTCATAGTAATATATTTAGGTAATATATATTCACCCATATCAATCTTCAAATATTCTCCAGGATAAGTTCCTATTTTATCATAATCTTCTCTCCAACGAATTATTACTATACCAGAACCACCTGCTCCTGCAACATTACTAACTTTTGCACCACCTGAACCTCCTCCACCTCCTGTATTTGCTGTTCCTGATATACCAACTGTATTTCCTGTTCCATTATATCCACCATTTCCTCCTCCTCCAAGACCACCTATTCCTTTTGCTGATTCAGAACCAGTAAATAATCCTCCACCTCCACCTCCTCCAAAAAATATATTTCCAGATGATAATACACCAACAGATGTTCCAAATAATGATGATAGTGAGATAGATTGACTATTAATTATAACAGTTGATTTACCATTTCCTCCATCCCCTGCTTTAGTTGAACTTGGTTGCCCTCCTACACCTCCAGCACCTCCACCACCACCGCCACCCCAAACAGCGCCAACAGATGTAGAAGAAGAACCTCCGTCAAAACCTCCAATCGTGCCTTTTCCGCCAATACCTACTGTTGATCCTTCCATAGCACCACCGCCACCATTTCCTCCATCTCTGCCATTTAAATTAGCTGCATCCCCTCCACCCCCACCTCCACCAATTGCTGTTATTGTTGTAAAACTATTTCCTGATATACTTGAAGGATTTCCATTAGTTCCAGCATCATTTACTGTAGTTCCCCCTGCACCCCCAGTACCTACTATTATAATACATTCCGTTCCATTTATAAAAGAAACTCCTGTTCCAAAATATACAAATCCCCCTCCGCCACCACCACCGCCTCCACCACCACCACCACCTCCACCACCGACAACTAATATATCACAAGTAGTATTTTTACTAAATTTTATAGAATTTGGTCCTGTTGTTGATGTAAATGCAAAATAAAAATCAGTAGATCCAGGAACCTGTAAAGGCGTTGCTAATACTCCATTATGATATATAGTAGTTCCTGTATAATTAACATAATTCGTAGTACTTACAGGAGTACTTGAATATGTAGATTGTTCTATCGCAACAAATCCATCATCAATACTATATCCTGACAAAAACTGTGAAGGAGAACTAATACTTGCCAAATTCCAAATTGTATATTGTGTAGCATTATATGAAGTTCCATTAATATCATAAGACCCTCCTCCGCCTCCACCACTACGATTAAGTGGAGCTGAACCAGCAGCATTTCCACCAGAATAACCACCTCCTCCTCCTCCAGCATTCCATGAACCACCTCCTCCTCCAAAACCTCCATAAGTATTTTTATCACCTGTAGCAGGTGTACCACCGCCTTGCCCACCATTTAAAAAACCCTTACCACCTGTATTTGTAGTTCCATTACCACCGTCTCCTATAAAACCTCCTCCTCCAGCGCCTGAACCATCTGTTCCAGAGCCTTGCAATCCATTTACAGCATTTCCACCTGCCCCGCCTTTTCCACCTCCGCCACCACCATTACTAGACGTTGTGGTAGAAAAACCATATGATCCTGCACCATTTGCTAATGTTCCTGATGTAGTTAAAACTGCATTCATCCCTAAATTAGTAGTATTATAAGTACCATTTTGTTGTCCCCAACCACCGCCTCCTCCTGCTACCAGTAAAAGTGTATGATTTAATATTGTAGTAAAAGCATTATCACTTCCTAATCCTGTTAATTTTGATATAAATGTTCCTCCTCCACCAGAATACATATCGCCTGTTACTGATTTTGATGTTTTACCCACGCATATTATTATTTTATCATTTATTGTTAATGATACTGTATTTGATACGACTATACCTTTACCATCTTCTGTAATAATATTTTTATATCTACCTCTTGCTCCTCCGGCGACTAATTTATAAGACCCTGTTATAGGAACAGTCCATATTTGATAACCAGCAGGTATTGTTATTGTTTTTCCATTTACTGTTACCGCTGTTGTTGCTGTTCCATCAGATATTATAATGTCTTCTGAAGAAATTACTTTTTTATATGATATTGATATTGATGGTAAATAAGGATATGTTCCATTGCCACTTGTTAATAAACCAATAGAACCAGTATCCCACCCAAGCCGTAATTTATTAGTATTATAAATATTATAAGTTGGATTTATATTATAAATTGTCGCTATTTCTTCTGGTATTAAATCACGGTTAAAAACTCTTACATCATCTATTAAACCAGAAAATTGATAACCTGCTATATCTGTTCTATTTCCTATATTAAATGTAGCAGCAAAATTTGTATTACCACCAGCAGTTCCTGAATTTTCTAGTATTCCATTTCTATATATTTGTCTTAATCTTGTTGTGCCATTATAAACAAATGTCCAATGTACCCATGTATTAACATCAGTATATGTATTAGCTGTATTTAGATCATCACTATAAAATGCAAATTGAACGTAATTAGTTGATAGATAAGATAATAATAATAATTGGCGTGTTGCTGCTGTAGTACCAGCACATACCATAAAATCATTTTTAGAAGTAGTAGCTCTTTTAGACCATAATGATATTGTAAAAGATATATTTCCTGCTAAACTTAATGTGCTTGAAGAAACTGTTTGTGCTGCTGTATTTGGAAATGAAATACTACTATTACCAAGTTTACAATCAGATACAAAAGATGTACCTGTTCCACCTGTAAGATGTCTATTATTACCAGAACTATCTAATAAATTTCCGTCAAATTTATACCACGCTAAAATATTAATTGAAGGATTTATATATTTTTCTACAGAAGAACTAATACTTGTCAAAGGATTTTTAGGATATTTTGTAAGTATATTAGAAGAATAATTGCGAATACTCGTATTTATTATTAAATTCTGATTTATAAATAAATTATTTGTATTAATATTACCCGAATTTGTTATAATATCTCCAGTATATGCTACAATATTTCCAGTAGGAATAATTAAACTATTAGATGTATTATTAACATAATCTATTGAACCATTAAAAATATAATCTGATTTATCTATTTTATTATATATCATATCACTTAGAGTTTGAATTTCGTCAGTAGTAAGAATTCTATTATATATTCTAACATCGTCTAAAAGTCCTTTTAATGTAGCAGTAGAAGCTGTATAACTCATTATAACATTAGAAATACCTGTTGTCCAAGTTCCACTTAAATTTGTAAATACAGGGTCAAATACACCATTTTTATATATTTTTATTCTTACTTGTGTTCCTTCTTTATTAAAAACAAAAACATAATGATTCCATATATTATCAATTATAAAATCATTTAATGTTGCCGTTGTTGTATTAACTACTCCTGAACCAAAAATATTAATACTCCAAATTGAAGTTGCAGCATTTCTTTGAATTACAAATGTTTGACCAGAAGTGTGATAAAATATTACATCCCCTGATGTATTTAAAGCTGTTCTTTTTAATCTAAAGCAAATACTACATTCCGTCCATCCAGTAGTATCTAATACTGTATTTATAGTAAGATATGAATTATTATTCAAATTAATAGCACCCGATACAGATTGCAATGTTCCTGTAATTGTTAAATTATATGCTTTTCCTAAATAACCTTTATTTAAATATATATTTGTTGAATCAAAATCATATTGTAATGCTAAATTTGTATTATCATTATATATAGAATATACTGTCCTATCATTTATTTTTCTTCTGTAATATAATATTTGTATTTCTTCAAATGTTAAAACTCTATTATACATTCTAAAATCATCAATAAATGTATTATCGGCAACATTATAAGCTGTTCCTGTAGCTGATTTTCCAAAATATAATGCTCCTTGAGTACATGGTGCATATATATTACCTGATGATTTTATTTGATCAATGATTCCATTCATATATTCTTTAAAAATTCCATTCATATATAAAGACATATTTTGTTGTATTGTTGAAACATATTCTAATACACATACAAAATGATTCCATGAAGAACCAACATCATATGTTCTTGTAATAGTTGAAATTGAACCATTAGAATATT
>Ga0222712_10007300_pt1 | contig 10721 bp, 10 predicted proteins | sample C33_657DmetaG_FD_165043 | JGI IMG/M metagenome (GOLD analysis project Ga0222712, IMG submission 165043) | Estuarine water microbial communities from San Francisco Bay, California, United States - C33_657D | ecosystem: Environmental > Aquatic > Marine > Unclassified | place: USA: California... | reverse complement strand
AATTGTATTTCCCGAAAGGTCAAAAGTATTTCAGAAATTAATTCTTGACCTTCGATACTCTGCTTTTCTTGCTCACGGCCAAGATTCTGCGCTCGTTTACTCATAAGAAGATAGAGCAAGACGCCAATAACTACAAAAAGAATCAATGTACTTATTGCGATACCAGAATCAACAACGAACAAACTAGACCCCAGAATAATTAGCAACGAGAGATCAGATATTAAAGCGACTGTTGCGCCAATAATTCCGACCGTAACAACATTAACGCCACCAGTCAAGGCATACATGGTTTCTTGAATCGAATTCTTTTGAATGTAGAGCAATGAATCTTGAAGCAATTTCCCTGATAGTTCCGTTGCAATTACCGCAGCTCTTCGACTAAGAAAAAAAAGAACTTTTCGAGAAAAGTATAAGGAGCTCAATGTTTTAAAAGTCAAAAGCAAAGCCGCCGCAGCACCAAGTGCGGCAGCTTGGTACTGAATGGATTTAGACTGTAAATGCAACACATCTAGAAAATACTGCACCTTGTTTCCGGGTTTTCCTGATCCCACACCAGTAACTGCCAAGGAGCCTATTAACCCGATGATGATGACACCCATTAGATCGAGTAGTCCAAGAAAAACTTGAATCAAAATAACTGCCTTTACTTTTCTCCTGTCCGCTGAATTTAGGACATGCATCGCCCGAGAAATTGACTGGAATTGACCACGTATAACGCTTGTCATTTTTTAACTCATCCCCTTAAAGAATCTGGCAACCTTGCTAACTCTATCCAACGATCGACCAACTTAAATTTACTTTCCAATGATTCGTTTGCTAAATGGTTCCTGTAATCCAGCGGAATTTCAATCTTTTTAGCTTTATACAATTGTTTTATAACTTTGCTGGAATTTATTGGCCATTCAACTAATTGTACCCACTGGTTTGTTAAAGCCAGATCAAGTTCAAGAATTCCGCTTGAAGGTATTGCGAGAACCGGAGTACCGGAAATTAATGCTTCTCGTACAGTTCTTCCAAATGATTCTAAAGGAGCGAGGGATAGAAGCACATCTACCTGGCTCCAGATGTTGTACAAACTCGAACCTTGTAGGTAGCCTTCAAACCTAATTTTGAGATCATGGAATTCAGCGAATTCGGCACCCAACGTGTCCATTTCAGGACCATCACCGACTATAACAACTTCAAGCTGAGAATGTATCGACTTTAAGGATTTGATCAGCCCAACAAACTCTTTTGTGCCTCTATCTTTATGTAATCTACCAACAAATGCAATCCTAATTGTCGTTTCGTTCATTTTTGTGGGAGTTGGAACGAAGTCTAAATTTATGCCAACGGGAAGTACATCATTTTTTTTGGGAGGAATATTAAAAGCTTTTTCGAGATGCTTCGCTTGCAAATTTGAGGTAGACCTGAAATACATATTGCTTTTATTACCAAGGCTCAACTTTGCAAAAAAGAAACGAATAAAATTTCTTACATTTAAGAATTTCCATTTTCTTGCACCAATATCTCCGTGAAATTGGACTTGAATTGGTGCTCGTTTGGCAAAAATAAACCTAAACAAACGGGCTGAGACCAACGATTCCCATGGGTCTCCCGAAATCAAAAGCACTGGATCTAAGTTTTGTTTCCTGAGATATGTAGCTAAGACTCTGCAATACTTAAAAATTCCTATAATTGAGCTCCCGCTTACTGAGTGGCTAAAAGTCTTGTCAGTGTTAATGGTTTTACCTCCTCGACTATGCACGTGAAGACCTAAATCACTCCGCGTAATTAGAATCTGGGCATAATTTTTGTGCCTCAAAATCACTTCTTCAGATCCACCGCCAATGACATTTCGAAAATCGAATATCACGACCACCTGTTTATTTGTCTGCATTTAGTTCCAAAATTAAATTGTGGACAAGTTCGAGATTATTTTGTAGTGCAAATTTGGTTTTCACTGTCGATCTTGCGTTATTGCCGAGATACTGCCTGAGTTCGGAAGAAAAAATTAGTCTATTTAGAGTTTGAACAATCGAATCTAAAGAATTTTGATTGACAACTAAACCATTGTAGTTGTCTTGGACTACTTTGGTGTTTCCTTTTATGTCTGAAACTATTACTGGGAGTCCTAATGACATCGCTTGGAGTAGGGCAAATGATTGACCTTCATATTCTGAGATCAACGCAAATACTTTTGATTTTGAAAGGACTTCTATGACTTCTTTTGATTCCAGATTTCCAAGGAATTTGACATCCGCACCAAGCTCGGAAGCTAAATTCCGCAGATTCTTTTCTTCTGGACCGTCTCCGACAATTTCTAATACCACCTCAAGCTTGCTACAAGCTTCTATTAATACATCTAAATTCTTCCAGGGCACCAATCTTGAAACTGAAACAATACTTGCTCCTTCTTCAGCAGGTAGCAGGTCTCTTATTGGTACACCATTTTGTAAATAGTTTACATCAGTTTTAACCCCCCATTCTTTAACAGTTTGAACGAGTTCTTCACTGGGGCAAATTATCTTATCGAATCGATTTAGTGACCATTTTAAAAATTTTCTTTGGATCAAATATTTTTTGGGAAGTTTAATGGAATTAAATTGACTCATTGATTTACATTCGAAGCCTGCATTTCTTGCACGTTCCCAGACTGGATCGCCAACTATTTTTGCGACTGCTTTCTTGCGTTTAAAGAAGTTTATAACTGCCACCTCTTCATGCATTCCATTTACAAAATACACGTCTGTGTTAAGGGCAAATAAATTTAAGCAAACTCTTAAGAAACGTGAAAGCCGATGACTTTTTCTCGAAATAAGAGTTACCTTCCATGATTCAGTAAAACTTCTTCCGTCCCCGTCGGTGAGTGAGACAACCTGAACCTCCTCTTTGACTTGCATCAAATACTTAGCTAATTCGGGAATATAGGTGGCGGGACCGCCAATATCGGGTGGGTAAATGCCACTCACAAGTGTTATTTTCACGGTGCAGAATCAACCCATCTTTGAAGATGCTTTGTTATTTCAGGTCTACTTGCCCATGTGTAGGTTTCCTGGATACCTTTTTCTAGACTTTTAAATGGGTGGTGGCCGATAAGTGATTCAAGATATGTTGAATCTGCTGACGTAATTGCCGCATCGGCTGAATCTGGGGCAACATTTTCTTTCACAATAGTTTTGGCGGAAACTTGATTGATCACTGAAATCAATTCATTAATTGATCTTGGAGAACCTCCTCCTACATTCACTACATCTGCAAATCCGCGCGGCTTAAGATAGAGGTTGCCAAGTAGGTTCACAGTTGATCTTACGGTGTCATCGATATATGTAAAATCCCTTCGAATATTGCCATCTCCAAATAATTTGTATGGGGCATTAACGAGTGCGTTAGAGATGAGTCGGAAATAAGCCATGTCTGGTCTTCCCCAAGGGCCGTATACGGTAAAAAAGCGTAGGCCTCTCGTTCGCATTCCCATCTGAAAAGATAATGTGGCGGCCAAAACTTCGTTGCTTAGTTTCGTGGCACCGTAGAAACTTTTAGGTTTTAAATTTTTTTCATCTTCGATGTACGGAATTCTTGCTTGATCACCATATACGCTTGAAGATGAAGCGTATATAAAATCGCTCACACCGGCTTCCGCTGCCATAATGGCGACATTTGAAAACCCAAGGAGATTGTCACGTACATAATTACTGTAATTTTTTTGCGGTAACCTAACTCCAGCTTGAGCTGCAAGATGCACTACTGAATTCGGTCTAAATTCTTTGAAGAGTCCTTCTACTAGATTGTGCTGAGACAAATCTGATTCCATAAAATCTAGCCCTGTTAAGATTTCAGAGACTCTAAGCTTTTTAATTTCGGGATCGTAATAGTCGCTGAAATTGTCTACGCACAAAACTTCATTGCCTGAGTGATTTAGGCTTGCGGCTACGTGGGATCCTATAAATCCAGCTGCGCCTGTCACTAATACTCTCACTTATGAATACTTCCCATACTAGAATCATATCTCTCACGAGCAACATTTACAGGGGATGGAATGCAACTTGGCTGATAAAGGAACTGGCTCTAAAGAGATTCTAGTTGTGGTGAATCATGAGATCTCGGGAGAAAATGTACTTTTGGCGCATCAGAATTTTGTTGTGAACGAATTGGCCAAAGTGTACAAAAACGTAATTGTCTTAACAGGTTCTCACAACGGGCAATCAACTTTGCCAAATGTCAAAGTAGTTTCCACTCATTGGCAGTCAGGAAGAAAATTGCGAAACTTGTGGAATCTTTACAAAGCATTTTTCATCATTCTAACTCGAGTGCAAAAAGCAACATTTTTTTTTCATATGGCAGATTTACAAGCCGCATTTTTATCTCCTCTACTCCGGCTTATGAACATAAAATCTTTTTTATGGTACGCACATACACATTTGTCAATATATCTCCGGTTTGCAAATTTTTGGGTGGATGGAATTATCACCTCCACCTCGGGGTCATGTCCGATTAAGACTTCGAAAGTCACACCAATCGGACAAGGTGTAGACCCAAATTTGTTTCAAACGCATATTGGCACAAAATTGGATAGTGGGGTTCATATTGGGAGACTAGATGAGTCCAAGAACTACAGTCTAATTTTTGATGAATTTTTAAGATTGCAAAGCAAAGGGCTTACGAAAACATTAAACATTTTTGGTGAGCCCTCTCGTAAAGAAAGTTTAAAATATTTGCGAGAACTTAAGTTTGAATATAAGTTGGGAATTAGTGATGGGTCATTAAAGTTTGCCGGGGGAATCAGTAAAAAACTTGTTCCGTCGGTTTTAGCTGCGAGTGATTACTTCATTCACGCTTATACGGGTTCACTTGATAAAACCTTAATCGAGGCAACGCTTTCCCGAATTCCAGTAGTGACGATTAATCAAGAATACATCAATGAGTTTGGGAGATGGGCAACACCTGAGACACCATTAACTCTCGGAGTCGAGTTTGAAGCTTTATCAAGATTATCTTTGGATCAACGGGCGGCATATCTAGAATTTAGATATGCCCATGCGGTCACAAATCATTCTTTAGAAAATTGGGTTTCTAAACTAGTTAACTTACTTTCAGCGAGTTAACTTTCGACGGGAACTAATGCATAATTATCAAATGAATATTCTACTTACCGGTGCCGCTGGGTTTCTGGGGTCACACCTGACCTACAGGCTTTTAGACGAGGGCCATAAAATAGTTGGACTTGATGACCTTTCGACGGGAAGTATGAAAAATCTTGAATCTTTTTTGTCGAACCCGAATTTTTCATTTATAAGGCATGATGTTCGTCGCTCCTATGAGTTCAAAGATAAATTTGATGCAATATTAAATTTCGCCTGCCCAGCATCGCCTAGGCATTATCAGTTAGATCCAGTTAAAACTATCGAAACCAATTTTCTTGGGATTATTAATTTTTTACATCTCGCGCTCGAATCAAACGCAATTCTTCTCCAGGCATCAACAAGCGAAGTTTATGGCGATCCTGATATTTCGCCGCAGCCCGAAGAATACTGGGGTAACGTCAACCCCATTGGTGTTCGATCTTGCTACGATGAAGGCAAGCGCGCTGCTGAAACCCTCTGCTTTGACTATAGACGACAGTATGGTCTGGATACTCGTGTAATCCGAATCTTCAATACATACGGACCTAATATGGCGCACGATGACGGAAGAGTGGTGAGTAATTTTATTTATCAATCACTGACGAATAAAAACTTAACTATTTTTGGTGATGGGTCTCAGTCGAGATCATTTTGCTACGTAGATGACCTAGTTGAAGGGATTTATAGGGTTTTGATGGCTCCCTCGTCCTTCGAGACGCCTATCAACTTAGGTAATCCTCAAGAACTTTCAATGCTAGAGGTAGCTAATTTGGTGTTGAAACTTACGGCCTCGTCCTCTGAGATTGAGTTTCTCCCCTTGCCTGCTGATGATCCAAAGCAACGTTGTCCTAATATTGCAAAAGCGCGAGAACTGCTTGGCTGGGAACCAAAAATTGAAATCCTGGAAGGGCTTTCCAAGACTATTGAATACTTCAAAGGAGTCCTCTAGATGACATCAGTAGTCCATGTAATTACAACACTAAATCGAGGTGGGGCTGAAAATCAGCTCTTCACACTAGCCAGGGAGCAGGTTAGATCGGGGATAAATGTCATAGTTATACCTATAAAAGGTTCAAACGAACTTGAGTCAGATTTTAAGAAGCATAATATCTCTATTGATAACTCACTCCTCAATCAGAATATTCTAAAACAATTTTTTTTGATTACAAGAATTACTCACGGAAATAGTTCAACATTTCACGCACACTTACCGCGAGCTGAATTACTGGTCGCACTTTCAAGAATTAAGAAAAAAAATTTTGTAGTGAGTAGGCATAATGCCGAGAAATTTTTTCCAAAAGCGCCTAGGCTAGTGTCGTTAGTATTAGCTAGATTTGTAAGCGCCAGAGCATCCAAAATCATTGCGATTTCATTCGCCGTAAGAAATTTCCTGATTGATTCTTTTGAGATTCCAAAGAAGAAAAGTGTGTCGGTTGTTTATTATGGGATTAATGATGATCTTACTAACCGTAATAAGTCATTTCCGGAAAACAAAGCTCTTACTTTTGGAACTATTGCCCGACTTGTCCCCCAAAAGGATATTCCTACTCTTCTTCGAGCATTTTCTTTCCATTTACGTGAGTACTACTCAAGTAAATTGATTATTATTGGCAGCGGATATCTTTTGCCTGAATTGATAGCCCTTTGCGATGAGCTCGGGATTGCAAAAAGTGTAGAATGGGTTGGGAAGGTAAGTGATATCCCCTCAAATCTTGAAATGATTGATATTTTTTTGCTAACGAGCACTTATGAAGGTTTTGGATTGGTTTTATTGGAGGCTATGCAAAATGGTGTACCCGTTATTGCGGCCAATAATTCTGCTATCCCTGAAGTCTTGGGTTCTGATAAGGGAAATTTATTTGATACAGGCGATGAAGGGCATCTTTCCATGCTGATGAAACGTTACTCTAATCGACTAGAGTGGGAAAGGCTTCAACAGCAAGGCTACGAACGACTCAAATACTTTAAACCAGATTTGATGAAGTCGAAAATAGATGAGGTTTATCTTCTGTGAATAATTTTTTTGATTGTTTCTTCCTCAAGTAAATTGTGGGCAATTTGTTTAGAATTCGTCTTATTTTTCCAAATATTCCCGGCTTCGAATCCTTTGACTTTAAGAAGTAAATTGTCCCTAAGGAATGAAGCTAAGTGATTTTGAGTCTCGTGGTCAATTTGGATGTCTGGCTCAATTATTCCATTTCCCCCATTGCTAACTTCTTCCAAACTTTTCGTAAGTGTTGAGTAATACGGCTTCTGGAAGTACAAGGCTTCAAAATATTTGTGTGGAATTGTTCGATTTAGTCTAGGAATTGATCCAAGTTGACCGATTACCAAAGTCGATTTTAGGTACAAGTAGTTGATCTCTGGCTGAGGAATCCATCTCTCAATAGTTATTATGTTTGGTGGTATTTCAATAGAGGAATCCAAATTGGGGGTGGCCAACACCAAAATATACCCGTGAGCCTCCAACGAAGTACCAAAACTTATAACATTGTGAATACCCGCTTCACGGTTGATTTTCCCTCTAAAAAGGACAATACCTTTTTCGGGTGGCAATCCGGCTAACTCTCTTGGCTCTTCTGGCTTAATTCTAAGTTCTGATTCATTCGCTCCAGTCAAACTAACTATCAGTTTATTTTCTTTCAAAAGGAATTTTTTAGATAAGAATTTCTTTTGTTGGGCACTTTCTACTAGAATTGAAGTAGCGCACATAAAGCTTATTGAATCTACAATTATAGCCTTAAAAATTTGAGGAATTCGTTTGACTGCTCCTCTAGAGATTTCTGCTTCAGTGAGACTCCAACCTGCATCTAGAATGATAAATTTTGCTCTTGCAAACTTTAAGTAAAGCGTCAGAACATGAGATGGCGACATAACAACAAAAATTGAATTCTTACTACTCGCTGAGACTAATGCGAAAATCTCCTTCATGCTTAATCGAATTCCCCCACGAATTTCGGTAAACCTTGTATTTATTCCCAGTTGGATGAGTCCGGTTAGCAGATTTCCTGAACGTGAATAATTTCTATTGTAGAAGGTGACGAAGTGCATCTCAATTTCAGAATGTTGCATTTTGCCCTCTTTAATCGCTAAAAGAATTCTGTGCCATATAAACTTAGTCTATGAGACTTCCAAGCATTCGCGTCCACTGTTGGGGTGGGCTTGGTTCACAATTGTACGCCTGGTCCTTGATAGTCCAACTTAAAGAAAAATATCCAAATCGAAATTTTGTTCTCATGGCACATAGTTCTGGGGTTACTAGACGAGAAAATGAACTCAATCTTGTGGTGAGCGATTTTGAAATCATTCAAGTTGACGATTTTAAACAGACAGCCACTTTCAATTCGAATGCTAATTCGATGCACACCGTCGCGTGGTTTTTTCGCTTGATTCTGCGGCTGACTGCAAATTTTTCCAAACTTAACCTCTCTCCTGATAAGGATTCAAATTTGCCAAAGATTTTTCTTTGGACAAGATCTATTCGAGGCCACTACTCCTACTTGGCAATTCCAGACAAGGTAATCGATCAAATCCTGAAGTACTCTTGTTTGGTTCAGCAGACCCCCGAGAATGGTTTTCCGTCTATCGGACTTCACTATCGACTGGGCGATCTAACAACTCTAAGTAACAAGTCGCCAATGCCAGAAGCAAGATTATCTTCGGTTTTATCTAGCGTCGCTAAGGGTTTCAACGACAATTCTATTAGATTATTTAGCGACTCTCCAGAGCTTGCTAAAAAGCGACTCAATGATATAGAACCTTTGTTACAAATTGGCATAGTTGAGGCGTCAATTTGGGAGACAATCAGCTACTTATCTCGCACGACCATTTTTGTTGGAACTCATAGCAAAATTACGATCTGGGTTTGCTTATTACGCTTAGTTTGCAATGAGAAAGGTTCTATTTACGTCCCAGAGGAGATGAGGAAGGATATATTTAGAAACGTCACCAGTCCGGTGGCAAAATCTCGTATCAACTTCTACTAGAAATCGGTTCTACATAATGATTGCTTTGAATGCGCCACACAGACAGTTCCAAAGGAATCAATCATTATCTTCTCGATTAAGTGATTTGTTCCTCAGCGGCCCTTATTTGAATGGAAACGAAACTCGATCCTTTGAAGCAGAATTTAGCAAATACATCGGTGTTCAATATTCTCTCCTAGTTTCATCAGGCACATCTGCCCTCGAATTGGCATTGAAATCAATTAAGAGAAAGGATGGAAACTACGTCTTGATGGCCGCTAACGCAGGTGGCTATGCCGCAATTGCCGCGAGTAATGCGGGTCTAGTTCCTAAGTTTATCGATGTAAACGATTTCGGGTTATTGACTTCTGAACACATCGAAGCTGCAAATTCGGAACAAGTCGATGCGATTGTTGTGACTCATCTCTATGGACAAACCGCAGATGTTGAAAATATCCGAAATGTCCTAGGAAAATTCAATACTCCGATCATCGAGGATTGTGCACAATCCTGTGGGTCCATTTTTGCCGGGAAGCGCTCGGGGTCTTTCGGGGATATTTCTTGTTTTAGTTTCTACCCAACTAAGAATCTTTCCACGATTGGTGATTCAGGAGCTATATGCACTTCTAACCGCACAACTTACGAGAAAATTTTGGCTCTTAGGCAATACGGATGGGAAAGTGAGCGCTATTTCGCCAGATTCCCGAACGGATCAAATTATAGATCTGACGAAATACACGCATTAGTCTTAAGGGATGGGTTAATGAAACTGGACGTTAGAAATGCAAGAAGGAAGCAAATTTGGGAACGATACAATTCGGTTCTTGGTGAAAGCAACGAAAAGTTAATAGGTTCACAAGGTGACGACTTTGTAGCACATCTAGCTGTGCTGATTACGGATTCTCGAAATGAATTCAGAAGTTTCATGGAGGAGCGTGGGATTGAAACTGCTATCCATTATCCCTATCCTGATTACAAACAAAGCGCAATGCAACAAGCAGGAATAGAACTTTCGAAAACTGAATATCTTTGCCAATCAGTTGTATCTATTCCCCTTTACCCAGAACTAGAGGAGGGCGAAGTAATCACAATTGAGAAGGCGCTTAGTCGGTGGGTAAATCGTGGCAATCTCTGACTACAAACTCAGCGAGCCGCCAAAATTGGTTGAGCTAGAATCTTATTCAGATTTTCGTGGGGACTTGCTAAGTCTAGAATTATCTAAGTTTGATTTTGGATTTTGCCGATTTTTTATGATTTCTTTTTCAAGTACCGATATCTCTCGTGGTGAACATGCGCATAAAAAATGTGCTCAGTTTTTATTTTCGGCTTCAGGGTTCAACGTGCTCTCCTTGAATTTAGGGGGCATTAAAAATTTCCAAATACTGCCAGGGTGGGGGCTTCTTGTGCCACCCTACAATTGGATTCAAATTTCTAGTAAAGTTCCTGATTGCAAAATAGTTGTATTAGCTTCGGAACCATACGATCCCGCTGACTACATAAAAGAGCGACCTATTTTAGAGAATTCTTAAGAGGTACTCCCGATAATCATTATTTGGCATTAGATTTATCAAATTATTCAAATCACCTCTGCTAATCAACCCTTCACGAAGAGCGACTTCTTCTGGGCAACCAATTTTTAGACCCTGTCTTTGCT
>Ga0222712_10007298_pt1 | contig 10722 bp, 5 predicted proteins | sample C33_657DmetaG_FD_165043 | JGI IMG/M metagenome (GOLD analysis project Ga0222712, IMG submission 165043) | Estuarine water microbial communities from San Francisco Bay, California, United States - C33_657D | ecosystem: Environmental > Aquatic > Marine > Unclassified | place: USA: California... | reverse complement strand
GCAAAGATATCTACGACAGAAACGGCTGAGGGCACCGTCCAGGTGCAATTGACCGATGCATCAAATTTAAGAACTGTGTAAATATCGACGATTGTCGAAGTCGGCGTACACACTGACGGACTCTTCGCATCGTAGGTATATGTGATGGTGCCATTAAGTGGTGATGCCGGGTTTTCAGAGGTATCAACAGAGATATTTGTTGAGCTCAAGGCGTTGTAAATGAGGGCATTTCCTCGAAAGCCACCACGGCCAGAACATTCATTTCCAACTAACTCTGAATTACCGCCAGTACCTGCTAAATATCCGCCACCGCCACCGCCACCGCCACCGCCATCAGTTGCCGAACAGGTCAGTCCTGCACCGCTATCTTTACCGGTACCGCCATACATTAAGTTTGAGTGTGGAGTATTTGCATCAACGCCATCGGTGCCCTGAGCTCCAGTCGCATTGCCTGCTCCACCACCGCCACCAGCGCCACCTGCAATTACAACGATATTTCTATTGATCGCAACTACTGATGCAGCACCACCACCGCCACCAGATCCAGAACTTCCAAACGATCCAACTTTTCCGCCGCCACCACCGCTGAAACTTGGATTCTGGTAAGAGGTTCCATTTACATTCCAATAACTATCGGTAGTTGTGCTGGCACCGCCTGCAACGGCGCCACCAACACCGGTTCCGCCCTCATTGATATTAACGCCACTCTTTCCATTGCTTCCAGCATTTCCCGGAAAGAGTGAAACGACATCTCCTGGCGAAACTGCGAATGAGGCAACAACTCGTTGAGCCTTACCGCCTTTTCCGCCTGCCTTATCTCCATCAGATCCACCTTGACCGCCGCCACCGCCGGTTACGGTCACGGTGATTGATTCAACGCCAGCCGGGATTGTGATGAAAGAGCGAGTTGCAGAAGAAGCAGCTGTGATCGAGCCAGATACAGCTTGAGATTGTGGCGTGGTTATCTGTGGGGCGATGACTGGTGCAGCAACGTTTTGGATCAAAGTAAGTGCAAGAACTGTGACGACTGAACGAGCCACTCGGCGAGGATTGAAGGCGCTGGAACGCTTCACTTCTATCCCCTTCCACACTATGACTAGACGGCGATTCTAGGCGAGAAAGAGTCGTTAGCCCAAGCTAGCTCAACGACGAATTAAGGATTAATGGTCAAAGAATCAGTCGAAACCGCCTGCCCTGCATCGGTGATGACTGAGATTCGTCCGGATGTAGCCCCACTGCTTGCAATTGATGAGACAGGGATACTAATAGTTGTCCCATTTCCAGATGTCGCCGCTATCACTTTATTTCGCCAGAATTTTACGGAGATTGATCCAGAAAATCCCGTTCCGGTAATAGTGAAAGTTCCACCTGCTCCTAATGAGAGAGTCAGAGTCGAGAGCCCAGTAATTGCTGGTGGTTGAACTGTAGAAGTTTCAACTGAAGTAATCCCACTCAATGCAATTCCACTTCCACTCGACGGTGAAGGACTTGGCTGATTGGCGACATAGTTCAGGAAGTAAACAAAAGCTGTAGCTGTAGCTGTCTCATAATTTCTATCGCGGGCCTTTGTGGCAAAGAGCTGACATGTGCCAACTGTTGTTGAAGTCAAAGTATCGCCATTGATTGTGCAGCCGAGCGCAGTTCCGGCGGTCACGGTCTCAGTGAGCGCACCTGTTCCGGAACCACCATAAATCATAATTTGATAAGGGGTTCCAAAGACTGCTGCATACTGAGCGATTACCAGCGGTGATTGTTGGGCGCGATTAATGAGCAGAGATCCATCTGTGTAAGACACGCCTTGATAATCAGAGAGCGAACCTGATGAAAGCGCCAAAGAGGAAGCTTTTACTGTGTATGTTCCAGCATCGGTTGGCGGCGAAGAATATGTAACCGTCGCAATTTCACCCTCAGAGAAGGCTCGAATTGGTCTTGTCATATTCTTGCTTGCTTCGCTCTTAGTTGTCGCGCCAATTGCCCAATTTGCGGTGACAAGAGAGCCGATATATCCAGTATCCCCTGCCTGGTAAGAACCCCAGTATCCCCAGAGAGTCGCGTCATTGACTAGGCCGATCATTGTTCTGATTGCGGGATCTGCCATGATTGCTAGCTCAGTGTTATTTGGAAGATACCAATTTGTATAGCCACCGCCACGATAAGTTCTAGCTTTATAGATCGCACCACCGGTACAGACATTAAGTCGTGAATCATATGTATTTATATATCCATAGCTAAAACCGTTGTAAAAACCAGAGAGGGTTGTTCCATCAATTGAAGGAGTCGCTTCACACCACTTGGAGATGTTGCTCGCTTGATTATCTGCACCACCGGACCAGTTGGCAGGGGCAGCCTCAAGATAGCGTCCCCACGATTGTTGGGAAGCGGCGACATAGAAGACTTTTCCACCACCAGGACCAGTATCCCCCACTGCACATGGACCACCTTGGGCGCAGCTAGAGCCAACATTTCCCTGGCCCACATAGCTAATTGATACCGGGCTAGATCCCACCCCATTGGTGAGTTGGAGACCTGAGACTGTCACGGTTGGAGATACAGCTGCCGGATTGCCCGTGTAGGTCACTGGAGTTATCGCATTGACTGAGACTGTCAGCGTGTCAGCTTTTGCCAGTGAAACACTTACAGATGATGCAGTTGCCGACTCATAATTATTTCCGCGTGCTATTCGAGCAACAAAAGAACATGTTCCTGAAGATTTGAGCGCTTGCAGGTTACCCGCAGAGACGGTGCAAGAGTCGGTGGTCGAGGTTGTGTAAGAGATTGCGCCATCGTCTGATCCCGCGCTAGGTGTTGCACTCAATGTGCCCGTTGCTCCGAATTTAAGTGGAGATGGAGAGACCGAACCTGTAATAGTTCTTGTCGCTCGATTGATCGTTAAGGTCGAAGTTTCATATCTGACAGCAGTATATGAATCTGAATTCAAGATAACGGCAGATGGTGTGATCTCGTAGCTACCGGCGTTGACGGGCTTAGTTGCTGACGGTCCGTAGGTGCTTGAAGAGTTCTCCGTGCCTGAATATGACCAGGAGATAGAAGTGACGGTGTCACTATTTTGAAGGCCGGTGATTGTGTAGCCCGGTGAAAAACTTAAGGCGCTGCCGGTATAGGTATCCGTTCTGGCAAGTGAAGTAACCGTGATGGTGTCAGCTTTGCCCACAACAATTGCTATGCCGTATTGAGTGGTTGCACCTTTTGTATCGGTGGCTGTCATCGTCTCGTAATAGGTACCTGGCCCAAGGGTTCTAGCCAAGGTCAAAGTGGCTTGATTTGCGGTGGCACCGTTCCAGGTGATTCCAGATCTATTATTCGGTGAGAAGGTGAATGTCTTATTTCCAGTGCCAGTCCCTGATATCGCGGTAAAGGTATCAACATGTGTTGCACCATATTTCTGGGTTGTATAACTTCCAGAGATACCAATCCGCGGATTGATAGTTATATATACCGCCGAGCTTGTCTCGGTTATAGATAGTCCGACAGTATCTGAATCGGTAACAATCACTCGATATTGATAGCGAATTCCGCTCGTTGTCGTTTCCAAGGTTGGAGTGGAGTAGGTCTGAGATGTGAAACCAGAGCCTGTTGAGATATTGCTCCACGTTGTTCCTGTGTCACTTGATGATTGCCAAAGATAGTTACGAGTCAGTGGTGAAATAGGATCTGCAGAGACAGTTATGGTGTCGATCAACCCCGCGGTAGTTGTGTCAGAAGTCGGCTGTGTGAAGATCGGCTTACTTGCAGTTATCCAGCGGACAACCACAATTCCTGTACCGCCTTGTGCGCCTTTACCATCGGTCGTAGCACCTTGGAAGACGCCAGCTCCACCACCGCCACCGGTATTTGCACTTCCGGATTGCGGGCCACCTGTTGCATTTGGTTTCGCAGATCCAGATGATGCACCCGCACCGCCACCGCCGGCACCACCGGCGCCACCGGTTCCAGCAGTATTGCTTCCAGTACGAAGTGACCCACCGCCACCACCAGCGAGAGTTGTTCCCGTAATGATGGATGCTTTTCCTGCGCCACCTGCACCTGCCGCAGAGCCAGTTGTATTTCCACCAACAGCGCCAGCGCCACCACCACCTGCTCCAAAGCAACAGTTGGTGAGGTTATTTCCACCTTTATTTCCTTGGCCGGCAGTTCCATCGCCGCCCACATATTTAGATGCGGTATCACCCCACGAACCACCACCGCCTGAACCACCAGAGCCTGCTGCGTAGTGCGCATAAGGTGAGTTGTACTCAGCACCACCTTTTCCGCCACCTAGTGCAGTAAGAGAGAAGGCAGTTGAGTTAGTGCCATTACTTGGCGCAGTTGTTGCAAGGCTTCCAGTCATCGCGCCGATGCCACCTGCACCTACGATGATTGGATAGTAGGTATTTGGTGTAATAGCAGTCCACGTTTCGATAAATCCACCAGCACCACCGCCGCCACCATTGAGTCCACCACCGCCGCCACCGCCTCCTGCTACGAGTAGCGTCGAAACTCTTGTAACACCTGTCGGCACTTTCCAGCCACCATTGAGAGTCAGGATGCTTCGTTTAAATGTGCGAACTGTGTATGGACCGGATTGTGTTTGTGTACTCACCACATCTGCATCCCAGAGATTATCAACAGCCATAGAGAAGTCGGTTACCGCCTTCACGCCAGGTACTTGGTTATATGCGGTATATCCCGCACCTTCATTAAAGTTCCAGTACGCAAGGAGCCCGGAGGTATTTGTGGCCGTTGAAGTCATATCGGAGGCAATATTTGCGCCGCGATCAGTTCGCCAGAGCCTGACTTCATCAATAGATCCATTAAATGTGTATCCGAAACCCCACCGCTCACCTACGTAGAAGTAATAACCGCTACTTGCTAGAGGTGAATATGAGAGTGTGGTTGAGTATGTTTTTGCGCCGTTAACATAGAGAGACCAGGTTGTTGAATTCTTAGTTAGCGCAACGTGCGACCATTGATTGAGTGGAATATTAGTACCAGTTGCCTGCCAGGTGCCCCAAGTATTGACGTTATAGGTAATAAAGGTAAGTTCACCATTATTAATCGCAAGTAACCAATCACCTTCACGACCTGCGATTGTGCAGTAACCATTTCCAGTTGAGCAATTGGTTGTTGGAAGAACCCAGGCCTCAAAAGTGTAGCTATCTCCAGAGAGCGCCTTAACCTCTTCCGACCCCACCTCATTCAGATAGGCGTAGTTATAAATGCCGTTCTTGGAGATTGCTGTATCAGTATCTCCTTGTGGTGGCGGTATCACGGTAAGTGTTGCTGCAGCAGAGTTAGATGTTGAGATGAGAGTTCCTGCTGTATCAGTCACCACATAGCGATATTGATTGTTATACATCGCTCGCGTAATGGTCGGTGTTGTATATGAATCTGCGCTTGAACTAGCGATGTCAGTCCATGATCCTCCAGGAACAAGAACTTGCCACTTCTTTGTCCGAGTGGCGCCAGAAATTGTTCCTAAATTTGATGCAGTAAATGTCGCTGTTGCGCCAAGGACTCCCGTTGCACTTGATGGATTAGAAGTAATTGAAATGGCTGGAATGTATTTGATATAGACAACGCCGTCGCCGCCTCGACCACCTGCTGTACGTGAAGTATTTCCATCGGATCCACCATCGTTACAGGCAGAGCCACCGCCACCTCCGCCACCGAGGCCATTTGTTCCAGCTTGGCCGGCATCTGATCCGACATTTTGCGTGTGAAGGGCACCGCGTCCTCCGCCCCCAGCTCCTCCAGCTAGGCCACCAAAATTTGCTTCGGATTTTGTATTAGTGCAGATTCCGCCACCGCCACCGCCTGCGAAGATAGTTGATGTTCCAGTAAATGAAGTCGTCACTCCGGCAAAGCCGACTGTTCCGTAACCACCTGCAGCGAAACCATCTGTCTGAACAGAGTTTCTTCCACCTTTACTGTAATCAGTTCCACCAGTGAGTTGGGTTCCATTTGAGCCACCCGAACCTCCCGGAGCAAAATATGCGGCTGCCTGCCAGTTAACCGATTTCAAACCACCATTTGCGCTATAGGTCGTCCCATTAACATTGAGCGATGAAGTGCCGCCATTCGTAGAATTAGTCTGGCCGTGAATATTTCCGGTTCCGCCGCCACCAACAGTTATTGTTGCAGAGACGCCAGCTCCCACAGAGATTCCCGTTGCTTGACGAACTTCGCCGCCACCTCCACCACCACCGCCATCAGATCCACCGCCACCGCCACCGCCGACAACGAGAATGTCGATTGCAGAGACACCGGTTGGAACTGTCCACGTTGTGCCGGTACTGAATTTCAAAAGACAAAATGTGTCGTTGACAAATGTCGCAGTGACATAGGTTGTCTCGCCTACAGCCGAGGCGCACGATCCGCTTGAGGTCGTAGACCCCACATTTCCGGCAGCGGCATATGCTGATGGAAGCTGTGAAGGCATAACCATCTGAAGAAGAGTGATTGCAAGAATTGCTGCCAGAGATCTCGATATGCGCTTCTTAGTTAGGTGGCGCGAGCTGGCCACCTTTATTTCCCTGAATCGCATAATAAGGAGATTTTAGGCTCTTGGTCTAACTATTGGAAGTTGGCTTACTTAGCTGATTCAGTTGCAGCAAGTTGCCCACAGGCGCCATCGATCTCTCGACCGCGGGTGTCACGGACGGTGACGGGGACCCCATAGCTCTCGAGAACGCGGACGAATTCAGCCTCATCCTCACGGCGAGATGCTGTCCACTTCGAGCCGGGAGTTGGGTTGAGTGGGATCAAATTGACGTGCGCTGCACGGTTCTTGAGTAAGCGCCCAAGTAAATCTGCGCGCCATGCCTGATCGTTGATATCGCGAATCAAGGCGTACTCAATTGAGTAGCGACGTCCAGTCTTCTTCTCATAGGCATCGGCTGCCGCAAGGATCTCGCGAACTGGAAAGCGATTATTGATTGGCACAAGCGAATCACGGAGTTCGTCATCAGGTGTGTGAAGTGATATTGCGAGGGTGCAGTTAATGCCTTCTTCCATCAGCTTCTCTACGCCGTTAACGAGTCCCACTGTTGAAACGGTTACAGAGCGAGCCGAGATTCCAAGTCCATCTGGGTTTGCATCAACGATGTTGTGTAGCGTGCGAATTACTGCGTTGTAGTTAGCAAGTGGCTCACCCATGCCCATGAAGACGATGTTTGAAAGTCGTGTTGGTCCACCAGGAAGTTCGCCGTTGGCACATGCACGTGCTGCGGCAACGATTTGATCTGTAATTTCAGCAGCGGTGAGATTGCGCTTAAGGCCACCTTGTCCTGTTGCACAGAATGGGCAGTTCATTCCACAGCCGGCCTGAGATGAGATACATACGGTGACTCGATCTGTGTAACGCATAAGAACTGACTCAACGAGAGTGCCATCGTGGAGCTTCCACAAATCTTTACGAGTCATGCCACCATCTGTTGTACGAGTAGTAACTAGCTCCATCAGTTTTGGCGTAAGGGCATCTGCCAAAGTCTGTCGTTCACTCGCAGGAATATCTGTCCAGGTTTCTGGATCATTATTGAGGTGGGTGAAGTAGTGAGTTGCTACCTGGCTCGCACGAAAGCCTTGAAAGCCGAGCTCTTTCGCGAAGTTCTTACGCTCTTCTGGAGCGAAGTCAGCGATGTGCTTTGGTGCCTTCTTCTTCTGAACCGGCTCGTCGAAAATTAATTTGAGTTCTTCATTAGTGCGGCTCATAGCAGTCCTGAATCCTGTGCACGACGCACAATTTCGAGTGCGAGCCACAGTGTTGGAGCTGCAAAGAGAATTGAATCGATACGGTCGAGGACTCCCCCGTGACCTGGAAGCAGGTCACCCATATCTTTAATCGCGAGATCACGCTTGATTGCGGATTCGATGAGATCGCCGACGGTGCCAGAGATAACTACAGCCAGTCCGGCAAGTGCTCCGATCCATACCTGCGCATCAAGGATGTAATTAAAGGCGAGTGCGCCGGCAACAGTGGTGAAAACGAGAGAGCCAATAAAGCCCTCCCAAGTCTTCTTCGGCGAAATCTTTGGCGCCATGGTGTGCTTACCAAAGGCAAGACCGGTGAAATAAGCAAAGGTGTCATTGCAGGCGATCAGCACAACAAAGGTCATCATTCGCTCGAAGCCACTCTGTGGGCGAGCAAGGAGAATCAAGAAGCCGGCTAGGAATGGAATATAGATAAGAGTCAGTGCATATGCAGATGCGCTACGAATGAAGTGCTCAGGGCCCTTCGGCAGAAGAAGTGCAAGAAGAAGCGGAAGAGCAATTGCTGTTGCAACCGCAAGGCCGTTGACGCCACCAAACCAAGCAGCCCCAGCCATACCGATTGAAGCAAGGGTCAGTGCTGCAAATGAGAGATCAATATCTGCACTCTTGAGCGCTGTAACCATTTCGCGAACGCCAAGGACCATAGCGAGGGCAACAATTGCCGCGAAGATTGCACGCTCGTATCGGAGTGAGAGCCAGACAATTGCAAAGAGAGCTACTGAAACGCCAATTGAAGGAAGCAACTTTCTTCCGGCGCGCTTATTGATCGCGTCGTTGATGGCGTGTAAATCAGACATGGGCAGGTGCGAGGCTTAGACCTCGAGGAGCTCGGCTTCCTTATGCTTTAAGAGCTCATCAATCTTGGCAACGTGATCTGCAGTGATCTTCTCGAGCTCTTTCTCGCCACGTGAGAGATCATCTTTAGAGATATCGCCATCTTTCTCGGCCTTCTCCATCGCTTCTTTTGCAGCGCGACGGATATTGCGCATTGAGATCTTTGAATCTTCTGCCTTTGTCTTTGCCACCTTGATGTAATCCTTGCGGCGCTCCTCCGTTAACTGAGGAAGTGCAACGCGGATAACCACGCCATCTGATGCTGGATTTACGCCGAGATCTGAATCGCGAATCGCTTTCTCGATAGATGCCATGGCACCTTTATCGAATGGAGAGACGATTGCAAGACGGTTCTCAGGAATCTGGATTGAGGCAAGTTGTGAGAGCGATGTATATGTGCCGTAATAATCGACCATGATCTTGTTAAACATCGCTGGGTGTGCGCGACCGGTGCGGATTGCGCCGAAGTCATCTTTAGCAACCTCGACAGCTTTGTTCATCTTGTCGGTTGCTTCAGCGAGTGAGGTTGTTACATCAGCCATGGTGGTCTCTCTTCTTACCTATTAGTGGCCCCCGTTAGTTAACGAGGGTTCCAATCTTTTCGCCGCGAACAGCGCGACCGATATTGCCGTGAGCCATTAAGTCAAAGACGATGATTGGGAGCTTATTTTCGCGACAGAGGCTAAATGCTGCAGCATCTGCAACGGCAAGTGACTTCTGAAGAACATCGTCATATGAAATCTCATCAAATTTAACTGCAGATGAATCTTTACGAGGATCTGCGTTATAGACACCATCAACACCTGACTTTGCGAGCAAGAGGGCATTCGCGCCAATCTCAAGTGCGCGCTGTGCTGCCACGGTATCTGTTGTAAAGAATGGCATTCCTGCACCTGCACCGAAAATAACAACGCGACCCTTTTCAAGGTGGCGGATAGCGCGAAGTGGAATGTAAGGCTCTGCGACCTGTCCCATAGTGATCGCTGTCTGAACGCGAGTATCAACACCTTCGCGCTCAAGGAAATCTTGAAGTGCTAAACAGTTCATCACTGTTCCGAGCATGCCCATGTAATCGGCACGTGCGCGCTGCATACCGCGCTCTGAAAGTTCTGCGCCACGGAAGAAGTTACCGCCACCAACAACGATGGCTACCTCTACTCCCCCGCGAACAACATCTGCGATCTGCTTTGCCACATCAACGAGAACATCGGGATCGAGACCAACGCCCTTGCCTCCACCAAAAACTTCTCCGGAAAGCTTAAGGAGCACCCTCTGATATGAACCGCGGGTTCCTGTCATGAGAGTGCTCCTTTTCGCTTAACGAAGTTTGCTAAATGTACTACTGGCCAACGCGGAAGCGGTGGAATGCCTTAACGGCAGTTCCTGCTTCATCAAGAATCTGCTGAACAGTCTTCTTTGCATCCTTAGCGAAAGCCTGCTCAAGAAGTGAAACTTCCTTCACAAAGCCAGTGATGCGACCTTCAACGATCTTGGTGAGAGCAGCTTCTGGCTTGCCTTCTGCCTTTGCTGTCTCTTCTGCAACGCGGCGCTCGTTCTCGATGAGATCAGCTGGGACCTCATCGCGGTTTACGAACTTAGGTGCAAATGCTGCGATGTGCTGTGCAACGTCGCGGCCGACTTCAGCTGCTTCCTTTGCAAGTGAGACGAGAACGCCTACCTGTGGTGGAAGGTCAGGAGATGTCTTGTGGAGGTAGAGACCAACTGGACCGTTGATTACTGCAACGTTACGGATCTCAATCTTCTCACCGAGAGTTGCATTACCTTCGTCGATAACTTCCTGAACAGTCTTACCTGTTGAAGTCTTCGCTGCGAGGAATGAAGCAACGTCGCCAGTCTTAACCTCGAGAAGTGTTGCAACGAGATCGTCACCAAGTGCGATGAAACGCTCGCCCTTTGCAACGAAGTCTGTCTCACAGTTGAGCTCAAGCATTACGCCTGTCTCTCCTGAAACCTTTGCAACTACGAGACCATTTGAAGTCAAACGACCTTCGCGCTTTGTAACACCCTTAAGGCCCTTAACGCGGATGATTTCGACAGCCTTGTCGTAATCTCCTTCAGCCTCATCGAGAGCCTTCTTGCAGTCGAGCATGCCCGCTG
>Ga0222712_10007295_pt1 | contig 10726 bp, 13 predicted proteins | sample C33_657DmetaG_FD_165043 | JGI IMG/M metagenome (GOLD analysis project Ga0222712, IMG submission 165043) | Estuarine water microbial communities from San Francisco Bay, California, United States - C33_657D | ecosystem: Environmental > Aquatic > Marine > Unclassified | place: USA: California... | reverse complement strand
GATCAGAGCATCTTCAAGCACCGTGGCATACTGATTCAGAATGCCGGGGGCTTCAAGGCCGAAGTGATTAACGACGGCGGCGGTTGCTTCGCTTAGTTGCGGGAGCTGTTGCTGCTCCGTAGAAGTCGGAGAGGAAGTCGGGGTTGTAGAGGCGCTGCTGTACGAGGTCGGCTGAGCCGTAGGGGCTTGGTACAGATACGGTTGGGCCTGTAAACTCTGACTGTAAAGTTGAGTATCCTGCGGCGCCGTTTGGTACTGCGGATACTGTGCTGTCTGGCTGGGGGACGGGGAGAGACGGGAAACCACCCGCTCCAGGCTGCCCATCGCTGCTTCCCACGGGTTGGACGGGGAGGACGTTGACGGAGACTGGCTGTACTGGCTGTTGGTAGAAGGGACCGTAGCCGGTGTTGCCTGCGACGGCACTTGGGGCATAGTTGCCGAAGGTGCCGCCTGGGTAGTTGCTACCCATTGGGGGTAGGCGGTAGAGCCCTGGTCCGCCGAAGGCGCCGCCTGAGGGGCTGCTACCGCCGGGGAGACCGGGCTCGGGATCGAAGCTTGGATCTGCTGGCTCATAGCTGCCCGAGTAAGTCAGTTCTTGCGCGAGGTGGTCAAACGTCCTATAGAGTAAGGGCGTTATGTTCAGCCGAGGGTCAGCCGCAAGCGGTTGATTCGGCGCAAGTGGATGTGGCGCTTGCAACATCTGATTCAATAATAGTAGAAATTGTTGAAAAGCGCCCTGCGTTTGTTGAATCATTCGGAAGGGGAATCCCTTCAACATTTCGGCTCGTTCTGAATCGGTTTTATCCGGGAACAGATATTTGAGAGCTTCGACGCTATCCACGCCGAGTTCTTGTAGGTTCCGGACGACGATAGATTTTTGGTTAACGTCGTACGCCGTATCTTCGTACACGTCACCTTGGAAGCGATACGAGACATCTCGGTCGCCATCAGGGGGAAGCCCGAAAACACCACGTGGGACTTTGTTTTCCTGTAAGGCAACCTGCATGGCCGCCGTAATTTCGCTTTCGTACTTAGCGACTTTCTTTTGGTAGCGCGCAAGCGCCTCTTCGGTTTGCTCTTTAGGTTCTTTAGGGGGTTCGAACCCCATAACTTGAATAAAGCTTTCGCGGAAAATTTGCTCTTGATGATAAATAATCATTTCCAGCAAACGGCAGAAACCGTAATCCAAGAAACTCTTGTTTTTCCGCAAAGCCGTGGCCTGAGCCCGACCCATCAAGCCTTTAATTTCGGTTGCGGTTGCCCCAGCGGAGATTGAAATTTCATCAACACCGCCGAGAGCCGTCCGAATTTCCTCCCGAAGAAGGAGGGCATAGCGGTTCATGTCCCCGTTAACCGGGTCAGGCGTCATGTAGCCCACACGGTCAGACGGCTCGACGTTCGCAATAATCCGGGGAACCCGAAGGCCGCCGATCATCGCAGAGGAACCAAACGGTTCCGAAACACGAGTCGAAGGAGTATCGCGACCAGCAAACCCACTTTGGCTGCTGATGGTCGGACGGAACGTGCGGTCCGCATCCGAAGCTTCGACCAGATCGCTGCGAGGCCGCGAACTAATCAGCGTGGGGTTACCGAAGAACTCAATATTTTTCGCAATATTTTTCGTCATGCTGTCATGCAGCACGATCTGCTCCATGAAGGGTTCAAACTCCCCCTCGCCCTCAGTGCCGCTGCTGTTGGGCTTATTCAGAACTTCAACAGCAGGAATAAACCCTAATTCGTTAGGGCGGCTGTTTTTAGGCGTTAAAACAGTGCCGGGCTCTAGCTCAAAGCTTAATTCGCTGTTCGATTCGAACTCACTGATCTTGTCAGCAGTGATCGAGATACGAACGTACCGCTTGTTTTGACCGTACGTATCAGCAGGAAGTCCAAGGGTCGAGTTTCGGACTTTATAGCTGTAAAGGATTACGACCTCCTCAATATCGCCGTTTATATCGTGATAAACGCGGTATTGATTTTTAGGAAAGAAATAAATCTGATATTTCAGTTTGGGATCGGGACGAAAGTAAAAAAGTCCACACCCATCGATCAAAAAATTGCGGATAATCGCCGGAAAACGAATATCCAGTCGGTTGAGACTTATTAAAGACTCTAAAAATTTGCTTCTGGCTTTGTAAGTATCCTGTTCGCAATAGAAAAACAGTCCTTTTTTGATCATAAGCAGCGTCATCTGCTGCAAATGACTCAAAACGACCATAGTGGCAGACTGTTTGCTGCGATCTTGCGTCCGAGAAGCTTCAAGAATCTCGCTAAAACGCTGACGAACGCTCAAATTGTCTGCCATGGCCTCTATTTGCGATTTTTAAGGCCGAAAATCAGCGGTCGGCGCCGTCTTTTTCAGCTTTACGCTTCATTTTGGCTTTTTGGGCCTTACGAAGAGCTTCCTTGCGGGCAGCCTTGGACTTTTCGTCACCATGCTTACCAGCTTCACCTTCTTTTTCTTTAGCTTCGAAGTGCTCCCGAAGCGCTTCAGGCATTTTTTCAGCCATTTGGTAAAAGATACTGCCGTACTCTATCAAGTTTAAACAATTCTGGCGGCAAAAGCTCATGTGGATACGGCTCAAGAATGTGATCGCACCTTCCGAGCGGGTCGGTTCCACCGGCTTTCGCCTTGTAAGCGTCTAAATGTGCCAACATCTCGTCGCTGTTAGCCGGAGCTACAGAATTAGGGATGTCATCAAAGCAATGGGAAAACGAAGTGACCTTTCGCTTCATTCTCGCAGCGTCGCCCATCCAGGAAAAATGCCAGCCTGCGTCGCAATCACCCAAAACGAGATCATTTGGGTTCTGTCGAATCTGCGAAGGAGTTTGAGACAGGTGGTCATACAGAACCACGGTGCCGCAAGTCCAGTTATTGGGGGCTTTTGAGTTATCGCCATTAGGGTCTTTCACCCGCAGATCCGCGCGCCCATAAAACATGGGCATAGAAAGACGCACACAACGCGAAACATCGGCTTTTGCGAGCTCAACAGCTTCTAAGAGCTTTTCCGGTTTCGGGATTTCGTCAACGTCGCTGAAGAAAAATACCGAATCGGGCGGACACATCCGCATCCCGACGCCCAGAGCATCCCTTTGCGCATACTCTCGCGACCAGGGAATACTGCACTCCTCAGGCGTGGGCAGTTCAACGTGGAGAACCTGAAGCTTATCTTCAGGCAAACCAAGTTCCCTAATGGTATCTACACAAGTAAACGGTTTCGGGTCTCCACGGAAGGTCCGGTTGCCGTCCGTGATGATAAAACCATCGACTACATCTTTAAGAATATGGTACCTGAGCTCAAGAAGCTCCTTTTCGTCGAAGTATAAAAAACAGTCGAACAGCATTTAGCGCTTCGAGACTGTCAGCATACTACTGCTTAACTGCGGGATTGGTGCCGCCTCCGGCCCTCACAACCGTCGAACCATTACTAGGACGACGATCTTTGGCGGTTTGGATCAGCTCCCGCTTTAAAGTCTCGATGTCGTAGGAAGGACCTTCGTCTTGACCGTACGGTCCCGATTGCGGACCGACAGCACCGGACATGTACGCACCGTCATAATCAGCACCATAACGTGCGTCGGCCATGCCACCGCCTTGAATCCGAGCCTGCATGTCGGAGGCACGCTCCATATCGTTAAATGCGGCGCCGAAAAACTCACCGGCGCGACCAAAAGGGCTAGTGGGCTGCATTAGGACTCCTTGCGTTTGATGTACTCGGAAGCTTTTCGACGAGCTTCGCGAGCTTTTTCAGTGTTAGGTACTTGAGTATTCACCGGTTTATTTCCTCGGGTAGCTTCTTTTTTACGCTCGTCTGTTGCACGACGCTCCTCAGGAGTAAGGGCCGCCCAAGCTGCACGAGGGAGATACCGCTCAGTTCTGCCTTTTTCGCGAGCTAAGTCAGCCATTATTTAATAGGTCCTCCATAAAGCCACGCCTCCGGAAAGAGCGGTAATTAAATCCGAAGTAGAGTAAGCCATCAGTCTTTTTTAGATTTTTCGTATTCTTCGCGGGTTTGCCAATCCTCTTTAGACCAGCGAGAAAGGCGATTTTCCGAAGATTTTTTACCTTCGTAAGTGCCGCCCATATCTTTATAGTACTTAGTGGCAAGCTGCATGGCGCGAGCACTGTGACCGCCAAGCTTTTTGCGGGCCTTGGCTTTCGCTGCAGCCCACTTAGCGGGATCGCGTTTTTTAGCTACTTCAGACACGATCAATACAGCACGTAACAGTGATCAAGCGTGGTAGAACCACTGATCTGCACTATGGAAATAGGAATAATTCCGTTATCTCTAATGTGATTAAAAGTAACAGCTGACTTAGTATCAGCTAAAACAACAGTAAGTTTTTTTGACACATTTGGGTTCGCTGTCTCTACATAAATTGCCCGACACGCAGCAAAGGTAATGTCGGTTCCAGAAGCGTTAATCGAAAACCCGCTTGCGTAAGGGAGCGAAGCTGTCTGCGCATAAATACTGCCAAAAGCCTTAACGTCCATGTTCAGTCCAATGTCTCTATCAGTTTAACCAAATACTCGACCGCTTTCTCTAAATCCTGTTTCCCGTTTTTCTGTTCCCAGCGCCACAAATACTTCTGCGCACACCCTTCTAGATAACCTTGGTACTTAACTAAGCCCATAGATGCGCGCTGTACGGTGTAGCACTCTAAACCGTCTCTTTTGTAATAATTTGGTCGAACAGCCGGATCTTCAGACGGAGTTAAACCACCACACGGTCCCTCCATGCTGCTCCAAAAATCGTCGAAGTCGGTAGGCGTCGCTTCGGTGAAGCGTTTGTCGTTCATTTTTACCCGCGAAGTAATAACAAATGTGGACGTATTCGGAACCTCGCGGAACCACTTTAAATTACAAAACAAGCATCTCCTCAACGTATATTAAATCTTTTTCTTTCTCTTTAAATTGCTTTGAGTATTTGTCGTCATCGTGACGTATTAAACCAAACTCTAGGATCTCATAGTGATCGTGATGCTTAGCAACAGGGACACAACGCCTGTGCTCAAAATTAGGAGGCAAATATTCAAACGCAAGACCCATCGAGCTGCGATCTGCGATCGGCCAATTACGAATACCCGTTTTTACATAACTCTTTTCTGGATCAAAACTATCGGAGCGAATATAGAGCTCGCCGTCATGCTGATCCAAGATCATGCCGCAGTAATAAGGGCTGCCCAGCTGGATGAAGAAATCAACCTCAAAATCGACAACTAAAATCTTCGGAACGGTGAAACCAATATTGTGCCAAACATTCGGAGTCTCCTTTTTAAGGCTCCAGCGTTCGTAATTACCAATAGGAATCCGGCGCCCATCTAAGTTTTCGTAGAGCCCAAAACCCGGCTCAAGGCCATACCGACCCAAGACAGGCTTCCACTTAACAAAATAGTCAAAATTATCTTTACGTATTAAAACGTCGTTTTCTTGATAAACGTAATAGTCAGCCACGCGATTCAAAATCGCTAAGGCTAGGTCTGTTTTATGAGCCCAGGTCAAGTACCAGCCTGAATAATCAGGCGAAGCAACCTTTACCTCAATCTTGATATTTTTAAATTGCTCTAGAACACTTTCAAGGGTTTCAACATCATCTTGAGCTTCGTAATTTACGTAAATATTTACAATTACATCATGAGGGAATTTTTCATACTCGTTCAAAACATTAATTAAGGGATTTAAACGAGCAAGCGGATTGTGGGCAGTAATAGCGACCCAAAGTTTTTTAGACATTTCAATACTCAATGCTGAAGTTGCCTCGGCGCTGTAAAAACTGGATTAGCCAGGTGTAGGCATCCAGAAGGTCGTCGTGCGCCGTGGCGCCCACGTTGATCAACTGATCGAACAAAGCGTCGAATTTTCGGTATTTATTGAACACGATTTTCTTGTTTTCTAGCAAACCTAAAGTTCCCCGGAAGCGGGCGATTTTGTCTCCTCTGAAGCCCTTAACTTCATGAATATGTAAATTACCTAACTCCCGCTCATTTACAAGGACCCGACGAAGATCGGCAGCAAGCGACGCCTGATACGCCACGGATTCCACAACCAGAGTGATCGTGGAGTAGGTCGGCATAAAATGCCCGTCGTGCTGTGTGAGGATACCCCACTCCAACAGCATGTCGCAGAGCAGATCTATTTTCTCCAGATTTCCAATCGACCGGCACTGATGCGCGTCGATGATGTAGTACTTATCCCCAAGACGCCCGCCGAGAACAAACGCCGTATAGTCGCTGGTTTCATTCTTGCTGGCAGAAAGATCGATACCGACGGCAAGAGAGTCAAACTCCGTAACAACCTCACCTTTAATAAGCAGATCAGGGGAGACCACCAGATCGGAGGTCATCACCGGCTGTTGTTGGTACTGGAACGCAAAGGCCACGGGGTCGAGCTCTTTTTGACCGAGCAAATACTCAGCCGACCACTGTTCGGGCCAATAACTAACGGGCTCTCCAACGTTGTCGTACGTAATCGCCTCCTGTGTCACCTGCTTCCAGCCTTTTTCCGGAACAAACATGGTCTTGTGGATATCCAGCGGATGGAATCGCGTACCAAGACAGATCGACCGTCCACCCTCAAAAACAATCGGCGCGATAACGGAAGACCAGTTGTTATTCATTTCGTCCCTAATCGCGGGGTTTTTAATGTCCGCGCTGGATTTAATAGGGTCATCCACGATCACGAGGTGGGCACGCTTTGAGGTAATCGAACCTCTCAAACCGGCTGCACGCAACGTAAATTCTTCGTCACCGACCCGAGGAATCCCGGCATAGTCAAAATCAATCGACCAGCCAATGTCAGACTGCATCCCAGACTTCAGCTGGACGCGGGGAAAAATCTTTCGAAATTCCGGCGAGTCAATAATTTGGCGAATGATGCGGCTCTTAGGAATAGCCGTCGCGATGTTGTACGAAACGTAAATAATCTGAAGCGGAAGCTTGGCTGTCGTGTGTCTGCCGATAATCCACGCAGTGAACATGTTGAGACACGTGGATTTAGCCGAGCCCCGCGGAGCCAGGATGTCGAGGTTCGGCCCGGCAATATCAAGTAGATACTTATTGGACTCTCCAGTGATCAAATGCCGGTGCCACTCCAGCATGTGCTTTGCCGGAGGCTTATCTAGAAGCGTACAGAACGTATGGAAGTCATCAGCGGCTTTACCATAGATAGTCTCTACGCCCGTATTCGTGCTCTCAGTTGCACGAAGCGCACGTAATTGTGCAGCTCGGCGATACGCGAATGTCTCCCTGCTCGGCATATCACTAAGTTGACAGTATCGCTATATTACTCGTATCTGAACATTACTTCAGGAATGGCCAAAATTCTTTGGTATGGCGATGCGTGTTGTAACACAGGATTTGCTCGGGTAACACACAGTATCCTTGATGTACTCAGTAAGCACCATGAAGTGCATGTCCTGGGCCTGAACTATTCAGGCGACCCTCATCAATATCCATATACCGTATACCCCGCAGCGAACGTCCACTGCTCTGATCGTTTTGGTATCCCACGAATCCCGGAGATCTTAGAAAAAGTCCAGCCCGATGTTTTTATCTGTCTGCAGGACATCTGGATCTGCAACCAGGTGTGGGAGCGATGCCAGTTTCTGAAGGACAAACTGAAGTTTAAGTTTATTTGCTACTTCCCCATCGATAGCGAGTATTACTTCCCGGACATGCTTCGGAATATCCCGGAATGGGATATGGCGATTACGTTCACAATCGAGTGTGCGCATCGGATCCTTAAGCACGAGATCAAACCGTCCAGACTTGGAGTCCTCCCCCACGGTGTGGATATCGGCAAGTTCGTGCCCAGCTCACGCTCGGAAGCTCGCCAAGCTTTCGGGTTACCGGAAGACAAGTTTATCGTTCTGAACGCGAACCGAAATCAACCGCGCAAACGGATCGATTTAACGATCAAAGCGTTTGCTGAGTTCGCCATCAACAAACCCGACACCATGCTTTACCTCCATATGGGGGCTAAGGACATGGGTTGGGACGTAATCCCGCTCTTTAAAAACGAGATGCACCGTCGGGGTCTCGACGGCACGAACCGTCTGATCCTCACGTCGCACCAAATTAATTACATGGATGCGCCGTCCGACGAGACACTTAACCTGATTTACAACTGTTGTGATGTAGGTATAAATACAGCCGATGGCGAGGGCTGGGGTCTTGTGTCGTTCGAACACGCAAGCTGCAAAAAGCCTCAGGTTGTTCCCAACCACACAGCGTGCGCCGATATCTGGCACGAAGCTGCACAGCTCGTAGATATTGCCTCGTGGGTTGTGGATAAAGATCTCGGCGTCGAGCGCGGCCTGATCGACATCAACGATGCTGTCCGTAAACTCGACGAGCTCTACTACGACAAAGAAATTTACGACGAAGTTGCTGAGTCCTGTTTCACTGTTACGCAGCGCCCGGAATATCGCTGGGAGAGCGTCGCCGCAGGATTCTCTAAGGCCATCGAAGATCTGACTGTTTGAGCCATGCAATCGACCACACGATTTTTCCACGCTCACAGCAGCGTTCTGTATCCGATTAAGCGTCAGACCTGCGGTATACCCGATGTATATACACAGGCGGATAACCTGAACGGTAAATTTACCCGCATCAATTACGGGCTCCCGGAAGGTTCAGTCGCTAACTTCAGCCCCTCGATCCTCAAACACAACGACAAAACTTATATCGCGTGGCGCTCTCAGCCAGAACCTTTCGGGTTTCGGTGGGACAACCATTACTTCTATCTGAATGACAAACCTACAGATATTTATCTGGGTTTGCTTCACGACGATCAAACCGTAGTAAGCGCCAAGAATCTACGGCCCAAGAAACATCGGCTGAGCTACGAAGATCCACGGCTGTTTGTGGGCCCCGACCGCGAGCTCTACGTTCAGTTTGTCGCGTCCACCTACGCAAGCCGCCACAACAAACACGGGCGTAACTTCTTCGACAACCCCAAAGTTGTTGTCTGCTACGTCGATGAACTAGGCGAAGCTATTTACGCAGCGATCCCGCCTATCGGACACAACCGCGAAAAGGATAAAACCGAGAAAAACTGGTGCTTCTTCTCCCACAACGACGAACTTAAGTGCTTGTACTCAACGCGACCAATCGTGATTGAGTGCGAGAAAAGCCCGAAGACGGAAGTAGATTCCTCAGTTTTGGATGAAGTAACAAACGGCGCTCCGACGTTTAACTCCACGCCGCCGATCAATCTCGGTTACGCGTATTTAGTGTTCTTCCATTGGAAGCACATGACGCGCAAAGCCAGTGGTCAGCCGTATCTGCAGTACCACCTCGGCGCCTACCTGATCGACAAACAGTTCACGAAGATAACTCACGTAATTAAGAAACCGATTTTCTCCGGTTCTCTTAACGACGAGTTGATTTACTGGACGGATTACGGCGGGACTCCGCTCTCGAATCAGCCAGCAGTGATTCTGCCCTTTGGGGCATACATCGAAAACGCTGATTTGGTGATGTCTCTAGGAGTAAACGATGCCTTCATGGGCATTATGCGCTGCCCCCTAGAGTCGATCATGCGTCAGCTCGAAGCAGTCCGTTAGGACTTTTCTTCGCGTTCGATTGTCGACCACACGAGGATGGACGAGTCGTCTAAGAGAGCCTGAATCGAAGGCTGACCGTCAAAGGTCTGCATCAGCTCTCTTAGACACCGATCCGCACCGGCGAGCAACAGTCCGCGCCGATCAAGGCCATCCGAAATGGAGCGCACAGCTTGAATGTGAGACCGAAGCTCCTTCTGAAGAGCAGAAAGTTTCGTGGCAGCGGTGGCATGGTCTAACATGCCGGTCACAGTCATGTTTCTGACGTTATCGATATCCTGCTTGATACCGTCGATCTCGATCAACAGGATTTTACGGAGATCCTCTTTCGGGTACTTCTCCTGAACCCACGCGGTCAGGTCCGAAATGCTTCCCGCAAAACCGGGCTGCAGGAACCTGGCATACAGAAAAGCCTCGATATCGCTTGTCGCGTTCTTGGCGTAAAAAACGAAAGCGTCCTTCTGGGACTTATCGAGGCTGTTCAACCACGAAGCAACCGTGGTCGAATCGCCGATTTGTGATTTGATCATGCAAAAGCACGTTGACCCGCCAGGGCCATTCCAGCACCAAAACGCTTCAGTGCCAACTGACCCTCAACTTGTCCACGCTGAAGTGCGAGCTGGTTACGGGTCTGCTCTTGCTGTTTACGGATATCTAAGTTAGTTGCGGCGATATCACCAGCAAGCCTATTTGACGTGCGCTGAGCTTCAGTCGCCATCGTCGCAAGAGCCGTAGCGGCAGGAGTCAGCAAATTAGCTTGACCCTTTAGCCCCTCGGTTGCCAGCTCCTGAACGCCAAGAGCGTACTGCTTGGTTAAAGCAGAAGCAGTCTCAGGACCCAGCATCTGCGTGGCGATCTCACCTTTCTTGGTTAAATCACCCAGGCCGATAGCACTGCTAGCGAGCTGAGACGCAATACCGGCCTTTAAACCAGACAGAGTTTGCTCTTTCTGCTTAGCAATATCGAACTGATCGTAAGCGGACTGACCGAGAACCTTAGATTGGATCGCTTCAGTCCCCACGTAAGGGGCCATCAACGTGGCCAGCTCTTGACCGGCAATTGTCAGAGGCGTGTTCTGGCTCAGCAGCTGCGAGTACAGCCCCGAGAAATCGGCTGGGTTGCCGCCCCCACCGCCTCCGCCAAAAGCTCCTAGAACGGAACCGACG
>Ga0222712_10007294_pt1 | contig 10727 bp, 6 predicted proteins | sample C33_657DmetaG_FD_165043 | JGI IMG/M metagenome (GOLD analysis project Ga0222712, IMG submission 165043) | Estuarine water microbial communities from San Francisco Bay, California, United States - C33_657D | ecosystem: Environmental > Aquatic > Marine > Unclassified | place: USA: California... | reverse complement strand
TGTTCGTCACGGGAGTTCTAGCCATGATAGCCTCAGCCACTCTTACTGTGAGTGCAACAGCTACTGCCTCTAGCCCGGTTGAATATAAAAAGGTGACCTTCACCTATCTATCCAGCGGATACACAGCCAGCGACAGTGGCTGCGGAAGTTCAGCTGATCTCTACAATGCGTCAAGCTTTAATGACCCTGTTTTTAGGTCACGCTCGTCCTCAAATAGCAACAATGAGAAGACTTTCACCTGCACTGCGACTATCTACGTGGTTACCAATGTCGATATTCCCACCCCCAAGCCCATCCCCACCGTCACAGTAATCTACCCGCCAGCACCAGTTCCGACTAGGACAGCCAAGCCAACTCACAAGCCAAAACCTACGCTAACCCCTACAAAATCGCCCTCTCCAGCCCCATCCTGGTGGGTTTGGCCGTCACCATTACCGACAAAGTCACCCAGACCGTAGATTTTCGTGAGAAACTAGTTATCGGTGCGTTTTAACGCAGACTTGAATTCTAGGAGTGGACTAAAAAGTGAAGAAACTCGTTATGCCGATAATTATGGCAGTGGTTGGAGCTTTATCTGTAGTGCTGATCGTTACTAACGTTCTTACTACCAGCCCGGTTACTTTGAAAATGATGAGAATCGATGACGTTGACTACAGCGTCACCGGTGGCGAAACAATCAAGCTCACTCTAGGTACCACCCAGGTAATTGTTGATGCTCGCCCAACCGATGGCAACGCCATCGTTGAGGTAACTGGTAACACCAACTTCGTCGAGGGTGACAACACTCTTGCTGTGAAGGTAACTGGATCAGATGGCAAGTCTTCAAAGACCTACACCTGGACTTTGGTCTCACCAAAGCTTTCCGGTTGGTGTCAGGAAAACTCTGAGTTGGTCAAGACAATTGAAACCAACTGGGCTGACGAGCAGATCTATGAGATGCCTGGATATGCCGAGCTCGGTACTTACGCTTCTGACATCAGAGCCCACCAGGAGTGCTTCAGCAGTTCACTGGTTACTGAAGTTCAGAACAACTACTAAACAATATTTATAGTCGAGGCTGTCAGTTCTAGTAACTGGCAGCCTCTACTACATTGCGCACTAGCATCGCTCGAGTCATCGGACCTACCCCACCTGGGTTGGGTGAAATGTAACCGGCTACTTCGCTGACTGCTGGATCGACATCGCCTAGCAACACTGAGCTTTCGGAATTCTCAACTCTGGTAATCCCAACATCTAGAACTGTTGCACCGGGCTTGATCCACTCTGGCTTAACAAAGTGAGCAACGCCAATAGCAGCAACAACAATGTCAGCTCGTTTTAGCGCGTGCTCAACATCTCTGGAACCCGAATGCAGCAAAGTTACTGTCGCGTCAATGCCCTTTTTGTTCAGCAGTAGACCTAGTGGTCTACCAACAGTAATTCCTCTGCCGAGAACTGCAACCTCAGCTCCGTGCAGGGCCATCCCGTAGCGCGAGAGCAGTTCAACGATTCCAGCTGGTGTGCAAGGTAGTGGGGAGGTCATCGCTTCAGAGCCAGCTAGCACCAATCTCCCAAGATTTACAGGGTGTAATCCATCAGCGTCTTTACTTGGGTCAATAAGTTCCAGCATCGCATTGGTGTCAAAGCCAAACGGCAAAGGCAGTTGAACGATGTAACCGGTAACATCCTTGGCTTCATTTAGATCTTTGATAGCAGCCTTGACATCCATAACCGAAGCGCTTGCCGGTAGGTCGATTCGAATTGAATTGACACCAACCTCAGAACAGTCGCGATGTTTTCCTGAAACATAGGCGTGCGAACCTGGGTCATCACCTACGAGCAGTGTGCCAAGACCTGGGGTGATTCCCTTGCCCTTTAATTCCACGACTTTAGCTGCCAGTTCAGCCTTGATGGCCTTAGCTGTTGCCCTGCCGTCTAAGATTTGAGCGGTCAATGCTCTACCAGTTCTCTAAACCGTCATAGAGCGGGAAGGCTTTGGTGAGGGCTCTAACCCGGTCACCTAGAGCATCAATGTCTGGGTTCGGCATCAACACATGCGCGATGATATCGGCAACTTCAGCGAACTCTACATCACCGAAACCGCGGGTGGCTAACGCCGGAGTTCCAATTCGAACACCTGAGGTAACCATCGCTGGTCTTGGATCGTTAGGCACTGAGTTGCGATTGATGGTTATGCCGACATCGTGCAGCAGATCCTCGGCCATCTTTCCGTCTATCGGTGAATTCCTAAGGTCAACTAGAACCAGGTGGACATCAGTGCCTCCGGTTAAAACATCGACACCGTTGGCTCTAACATCCGCCTGCATCAAACGGTTGGCGATTAGCTGCGCACCTCGAATGGTTCGCTGTTGTCTTTCTTTAAACTCTTCGGTCATTGCGTATTTGAAGGCGACTGCCTTAGCGGCAATCACATGCATCAGAGGGCCACCCTGCTGGCCGGGGAAGACGCTGGAGTCAATTTTCTTCGCATACTCTGCTTTACAGAGAATTAAACCTGATCTGGGTCCAGCCAGAGTTTTGTGAACGGTTGTTGAAACAACATCTGCGTATGGAACAGGATTAGGGTGAACTCCAGCAGCCACCAGACCAGCAAAGTGAGCCATATCAACCCAAAGCTTGGCACCGACTTCATCTGCTATTTTTCTGAACTCGGCAAAATCCAAATGTCTTGAATAAGCTGACCAACCAGCAATCAGAACGGCAGGTTTCACCTCGTGGGCACGTTGCCTAACGATGTCCATATCTATCAGGAAGGTGTCTGGGTTTAGGCCATAGGCGTGAGCCTCATACATTTTCCCTGAGAAGTTCAACTTCATTCCGTGAGTTAGGTGCCCTCCGTGAGCTAACTCAAGTCCTAGGATTCGATCCCCTGGATTGGCTAGAGCCATCAATACAGCGGCGTTAGCACTGGCACCTGAGTGAGGCTGCACGTTTGCGTGCTCTGCACCGAACAATTCTTTTACTCGATCCCGAGCTAGGTTCTCCGCTATGTCAACAGCTTCACAACCGCCGTAGTAGCGCTTACCTGGGTAACCTTCGGCGTATTTGTTGGTCAAAACCGAGCCCTGTGCCTCAAGTACACCGCGAGAAACAAAGTTCTCACTGGCTATCATTTCTAAGAAATTACGCTGACGGTCAAGCTCAGCCTGTAGCACTTCAGCTATTTCCGGATCAGTTGCAGCTAAGGGCTGATTGAACGATGAGGGCAAGTTAGTCAATTGGGAACTCCTATACGGCTTATGGGTTTTGGCCCAGGCGCACGACCAAAATGCCTTCGCTCCCTGATGGAAATCCATCTTTAGCGCCAGTTGCGATGCCACAAGTCTAACCCAGCAAATCTGACCCTTTTGTAGGCAGAAACTAGACACTCCGTCTACCAAAACCATTCGGCTATGCGAATGTCTTGTTAGATTAGAGCGTATTCCGAATAACGAGAATTTGAGCGAGGGAAATTGCAAACACCAGTCCTAGTCGGTCTAGCAATGGTCGCTTCAGGTATAGCTCTGGGGGCTCTAGCTATTTGGCGAGCCGCTAAATACCGTAAACAGAATCGTTCAGATCGATCCTCTAAAGACGACTAAAGAAATGGCCCCCGAAACCGGGGGCCATTCTTGGTTAGTGCCTTCTTCGGATACTTCGCCTTGTGGTCAGGGCAAAGATCCCCAAAGTTGCAGCCAGAGCCAACAGCCCTAGCGGTAACTGTAGTTTTTGACCAGTCTCCTCTTTCGGTTCTGCCAGCTCTTTCTGTTCCACCTTTAGCTTCTCTGCCGACACCTCTAATGGAACCTCAACAACCGGAATGAGTTCGGGTTGCCCTTTAGGTTCACTGAGATTATTTGGTTGAGTTACCTTAATAGGAGTTACCGATGCTCCCTGATTACCACTTGGTGGATTCACGCTCTGATTGACTACTTCATCAGGCGTGAGAGTTTGAATACTTGATGCGAGAGCGGTAGCTGGACCTAAGTTACCAGCTTGATCCGTTACCGAGTTAGCCGCCAACGTTACCTGGACTGTTCCAACCGAGCAGCTAGTTAGCGTCAACTGCCAACCGAGCCCTGGCCTTAGCACCGTGTAATTGGTGCTACAGCCACTGGCTGTTCCAGAGATCACAAACTTAGCCTGAGTCATACCGTTGACCGGCTCTTCCGAGTCGAAAACCCAAGCTGGGGTTCCAGCCACACCAGGCTCGGTTACATCAATGACATGGAAGACCGGTGGCGAGGTATCGATCTTGGTCACACCGGTTTGATTCGACAGGCTAGGACCGATGTTTCCAGCCGTATCTATAACTGAGAGTGGGTTCAGCACCAGTCCAGCTAGATGTCCATCTAGACAGCCTGAAATCGTTATGGTGTAGTCGTTACCGGAACCGGTCAGTGATTGGATAACGCAACCATCACCTTTGACCAACCAGTCGGTTGAGTCAGCGCTGAGTCCAGATACTATTTCAGAGAACTGTGCTCGATAAATGATCTGAGCATTGCTACTGGTTTGTTTAGTTAGGTTGCTGATTTCAGGAAGCGTTCTGTCCAAAGTTATCTGGGTTGTTGAGACCGTTCGAACTGGACCAATGGCATTACCCATCACCGAGTCCGCTTTCAGCGTCAGTGTGATGGTTCCATCGGAACAACCAGCGACTGTAGCGGCATAGTTTGCTCCGGATCCAGTTAGCAGTGAAACATAACAGCCGGCTGCGCTTCCAGAGATGGTGAAGTCATCAGCGGTCAATCCAGTGACCGACTGACCAAAACTCAGGTTGAAGACCGGGTTCACCGCATTACTCGGCGAGATCGGAGCCGTGAATGATGTGACAGTTGGCCCCAGGTTGTAGGTGATGGTTGCCATGCCATCGCCGGCTTGGTTACCCACGTAATAGGTAATCGACTGGAACTTGGTTGTGTTCATGTAACTTGAACCCGCTCCACCACCGCCACCGTCCGATCCGGCTGGGTCAGTGTCAGCTCCACCGCCACCACCACCGTAGTAGCCTCCGCCACCACCGCCACCACCGGCAACCGATGTGCTCGGGGTGTTAGCGCTTCCACCAGCTCCACCGATTCCCAGTGAGCCAGCCGAACCCGGAGTAGTCGCAGCTCCGTAAGAGGTTCCACCTGCTCCTCCGGCAGAAACTGTTCCGCCACCGCCACCAAAACCCTGCCCGTTCGCACCCGCTGCACCAGTGGTTCCTCCGGCCATACCGCCAGCGCCACCAACCCAACCACCGGTTCCACCACCGCCACCAGCAACGGCAATCCGGTCAGTTAGTAATGTGCTGGTTCTAATGTCTGTAGCTCCACCACCTGAACCTTCATCGTTGTGACCGGAACCAGCTGCGCCACCGCCGTTGAAACCACCAGCTGCGCCATTTCCAGAAGAGCCCTGTCCCCCGACATAGATGTAGAGCGGGGTAGTGGGAATGGTTTTGAAGGTTGCTGTGATCTTGGCTCCGTTACCTCCGCTTCGACCACCCTGAGCACCATTGAGCACCGTGGTCATGGTCCTGGTATCAGCTGGTGGAGTCCAAACATAGTAGTCACCTGAGTAAGGGAAAGAAACTGTGCAGGAGGTTTTACTCGTATTACAGTTTGCGGTCGGTGTAGTGGATTGCGCCTGAACCTGAGGAACAACCAAAACAGCGAGAACGACAGAAATGAGACCGACGAACATGGTTAGTCGTGGCCAACGTATTTTTCTAATGACATGCATGCCGAATAAAGTAAAACTCCAGCAGAATTACCGCTGGAGTTTTACACACCTTGACTATCAGTCAAGTTATAAACAGTTAGCCAAGCCTTGCTTTCAAGTTCTCAGCTAGAGTTGCCATGAACTCATCAGTGGTCTGGTAACCCTGATCGCCACCGACTAGCAGAGCTAGGTCCTTGGTCATGTTTCCGGCTTCAACAGTCTTGATAACTACATCTTCCAAAGCTTCAGCAAAAGCGTGAACCTCAGGGGTGTTATCCAACTTGGCACGGTGCATGAGCGCGCGAGTCCAAGCATAAATAGATGCAATCGGGTTAGTTGAGGTCTTTTTGCCAGCCTGCCAGTCACGGTAGTGACGGGTGACAGTTCCGTGGGCGGCTTCAGCCAATGCAGTCTTACCGTCAGGTGTAGTTAGCACTGAAGTCATCAGACCCAGTGAACCAAAACCTTGAGCAACAGTGTCGGACTGGACGTCACCGTCATAGTTCTTACAGGCCCAAACGTAACCGCCCTCCCACTTCAGTGCAGCCGCCACCATGTCATCGATTAGGCGGTGCTCATAGGTAAGCCCTGCTGCTTCAAACTTTGACTTGTATTCAGTATCAAAGATTTCTTGGAAGGCGTCCTTGAATGCGCCGTCATAGGCTTTCAAGATGGTGTTTTTGGTAGACAGGTAAACCGGGTAGTTGCGAGCCAATCCATAGTTAAAGGAGGCACGAGCAAAGTCTCTGATTGAATCCATGTAGTTATACATACCCATGGCAACGCCGCCGTGCTCTGGATACTCAGCCACAGTCATGGTCTGAGCCGGTGAGCCATCGGCTGGGGTGTATGTGATGGTTACGGTTCCAGCACCTGGCACTTTGAAGTCGGTTGCCTTGTATTGGTCTCCGTGGGCGTGACGACCGATGATGATCGGCTTAGTCCAGCCTGGTACCAGTCTTGGCACGTTAGATATGATGATTGGCTCACGGAAAACCACACCGTCAAGAATGTTACGGATGGTTCCGTTAGGAGACTTCCACATCTTCTTTAGCTTGAACTCTTCGACTCGAGCCTCATCCGGTGTAATCGTCGCACACTTAACCCCAACGCCGTGCTTCTTGATGGCATTGGCCGCATCGATGGTTACCTGATCGTCAGTAGCATCGCGGTGCTCAATTGATAGGTCGTAGTACTCAAGGTCAACATCTAGGAACGGAAGGATTAGTGAATCCTTGATGTTCTGCCAGATGATTCTGGTCATCTCATCGCCGTCTAGTTCAACGACTTTACCGACAACTTTGATTTTCTGCATAGTTATGCCCTCTTATTTATTTTTGGTTTACTTCTAGCCTAGACGAGTGATTCACGCCAAGCTTTGTGCATCTTGGCAAATTTACCAGTGCCAGCAATCAAAACTGCTGGCTTATCGTCCTCGATAATTCTGCCATGCTCCATAACAATTACTCGGTCAGCAATTGAAACGGTTGACAGGCGGTGGGCGATGATAATCGCGGTTCGACCGGCAAGCAGGGTCTGCAGACCCTTCTGCACCATGCGCTCGGATGGGATATCCAGCGAGCTGGTTGCCTCATCCAAAAGCAGTACGGTTGGGTCGGCAATGAAAGCACGAGCGAATGAGATCAACTGACGCTGACCGGCCGAGACTCGACCACCGCGCTTATTCACATCAGTGTCATAGCCATCAGGCAGGCTCAGGATGAACTCGTGAGCACCGACAGCTTTAGCTGCAGCAACAATCTCTTCATGGGTGGCTTGAGGTTTACCCATAGCAATGTTCTCTCCCACCGTTCCACTGAACAGATAGGCCTCCTGGGTAACCATGACCACCGCTTGACGAAGTTCATCGTCGGCAACATCTCTGAGGTTAATTCCATCAAGCTCGACACTTCCCTTGCTTGGGTCATAGAATCTCGAGATCAGTTTCGCCATGGTTGACTTACCGGCACCGGTGGTTCCAACCAGAGCGATGGTCTGACCGGCAGGGATGTTGAGGTTGAATTCGGGTAAGACTATCTTGCCGTTACTGTAGGCGAACTCTACGTTCTTGAACTCGAGGTGACCCTCGTGATTGGCAAGTGTTACCGGGTTAGTTGGTTCAGCAACGGTTGGTTCTTCCTCAAGAACACCGGAGATCTTCTCGAGAGCTGAGTTCGCCGACTGGTAGGCGTTATAGAACATCGCCAGGTTTTCCATCGGGTCGTAGAAACTTCTCGCATACAAAATACAAGAAATCAGAACACCGATACCCAAGTCTCCTTCAATCACTCGGTAACCACCCCAGAGCAGCACGAAGGAAACAGTGATGTTACCAATCATGATTAGACCTGGGTCATAGATACCGAAGAGTTGAATAACCTTGGCGTTGACGAAACGGTAGTCCTCAACCAAATCTTTATAGGTGTCCTCGTTACGCTTTTCCTTGCGGAAAGCCTTTACCGCGCGAATACCGGTCATGGTTTCAACGAAGTGAACAATCAGCTTCGCTGAAGCAACACGGGTCTTACGGTAATTGATTCTGGTGTTCTTCTGGAACCAGCGGGTTAGGAAGAACAGCGGGATGAAGCTGACCAACATAATCAAGAATGACGATGGATCGAGAGTTACCAGAGCAACCGCGGTGAAGGTCATGAACAGGATGCCGGAGATCATTTCATTACCACCGGAATCAAGCAGTTCCTTGATGGAGTCTAGGTCAGAGGTCTGCCTCGCAATTACACGACCGGAGGTGTAGGTTTCGTGGAACTCAATAGAGAGCCGCTGGGTGTGGCGGAATAGACGCTTGCGCAAACCAAACATGATATCCTGATTTACTCTGGCAGCAAAGCGCATGAAGAATGCGATGGTGATACCAGCCAACAGGGTTGTGCCGAGGTAGGCGACAATCGTCCAGACCAGAGTCATCGGCTTACCGGCGATCAGATCCGGCAGAGCCTGGTCCAAGATCAAAGCAATAATCCACGGGCCAGCAACCCGCAGCGCCTGACTGGTAATCACCAGAGCCAGCGAGATAAACAATCGGTTGCGAACCGGTCTTACGATTTCACCGAGAAGCTTTAGGCTGCGCTCGCGAATACGTTTCTGCTCCTCTTTAGTGAGCTCAATCTTCTCTTCGTTTTGAACACCGTGCATACTCATCAGTTGTTCACCTCGATCATCTTTCCAGCTGCATCAAGTGAGCTGATTACGTAGCGATAGTGCTCGTTGGTAGCCAGTAGTTCACTGTGTTTACCAACCGCGGTAATCTTGCCGTCCTGCAGCAGTGCTACTCGGTCGGCCAGCTGAACGGTTGAAGGGCGGTGCGCAACTATCAGCGCCGTGGTTGCTTTGAGCACTGTTCTGAGCGCATCTTCCACCATTGCTTCAGTGTCAACATCCAGTGCTGACAGCGGATCATCGAGAACCAGAACCGCAGGCTTAGCCGCAACCGCGCGGGCCAGCGCCAAACGTTGACGTTGACCACCGGAGAGGGACAGCCCCTCCTCACCGATCTTGGTTTCCAAGCCGGCCGGCAGGTCATAAACGAACTGCGCCTGAGCAATTTCCAGTGCCTGCTTTAGATCCTTCTCGGTGCTGTCCGGTCTACCCAGCAGCACGTTGTTTCGAACAGTATCGCTGAACAGTGTTGAATCCTCAAAGGCCATGGCAATGTGGGAGCGAAGTTCCTCACGGGTTAGATCCCTGATGTCAATGCCATCAATCTTGATTGAACCTGCCGTGACCTCATAGAGCCTGGTGGCCAAAGCGGTCAACGATGTCTTACCGCAACCGGTGATACCGATAAGAGCAATTGACTCACCCGGTTCAATCTCCAAATCAATTCCATTTAGTAGATCAGGCTGTTCCGCTGGCGCGTCGGCATAGCGGAAGTGAACATTCTCAAAGGTGAGTCGACCCTTTGGCTCTTCCAGCTGCTTAGCTTCTTCAGGGTCAGCGATGTCAACTTTGGTGTCAATTACTTCGAAGAAGCGCTCAACTGCAGAAGTGGCATCGATGGTCATCGAAAGCAAGAAACCGATGGAGTCAATTGGCCAACGCAGCACCCTGGTGGTCAAAATGAATGCAGAGAGTTCGCCCAGAGTCAACTGACCTTGAGAAATTTGGGTGACCCCGATAACTAAACAAACACCAAGAGCAAAGTCAGGAATAGATGAGAAGTAGAACCAGAGCTTAGAAACCATTTTGGCTTTCTTCAACTCGGTCTCTCTCAGTCTCAGCGCATCCTGAGCAAACTTCTCAGTGATGAACGAGCCCCTACCGAAAGCTTTTAGCACGCGAATACCGTGAACGCTTTCCTCAACTGCTGTGGCTAGGTCACCGGATTGATCTTGAGAAAGACGGGCGGTGATGTGGTATTCCTTCTCAAATTTGAAACCGAGCACCCAAAGTGGCGACATGATGACGAGGAAGACCAGGGCAAGAATCCAGTTGAATGAGAACAGAACTGCGAAACCGATAACGATGGTCAAAATGTTGGCGACCAGCAAAACCAAACCGAAAGATAGCCAGCGGCGAATCATGCTGAGATCTCCTGAAGCACGGGAAAGCAACTGTCCGCTAGGCCACTTATCGTGGAAAGCTACCGGAAGGTCCTGCAGTTTTGCATAGAGAGTTTTTCTAAGTCCAGCCTCAACGTGAGTACCGGGGGTTAGTACCAACCAGCGACGAAGAAGCACCATGGTGGCTTCTAAAAGACCTAAGCCCAGAACTGCAATAACTGCTGGTATCAGCAGGTCCATAGTGGCGTTCTTGCCAAAGTCATCAACTAGTCCTTTGAGGAACTGTGGGATGGCAAGCGCGAACACGTGACCGAGCAGAGCTGCAATCGTGCCCAGCAAAACTCTTGGCAAAGCTCGCTTCGCATAAGGGAAAATGCGCAGAAGCGTGCCTATTGTGCCTCTTTTTTTCATAGTTACTTCGGTACCTAGTCTTTGATCAGTCTTTGTTTTGGGCAAAAGGCCCACAAAGCCTTTCAGTCTATCGGAAAAGAGTAGGCTAGTAGCGGTTAAACCCCCCGA
>Ga0222712_10007293_pt1 | contig 10728 bp, 5 predicted proteins | sample C33_657DmetaG_FD_165043 | JGI IMG/M metagenome (GOLD analysis project Ga0222712, IMG submission 165043) | Estuarine water microbial communities from San Francisco Bay, California, United States - C33_657D | ecosystem: Environmental > Aquatic > Marine > Unclassified | place: USA: California... | reverse complement strand
GTTCCAACTGGAGTTACACGAGCGGAAGTTGCGATAGTTGGTGGTGGTGGCTCAGGTGGCGGCAATCAGCAGCCTGGTGGAGGCGGCGCGGGACAAGTTTTGTATAACTCATCATTCGGACTTACGGCAGGTGCTGCAACATCAATAAGGGTTGGTGTTGGAGGCATCGGCGTACTGGGAAATAGCATGGGAAATGTTGGCAGCGATTCTTCTTTCGGAGGATTTGTTGCAGCGGGCGGTGGTGGAGGTGGAGCCGGAAGTTCGTACATGAGTGCTATGTGGAATGGTCGAAGCGGTGGATCTTCAGGCGGATCGAGTCGAAACGGTAGAGCGCCCAGGGATACAACTGGCAATACTTACACCGGGTGGACAAGTTATGGCAACAAGGGTGGCGCGGGATCGGGTTTTGACTCCGCAAGTAATGGCGGTGGGGGTGGCGGAACTGACGGAGGTGCAACCAGTATTTCATCTACCGGTGGAGGTGGTGGAGGTGGTGGTGCCTACTCGGTTGGTGAAACTTCTACGACGGTTATTAGCGGTATTTCCGCAACCGTAACTGGTGGAACTGGTGGTTCCGCAATTCACTTGATGGGTATTTGTCTTGCCGGTGGCGGTGCCGGTAATGCTGCTAAATCAAGTTATTACTCAACCGGCTCCGTTACGGGTGGCGCTGCCGCAAAGTGTTTTACTTCAGCCGGTGTTGAGATTTCAGGTCAAAGGTCAGGCGGGGCAGTTGCGGATGCCGGCGCAGCCGGAACAGGCAGCGGAGGCGGCGCAAACACTCTTTCTGGAACAGGAGTGGGTAATGGCGGCGGCGGTTCTGGCGTTGTTATCGTTAAATATTCGACAGTCCTTCCAGCGCAAACAATTACCTTTGCATCAATTTCCGATAAAACATTTAACACATCTGCATTTCGTGCTGCTGCGACAACCACTGCAGCCGGCGAAACCGTAACTGTTACTTCCGCAAATAACTCGATTTGTACATATTCTGGCGAAACCGTAACACTTGTTTCTACGGGCACATGTACCCTCACGGCATCTCAAGCAGGATCGGCTAGTGTGCAAGCTGCACCAAATATTGTCCGTAGTTTTCTAATCAGTAAAGGCACCCCAACATTAGGAACATTTTCAGCAATAACTAAGACTTATGGAGATACAACATTTAACCTAGAAACCGTTACCTCAACAGTTCAAGGATCATTTTCATTTACGAGTCTCAACACATCTGCCATTACAATTTCTGGTAACTCAGCATCCGTGGTAGGAGCCGGAACAGCGAACATTAGATTGCTATTCACGCCGACTGATACTTCTCGTTGGGAGACAGCAACAGCCACAGGGACGATTACGGTCAATAAAAAGTCTCTAACTGTGACTGCCTCTAGTCCAACCGTATCCTTTGGTAGCGCTATCCCAACAATCACACCGGCATACTCTGGCTTCGTCGGTAGTGAGAATTCTTCTAATATTTCAATCCCTCCAACTTGCACTACAACTTATACGACTTCTTCAACCGTTGGGTCTTCGCCAAGCACAAGTTGCTCTGGAGGATCTGCCACGAACTATTTATTTACCTTTATTTCTGGCGTTGTGACGATCACTAATTCCAGCCGCTCGATTTCTTTTGCGACGACTACCCTCTCAAAAACTTATGGTGACGATACCTTCACGGTGACCGCAGTGCCTTCAATCGGTGCTGGCGATGGAACCATTTCGTACTCAAAGACTGGCACCGCTTGTTCGGTAACAACATCGGGAACCGTAACTATTTTAACCGCAGGAAGTTGTTCAGTATTTGCAACGATTTCTACAGGAAGTAACTATGACAGCGCAACAACATCGATCCCGGTTGCTATAACTATTGGTAGAAAAGCACTTTCCATTAGTGGCTCGAGCATCGCTTCAAAAGTCTACGATGGAACCCGCACGCCCGGTGCTTTCACGGTGGGAACGCTCTCTGGTTTGGTAGCAGGGGAGTCGCTAACTGTCACTGGCACGCTTTCACTACTAAACAGCGCAAATGCAGATACCTACACAGTCACCGCCACATACACGTTGGGTGATGTAACCAATGGCTTTGCGACAAACTATTCGCTAGGCACCGAGTCTTTGCAGGCGGTTGTGACAAAGAAAGTTTTAACGATTACAGCATCTAGCCCAACCGTTGCATACGGTGACGGTAAGCCAGCAATTACATTCGAATATTCGGGATTCGCTGGCAGTGATAATTCGACCAATATCTCACAAGCGCCAACCTGTGACACTGTTTACTCCACAAGCTCTAATTACGGATCTTCTCCAGCCACTTCATGCTCGGGAGCTACTGCTACTAACTACACATTTACTTACGTATCTGGCAGTGTGACTATTACGCGAGTAAATCTCACTGTCACAGCAAGTTCGCACACGCTTAATTACGGTGAGGCAGTTCCGACATTTACCTACACGATCACTGGCTTTAAGAATTCACAAACTGCATCAGTCTTATCAACGCTACCTACTTGTACAACAACCGATTACACAAACACGTCTCCGCGGGGTTCTTATTACTCTCGTTGTAGCGGAGCAACTGCTACGAACTACACATTTACATATGCTGATGGAGTTATAACCGTAAACATCGTGACTCGCTCAGTTTCTTTGAGCGTTGGAACCACAACACTTACCTATGGTGATTCAACAACAGCGACATTTAGCATGACTGGAAATCAATCCGATGGTTCCCTTGCGCTCTCTGTTTTTAGCGGCTCTTGTCAGATTACGGGTGGTCGAATCCTTGCTACCTCTGGAATTGATAGTTGTGTAATCCGTGCGACCGCAAGTGGCGCGACAAGTTATAGCGACACCTTTACCGCGGTAACAATTACTCTTGCCAAGAAAGCGCTTACTGTTTCTGGAACCACAATCGCATCACGTGTATATAACGGCGCGAACACTCGCGGTGCAATCACCGTCGGTACCGTCACGGGATATGTGGGTTCAGATAACCTCACTGTAAATGCCGCTGCGCTGGATTACTCTGGTTCAAGCGTCGGAACTTATTCAGTAACCGTTCAATACACTCTGGTTTCCACTGCGCAGGGAACCAGTTCGAACTATTCGCTATCTAGCCAATCAATCTCGGGTCAGATAACAGCCAAAGCCCTTACCGTTACGGCGCCAAGTCTTTCGCGTCACTTCAGCCAGGCGTTGCCGGCTTCACTTAATCCAACGATTACTGGATTTGTTAACTCTGAAACCTCTAGCGCTTTGAGCACAATTCCGACTTGTATAACCACATATACAACTTCTTCAACTGTCGGATCCTCACAGAGCACCAGTTGTTCAGGCGGAGTAGCAACTAACTACACATTTACATATGTGTCAGGTGTTGTCACAGTTACAACTTTGGTGCGCACATTAGAAGTAACTTCAAATAAAGCTTCGCTGGTTTACGGAGAGTCCGCAGCTCTGACGTTTAGCGTATCTATCGGTGCCAATGATGGCGCTATCAGTGTCACAATCTCCGGCGATGGATGTGCCTTCGGAGTTGATTCATCTACCGTTACCGCCGTTGACCCGAATGGCACATGTACGATTAATTCGAGTATTACTGGCGGACTTAACTACAACGATGCAGTTGCGGCGCCACTAACGTTATCTCTGACAAAAAAGACTTTAACTATTTCAGGCCTTAGCACCACGGCAAAAACTTACGATGGCACCTTGATTGCCCCAGTATCTGGTGGCTCACTTGTTGGGTTAATCAATAGCGACTCCGTGACGGTTACCACGGCGGCAAGATTCGCTGACAAATTAGTTGGAAGAAGTAAGCCGGTAACGGCAATCGCTTCTATTTCAGGAGCTGCAGCAGGTAAATACACCCTTATTCAACCCACCTTGCCAAGTGAGACCATCACTGCAGCCACCGTGACTGTCTCGGGCCTTACGGTGCGCAGCCGTCCCGCAAACGGAACTAGAGCTGCGGTCGTAAACGGAACACCCGTGCTTACCGGCATCGTCGCGGGAGATACCGTTTCCTTAATCAACTACAGCCAGGGCCTCTTTGAGACTTCCACCGTTGGCGATTCACTAACTGTCACTATTTCGATGTCGTTGTCAGGCACTGATAGTAATAACTACACCTTATCTCTAACCACTTATCGCGCAGACATAACCATTGCCTACGACAACACCATTACTTTTGCATCGCTTCCCAACATTTCGATCGGAACCAGCCCATTTGTACTGGTTGCGAGCACCACGAGCGGCCTGCAGATTTCGTTCGCATCTAGCGGCAGCGCTTGTTCACTTAGCGGAGAAACGGTGACCATCCTTGCCCTTGGAAGTTGTTCAATTACCGCATCGCAAGCTGGAACGCTCTCGGTTGGGGGAACGGTCCCAGCTGCAACGCCGATAACTCGCACATTCACCGTTACCACTCGCGCAATAACCATTACCGCAGATGACAAAACATTTATCGTCGGTGGAAGAGCGAACCCAACTTACAAGATTTCCGGCGGCTTGATTTCGGGAGATCGAATTAATTCGGTCACTATTCGATACTCCGGTGGCGGGCTTAACAACTCAGCGAACGCACCTACCGCTTCTGGCAGTTACAGCATAAATCTTTCAAACGCGCTATTTGCCAACTCGGCAAGAGCCAGCCTTTACACCATTACATATGTTTCTGGATCTTTGGTTATTTTTGAATCTACTTCAAAAGAGTTAACGAGCTTGAAGGTCTTGACCTCGGGCGGATCAACAACTGATTTACTGCAAGGGGCTTATTCAAATTCAACCACTAGTTATTCACTTCGCGTGGATTATGCAGTCTCTAGCGTCCTGGTAACCATGGCTCGATCCAACTCAACAAACGTTAACGCTCAGGTCCGCATCAACGAGAGCGGCTGGAGAACACTTAAATGGTCTGCAATTGTGGGCGGCACAACTGATTCAGGAGTTCTTCCACTTCCTGCTGCGACAAACACAATCGCATTACGTCTCTATGGTTCAGATAAAGAGATTGATACTCAATCACGCATCATCACGATCTTGATTTATCGAGACCAGGCATCTCGACCAGCTCCAAATCCTTCAGATACAACTACTGCCATTGCTACATTCACTGATCGCATTAACGAATCGACTATCCCAGCAGCAGCCGCCGTAAGTGCAATTTCTTTCACGCCAAACATCAATTTCGGTTTATTCGATCCAAACGTAGACTCATACACCGCGACGGTTGCGCGAAGGATTTCCGCGATTACGTTGATTACCAATTTCACTGGCAACGGAATTACAGTAAAGATTTCGGTCAATAACGGCCCGCAAAGAGTGATCCCACCGACGGGTAAATCCGAAACCTATGCGCTTTTGGTCGGTTCAAACACGGTCACGGTTAGAGCGACCTCACCAGATGGCTCGATGCAGCAGTATTTATTCATAATTACGAGGACATCTACTTGATTTTGTCCCCCATGCCGTTTGCAATAATTGGCTCCCTGAAAGGAGGTCACCAGCATGTCTAATGAAATGGACCCACGCTTAGAAGAGATTTCTACTAAGCCACTTCCGCTTTCTGATCGCGAAGAGAATCCACCGCTGGTTGTTGACCTTCCCGACGGGCAGAAATTAGTGGTTGGCGATATCAAAGCCGGAACAGTTATCGAAGTAGCCACTTGGCGTGGAACTGGACGACCAGATTCAAGAACGCATCGCTTCATGCTGGGTATTTCACATGATGAACCAGAAGCTTTGGTGCGACCAACTCGACCTGAGCCAGAAGATAAAGAACAAGTAAAGGAAGTAGTCGAACCGGTTGTGATTGCACAACCGATCGTTGAAGCCATCCCTGTACCCGTTGTAGAAGTGCCTGTCGAAGATATCCCTCAGGTCGTGGAAGAAGCGCCGCTTGCGTCAGTTGAAGTACCTGAAGAAGTTATTCAAAATCCAGAAATTGTAATTGAGGAACCAACGACTGAGATTGATTCCAATCTGGTAGAAGTCGAAGTTCCAGAAGATTCTGCTGTTACTGAGAAAGTTGAGCAATCTGATTTTCTTAAGGGGGAGCGCCTTTCAAGTCGCACCGACCTGTTGTTTGGCGCATCTACTCAATACATCGAAAAGAGCATCGCTTACTATCCTCCATCCAATCCGGGAAAGCAGTTGGTGGCACCAATGAAGAAGGCGAAGAAAATGAAGAATCTCAAAGCTTTGACTCAGACCGGGATAACTTTGGCTGGAATCGTCGCCATAGTTCTAACTCTTTGGGCGCTGAACATCAGCGTGGTGCACCCTAAATCTGGTTTAAGCACAGCAACGGGTGATGCAAAATCCACTCTAATGATTGTTAAGAATCAGGATTCTTATGTTGTTGGTGAAAGCGTTGTTGGCGACAGCACCGCACAGCCTGATAATCCAGTTTTTGGAGTGATTGCAGCTGCAGGTGATGGCGTTTACATGCTGAACGGTGATTTGGGCTATATCTCCGTGGATCAGGACGATGTAAGAGGAAAAGTTATTGCTATAGCGCCATGGTGGGGAAAGTTGGCGTCCTTAGTCGGCCTGTAACATCTCGAATATTTAAAAGGTTAGATTGCCAAAGGTTACCTTTGAATTTAGCGCATTCAATTCTGCAAGTTGGGTATTCGAAAGTTCTTGATCTGATTTAAGTTCAACAGATAGTTGATCTGAAATCGTCAGATTGAGTGAGAGATCCTTGTCTTTGTAGATCTCGCGCAGTAATTTGAAATTCGATTTGAAATCGTAATCAAAAGTGCCCGATAAATCTGTTACTTCATAGAGCTCAATAGAAGTTCTCAAGCCTTGCTGATATCTCTCAAGAACCCACTCAAAGATATCTTGAAAAAACTTGCGCTCAAACTTCTCACTACAAAGTAGGTAAGCCCGAATAAGGTTAACTAGTTTGCCGATCTCGGCAGGGGAGTGTTTTTCAAGAGACTGCGATTCCGATAAATCTCTAACCTTTGAAAGCACCTTGTTTCTTGCGGTGGTAACTTTCTGTTGGATATCTATATTCAAACTACTTTGATTTCTGAGGAGAGCTTCTAGCGCCAAATCTTGCTTAGCATCTCTTGATCGTCGAGACATAAAGCTTCTTGCCAAAATCAATGCAATTGCGATACCCGGTGTAGTTCCATTGAGCAGTGAACTACATTCACTCGGGAGGAAGTAATTGGCCGATAAGCACTCCACAAAAATAACTATTCCCGGAATCCATCGAAGTAGAGCATTTGGAGATGAAAAAGAACCGTAAAGGAAAGCTCCGAGCAAGCTGTTAACGATCCAAGGGAGAACTTCCAAATTGTTGCAGACATCGCTAGTTGTGTAGGCATAAGGAATTAGAGCCAACGGGAGTGCGACCAAGAGGGCAACCAAAAATACATCTGATTGCCCCTGTCGAAGAAGATAGAGATGAATCATTGAGCAGATCAAGACGATCAGAATCATTGGAGCGGGAACCTTTTGAACAATAAAGCCAGGGATTGCAAAAAGTGTAAAAAGTATTGAAATACTGCTGATGTTGTTGACAAACGAATCTAACGATTTTCTTCTAATGGTCTTGGTTTTAGTCAGAATACCTAGGTCTCTATCGACTAAGTTTATTTTGATCCTATGCAGTAACGAGCCCGTGGAAAAGGAACTAACCGAATACTGAGATCCTGTCTCCTTGCATAGGCGCTGCATACTTCGTGACTTCATGGCAGAAACTGCCTTTTCATTCAGATCGCCATTACTGGAAATACTCGAGAGCTCTTCATTTATCGTAATTTGAATTTCGTTCTTGTCGGTCGACGATATATTAATCAAAATTTTGCGCGAATTAGTATGCTTATTTATATTAAGTATGACTTCACGAATGAGCTCAATTATAAACTCGATACTTTCAGGAAGCAATGTAGAGTTTATAGTTTGATTGATTTCTACCTGAAGCCTTCCAAAATCTATTTTCGTTCGTACCAATTGACTTAAATTTAGAGAGGAGGCGGAATAGATTTGTTCGGTCTCTAGTTCTTTTAGATCTGCTTGCAACTGTTGAGAAATGGCTTCTTTAGATGTTAAGCCTGACATTTTTTGGGCTACGATTAAAGTGTTAAGAATCGTTCCATGTAGCTTCAAGTTGATGTAATCCTTAAGATTTAACCGAGAAATCTTTTGCGATCTCTCCCAGTATTCAACTTCAACCTCTTCTAAGCTGTTATCCAAATCGATGCAGTACTTATAGAATCTCCTGATAATCACTAAGACGGTTAATCCAGCCACCAATACCCAAATTGAGGAAAAGTAGCCGTTGAGCAAGATCGTGTCTTTGCTATCGCTGATGCCCTTCAGATCTTTAAGAGCCACGGAGTATTGAGCCAGCACGCACAGAAGAATGAATGCAACTGAATTTATACGGTTTACGAACATAGTGGCGCTCAAAGCGGCGCAAGTTGTAATTAGGCCAATCGAATACCAAGGCGATGTTGCATACTCGTCGACTGCTAATGGCAGGAAGTAAGTGTAGAAAATCACCGGAAGCAGACGGATCTGGTCCCAAGGCTTGTATTTGATCCAACTAGTTGAGAGAAAAGCTATTGGAGCTCCGATTGCATAGAGGATGACATCTCGATATTGCGCGCCAGAAAAATAAACCAACGAGATCGCCACATATAGCGAAATCATCAGCCAACCGAGATTTAGAAACCTATAGATGTTGGCTACTGCCGACTCGTATTCGGAAGGCAGATTGAGTTCCGTGGACGTTCTATCCATCACCATGCCAGTTTACTTCAAGAGATTAGCCGTTAATAAGGGGCAGAAGATCTAACAAGTGGTCTAGATGGGTATCTGCGTGAGGAAGTTCTTCCCGCGTGTGGGTAGTTAGAACTCCGGCCACCTTGCAGCCCGCATCCTTGGCTGATGTAACGCCACCTGGTGCATCTTCAATCGCCCAGCAAATATTTGTTGGAAGACCTAATCTTTCAGCGCCGAGAATAAATGGTTCTGGGAAAGGTTTTCCGCGAGTTACTTGATCAAAGGTTACTGAATTAGCAGGCATCGGAATCTTTCCTGCACGAGTACGGGCAATTGCTAAATCAGTTGTGCAAGAGGTAACGATCGTCCAAGGAATCTCACGATCATTTAATTCGGCAAGTAGTTCAAGTGCACCTGGTACGGCATGTACTCCATCAATATCTGCAATTTCTAGATCGGTAACCCGGCGAATCCATTTTTGGATCTCGGCTTCTTCGCGAGCGGCCAAGACTTTCCTTAAGGTTTGTTCGGCCGGAACACCATGATGGCCCGCAAGTGCTTGCAATGGAATACCAGCTTCATTGGCCATGGTGATCCAAGAGTTCATGACTGCTTCTTGGGAGTTAACCAAGGTGCCATCTAGATCAAAGAGAAATCCAATTTGGCTCAATTACTTGGCTCGTTCTTATTTTTCTTATTAGGGCGTGGATCTTGTTGCATGCCGCGACGGCCCCAGAACTCCCACATATCCATCGTTCCAAGTAAAAGAGCGAATCCAAATAGTAGATCTTCGGCAGGTGCGGAAAAGATACGAAGCCCAACGATTGCATCAGGGCTATACATAACGATGTTGCGCGATGTGAGCCACCAATTTGTTAAGAATTGAAAGGGCAGGATGATTGCATAGCTTGTCCAGAATGCAGGGCGAGTAAGAAGTGAGTTTTTAAAGAGGAAGAGATCTGCCATCACGGCGACAGCAAAGGCGGTTATCGCAATATCGCTGTAGTTCATTTACCGAACTCATCTTTGCGCCAGTGAGGTTTCACCGTTGTTACACCTTCAATAGTCATGATTGCAGCCATCGGAATAACGATAAAGAAGAGGTACTCCTCGAGTGGAATGTTAAGTGGACCAACGATGCCGAGCATCTGATCGCGATCAAAGAACCAGTGCCCCTTTGAAATTGCATATGCATCCCACAATAAAAACAATGAACTAATTGGGAGAACACTGAGGATTACTCTTTTAATTCGGCGAAGAACACCAACTTTAAGCGCGATCTCTAACCAGAAGGATCCGCAAACAGTAAAGATGAGCATCGCCATGTAACTCCACTTTTGCACGGGTAGATCTTCTCATGCAGAAACCGAAATCACCGGGCACGCTTTGGTAGTGTTACAGATATAACTCACAGGAAGGGGCCGACGATGCGTGAAATAGAGCTCGACCTTCTTCTTACGGTTCGCAAATACTCACGTTACGCCGTTGGCGTCGCCATCGTTCTCTCATTTGCCTTTGCGCGAATTATTGAAGAGTCAGAGATTACTTGGCAGGTTGTCATCGCCCTTGTTGCCTTGGCGATAGGAATTCCACATGGAGCGCTTGATCATTTGGTCACCTTGCCGCGCAGCAGTTTTAAGAAGATGGCGCTCTTCATAACGCTATATGTGGCAGTAGCAGTGCTTGCTGTCATAGCGCTCCTTACATGGAACGTCGTCGGATTTATTCTGGTAGTAGTTATGAGCGCAGTGCACTTTGGTATTGGTGATGCGGCATTTATCTCAGAGATTGATCGCCGCGGCGAAGAGACGAAGCGTTTTCAGAAATATCTATATGCAACAGCTGCCGGAACCCTTCCTGTAGTTATTCCGTTAGTTAGCGATAAGAGCACTTCGGCGCTCGAAAAGGTAAACCCAGCGCTGGTTGATTGGCATCAAGGTTTGAATAACGACTTGCTGCTCTGGGTAATGCTGATAACCGCATTCG
>Ga0222712_10007292_pt1 | contig 10728 bp, 8 predicted proteins | sample C33_657DmetaG_FD_165043 | JGI IMG/M metagenome (GOLD analysis project Ga0222712, IMG submission 165043) | Estuarine water microbial communities from San Francisco Bay, California, United States - C33_657D | ecosystem: Environmental > Aquatic > Marine > Unclassified | place: USA: California... | reverse complement strand
ATGGCATGAAATTGAGCCCGATGGAATTTTGTTAACGCATGGTCGAATCGATGGACTTTTACGCACACTTTTGGAGCATGAGCAGTAAGGCTCTAAACTTTACTTAATTGTCGAGCCCGGTACCTGAAAGGACTGGAGCCATGAAGATAGTTACAGAGGCATCAGAGCTGGTTCCCGGCTGCGCCTTTGTTCCAACTATGGGAGCGCTTCATAGCGGGCATCAATCCCTCTTTAAAATTGCTGCCTCACATAATGAGCAAGTTTTGGTTTCTATTTTTATTAACCCTTTGCAATTTGAAAGTGCTGAAGATTTAGCAAAGTATCCGCGCACTCCTGAGAAAGATATTGAGATAGCGCAAGCTGCCGGCGTTACTCATCTCTGGTTCCCACGATATGAAGAACTCTATCCAGAAGGTTTTGAAAAAATATCGGCCGGTCCTTTGGGAGATCTCTATGAAGGCGCATCTCGTCCTGGACATTTTGATGGCGTAGTAACCGTTGTCAGCCGCCTCTTTGAAGTAGCTCAACCACAATGTGCAGTCTTCGGGGAAAAAGACTTTCAACAGCTTTCCCTAATTAAAAAAATTAAGACAGATGTAGAAATCATTGCAGCACCGACGATTAGAGAAAGCGATGGCCTTGCCCTCTCTTCGCGCAATGTTCGTCTTGATCCTGCTGCACGTACGGCAGCAACTGTTATTTCTCGAGCACTCTTTGCGGCATCTAATGAGCAAAACCTTAAATCTGCGAAAAATTTAATGCTGCAGATTCTTGGCGATGAGGCTACATTCACCTGTGACTATGCAGAGATCATTGATGAAAATGAGTTCATTCCAGCTTCTGAATCGACGTCACACGCTCGAGCGATCATCGCTGGCTGGATTAATGGCATACGTTTGATCGACAATATGTCTATGAAACTAGGGGCTCGCTCATGAAGCTACTTGCCCCTGCCCCAGGATGGAGCGCTCAGGCTGATGTGATTGTCGTTGGCTCTGGAATTGCTGGGCTAACAACTGCGCTACAAGTGCGCACCTTTGGTTTATCTGTACTGCTTGTAACAAAAGCAAAGGTTGATGAAGGTTCAACAAAATGGGCACAAGGTGGAATTGCTGCAGCTCTAGGTGAGGATGATTCACCTCTTGCTCACGAAAAAGATACCTTGGTTGCAGGTGCTGGACTCTGCGATAGCGAAGCAGTGCGCGTATTGGTAACAGAAGGACCAGATGCGGTCCGCACGCTCATTGCACGTGGCGCAAAATTTGATCTGGAAGCAAGTGGTGAAATGTCACTCACTCGCGAAGGTGGACACCTACAGAATCGAATCATTCATGCAGGTGGAGATGCAACTGGTGCTGAAGTTGAACGTGCGCTGATTGCTGCAGTTAATAGTGATCCAAAAATTGAATTGATTGAGCATGCGTTGGTCCTAGATGCGCTTAAAGATAAAGATGGCGCGGTGTGTGGCGTTACTCTCCACGTGATTGGCGAAGGTAGTCGTGATGGAGTTGGTCAGGCACGTGCGCGTGCAGTTGTGCTTGCAACCGGGGGACTAGGACAAGTATTTGCACAAACAACTAATCCATCGGTGTCGACAGGTGACGGTGTTGCGTTAGCACTTCGCGCTGGGGCTGCAGTGGCAGATGTGGAATTTATCCAATTTCATCCGACAGTCCTATGGCTAGGTGAAAGTTCTGAAGGTCAACAACCTCTTATCAGCGAAGCAGTACGTGGTGAAGGTGCATACCTGGTAGATCACAACGGTGATCGATTTATGAAAGATGTACATCCCATGGGCGAACTTGCGCCACGAGATGTCGTGGCAATTGCGATTATGAATAAGATGGTTGCAACCGGACAATCTCATGTTTGGCTTGATGTGCGCCATCTCAAAGGATTTGAAAAACGCTTCCCAACAATTTACGCCTCATGCATTGCCCACGGAATAGATACTTCTAAAGATCTGATTCCGGTAGCTCCGGCATCTCATTACGCTTCAGGTGGCGTGCGGGTCGATCTCAGTGGTCGTACTAGCGTGAAAGGGCTCTATGCCTGTGGTGAGACTGCATGTTCTGGAGTCCATGGCGCCAATCGATTGGCATCTAATTCACTCTTGGAAGGTCTGGTCTTTAGCGCACGAATCGCTAGCGATATCGCAGCGTCAATGGCTGAGCTTGCAGAACCAGTAGCCAATAATTCAACGGAAATTCTTCTAGATCCAGAAGTGCGCCATCGCATTCAGGTGAGCATGAGTCGCGGCGCAGGAGTTCTACGATCTTCAGATTCACTTGTTGAAACAAATTCTGATCTCACACGTATCGGAGATCGCACGAGTGCATCACCTTGCGTGGAGGCGTGGGAGACAACAAATCTCTTCCAGCTTGCACAGGCAATCTTAAAGGCAGCTCTTATTCGCCAAGAGACTCGAGGGTCTCACTGGCGTGCAGATTTTCCAGAGACTAGTGATCTTTGGCGAAAGCGCATTATTCAAAAGCTAGATCAGGGCGGCAATTGGCATACCGAATATCAGGAGGTTAAGTAATGGTTGATCTCGACCTTATTCGTAGGGCTTTAGCTGAAGATTTAGCGGGCGGCCAAGACATCACCTCCGTCGCAACTGTCTCTGGCAGTGAGAGCGTTGTTGCCGATTTCGTCGCTCGCAAAGCTGGAGTTATTGCTGGAGTTGAGATGGCGGTAGCTACGCTACGTGAAGTTGGTGTTTCAGATATTCAGGTTCTCCTTAGCGATGGCGATCACGTTAAAGCTGGATCTGTAGTTATGACTGTGCGCGGTGATACTCGCGCGATTTTGTTAGCAGAACGCACAGCACTTAATTTTCTTGGCCACCTTGGTGGAATCGCAACACTGACAGATATCTGGGTCCAAGCAATTGCCGGCACTACATGCACCATTAGAGATACTCGTAAGACAACTCCAGGAATGCGTCTTCTTGAAAAAGCTGCAGTCGTTGCTGGAGGTGGCGCTAATCATCGCTTATCGCTCAGCGAATCTGCGCTGATAAAAGATAATCACATTGCAGCCGCTGGAGGAGTAGTTGAAGCATTCTCAAAGGTGCGCGCAGCATTTCCTGGCGCTTTTATTGAAATTGAAGTTGATTCACTTGATCAGCTCAAAGAAGTTGCACCGCAAAGCCCTGATTTGGTTCTGCTCGACAATATGACGCCTGCCCAATGTAAAGAGGCGGTCGCATTTGTTGCAGGGCGCTTTAAATTAGAGGCATCAGGTGGAATATCTCTGGAGAACGCACTGGCGTACGCCCAATCTGGCGTTGATTACCTAGCGATCGGCGCACTTACGCACTCGGCACCAGTTTTGGATATTGCTTTGGATATGAAATTAGAAGAGAGAGCGGAGTAGTCATGCTGTTAACAATCGATGTAGGTAATACCAACACAGTTTTGGGTTTGTTTAACGGAGAAGATCTCATCAAGTCATGGCGCGTAAAGACCGACCCACGCTCCACTTCAGATGAGATGTCGCTTCAAATTAACGCCCTCGTGCAGGGATACACCATCTCTGGACTTTCTATCTGCTCGACAGTTCCAGCAACGCTACGGGAACTTCGTACGATGATTGCAACATATTTTTCTGATCTTCCGACAACTATCGTTGAGCCAGGTACTAAGACCGGTGTTCCTTTATTAGTTGATAATCCAAAAGAGATTGGCGCAGATCGCATCGTTAATACTCTCGCAGCACACACTCTCTTCGGTGGTCCGGCTATCGTTGTGGACTTTGGAACCTCGACCAACCTCGATGTGGTCTCGCCCAAGGGTGAATTCTTGGGTGGAGCACTTGCTCCAGGAATTGAGATCTCGGTCGATGCTCTAGCGGCACGAGCGGCCCAACTTCGTAAAGTTGAATTAATCCGTCCTAAGAATGCAATTGGTAAGAACACAGTCGAGGCTCTGCAATCAGGAACAATATTTGGATTTGCCGGACAAGTTGATCGTCTCGTAGAAAAAATAACCGCCGAGTTGGCCTTGAGCTACGACCAAGCACCCACTGTCATTGCAACTGGCGGATTAGCCCCACTTGTTGTTGATGTCAGCGAGTCAATCGATGAATACGAGCCTGATTTAACGCTGATTGGATTGCGCCTAATTCACGAGAAAAATATCTAAAAGGTAGACTGCCGATCCTATGAGCACGCAACCACCAGTACCGGCTGAAGACGACCTCCCAGAACAACTGCGGATTCGTCGCGAAAAGCGCGCCCATTTGATTGAGCGCGGAGTCGATCCATACCCGGTTGCTGTTGAACGCACACACACTCTTAAAGAGGTTCGTGAGAAGTACGCAGCCTTAGAGACCGACACTGCAACGGGGGATCAAGCATCTCTTACAGGCCGCATTATTTTTAAGCGCGATACTGGCAAACTTTGTTTTGCAACTTTGCGTGAAGGTGATGGCACAGAGTTACAGGCGATGCTCTCTCTCGACAAGGTCGGGCAAGAACAGCTTGATGCGTGGAAGAGCGATGTAGATCTTGGGGATATCGTCAGTGTCACGGGCGAGATAATTACTTCCAAGCGCGGAGAACTTTCCCTTCTTGCAGATTCATGGATGATGGCATCTAAATCTCTTCGACCATTACCTAACGATCACAAGCCGATGTCAGAAGAGACTCGCGTACGGATGCGTTATGTCGATCTCATCGTTAGACCCGAAGCCCGCACAGTTGCGCGCCTGCGTCCACAAGTAATGCGCTCACTACGCGAAACATTCACTAATCAAGAATTTATCGAAGTAGAAACCCCAATGTTGCAGGTAATGCATGGTGGAGCAGCAGCGCGTCCATTTAAGACTTTTTCAAATGCTTACGATATTGATCTCTTCTTACGAATCGCACCTGAACTTTTCCTTAAGCGTTGCGTTGCAGGTGGACTCGAGCGCGTCTTTGAGATTAACCGTAACTTCCGTAACGAAGGCGCTGATTCTTCACACTCGCCAGAATTTGCGATGATTGAGACATATCAGGCATATGGTGATTGGAGATCGATTGCAGATCTCACACGTTCACTCATTCAAAATGCAGCGATGGCAATCTCTGGTTCACATGTCGTCACGCATCTTGATGGCCGCCAAGCAGATCTGGGAGGCCAGTGGAAAGAAATTTCTCTTTACGATGCGATTTCTGAAGGCGTGGGCGAAACTGTCACAGCCCTTACTCCTATTGCAGAATTGAAGAAGTTTGCTACCAAACTTGGAATTAAGATCGATCCAAAGTGGGTTACTGGAAAGCTTGCCGAAGAGATCTTTGAACATGTTGCTCAAGATAAGTTGATTGAACCAACATTTGTCATGGGATACCCAGTAGATACTTCTCCACTTGTTCGTGCACACCGAGAGATTCCGGGAGTTGCTGAGAAATGGGATCTCTATGTTGATGGATTTGAACTTGCCACCGGATATTCAGAGCTGATCGATCCAGTAATTCAACGTGAGCGTTTGCTTGAACAAGCCGCACTTGGCGCAAACGGTGATCTTGAAGCAATGCAACTCGATGAAGATTTCTTGCGCGCGATGGAGTTTGGTATGCCTCCGATGGGTGGAATGGGAATGGGCGTCGATCGATTGTTGATGGCGCTTACAGGACTTGGAATTCGCGAAACTATTTTGTTCCCACTTGTTAAGCCTGAGGTTGATTAGTGTCAATTGAAATTCGTTCAGCTCGCACAAAAGATATCCCAGGTATCCGCGCGCTGATTGATACCTACACTCTTGGTGGACGTCTTCTCAATAAAGAGACCGTGATGCTCTATGAAGATGTACAAGAATTTATCGTTGCAGTCGAAGGTGATGTTGTAGTTGGTTGTGGTGCGCTCCATGTTCTCTGGGAAGATCTGGCAGAAGTTCGCACGGTTGCGGTTCTTGATCGACTTAAAGGTCAAGGTGTTGGACATAAAATTCTTGAAGTGATTATTGAACGTGCGCGAATGGTTGGCGTAGAGCGAATTTTCTGCCTCACCTTTGAAACAGAATTTTTTAGTCGTCATGGTTTTGAAGAAATCCATGGAACCCCTGTTGACCCTGACGTCTATTCAGAGCTTTTACGTTCTTATGACACAGGTGTTGCCGAATTCCTTGATCTCGAATCGGTCAAGCCCAATACCCTAGGCAATACCCGGATGCTCAGGGTTCTCTAGTTATTTAGGCCTAAATAGGGCTCCATTCAGGGAATATCGCCCCCAGATCTGGGGTTCTAACTCTGTACCTACCTTCACCTCGCGCCGTCTATGGGCGAAGTTATAGGCTAGCCAGATAGATCAGCACCAGATGAAACCAGAAGAAAGAGGTCAGCCGATGTTTGAGCGCTTTACCGATCGAGCCCGACGTGTAGTTGTCTTGGCTCAAGAAGAAGCACGCATGCTCAATCATAATTACATCGGTACTGAACACATCTTGCTTGGTCTCATCCATGAAGGTGAAGGCGTTGCTGCCAAGGGTCTGGAATCTCTTGGTATCTCGCTTGAAGCAGTTCGCGCACAAGTTGAAGAAATCATCGGACAAGGACAGCAAGCTCCTTCAGGACATATTCCATTTACTCCACGTGCCAAGAAAGTTCTCGAACTCTCACTCCGTGAAGCACTTCAGCTCGGCCATAATTACATTGGCACAGAACATATTCTTCTTGGTCTCATCCGTGAAGGTGAAGGCGTTGCAGCACAGGTACTCGTAAAGCTAGGTGCAGATCTCAATCGCGTACGCCAGCAAGTAATTCAACTTCTCTCCGGATACCAGGGTAAAGAAACGGTCGCACAAGGTGGACCTGCTGAAGGAACTCCTTCAACATCATTAGTACTCGATCAATTCGGTCGCAACCTCACAGCCGCAGCGCGTGAAGGAAAGCTTGATCCTGTAATCGGTCGCGATCTTGAAATCGAACGTGTGATGCAGGTTCTTTCACGTCGTACAAAAAATAACCCAGTCCTTATTGGTGAACCAGGTGTTGGAAAGACCGCAGTCGTTGAAGGTCTTGCGCAAGCAATTGCAAAGAACGATGTACCCGAAACCCTTAAAGATAAGCAGCTCTACTCACTTGATCTCGGCGCACTTGTTGCCGGTTCTCGCTACCGTGGAGATTTCGAAGAGCGCCTCAAGAAGGTTCTCAAAGAGATCAAAACTCGCGGCGACATCATTCTCTTTATCGATGAAATTCACACACTTGTTGGCGCAGGCGCAGCAGAAGGTGCGATCGATGCTGCCAGCATCTTGAAGCCAATGCTTGCTCGCGGTGAACTCCAGACAATCGGTGCAACAACTCTTGATGAGTATCGCAAGCATGTGGAAAAAGATGCAGCACTTGAGCGTCGCTTCCAACCAATTCAGGTGAAAGAGCCATCAGTTGCTCACACCATTGAAATTTTGAAGGGCCTTCGCGATCGCTACGAAACTCATCACCGCGTATCCATTACAGATGGCGCACTTGCAGCCGCTGCAAATATGGCTGATCGTTATGTTTCAGATCGCTTCTTGCCAGATAAGGCGATCGACCTTATTGATGAGGCAGGATCACGTCTTCGCATCAAGCGTATGACGGCACCTGTTGAACTTCGCGAATTCGACGAGAAGATCGCAGCTGCTCGTAAGGCGAAAGAATCTGCAATCGATGGTCAAGATTTTGAAGGCGCTGCTGCACTTCGCGATAAAGAGAAGACTCTTATCGAAGAGCGCGCAGCTGCTGAAAAGAATTGGAAGGCAACAGATTTAGATAAGGTCACTGAAGTTGATGAGGAACTGATTGCTCAAGTTCTTTCAGCCTCCACTGGTATTCCTGTCTTCAAACTTACTGAAGAAGAGACTGCGCGACTTCTTCGTATGGAAGATGAACTTCATCGCCGCGTGATTGGTCAAGATCAAGCGATCAAGGCGCTCTCACAAGCGATTCGCCGTACACGCGCTGGGCTAAAAGATCCAAAGCGTCCGGGCGGTTCATTTATCTTTGCTGGTCCATCAGGTGTTGGAAAGACAGAGCTCTCACGCACACTCGCCTCATTCCTCTTTGGTGATGAGAGCGCGCTGATTCAACTCGATATGTCTGAATATTCAGAGCGTCATACAGCCTCACGCCTCTTCGGTGCTCCTCCAGGGTATGTCGGTTATGACGAAGGCGGACAGCTCACAGAGAAGGTACGTCGCCGTCCATTCTCAGTTGTTCTCTTCGATGAGATCGAAAAGGCACACCCAGATATCTTTAACTCGCTTCTTCAAGTACTTGAAGATGGTCGCCTTACAGATTCACAAGGTCGCACCGTTGATTTCAAGAACACTGTCATCATCATGACAACAAACCTTGGAACTCGCGATATCTCAAAGGGTCAAGGACTTGGCTTTGCGAACTCTGATGACGACCTCACCAACTACGAGCGTATGAAGGCGAAGGTAAGTGATGAACTTAAGTCACACTTCCGCCCAGAATTCCTCAACCGTATCGATGATGTCATCGTCTTCCACCAGCTCACTAAAGAGCAGATCATATCTATCGTTGATCTCATGATTGCAAATCTTGATGATCGCTTGAAGGCGAAAGATATGGGAATCGAACTCACACAAGGCGCTAAGGATCTCTTAGCTGCACGTGGTTACGATCCACTTCTTGGTGCGCGTCCATTGCGTCGTGTAATTCAGCGCGAGATCGAAGATTCACTCTCAGAGCGAATTCTCTTTAACGAACTCAAGGCTGGCGAGATCATTGTTGTAGATGTTGATGGCGATGGCCCAGATGCCACATTTACATTTACCGGAGCTCCTAAGGCGACCATGCCTGATACTCCAGAGGATCTTGCAGAAGCGCCTACAGCGTAAAGCTAGGGAAGTTTCTTTCCAGGGTTAAGAATCCCCTTAGGATCAAATGCTTTCTTGATTGAACGTTGCAGTTCGATAACAGCAGGAGAGAGTTCGTTTGCAGCAAAACTCTGCTTAATTGAACCGATTCCATGTTCACCTGATGCTGTGCCGCCGAGTGATTGCGCGATCTCAACTATCTCGCCAAATGCTGCAATCGCCCGTTTTTCGGCGTCGAGATCTCCATGATCATGAACGATTGTTGGGTGCATATTTCCATCCCCTGCGTGTCCAAAGATGCCGATGGTGAGGTTGTACTTGGTTGCAAGCGCCTCAACGCGTTCGACAAGTTCTGCAATCTTTGAAATCGGAACTGCAACATCATCAAGAAGCGTGGCACCCAATCTTTCCAGTGCTGGATATGCAAGTTTACGTACACGAATAAATTCAACGGCGTCGGCTGCTTCAGTAGATGCGGCGCCATCTAACATTTCAAAGCTCTCACAAAGTTTAAGAACTTCATCTGCTCGCTCTTGATCTTCATCGAGCTGCATCAGAAGCACAGAACCAGCCACTTCAAATCCCAACGGATGCCATGCCTCAACCGCTTTCAACGTTGTCTGATCAATAATCTCAAGCATCGATGGTCTAAATCTCAAAAGCGCTGCTGCAGCTGCAGCTGCATTCTTTATGTGAGGAAAGGTTGCAATGATTGTTGCTGGCGTTGCAGGCCGTACTGCTAGACCAACGACTATTTCAGTAATGATTCCAAGCGTTCCTTCAGAGCCAATCAATAAGCGAGTCAGATCAAGAGTTGTAACGGCTTTCTTTGTCGCACTTCCAAGCTGAATGATTTGACCATCTGCCATCACAACTGTCAGCGCGCGAACATGTGCGGATGTAACGCCGTACTTCACACAACACATTCCGCCAGCATTTGTTGCTGCATTTCCGCCGATTGTTGACCAATCGCGACTTGCGGGATCTGGAAGATAGGCCAGACCATGCTCTTCTGCTGCTTTATCTAAATCAAGATTGATCACACCGGCTTCGACTCGTGCAATGAGATTTGTTGTATCGAGCTCGATAATCTTATTCATTTTCTCAAGTGAAATTACTAGTGAAGATGAGGTTGCATTAGCACCACCTGATAGGCCGCTTCCAGCACCGCGCGGAACAACGGGAATGTTATGCGCGTTAGCGTAGGCAACCGCCTTTGTGACCTCTTCCGTTGATTTAGCTAATAAAACAATCGCAGCAGCCTGATGCGCGGCAAATGGTGCTTGGTCTTTGGAATACGAAAGAGTAATTTCGGGATCAGTGATTAATGAAGCGTCAGGGCCTAAAGCGGCGCGCAGTCCTGCCTCATGATCCATTCGGGAATTTTACCTTTAATTCAGCTCTGTGGAAGAGAGAATCGATGACCCTTTTCTTCAACAAGTAAGCCATCTTCAAGCAAGGTCAAGAGCGCCTTCTCAACTTGTGAGGGGACATCCCAGAGTTGCATGATCTCCTTCTTAGCTAGTGAAGGATTCTCACGCAATGCTTGAACAATCACCCCGCGACATTGCCGATCTGTTCCATGCCAGCTCTGTGTACGTTTAGGTTGATCCGACAAAGGGTAATCCAGACTTCGCCATATGCATTGATCTGCCAATGGACATTGTCCACACTTCGGATTCTTAGCTGTGCAAATCAGTGCACCAAGTTCCATTGTTGCAGCAGCCCAAACATGTGGATTCTTAGATGGAATTAAGAGTTCGCGCTTTTGCTTTTCAGATTTTGTGGGAGCGCTAGTAGGAACTTCAATTCCATCAATCACTCGCGCAAAGAGTCGTCTGATGTTGATATCCAAGACAAGTGAACGCTCTTCGAAGGCAAAGGCAATAATTGCTGCACTTGTGTAATCACCGATGCCTG
>Ga0222712_10007291_pt1 | contig 10729 bp, 9 predicted proteins | sample C33_657DmetaG_FD_165043 | JGI IMG/M metagenome (GOLD analysis project Ga0222712, IMG submission 165043) | Estuarine water microbial communities from San Francisco Bay, California, United States - C33_657D | ecosystem: Environmental > Aquatic > Marine > Unclassified | place: USA: California... | reverse complement strand
TCAAGGAAGAAAACTCGATCCAGATGTCTATGACTACTACCTGCAAGTTACCTGTTATGGGGGCTTAGAAAATATAATCAAAGGGAATGTAACATTAATGAAATAATCAATGAAAAAAATTATTACTGCTAAATCAGAAAAGTTCTTAGAACAATACCTCAACAACGCAAGTCCAACCGGCTTTGAATCGCCCGGACAAAAACTATGGATGGATTATATGCGTCCGTACACAGATGAATTTATTATTGATAATTACGGTTCTGTGGCAGCGGTTATTAACCCAGGAAAACCCTACAAAGTGGTGATTGAAGCGCATGCCGATGAGATTTCATGGTTCGTACATTACATTACCAGTGATGGCTTTATTTATTTGCGAAGAAACGGTGGTTCTGACCACATGATTGCGCCGTCAAAACGTGTGAATATTCATACGGATAAGGGAATTGTTCGTGCGGTATTTGGTTGGCCTGCGATACACATGCGTCATACAAAGGACGAAGCCCCAAGCATGAAAAATATCTTTTTGGATTGTGGATGTTCTACCAAGGAAGAAGTGGAAAAACTCGGCGTGCATGTAGGTTGTGTGGCTACCTTTGAAGATGAATTCATGGTACTCAATAAGAACCGTTATGTAGGTCGTGCCTTAGATAATCGGGTAGGGGGATTCATGATTGCTGAAGTAGCGCGTATGCTCAGAGAAAAAAAGGTGAGCCTCCCGTTTAGTTTGTATGTCGTGAATGCAGTACAAGAGGAGATTGGGTTACGCGGTGCAGAAATGATTGCCCATCGAATTAAGCCAGATGTTGCGTTAATTACCGATGTTTGTCATGATACGGGAACTCCAATGGTGAGTAAAATAGAAAACGGTGACCAAAAATCTGGGGAAGGACCCGTATTAACTTATGGTCCAGCGGTTCAGAATAACTTTCTACGTCAGATTATTCAGGTGGCAGAAAAAAATAAAATTCCATTTCAGCGCGCAGCGGCATCACGCTCCACAGGTACAGATACCGACGCCTTTGCCTACTCGAATGAAGGGGTGACAAGTGCGTTGATTTCCTTACCGCTGAGATATATGCACACTACGGTAGAGATGGTTCGGAAAGAAGACGTGGAATCTTGTATTGCACTCATTTTTGAAACGGTTAAATCCATAAAGGCTGGACAAGACTTTAGATATTTGAAATAAAGAGTTTGTTCGGAAATTTATTATTATCTTTAGATGATAACCTTAATTTAATTATCCTATGAAAAAAAGAATATTCAGTTTATTAATGATGATGAGTTTTGGATTCAGTATATATTCACAAGCTTTAAATGAAGGGTTTGGCAATGTTGCTGGATTAATTGGAAATGGGTGGAATATGCAAAATTTAAGCACCCCTATCGGCTCAAATCCGAATTGGGTCCAGGGTGATCCAGTAAACATGCCTTTTGCAGCGAATTCACTTCCATCAAATTCATATATTGCAGTGAATTATAATAGTGTAGCTGGCACTGCAACAATTAGTAATTGGTTGATTACACCAATGTTAAATTTAAATAATGGTGATGTACTTAGTTTTTACACCAGAGGAACAGGGTCTATTTATGCGGATAATTTACAAGTCCGCTTAAGCACAAGTGGTTCAAGTACTAATGTTGGTGCTAGTAATATATCGGTGGGTGATTTTTCAAATTTACTTCTTGAAATAAATCCAACCTTAAATGCAGCATCATATCCAAGCACTTGGACTCAATATACCATAACAATTTCTGGCTTGGCTTCACCAACAACCGGTCGGATAGGTTTTCGATATTACGTGCCAAATGGAGGTCCAACGGGAAATAACTCCGATTTGATTGGTATTGACGACGTGGTATATACACCGGCTCCCATTTGTAATATGAGCGTTTCAATTGCTGCATACAATTCGTACGGTGGGGGTAATAATGGTTCCATGACGGCAACAGCATCAAATGGTACTGGCCCATACACATATTCATGGGCAAGCGGACAAGGCACTTCTTCAATTAATAATCTAAGTCCCGGCCAATATGCGGTCACAGTTACAGATGCTCAGGGATGTTCTGCTTCTTCAAATGCCACTATATTTAATTTGGCAGGTCCAACCGTATTGTCGAATTCGAATGTGGTGAGTTCCTATCAAGTGGTGAACGGAGGCTTTACGCCTCAATGGGTTTGTCAAAACGATACGTTGTATAGTGATGGTGGTATAATGAATGTATACCTCGAAGCAGGAGCTACGATGATAACGGGCGGTGGAATCGACAGTATTTTTGCTAAAAGTGGTTCAACGATAATCATGACTGGAGGAATCCATCGGATTTATCATGAGCCTGGGGTGAATTTAGTAATGAATGGCGGGATTCCTTATTTGTATCCATGTCCGAGTTTAGTGTTTAATTATAGTCAGGCGCCTGCAAATGGGTGTGCTCCCGTTCCCGTATGTAATTTAACGGCTACATCCAGTGTTTCTGCTGCACTTTGCCATGGGGAAAATACAGGTGCCGTTGATATAACTACAACAGGAGCTGCAAATCCAGTTAGTTTTCAGTGGAGTAACGGTTCAATGAACGAAGATTTATTAAATGTTTCATCAGGAACGTATACTGTTACCATTATTGATGCCAATGGATGTACCGTTTCTCAGACCGCAACGGTGACGGAGCCTACGATGTTAACCGTGAATGCAACGATAATTGATCCAATATTGTGTAACGGTGGAACGGGCACCATTGATGTTTCGGGGAACGGAGGAACAGCTCCATATACAGGAACTGGAATGTTAACAATTACTCCAGGTGTTCAGACTTATATGGTAAGCGATGCGAATGGATGTAACGCTCAAACTACAGTAACAATCACTGAGCCTACGCCACTCGTCGCAACCTCTAGTGCTACAGATGAATTGTTAGGTGCAGATGGTACGGCTACTGTAAATGTATCGGGTGGAACAGCGCCTTATACCTACAATTGGTCTTCCGGAGGGACAGGAGCTACAGAGACAGGGTTGATTGCTGGGGTTTATACCGTGAATATTACCGATGCCAATGGGTGTCTTGAAGTAGTTGAAGTTACCGTAGGTTCGCAAGTGGGTTTGACATCAATTAATAACGACATGAATTTATTGATTTATCCCAATCCTGCGCATACATTTATTGAGATAAAGAATTTAAGTAGTCAGGTAATTGATGAGATTCAAGTCTTTTCAATCGAAGGGAAATTAATCCAAGTGTTATCGTTTAATACCACTGAAACCATTACCATAGACGTTTCATCTTGGTCGAATGGCAGTTATATACTTCGGTACATGACGCCTTTTGGAAATCAATCCATCCCCTTTGTGAAATCCTAAGATTAATATGTTGAAAAAGGTCGGCGATGCCGGCCTTTTTTATTGGATAATACTGAAGTAGATTGGAAAGCCGATGGTGATGTTCATCGGGAAAGTAATGGCAAGTGCCATGGGCAAGAACAAGCCGGGATTAGCTTCGGGCGCAGAGATTTTCATGGCGGCAGGTACAGCAATGTAGGAGGCGCTGGCTGCGAGTACAGCGAAAATGAATCGATTTCCTAACTCCGGAGAAACCCAAGCACTCATATATGCTGTTATAATTCCATTTATTAAGGGAATTACGAGGGCAAAAACAATGGGAAACCATCCATAGGCAAAGAAGCTTTTGAGTTTCTTTCCGGAGGATATTCCCATATCCAACAAGAAAATTGCTAAAAATCCTTTGAATAATTCATTGGTGAACGGTTTGATGTCTTCTGCTTGTTTAGCGTCTGCTAAAAAACCAATGAATAAGCTCCCTAAAATGAGTACCACACTTCCATTGGTTAATGCATGTTTGAGGATCGAGCCAAATTCAAATGTACCTTGTTTTTCTTTTCTGAAAATTGTTAGTAGCATGAGGCCAACAATAATTGCGGGTGATTCCATGAGTGCCATAATGGCAACCATGTGCCCATCTGAATGGACCTTATGAAATTCTAAGAAAGAAATTGCGGTGACAAATGTCACGGCACTCACAGATCCATAGGCTGCAGCGGTTGCGGCAGCATCAGAAACATTGAGTTTTATCCGAAGTAAAAAGAAGCTGCCTAAGGGGATCAATGCGGAAAGCAATACACCAAAGCCCATGCTCCATAGAATCTCTCCGTTCATATGTTCATGGGAAAGCTCTTGCCCACCTTTGAATCCAATGGCAAACAATAAATATAAGGAGATGAATCGTGACGAATTTGACGGGATTTCTAGGTCACTTTTAATTAATACCGCGGTGATTCCTAAAATAAAGAAGAGTAGGGCGGGATTGGTTAGGTTTTCGGCAAGTAAAGATAAATTCATTAAATTCTGTGTTTTTCAAATATTAAGCGTTTTCCTGTAGTGGTGTGGTTTATTTTACCTGTATCGTAGACTAAGTTTCCATTTACGAAGGTTTTCTTTATGCTGCTTCTGAAGGTCTTTCCAGTAAATGGGGACCATCCGCATTTCGATAAGATATTGTCGGTGGAAACTTTCCAGGGGGAATTTGTATTAACCAAGACAAGGTCAGCGTAGTATCCTTCACGAAGGTACCCGCGGTCCTTCATTCGATAGAGTTCAGCTACGTTATGGCTAGTTTTTTGAACAAGTTGTTCCAAAGTAAGCAAGCCTTCGTGATATAATTCAAGGATTGCAGGCAGTGCATGCTGAACGAGCGGACCACCTGATAATGCACTCAAATAAGGTTGGTTTTTTTCTGACAAGGTATGAGGTGCGTGATCCGTGGCAATGATGTCTAATTTATTCGCGTTCAAGGCTTGAATTAATCCAAGCCGATCTTGTTCGGATTTAATGGCGGGATTCCATTTAATTAGGCTTCCATGAGAATCATACGCTTGGTCGTTAAAATAAAGGTGATGCACACATGCTTCTGCGCTTATTCGTTTATTTCGAATGGGGGTAAGGTGATCAAACAACTCGGTTTCTGCAGCTGTTGATACGTGGAAAATGTGAACCCTGTTTTGGTGTTTTTGGGCCAGTTCAACTACGGTTTTTGTTGCATTATAACACGCCTCTACCGAACGAATAAAGGGGTGCTGATTAAATGGGATTTCTTTTCCGAAGTGCGCTTTGGCTTGCAGTGTATTTCGTTTAATTAGGGGTTCATCTTCACAGTGGAGTGCAATCATGGCCTCGGACCGAGCGAAAAGTTGCTCTAAAAATTGCGGGTGATTGCAAAGGATGCTGCCTTCTTGATTGAAGTATAAGCCATCGTCCGTAATTCCGCATACGGTTTCGTTATTGGTACGTAGCGCCTCTTCCATATTTGTCTGACTGATGCCCATATAGAAAGAGTAGTTGGCAAGGGATGAAGCCGCCCCAATCCGATATTTTTCTTCCAGCAATTCACGCGTTAGCGTATTCGGAATGGTATTGGGCATATCCATGAAAGAAGTAATTCCACCTGCTACCGCAGCGCGTGATTCCGATGCTATATCTGCCTTGTGCGTGAGTCCAGGTTCTCGGAAGTGTACTTGATCATCGATCATCCCCGGAATTAGTATGTTGCCTTCCGCGTCAATTAGGGTACAATGGGCTTCGTTAATTGCTGAGTCGATACGTTCAATGCGTTCATTTTGGATTAATAGGTCGCCTTCAAATATCTTACCTTCATTGATGATGCGGGCATTTTTAATGAGTGTTTTCATACTTAAGGATTACAGTAATTACAGTACATGGGATCTTCTTCAACCTTATTGTTTGGGTATTCAATTAGTTCTTCATGACTACAGGATATACATCCCTTTACTAAGGATAGGGTAGAAGAGGTTGGGGATTTGCAGGCCATGCACGGCAATCCGCTAATTGCTCGAATTACATCGAAGCCAGGCGTGTTGCAAAAAGGGCATTTAGAATTAACTTTTTTCACGAGTTTATGCGTTAATTCTTCAATTACTTTCATTCGTGTTGGATTATTCATAGCCCGCATGTCAGTTTCTACAATGCAGCGACCATTGCCTTTGGTTAAATCTACCAACGCCTGATTAGCTTCTTCTAGGGTATTAAAATCTTTTCTTATCCGTGATCTATCAGAAGATAAAAGAATTAGATTGTGACTTGGGAATCCGATTGATTTTGCGAAATCAACAAGCTGCTTACTGTTGGATATTTCGAGTGAATTAAAATTTGTTTCGGTTGAAAGTATGCTAGTCCAAATACTTAGGTTGTTTTTATAATCCCGTAATAGCATAAGCTCTTCGTTTGCGGGAATGAAAAACAGATTTGGGTGCGGACCAAAGGATCCTTCATTGGCTAGTACAAGATCACATCCGGTATGCTGATGTGCTGAATCGCACTTTGCACGTGCGGCATTTAATGGAGATAAGGTTCGTTCAATTTCACCAGAGAATGTTCCAAACTGGTCTGTATTTAGTTCTTGCGATACAAAACAGGTAACACCGAGCTTGGAGTTTAAGATTGGAGCAATTACCTTTTCTTTCCGGTGCATCGTGGCTACGTACAAACGCCTTCCATCAAACATGCTATGCCTTAGGGTGGTTTATTTTAATGTGGATGTCACATTGAATCGTTATTTCTGAACCCTCACTAAGTTCAGATAACTGTGATTTAACTTGATCCATGCTTCGCTTTAAGTTGTTAATTCGTTCATCAGAATAAGAATCTAAGGTTTGATTTTTAATTAAAGCGCTTAACTTTTTCTTTTCGTGAAATTGAATTTTACTTGCAACTACATCCAAAATGATTTTTTGACTTTCCTCAACGGTGAATGCTCCATTGATCAGTGTTAGTTTGAGTTCGTTCATGGGGTTGATTTTTTAGCATAAGCGATAGTAATTAGGGCACAAGAAACAGAGGCTATAGAAGCGAGTTCTGAAATTAATGTGCCCGTATTAACTATGGAATAAGCGATGAAACTTATAGAGATGATAAATCCGACAATTAACGCCATTTGTTATTCTAAGTCAATGTTAAGTTGAATTGTTATGCCTCTGATCTCTTCTGCCGATAACTTGTTAAGTTCAGCGCGTTGCGATTGTAAAGATTTGATTCGATTTTCTCGCTGCTTTATATCTTCTTCGTTGCAAGAACTTGAAATTTTCGATTCCAGATAGGCAATTTTAACTTGGATAATTTTGTTTAGTAGCTCCTGAGCCTCGCTAAGGGAGTACGTTCCTTCGATTAAGTTAATGTTCATGGTCTTAATTTTTTTTATTGTCCTTGTCCGAGTGAATAGGCCTGCACCCCATCAAAAGCATAGAGGTTTTCAGTTTTGATCACATCGATGTTAAGATCTTCTGCAAGTGCAAGTAGAGAAATTATGTTCGATTTTGTTAGTTTTTGATCAGCGCCTTTGAATCTGCATCGCCAATGATCTGTGCAGAATGTCTCTCTGAAACCATCCGGCCAAACTTTGATTCCTCGGTTGGTGATCATAGATAATTCTACTCCATCATGATTTAATCGCTTAAGTGATTCTGCCAATTTATCTGGTTCATTTCCAGTCCAATGAACAAAGAGGTCAACTCCCTCAAGTGTTTTTGTTTTTGGTGCTTTACGCTCGTATGTTGGAAGATTCATTTTGTAATTTGAATCATAAGAAACAGCGTTAAGGGTACTTGGCGTTTGACCAAGACGCGAAATTACAGCTTGAGCAAATTCCTTTGTTCCGACTTGTTCCTGACTAATTCCTTCTTTGAAAATATCATACGTATGAATTCCATCTTCCAGGGTTTTTAACCAAGCATTTTGAATTTTCTCCGCAACCTCTGTTTGTCCAATATGAATGAGCATTAAGATTGCACCCTGCAATAAACCCGATGGATTAGCAAGATTTTGACCTGCTCTTCGTGGGGCAGATCCATGAATTGCCTCAAACATTGCACATTCTTCCCCTATATTTGATGAACCTGCTAGCCCGACACTTCCCGTAATTTGTGCGGCAACATCACTCAAAACGTCACCATATAAATTTGGCATTACGATTACATCAAACGCTTCCGGAGTGTCTGCTAATTTAGCTGCACCGATATCTATAATCCAATGTTCATTTTCTATTTCTGGGTATTCCGAGGCAATTTCATCAAACACCTTATGGAATAAGCCATCACTTTGTTTCATGATGTTATCCTTTGTAAAACACGTTACCTTTTTACGGTTTTGTTGCTTGGCATACTCAAAGGCATAACGTACGATCTTTTCGCATCCAGGTCTGCTTATCAACTTTAGGCACTGTACTACCTCGTCTGTTTGTTGGTGTTCAATTCCCGCGTACAAATCTTCCTCGTTTTCTCGAACAATGACCACATCCATTACTGGGTGTTTTGTTTGTACGAATGGATGCAAACTTTTACATGGTCTTACATTGGCATATAGACCAAGGAACTTTCGGGTGGTAACATTCAAGCTTTTATACCCACCGCCTTGTGGCGTAGTAATGGGAGCTTTTAAAAAGACTTTGTTTTTTCGGATTACATCCCAGCTTTCCTTGGAAATTCCGGCGGTATTTCCTGAAAGGTATACCTGTTCTCCAACTTGAATTTCATCAAATTGTAAATCCGCACCCGCGGCTTCTAAAATTTGTAAGGTGGCGTCCATAATTTCTGGACCGATTCCATCTCCTTTAGCAATAGTTATTCTCATGGTGATTATTTTTTGGCAAAGATGTACCCTTTTATATATATATTATTATTTATATATTTGATATAAAATATAATTAAAAATTATGAACTATACCTTGAGTCAATTAAATGTCTTTGTTAAGGTTGTTGAATATCAGAGTGTTACAAAGGCTTCCGAGTATTTACATATGACTCAACCCGCGGTATCAATTCAATTAAAAAATTTTCAAGACCAATTTGAAATCCCATTATTTGAAGTCATTTCTAGAAGAATTCACATTACCGCCTTCGGTAAAGAAGTAGCTGAGTCTGCGAAAGAAATTCTTTTTCAAGCAGACTTACTTAAACATAAAGCATTGCAATTTAAAGGCGCACTTACAGGAACATTAAAACTTTCCGTAGTGTCTACCGGAAAGTATGTTATCCCTTTTTATTTAAAACCATTTTTGGATGCTAACCCTGGGGTAGATTTGCAAATGGATGTAACAAATAAAGAATTGGTGGTTGAAAGTCTGGGACGTAACGAGATCGATTTCGCATTAGTTTCCATTCTTCCAGACCGCTTAAGCGTTGATTCTATCAACTTACTCGATAATTCCTTGTATTTAATAGGTGATCATATGTTTTCCAATAATCGCAAACTAGCCGTTAGTGATTTAGCAAAGTATCCCTTGATTATGCGTGAACAAGGTTCTGGAACACGACAACAAATGGAACAATTTCTAAAAAAACATCAAGTAAAGCTCGAACGAAAACTTGAATTGACTTCAAATGAGGCTGTTAAACAGGCGGTAAAAGCAGGTCTTGGTCTTTCCATTATGCCTTTAATCGGATTAAAGCATGAAATGGAAGCGGGAGAGCTAAAAATATTGAAAATTAAAGGCTTGCCTGTTCATACGGCGTGGCAACTTATTTCCTTAAAAGGCAAGCGTCATGGTCCAGTGGCTGAGGCGTTTAGGACCTTTATCATGTCGCATAAAACGGAAATAGCCGAACAGCATTTTAATTGGTTACAATAACGCTTAGATTTTCTATTTTTACATGATTCATGATTTCAAACTGTGAATACATATGATAAAACGAGTTGTTGGGTTTGAGTACCATACGGTTAGAGTCTTAATGTTGATTAATATATGGTGGATTGGAACACGCTTGTACAAAAACCCATTTAAATCATTCGCTGTATTGGTTAAACTCCTTAAGAATTTTAGCCGTATGATGGGCGGAAAAACCTTGGTTCGTGCCTTTAAAATTGAGGGTAAATACGCGTGGGATATGTTTAATCCTGCTTGGCCTTCCCCTGGATTTAATGCGTTTTTTAAGCGTCATTTAATTGAAGTTCAAGCCACGCCCGCAGATAATCGTGTATTGCGTCGTCTGATTGTAGCAATAACCAAACGTTGTCCCCTTGCCTGTGCGCATTGCAGTGAGGCTGCAACACTCTATCAAAAAGATGTACTTTCCTTAACAGATTATTATGACAAAATTGACCCATTTGTTGAGCAGGGGGTGGGACAATTGGTTTTTTCAGGTGGAGAACCCTTGAGTCGTTTTGATGATTTAATTTCCTTACTTGAGCGTTATAAAAATCGATGTGACCAATGGGTGTATACTTCAGGATATGGACTAACCTTGGATCGTGCCAAGCGCTTGAAAGATGCTGGATTGAATGGTGTCGCAATAAGTTTAGATCATTTTGATCCGAACGAACACAATGCGTTTAGAGGGAATTCGAATTCATTTGAATGGGTTGATCAAAGTGTTAGTCATTGCCTTGAAGTGGGGATTTTAGTCGCTTTAAATGTTTGTCCGACAAGAGCACTTGTTGATGAATACGGGGTAGAACGAATTATCGAATGGGCAAAAAATAAAGGAGTTCCTATCGTAAATATCCTTGAACCACGTGCCGTAGGGAATTACCAAGATAAAGACATAGCCTTGAATGCCAAGCAGCTCGACCACCTTTGGAAATTGAGTGAACGCTTTAATTTTGAGAAGGTTCATGTTACCCACCCTACCGTTTTGTTTCCAGCGGGTTATCGAAAGCAGATGACTTGTGGAGGAGGACGATCCTACATTTTTTTGGATTTTGATGGG
>Ga0222712_10007290_pt1 | contig 10729 bp, 15 predicted proteins | sample C33_657DmetaG_FD_165043 | JGI IMG/M metagenome (GOLD analysis project Ga0222712, IMG submission 165043) | Estuarine water microbial communities from San Francisco Bay, California, United States - C33_657D | ecosystem: Environmental > Aquatic > Marine > Unclassified | place: USA: California... | reverse complement strand
CGAATGGTTTGCTGATGTTTACTCAGTGGGTGTGACATCCGGTGCAAGCGTTCCTGAAGTTCTTGTCGATGAAGTGTTAGAAGATCTAGCTAAGCGTGGCTACGGCGATGTTCAAATTGTTCAGACCGCTGAAGAAGATGTTCAGTTCTCACTGCCTAAAGAGTTGCGTAAAGATCTGAAGGCCGCTGGTCAAGACACCAGCAATAAAATCAAACGCTAACCAAAGTTGGTTTCTTTGACCAGTTTGCCATCACGGTCAAAGGTCCTCCAGATACCAACCTGTTTGCCATTATCGAAAGTTCCCGAACGCATCAGCGATCCATCTTTTCTAAAGAATTCCCAGAACCCGTGCATCTCATTATTCCGGTATGAGCCTTTAAATCGAGGCTTACCGGTATCGTAGAAAGGTTCAGCTGAGCCCAATTAGATGCTCATTGATTTGCCGAAAGAACCTAACTCCTGAGTGGCTAGCACAACACGTTTAGCCATCGCTGCTTCAGCAGTCTTACCCCAACCTCTAGGGTCATACATCTTCTTATTACCGACTTCGCCGTCAATCTTTAGCACACCGTCATAGTTGGCGAACATGTGACCGGCGATAGATCTAGTGAAGGCGTACTGAGTGTCAGTGTCGATATTCATTTTCACAACACCGTATCTAACCGCGTCGGCAATCTCTAGAGCACTGGAACCAGAACCACCGTGGAAGACCAGGTCGAATGGCTTGTCCTTGCCATACTTGTCACCAACTGCACGCTGAATGTCATTTAGCAGTTCAGGTCGAAGCACAACGTTTCCGGCTTTATAAACTCCATGCACGTTACCGAAGGTAAGGGCGGTGAGGTATCTTCCGTTCTCACCTAGACCAAGAGCTTCAGCCGTAAGAAGTCCGTCCTCGATGGTTGAGTAAAGGTGTTCGCCTTCGCCACCTTCAACACCGTCTTCTTCGCCACCAACAACACCGATCTCAACTTCCAGGATGATGCCTAGGTTCTTGGTTTCAACCAAAAGCTTCTTAGCAATCTCTAGGTTTTCAGTCAGGCTTACTGCAGAGCCATCCCACATCTGCGAATTGAATAGCGGTTCACGACCAGCTCTGACTTCTTCCTTGCTTCTTTCTAGAACTGGAAGCAGGAAAGTGTCTAGGTGATCTTTAGAGCAGTGGTCAGTGTGAATACCAACAGTAATCGGGTAGTTTTTAGCAACCTCACGAACAAACTGAGCCATCGCAACAGCACCGGTTGCCATGTTCTTAACGCTGGAACCGGACCAGTAGTCGCCACCACCGGTGGTGACCTGGATGATGCCATCCGAACCGGCTTCAGTTAGACCCTGAAGCACTGCGTTGACTGTCTGAGATGATGAAACGTTGATTGCAGGGTAGGCAAAGCCACCCTTTTTTGCACGGTCAATCATTTCGGCATATTGCTCATTCGATGCAACAGGCATTTCGCTCCTTAGGGCTTAGCTATTTCTTCTAGTGGTAGAGAAAAATCAGGGTTTAGATCAAGTGAGGATTCCGGAAGGTTGTCTAGGTTGGCCAGCCCTGAAGTTGGTTGAGTAACCGCAATTGCTCCAAACTTCACCGCATTTTGGATACCGAGAGGCACGTTGAAGCCGACACCGAATTCACCTTCGGCAACCGGGTTCTCCACCACAGCAGCCAGGAAACCGGCAAGAGTTGCATCTCCAGCGCCAACCGTGTTGGTTACCTTAACCGGCGGAGTCTTGGCTCCCCAAACATTGTCTTTAGTGACAGCGAGGATTCCATCTGCACCCATTGAGGCAAGGACCACTTCAATTCCATGTTCACAGAGCTCTCTGGCAGCTGCAACAACATCACCTAGAGTTCTAAGTTCTCTACCAACAGCCGATGCTAGTTCCTCGGCGTTTGGCTTGATTACATTTGGTTCACCTTTTCTAACCCAGTAGGAAAGTGGTTCGCCTGAAGTATCGAGAGCAACTTTAACTCCCATAGCTTTCATCGAATCAAAGATTGGTTGCAAGTCAACAAAAACACCGGTGTCGGTATAGGTCGGTAAAGCACCAGCGATTACTAACCATTTAGCTCCAGTGTTTCTAACTGTCTGTTCGGTTAGTTCAACAACTTTGTTCCAGTCGTCGTGCGATAAAGATCTAGGTGATTCATTTACCTTGGTTGTAGTTCCGTGGGCATCAACGATTGTTGTTGAAACTCTGAGGTGACCTTCAACCCAAAGCGGGACTAGGAAAGACGAACCGGTTCTATCTAGAACACTGAGATCGGCATTACCGATTGGAACCACACCTGGTGCGTGCACGCCAGCTAGGTTAAGTCCTCGAGCTACGTTGATACCTTTACCGGCTAGTTCTTCACGAACATCATCGGCACGGTTAACACCACCTGGGTGCAGGTGATTAACGTAGTAGGTGCGGTCAAGGGTAGGGGCAGGTGTAAGAGTTACTACGGAAGCTCCGAAGTGACCTTGCGACATGTCTTTCTCCTACGTCTTGGACTGTATTGATAGAAGCAAACGACCCTGTCGGCTTTCCTTAAGAATTATACCGAAAGGCCTAAATCGGGTCTCTTCTCAGGTTTTTTAGGGTGTGATTGGTCTTTTTAGCCAGATCATCAAGGGTTTCCACCTCTTGGCGATCAGCCATATGGATCACAATCCGAGCACAGGCGTCGCTGTCAGCTAGGGCATCGTGGTGGTCAAACTCCTCATGACCGATGGCGTAAGCCACCTGGTTGAGTCGATAGCTGTCCAGGTTGTAGGTTTTCCTAGCCATGATCAGTGAACAGCCATATCTCAGATCAGGAACCTCAGCATCAATGGTCTTGATGCTGGCTAACAGGACTCCCATGTCAAAGCCAGCATTATGAGCAATCAGGTCATCCCCATCGATAAATGCAACCATCTCGGTAAGAGCCTGCTCCCAGCTGGGAGCAGTTGCAACATCCTGAGGTTTGATTCCATGAACCTTGATGTTGAACTTATCAAACCAGTCATGAGGGTATGGGGGTTGAATAAGGGTTTGATATGAGTCAACAATCTTGCCGGAGGCTACTTTGACCAACCCCACCGCACATGGACTAGAGGGGTTGCCATTGGCAGTCTCGAAGTCAATAGCGGTGAAGTTCAAACTCATTACTAAAGAGTAGCCCCAAAAGCGTTACTAAATAAAGCCAAGCAAAAGACTACTTGCTATCATTTTTCTCATTAGAAACTGTTTTAGGGGGTTCTCATGAAAAAGCTAATAGCCAAGATTCAAATGGCATTTCACAACTTTATTCACCCACCAACCTGGGCATCAATTACCGATGAAGAACGCCGTGACTTGCTTTCACTGAGTGTGAAACAGCGAAGGGGACTGGCTAAAGCAGTAGCTGCAAGCCAGGTCTTAGATATGAGTATCAGATCTTCAGGTGGCCCTGACGGTGGGGGCGTTGATGGTCCAGGATCTGGTGCTGACCCTGGCGATGTCGGTATTGTTCTGGGGAATGTCTTAGCGGACATTAGAAGAGAATTGATTCGGGAAGCTGTGCGTAAGGATGAACCTAAGGACAGGTAAACTTACCGGGTGGCTCTAACTATCGGTATCGTCGGACTTCCTAACGTCGGCAAATCAACCCTTTTCAACGCTCTTACTAAGAACAATGTTCTAGCGGCTAACTACCCGTTCGCAACCATTGAACCAAACATCGGGGTAGTAAACCTACCTGACGAGCGCCTAAACAAGCTTGCTGAGATCTTTGCCTCTGAACGTATCCTCCCGGCACCGGTTTCTTTCGTAGACATTGCCGGAATTGTTAAAGGTGCGTCCCTGGGTGAAGGTTTGGGTAACAAATTCCTAGCTAACATCCGCGAAGCGGATGCAATTGCCCAGGTGGTTCGAGGCTTTGCTGATCCTGACGTGGTTCACGTTGACGGTAAGGTCGATGCAGCCAGTGATATTGAGACCATCAACACCGAGTTGATTTTGGCTGACCTAGAAACTCTAGATAAAGCACGTAACCGCATTGAGAAGGAAGTAAAAGGTAAGAAGCTAGAACCTGCTGTTTTAGAGACAGTCGATGAAGCAATTTCTTTCCTAAATGCTGGTAAACCACTTTCAGTTTCAACCATCGACATCACCCCAATCAAAGAACTTGGCCTACTTACCGCTAAACCAATCCTCTATGTTTTCAACGTTGATGAAAGTGTTCTAGGGGATAAGGGCAAGCTAAAGCAATTAGCTGACCTAGTCGCACCAGCAGAAGCAGTTTTCCTTGATGCTAAGGTTGAGAGTGAGCTGATTGATCTTTCCGCAGAAGAAGCTAACGAACTGCTAGCCTCCCTTGGTCAAGACGAATCAGGTCTAGATCAGTTAGCCAGAATTGGTTTCAAGACGCTAGGTTTGCAAACCTACCTAACCGCAGGACCTAAAGAAGCAAGAGCTTGGACAATCAGACAGGGCTGGACTGCTCCGCAGGCAGCCGGTGTCATCCATACTGACTTCCAAAAAGGCTTCATCAAAGCAGAAATCGTTTCCTATGAAGATTTAGCTTCAGCGGGCTCAATGGCAGAAGCCAAAGCTCAGGGGAAGGTTCGTATGGAAGGTAAAGACTACGTGATGAGAGATGGCGACGTAGTTGAGTTCAGGTTTAACGTTTAGTTCTTAATTGGCTTTAGGTTTCGCATACGCTTGAGGATTTGATTTCTCAGAAATGCTGGCCTAGCGCTGAGATAAGCTTCGACGCTTGGATCTTTCAAAACTCTATCTACTGCCGAATCCATGTTCTCGTTGAAATACTCGGCTACCTCATTCTTCTTCTCCAGGCTGAGATTAGTTAGGTAAACGATGTTCATCCACTTGAGACCGGCTCTAAGAATCAGGCCTACTAAAAGGAGTATTAGGTAGAAGCCTGTGAAATCGGGAAAAGTCCGATCCACTACAACAAGTCCAATCAAGGACACAATTAGTTCAATTAGCAGGGTGAACTGAAAAGGAATTGAGATTGTAGCTAGAGTCTTGAGCCAAGTGTGAGTAACTTCATTTGCGGGCAAAGTTTCCAACTTGGCATACATGGCTCTGTTGCGACTCTTGTTCAGGAGCTTGGTTACGTATCGAGCAGTCAAGCCGATCGCGACGGCGATTAGGAAACTAAATGGTCGGTCCGAAGAACCACTCATGAATGGCACCTTGAATCCCCCTTCTTTCAAAATAAACTTTGAGCTTAGACTAGCCCAATTGTGTTCCAAGCGATTAGAGTCGGGTTACTGTAAAGTTCTTGAAGGTGGCTTGCAAACACTGCTTGCCTTTGAGCTAGGAGAGCAAGTTGTCTGAAAGACCTTTTCTCTATTCGGTTGAGAGAACCTACCCGGTAAGTATTGATAGATTATGGTCGGCCTGGCTGGACGAACAGGCTCTTAGTATCTGGTATTGCGGAACCGATTTTTCAGTTGAACCAGGAACTACAAAGAGTGAGCCTTTTGTTGGTGGGCTTTGGACTGTTGGGGTCAGTGTTCCGCAATACAACTTTGTTGCTTACTTTTTCGGTGAGTATGTGACCCTAGTTGAGAATGAGCTCATCGAACACACCATGAATTACACCCAGGATCTAGTTGAATTCGAAGCCAGAGTTCCTCACCCAGAACAGCACCTAGTTCGCCTTGAATTCAAAGAAGTTGATGGTGGGTCTAACGTTAAGTTCAGTCAGTTCGGTGAACTACCTGGTGGCAACATCGAGGCGACTAAGGCTGGCATGGAAAGCTATTTCGACAACTTAGGTTTGTTCCTCCAGAGATAACTAGTTCTAATTGCCTAAATTTTAGGAATGTTGAATTTATTAGCTAACTTGAACTGGCTAGCAGTTATTGCAGCCTCACTACTATCTTTCGTTATCGGTGCCACCTGGTTTGGCCCTAAGACTTTCTACCCAGTCTGGATGAGAGCTTTGGACAGGGAAGTACCAACTGAGCGGATAAAGATGACCGCTGGTGAGACTCTAACCATGTTTGGTGGAACCTACGTTGCTGCCTTGATTCAGGTGATTACCCTTGGTTTGATCATCTTGATGGGTAGAGCCCTCTATGGCAACTTTGGCCCACTGGATGGTTTGCTGTTTGGTTTTGTTTTCTCAGTAGGTTTGGGAGCATTTGCTTCTGTATCTCACCGGATGTTCTCTCACCCGCAGTTCAAGGTCTATAAGTCCTTGAAGGTTTGGTTGATTGAAGTAGGACAGGATGTAGTTTGTTTGACCCTCGCCGGTTTGATTTTAGCCAGCTGGGTCTAACTAGTCGCTTGGGCTTAGCTTCGGGTAAAAGCTTTTAGAGTAGAACATTTTGAGGTTCAACTTCAATAACCAGCCTGGCCACTTATTTTGAGCCGCTATGACTTCTGGATCTTTCAACCCTTCGTCCAAGAGTTCCAATTTGTTGGCTTTGAAGTATTCCTTAACCTCGGTAAAGGTATTTGACTCCAATTGCATCAGGTTCAAAGTTTTTGGCTTGTAGAGCAGTAGAAACAGTGGAATCACCAGTGAAAGCACTGCGATAACTAAAGCGACCAAGTAGAGCTCGAAGTATCCAAATACCAAGGCGACTGCTAACAATGCAGTCATTACGCCAAGCATTACTAGACCCTGATGCTGACCGGTCATTAGAACCGATTTAGTCCACGCTTTGGCAATCTCAGGAACGCTCATGTCATCTAGGTCGACTCCAAGATTCTTGTTCGTGGCCTTTGCTCGTTTGCGCATTAGGTATTGAGCAAGCCCCAGCATGACTCCACCGATGGCAAGGATTAACCAGGATTCTGGTTTTGATAGATCTAGGTCAGATGACATATTTTCCCTCCAGTGCTCTAAAGTCTATTCCTTCACTGCCATAAACTTGGCTCATGGCCGACGCAAAAGTCCTGAAGCGACTCACAACAAATACCTTGGATGATTTCCTGGATTACTTTGATCACAGGGCTTTCGTCGACAACGCTGAGTGGTCCGGTTGTTACTGTCAGTTCTATCTCGGAACACCAGATGAGGATATTCCGTTAGTTCAGAAAAAAGAACAAAACCGAGCGCTTGCTTGCTCGCGGGTTGAAACTGGCGAAATGGACGGCTACCTGCTCTATTCAGAGGACAAGGTCATTGCCTGGTGCGCGGCTGGTAACTCGATGCTGTATCCAGACTTTCCAGACGCTACAGAAAAGCTGGCAAGAATTCTATGTTTCAATGTTGAGCAGACTCTCCGGGGTCAAGGAATTGCCACCGAGTTGCTGGATCTGGTCATCGCCGATTTGGCTGAGCGTGGCTTTGAAGCTCTAGAAGCAGCTCCGGTGACAGAGGTAATTGAAGGCAGAATCCCTTATCGCGGAACCTTGAAACTGTTTCTGACCAAGGGTTTCGAAGTCGTTGTTGCCTTTCCTAACAACCACACGCTGGTACGCAAGTATTTGACTTAATACCCCTAGGGGGTATTATGGTCTTATGCGAGCAGATATCAAAAAGAGGGCATTACATCGAGCCAAGATCCTTGAAGGTCAGCTTCGCGGCCTAGAGAAGATGATTGAGCAAGAGGGCTACTGCATGGACATCATCACCCAGTCATTAGCTATTCAGAAGTCCCTCGGTTCGCTGAATAAACTGCTGGTGGAAAACCACCTAACCACTCACATTAGCCATATGATGCATTCCAAGGACAAAAAGGAAAACACCAAGGCTATTGAAGAGATGTTAAAGATTTTTGAAATAACTCAAAACCGACAAAGCAAGTAGGAGGTGTCAAATGTCAGAAGAGAAAGAATGCCAGTGTGGTCCAGACTGCAACTGTTCAGCCGCTAAGGGTGAAGGCAGCTGCAACTGCTAAGTAAGAACCAATCGGTGGGGGCTATTGCCCCCACCTTTACTAATAAGGAAGACATGTTTCGCAAATTAGCTCTCATAACCCTGCTGTCGTTCACGCTTTCAGGTTGTGGAATGATCGGATTCACCGATGCCAACCACAGTAACCACGGAATGATGGATGTCAAAGACTCAGACTTTTCTGGCAAGGACATAATGTTTGCTCAGATGATGATCCCTCATCACCAGCAGGCTGTTGACATGGGAACTCTCGCGGAGACCCGAGCCCTAGATAGTGAAGTTTTGGCAATCGCCCTGGCCATAAAGGCAGAGCAAGCTCCGGAAATTGCCCTGATGAAGAGTTGGTTAGTAAAAGCAGGTCAACCTGAAGATTCAATGCATCAAATGGACATGGGAATGCTCAACCAGTCCGAATACAAAGCCCTCGAGGATTCCTCTGGTAAAGAATTTGACATCCTTTACCTGCAGGGGATGATCAAGCACCACGAAGGTGCAATAGATATGGCTGAGACTGTAGAAAATTCAAGCAACACAGAAGTTAGAAATCTAGCTAAGTCAATTATTGCTAGCCAAACCGATCAGATAGAAACACTAAAGCAGCTGCTGACTAAGTTCGGTTAGTCGTCATCCTCTTCGTCTTCATATTCATCGTGGTGACGCCCTTGCTCATGTTCTGAGTCTTCGTCATAATCCCTGTACTCATACTCTGAGTCATCGTCATCATCCTCATAGTCATCATCATCGTCTCCATTGAAGTAAGGAGCTGGGGGATCGATCGGTGGGTTAAGCGGATCCGGTGTTCCGGTTGGGTTAGGCAAAATTGATGGTGGAATTATCTGATTGGAACCATCTGGCAGTAATTCCAGGCTTGGGTCTTGAATTTTCAAAGTATTAGTTTGCTCACTACCTGAGATCTGTTCAGGGGAATAGTTGAGCGCATAGGCTGTGGCGGAACCGGTTATGGCGGTAGCACCAATGATGATGCTGGCTAATGTTGTGCTTGATATTGCCATTAGTAACCTCTTTTCGTTCTAAACCTAACCATCAATGCTGAAATAACTATGGCTACAACCTGTAAGTTATCTGTGCTTAGAATTCTTCGCTGGTAAGGGCAGGCTTTCCTTCTTCAAGGGCCTTCATTATTGTCTTGACCACATGCTCAGGGCTCATCCCGGTGGGGAAGTTAGGTGCTGTTCCGAACAAGGCACGACTGGCTAATCCAGTTTCGGTGTGTCCAGGTTTAGCGTCCAAGACATGAATCTTCTTGCGGCGAAGTTCCATAGTCAAAGTCGCAAGGAAAGCTGCGTTGGCCTGTTTACTTGCCGTATAGGCAGCCATCCCTGGGAAAACTTTTTCGGAGACAACGCCATTGATGCCAACCACAAAACCTTCTTCTTGGAGCAGCGGAATCAGTTTGGTAATAAGCGTTGCTGGACCGAGATGGTTAATCTGCATCAACTTCGTCCCATCGGTCGGGGTAGTTTCTTCGATACGCCCAAAGCCAACCGCGCCAGATGCAATAACAATTCCATGAAGGGGAATGTTCTCCTGCAGTAAGTAATTGGTTAGCAAATCAATGCTGGACTGATCTTCCAGATCAATCTTCAGCGCTAGCTTTACGCCCGCTGGAATTCGCTCGGTAGTTCTTGCGGCGGCTAAGACCTGGTAACCCTTTTCTTGCAGTTCCTTACAGAAAAGTGTGCCAAATACTCCTGAAGCACCAACGACTAAAACATTTTTATCCATGCGTTAAGTATGCTCTAGCGGCTAGCCCTATTGTTAATGCATGGAACTGGATCGGAAGGCCTTTTTAGCCGCCACCGCCGCTTTGCTGCTGGCCCCTGCCGAGGTTGCCTCTGCTAAAGCAAAGCCAATCACTGCTTTACCTACCTCAACAATGAAGAGATTCGCTTGGACTATTGATGATGGCGTAAGTAGTTCGGCGGTGCGTTCCTATCTAAAGATTGCTGAAAATTCCAATCACCATTTGACGCTTTTTGTCACCAGCTGTTACCCTTCCTGGAAAGAGAATTCCAGCCAGATAAGAGATCTTCTTGAGCAAGGGAAAATACAGTTAGCTAATCACACACACAGCCACCGGAACCTGGTCGCATCTTCCGACGTGATACTCAAAAGCCAGCTGCAGGGCTGTCACAACTTCTTGCTTGATGAATTTGGTTATGACGCTAGGCCATATTTCAGACCGACCTATGGTTACTGGGATCAGCGAGTGCTGAAATTAGCCAGCGAGCTCGGTTACACCGCTCCGGTGATGTGGTACGGGACTCTGGGTGACAATGGGAGAAACGGTTCTCGTAAATTGCTAGATTTGGCTAACAAGTGGATTGGTAATGGTCGGATTGTTATTGACCATGCCAATACGCCAAAGACCTCCTATGAAATAGGTGGAATTTTGCAGATCATTCGCCAAAAAGGTTTACGGTCTGTGACGCTTACTGAAGCTTTCTCAAGTAACTAGAGTTAGGAAGAAAATGCAAACACATCGCGGAGTGGTCTACTCACGTAACGGTGGTGCTGCGGCCAGTCAACCGATAGCCGTTGCTGCTGCTCTTGAAATCCTCAATCAAGGCGGAACCTTCATCGATGCCGGTATCGCACTTTCAGCCGTAATCTCTGTAGTTGAGCCAGGCGCCTCCCAGCTTGGCGGCGATGCTTTTTTGATCACCCACCACGCCAAGACTAAAGAGAACTTGGCTTTCAACGGTAGCGGTGAGGCCGGACACTCTTCGGTTCGCTCAGCTTTTGGAGAGACCATAAATCATCACGGACCCAGAAGCTCAACAGTGCCGGGAACTGTTGCTACCTGGTTCGCAGCCCACGAACGTTACGGCAGGTTGCCAATGGCTGCCATCTTGGCACCGGCCATTCGCTATGCGGAACATG
>Ga0222712_10007289_pt1 | contig 10729 bp, 12 predicted proteins | sample C33_657DmetaG_FD_165043 | JGI IMG/M metagenome (GOLD analysis project Ga0222712, IMG submission 165043) | Estuarine water microbial communities from San Francisco Bay, California, United States - C33_657D | ecosystem: Environmental > Aquatic > Marine > Unclassified | place: USA: California... | reverse complement strand
CAACCTAAGCTATCATATCGCTTCCGCGTTAGATTAAACGGATTTGGCTCAGACAGCGACCCTTTGCAAAACTTAGAGCTAACAAGTCAAGTTGTAAGCGTAAGTCGCCCAAGCCTAACACACGATGACGTAGTTGTAGATGTTTACAATTCACGTATCAACTTAGCCGGTAAGCACACATGGGATGCGATTACGCTAACTGTGCGTGATGACGTTACAGGTAATGTAGCACGAGCTATTGCATCACAAATGCAAAAGCAAGTTGACCATGCTAACCAAGCCAGCGTTCGCGCAGGTGGCGGCTATAAGTTTGGTATGGCTATTGAAAACTTAGACGGTGGTCAACCAGGTGAAGTTTTAGATGCATGGCAACTAGCAGGTTGCTACATCCAGAACGTAAACTACGGTGAAAACAACTATGCAACAAGTGATCCATTACAGATTACTATTGCTATCAAGTACGATAACGCTAACCACAACATTGGTGGTACTGACGCCCTATCAGGCGGCTTAGGCGACAACGGTCTTGATTCAAGTTCAGCTGGTGAGTCACCAGAGTAATAGTCCGCTTTAACTATAAGTGATAAGTAAGTGTAAGCAGAAATGCTTGCCCTTACAAGGAGAAAGAAAAGGGTTAGAAATAACCCTTTTCCATTGAATACAATGGCGTTTACAAATTTAGCAACAAAACTTTTACTCAATGACAAGCAGGTCAATTCTGGACCTCTTGGTAACGGATTCCCATACTTAAAATTTGCATGGGAGGTAGAGTTGTCGCTTGGTCAAGGCGGCGAAGCCAAGGGCTTAATGTCCACTGGACCGCTTGTTGCCAAGACCTGCGAGCTTCCACGCTTTTCAGTTGAAACACAAGTGGTAAACGTTTACAATCATAAAACTATAGTTCAGACCAAAATGAACTATGAACCTATTACAATGACGTTTTATGATCAAACAAATAATGTTGCAGAAAGTCTAATTTGGGACTTTGTTAAAGGGCAATTTGATTCTCCAGACGTTACTAAGAAAAACGATATACTTTCATTGACAGTAAAAATTACAATGAAAAATTTAAGTGGCGACGGAGACGATAAAGTCTATACATTGCTTAATGCATTCATTGTTGATGCCCAACACGACACATTAGATTACTCAACAAGCGACCCAGTTGTCTGGACAATCACACTTCGTTATGAAGACTTGAACATTGATGGTGTTAAAGGTCTTGACTTTAAAGGTCCGCGCAAAGGCGACAAAGGCGCTGGTATTAAAGCATTGCCTAAGCCTCCGTCAAAGCCTTCTGTTGTATCAGTGCCAATTACAAAGCCGCCTAAGGCTGACGCTAATGTTGAAACAGGACCAAGTAAATGGGTACAAGCTGGCGGTGAGGAAAACGGACCGCTTGGTGCAGCCTGGGGCAATCCAAACTTAACAAAACAATCAGCGCGACATAGAAATAAAACGCAGACAGCACCTGCAAGCACTACAGCATTTCCAGCGGCTGAGAAAACACGATACGTTTCAACTGCTGAATACGACAAAGAAATTGCTAGATTCAGCAGAGGTAGCGATCCTACACTACCACCAAACGCACGATACATTGAGACACTAAAACGAGAGCGAGCTTTAGTAGCCAATAATCAGTCTGACGCAGAAACTGCTCGTCTTGCTCGCGCAGGTACAGTAAGTCCAAGTACAGGGGCAACAACTCCGGCAGTAGTTAATAAGACACAAGACTCGGTTCCTAAAACGCCTGAATCAGTACAAAGCAGAAAGCCATTGAGTGCCGCTAATCAAGAATTTATTAAACAAGAGTCTGCTTATGTAAAAGAAGATCGAGGATTGAATCCAGAGTATAAGAAAGCATATCTTGCTGAATTAGAAAAGAACCCGCCAATAACAAATAGCCCGCAATCACGTGAGACGGCAAGACATATAGCTGACATGAAAGCATTACAGACAGCACCAAGATATAGTTCGCAAGTACGTACTCGCAATGCCGACGGCTCAATGACAGATAGATATGTACCACAAAGTGTTAATAACAATCCGTCTGCAACTAGCAGTCAATCTAATAAAGAACAACAGTACGTTAAGAAAACTAACAAACCAACGGACTATTAATCATGACATATAAAGTAATACCTCAAGTTGATTTTGATCGTGCAGTACAACAGGTCCTGAGCTTAGGTCTTGGCCGTTCTCCAGCTGAGCAAATTGTAATGGCACTGTGGAAAGCAAGCATTGACCTAGGACTAAATTTTAAAGCTCTTATTGAACGTGCAGTAGGCAAAGGAACATTAGATGTAGATCAATCTGTACTTGATCACATTAACACTAACTTACCTGATACAATTCGTTACACTAAGAAAACAGCAGTAGCAGTTTCTCCAATAGCAAATCGTGAACTATAATGGCTAACAACTATTCACAGGGATTTTACACTATATTGAATCCCGAGAAGTACGTAGGCAAAGGTACTCCTAAGTATCGCAGTGGTTGGGAATTAACATTTATGCGTTTCTGCGACAACCACCCTAGTGTAGTAAGTTGGGCAAGCGAATGCGTTCGTATACCTTACAAAAATCCTTTTACAGGGCGTGACACATATTATGTGCCAGACTTTTTAGTAACGTACCAAGTCAATGGAGTTAATCGTGCTGAACTCATTGAAATTAAACCCAAAGCACAAGCAGTTATGGAACTTGCTCGTAGCCAGCAAGAAAAGATGGCTGTAGCACTTAATATGTGCAAGTGGCAAGCCGCACAAATCTGGTGCAAGCGCATGGGCGCAACATTCCGTATCCTAACGGAAGAAGACATCTACAATAACGCTAATCCAACACGCAAACGCCGCAAATAAGTCATAAGTAGTTACATGACTAAGAAATTAGAAGAAGTATTTGGTTTCCCACCTATTGAGGAAGCAACTGCTTCAGACCACACACAACCAGAAGTTTCTGAAGAAATTCAGGAACAGCTTGATGTAGCTACTGCTACCATTGACATGGCAAACCGTGTTGATATTGCATTGCCTACTGTAACAGACATGGCAACAGCAGAGCGTGAGCTAGACAAGTTAGCAAACACCGCGCAAGAACAAAGCGAGCGTTTGATGGATTTGGGATTTAACGTAGATGATAGAAATGCAGGCAAAATCTTTGAAGTTGCCGCCCAACTGTTGAAAACAGCAGTTGATGCAAAAACAGCCAAAATAGATAAAAAGCTAAAAATGGTTGAATTGCAGTTGCGTAAAGCACGTATGGACAAAGAGGAAAAAAGCTCAGAATCCGGTAACGTATTAGATGCAACAGAGGGCGGATTGATGGGAAATCGCAATGATATCGTGCAAGCAATCCTAAAGAGCGTTGGTCATAATAAATAGTCTTATGAGAGGATTTAATTATGCCCACACTATTAGAGTATATTAATCAGTTACAGCGCGAACACCGCTACCGTGTTAAGATGGCATTTCAGCCGTCAGATCGCCAACTAGAATCTCTAGAGCGCCATATGAAAAAGTATGATGCACTAGAAGTTGGCCGCCCAGAAAAGCTAATGTTGCAAGCAGTGCCAATGGACTTTCCACAACTTGGTGGTCACGAAATTGTTATTGTTGATGTAGTAACACGCTTACCAGTTAGCCCTCCAGTCTTGGAAGGCGAGCTAAAAAGTCTAATGTACATTACAGACGGATTACTTAAAGTATTCGGCCGCAATGAACCAATTGAACAGCAAATCGAAGAAGAAAAACCAGAAGGTGAATACAAGACACTAATTGGTAATGACTCGGATGCTGGTAGCACTTGTGCCGATACTGTAGGTGACAAGTACAATCAAGATACACTAGATGCAGCCGACAAGGCTGGCAAAGAGCGTAAAGCTAACATTACACAAAACGTTGGTAAAATCACATCGGGACCTGACTATGAAGGCCCAGCCGATGGCAAGACTAGCCCGATCGGTACAAAACAAAATAACATTGCTGTTCCAGGCAAGGGAGAAAAATAATGACTAAGAAACAAGTAAATGAAAGCATCCGTATTGCCAAAGAAGGCATCGGTGAGTGCTGGGATGATATGGCTGGTGTAACTGGTCAAACTCCTGAAGGCGAAGGCCCAATGACTGTTACCATTAACATGCCAGGCAAGAACATTAGCGTTACAACAGACAGCGCCGATGAAATTGCTAACATCTTAAAGCTAGCAGGTATCCAAGTTGGCGGCGTTGCGGCCGACGGTCCTGCTGAGATGCCAGGTGAAATGCCAGGTGCCGAAGAGCCAGCAGTTATGTATGTTGGTGCAGAACCAGCAACTAGCGAAGTTCCAGCTGAAGTTCCAGGCGATAATGATGGCGATGGCGATCACGACATGCACGATCATGAAATCGAAAACGGTGAAGAATCTGAAGAGGAAGAATCTGAAGAGGAAGACGACGTTGAAGAAGCAGTTGGCGACAAGTCATACACTTCCAAGGGTGGTACTGTTACACAAACTGCAACTGGTTTAACACACCAAGCTGGTTCTGGTGTATATGGCGGAACAGAAACTGACAGCGAAGAAGAAGCTCGTAAAAAGGCTGACGACGAAGCGGCAAAGAAAGAAGTTGGCGAGTCAGAAGAGCTAGACGAAGAAACAGCACGTATTCTTCAGTTAGCTGGTGTAACTAACGAAGCACAAAGCGCCGCACAAAAAGCCGCATTTGCAAAAATGATTGCTAAGAAGAACGGTGACAAGCCAGCTGAAGATAAGTCTGACGACAAAAACGACAACAAGAAGCCAGATGCTGATGGTGACGGTGTACCAGACTGGGCAGACAAAGACAAAGAAGTTAAGGAAGAAGCTCCTGCAACTAACTCTGTTTTTGGCCAAGGCGTATATGAAGGTGAAGCATACACAGACGAACTAGGTCGCATTATGAAGCTATCTGGTTTTGCTGAAAGCAAACTAATGAACAGCCCAGAAGGCACTTCAATGAACGAGCCAACTGAGTTTGATTCTTTACCAAGTGGCAAAGGTGACGGCGCAGGTAATAAAGCATACGGTGCAAACCGTGCTAACAACCAAGGTGAAAATCCAATGGGTCTAGAAGAATCTACAATTGAGCAGAAGTTCCAAGACGCAATGGGCGAATACCGAAAGTTTGTTGCTGAGTCTATCAGCCGTAAGAAGTAATTAGGAGGCCCTTGTGCCAACTGAAAATACTTTTGTAAAGACACCTTTCAAAGTAGAGAAGTTCACGGACGAACATGTCCGTGAACTTGCCATCTGTGCTACAGATCCAGTGTACTTCATTGACAACTATTGTTGGGTACAGCACCCTACTAAAGGTAAAGTAAAATTTAAACTGTTTGATTATCAACGCGAACTCATTATGTGTTATCATGAGAATCGCTATAGCATTAACATGCTAGGTCGTCAGATGGGTAAGACTGCATGTGCGGCAGCTTATCTTGTTTGGCGAGCAATGTTCATGGCAGATCAAACTATTCTTATTGCCGCACACAAGTTTGCTGGCGCACAAGAAATTATGCAACGTGTTCGTTACACATACGAAACACTTCCTGAATTTTTAAAAGCTGGTGCTACAAGTTATAACAAAGGTAGCATTGACTTTGACAACGGTAGCCGTATTATCTCAACTACCACAACAGAAACAACTGCTCGTGGTATGTCATTGTCCCTAATTTATTGTGACGAGTTTGCATTCGTCAAGCCGCGTATTGCTAGCGAATTCTGGACTTCTATTTCACCTACACTATCAACTGGTGGTAAGTGTATTATCACTTCTACGCCCAACCAAGATGATGACCAGTTTGCTCGTATTTGGAAAGATGCCACCAAGAACATTGACGAGTATGGTAATCCGCAAAAGCTAGGCCGTAACGGCTTTGCTAGTATCAAGTTTATTTGGAGCGCACACCCAGATCGTGATGAAGCATGGGCGTCAACAGAACGTGTCAAGATTGGTGAAGAACGATTCCTGCGTGAACACGAATGTGAATTCGTTATTGCTGACGAAACACTAGTCAACTCAATGAAGTTGATTACAATGGAAAGCAAAGACCCAAATGGTAAGATGGGCCAAGTCCGTATTTACAAGTATCCGCAACAGCAAAGCGCATACGTTATTGGATGGGATCCAAGTTTAGGTACAGGTGGAGATCCAGCCGCGATCCAAGTGTTTAAGCTACCAGAGCTAGAACAAGTAGCAGAATGGCAACACAACAAAACTGATATCCAAGGACAACTTCGCACACTTGTTTCTATTTTAAAATGGATGCAAGATGAAACTAAAGGCAACGTAGAGCTATACTGGTCAGTTGAAAACAACACCATTGGCGAAGCGGCACTAATTAGTATTCGAGAATTTGGTGAAGAACATATCCCGGGTACGTTTGTACAGGAAATTCGCCGTGCTGGACAAAGTCGTGGACGTAGAGGTTTTAACACTACACACAAGACTAAAATTACAGCTTGTATGCGTTTAAAGAACTACGTTGAAAGCGATAAGATGACAATTTACAGTCATAACTTGCTACGTGAGTTAAAGAACTTTATTGCCCGTGGCGCCAGTTTTGCCGCTAAAGAAGGGGAAACTGATGACTTAGTTATGGCAACTATATTAGTGCTACGTATGACAGAAGTCGTTATGACTTGGGACACAGGCACGTATGACAGGCTTGTAAATGCAGGTACAGATGAAGTATTAAGACCAATGCCAATTGGCTTCCTATAACTAAATATAACTATGCCTACAAGAGAACAACTAACCAAAGAACTAGCCGCTACAGTAGCAGGGGTGAGCCACAATTCTACATTTAAAGATGCAGATGGTAAAGGCACTCTTGACCAAGAGCAAGCAGTTTATCAATACGTGCCAGATCAAAACATCATGGTCATGGTCAACTACGACAATACTGACGTTGAAGTTTGGTATGATCCAAGCACCACTGACGTAGAGTGGTTTAAAACTGAATTCAAACCACGTGTCCAAGCAGTTGCTAGACGTTATTTGTACGGTACAACTATCCGTAGCTACGAAGGTGAAATTGAACCAAAGAAAATGGCCCACCGCACAGAAACAGTTACAGAAGGTCGTAACAGTTTAAAGATCAGCTACCATCCATTAGGTAGCACACAGATCCGTTTGGCTCACACCAAGTCCGTAACTGAGGAAAAGCCTGGCGCACGTAGCCGAAACATTCAAGCTCTGTTTGTGGAAAAAGATGGCGAGCGTTTCCGTTTCCCATACAACCACTTGTTAGGTGCTAGAGTTATGGCGCTACACGTTGAGTCTGGTGGTAAGCCTTGGGACGAAATGGGTACTAAGATTGTTGAAATCTCTCGTCGTCGCAAAGACATTATGGAACTTCTACGCTGGAGCAAGCGATTAGAAGAAACGGATCAAGTATCCAATATCCGTACCCGCGGTAAGAACGAAGTCATTATGTTAAAGCGCATGATGGAACGTGCCGCACGTACAGGCGACCTAAGTGGTATCACCGAATACCAACTTCCAGCCAACGAGCCAGGCCAAGCACCAATCAAACCTAACGACATGGTGTCTGAGGCAGTTGCTGACCTCGAAGCTTCCTTAAATCGCCTTTTTGGCTAATTTGTCCGAAATACGGCGAAAAAGCCTCTTGCTTTAATTTACAGTCATAAGTATAATACAACACATGCACAAAGAAAACGCATGTGTTGTTTTAGTCCGCTATAGGGCTTAACACTCAAACTTAACTCATTAAAGGTAAAACATTATGGCAACATTAGCAGAAATCCGCGCTCGACTAGCAGAGCAAGCACAAAAATCCAGTGGTACTAAACAAGGTGGTGGAGACAATTCCATTTACGCACACTGGAACATCCCAGAAGGCACTTCGGCCTCACTTCGATTCCTCCCAGACGCAGACGAAACAAACACATTCTTTTGGCGTGAACGTCAGATGATCAAGATCCCATTCGCTGGTGTCGCTGGTCAAGACGAAAACAAAAAAGTCTTTGTGCAAGTACCTTGCGTTGAAATGTGGGGCGAAACATGTCCAGTACATGCCACTATACGTCCATGGTTTAAAGACCCTAACATGGAAGCACTTGGCCGCACATACTGGAAGAAGCGTTCTTACGTTTTCCAAGGCTTCGTTGTAAACAGCCCAATGGAAGAAGACAGCGTTCCAGAAAATCCAATCCGTCGCTTTGTGATCAGTCCACAAATCTTTACGCTTATCAAGCAAGCGTTGATGGATCCTGATATGGAAAATATTCCTACAGACTACCAAGCAGGTACAGACTTCCGCTTGAACAAGACACAAAAAGGTGGTTATGCTGACTACTCTACTTCTGGTTGGGCTCGTAAAGAGCGCGGCTTGAATGAAGAAGAACTGCAAGCAATTGCTACACACGGCTTGTTTAACTTGAACGACTTCATGCCAAAGCGTCCAGGCATCGATGAACAAAGAGCAATCTTTGAAATGTTCGAAGCTTCCGTAGAAGGTAAGTTGTATGACCCAGAGCAGTGGGGCAAGTTCTATCGTCCAAGCGGCGTTCAGATTGCCAACGCACCAGCTGGTGAAGCAGATGAGGATACTCCAGCACCTAAGGCAGCTCCTGCGGCTCGTCCTGCACCAGTTGCACAAGCGGCAGCACCTGCACCAGTTGCACAAGCCGCGGCACCAGCAGCCGAAGCTGGCGCAAAGCCAAGTGTTGACGACATCCTTAAGATGATTCGTAGCCGTCAAGCCTAATTGACACACGGGAGAGCATGATGCTCTCCCACTTCATCTACAAGGAATATAATGGCAAAAGCATTTGACGTATCAAAGTTTCGTAAAAGTATTACGAAATCAATTGAAGGCCTATCAGTAGGCTTTAACGACCCAACTGATTGGGTCTCTACCAACAACTATGCACTAAACTATTTGATCAGTGGCGACTTTACTCGTGGTATTCCAATGGGTAAGGTTACTGTGTTCGCTGGCGAATCTGGTGCAGGTAAGTCCTTTATTTGTTCTGGCAACTTGGTTGCTAATGCACAAAAGCAAGGCATCTTTCCAATTCTAATCGACACAGAAAACGCATTGGATGAAAAGTGGTTGCACGCCTTGGGCGTTGACACAAGTGAAGATAAGTTGCTAAAACTTAACATGGCCATGATTGACGACGTTGCTAAGATGATTAGCGAATTTGTTACACAATACAAGGCTATGCCAGAAGACAGCCGCCCAAAGGTCTTGTTTGTACTTGACTCTTTAGGTATGTTGTTGACTCCCACAGACGTTAACCAGTTTAATGCAGGTGACATGAAAGGTGACATGGGTCGTAAGCCCAAAGCACTTACAGCACTTGTTCGTAACTGTGTAAACATGTTTGGTGATTTGAACTTGGGTCTAGTTGCAACTAACCACACATACGCTTCGCAAGATATGTTTGACCCAGACGATAAGATCTCAGGTGGTCAAGGCTTTATCTATGCATCTTCTATTGTAGTTGCTATGCGTAAGTTGAAGTTGAAGGAAGACGAAGACGGTAACAAGGTTTCAGAAGTCAAAGGTATTCGTGCCGCATGTAAAATCATGAAAACACGTTATGCTAAACCTTTTGAATCTGTACAAGTCAAGATTCCTTACGAAACAGGTATGAACCCATACAGCGGTTTAACTGACTTGATCGAAGGCAAAGGTATGTTGAAGAAGGAAGGCAATAGCTTGCTTTACACAACAGCCGATGGTGAGATTATCAAGAAGTTCCGCAAGGGATGGGAACGCAACGATGACGGATGTTTGGATCGTGTAATGTCTGACATTACTGCTAACCCGCACATCTTTGACAAGAGCGTTCCAGCAGAAGCTCCTGAAGTAGTCGAGGAATAAATGGAACTCGACCATGAAAAATGGTTGAGACGGCAAGGTGTAAAGATCGTTGGTCGGCACACCTTGCGCCTCGCTCATCCGCCCAAGTATATGAATTGGGGCAATGATCGCGAAGACGGCCGAATTGACTGGTCCGAACAATACACTACAACAACCGAACAAGTTTATCAGGTTGAGCTTGACGAGCGTACAATTGAAAGATTGGAACGTATGGAAGCTGATATACACCATGCAATAGATTTTGCTAATCGCAAATATACTACCCGAAGCGTAAGTGGGTACACTGGTGGACCAAGCGATGTAACACAATTCTTTATTGAAAACAAAGAACGACATCTTGACTTACTAAAAGAAAATTCAATGTATCGAGATGCTTGGAAAGAGTTTCAATCCATTCGAGTCTTACTTGGCGAAACTCCCCATTGGCCTTAACAGTATTTTCTGTTATACTGTACTATGCTTATTAAAGATCTAATCGAACAACTTCAGATCCTGTATGAAAAGGAAATGATTCATGCTGATGTCATGGGTGATCCAGAAATCATGATTGACTGCTTTCGCAAAGTTGAACAAGGCGTATTCCATTACGCTGGGTTCAGCAAAGACGTTAGCATACAACGAAGCGACGATGGTGTATATCTCATTTTGAATGGATTTGCAGATGATTAAAAAACTTATGCAACGGTTAGGACGACACCGTATTATTATGGATCGTCGTGCAGATGAACCACTACTAGAAAGATATTATGTTTTCCTTAAAGACAGAACAAGGTTTCCATTTAATGTGTTTTTACACAAGTTCCTTAAATCAGATCCCGATGACGTGCATGATCATCCATGGCCTTACGCTACTTTAATACT
>Ga0222712_10007288_pt1 | contig 10730 bp, 7 predicted proteins | sample C33_657DmetaG_FD_165043 | JGI IMG/M metagenome (GOLD analysis project Ga0222712, IMG submission 165043) | Estuarine water microbial communities from San Francisco Bay, California, United States - C33_657D | ecosystem: Environmental > Aquatic > Marine > Unclassified | place: USA: California... | reverse complement strand
GGGTGCTGTTACAGAACTTAGGACAACCATGATTGGAGAAAGAGCGTCACGCGAACGAACGACGGAGGACGTGGGCGACGGAGTCGGTGAGTGAATGACTCGACGTACGAGCGTTCGTAGGCGACCCCTGACGTCGATCGCGATGGGAGGAATCAGTGGAGAGACCATCGAATGACGACACATCGTCGTTTCGTGTTCTCACGCGCGTGCGCGTGTTCGTTTCGTGTTATAAAGCACCATGCGTGTACTGGAAATCACCGAAAACGTAAAATTCCCGCGCGTTCGACCGCGTCTCGTCGCTCGTCCAGATCGTACGTGACCGAGTGACCGAGTGACCGACCAAGTGACCGACCGACCACATCTGCACATCTCGGTCCTCGTCCTCGTCGCTCGCCCCCGGTCGTCGCCATCGCGCGTCGTCGCGATCGAATTCGCATGAACCCGTCGTCGTCGTCGTCGTCGTCGTCGTCGTCGTCGTATTCGTCCGTCGTCCTCGCGCATCGCGTCGATGTCAGACGTCGACGACGAATGGGATCGCGGTGGTCATCATCGATGGCATCATCGTCATCATCATCGTCGTCGTCGTCGTCGTCGAGAGAGCGAGGGACGAGCGCGCGAACGATGACGTTGCTCGAGACGGTCGAACGAACGAACGAACGCGCTCAAGGGGCGGGGGCGTCGACCTCGATCGACGCCTTGCGCGCGCTCGACGAACGATGGCGTGCGATGCGCGAGAGAAAAGACGATGAAGATGACGACGAAGGAGCGGCGAACGAGCGAGCGTTCGCGAGACGCGAGCGAGGACGCGCGAGAGAAAGGCGCGCGAACGACGGCGGGAATGACACCGAGAGAACGTTCGACGTGGTCGTGTGCGGAGGGACGTTGGGGATTTTGTGCGCGTGCGCGCTCCAACGTCGAGGGGCGCGCGTGTGCGTGGTAGAGCGTGGAGATTTAGTCGGTCGAGAGCAGGAGTGGAACGTGTCCAGGGCGGAGTTGCGAGCGTTGGTGGACGTCGGAGCGTTGAGCGCGGAAGACGTGGAGGCGTGCGTGAAGATTGAATTTAATCCCATGCGTTGCGGGTTTCACGGGAATCACGAACGGGATTTGATGACGCGAGATATTCTCAACACCGGGGTGTCGCCCGCGACGCTCGTCGAGCGGTGTCGGGCGAGATTCGAAGAGGCGGGCGGCGTCGTGCGCGAGCGCTCCGCCATCGCGGGCGTGGATGTGTTCGACGATGCCGTCGTCGTGGACTTGAACGGGGAGAAAATTACGGCGCGGTTGGCGATCGATTGCCTTGGCTTTGGCTCGCCCATCGTGCGACAATCGCGAGGCGGGCAAAAGCCCGACGGCGTGTGCGTCGTCGTGGGTTCGTGCGCGGAGGGATTCAAAGAAAACGCGGGCGCTGATTTGATCTACACCACGACAGACATTGAGGAAGATGATCGCGGTCAGTACTTTTGGGAGGCATTTCCCGCGAGTACCGGGCCCGATCATCGCACGACGTACATGTTCACTTACATGGACGCCGAGGACCCTCGACCGTCGATTTCGAGCATTCTCGACGATTACTGGGATTACATGCCAAAGTACCAAAATTTGAACTCCATCGAAGACGTGCGGTTGAAACGCGTGCTCTTTGGCATGTTTCCGACCTATCGCGACTCGCCCTTTCAGACCGACTTTGATCGCATTCTTCAAATAGGCGACGCGTCTGGGATTCAGTCGCCGTTGTCGTTTGGCGGTTTAGCGGCAATTTTACGACACCTCGGCCGCATCACGCGCGCTGTGGAGGAAGCTTTGGACGCCGACGCGCTGGACCGTGACGCTCTTCGCTGCGTGAACGATTACCAACCGGCGCTGAGCGCGGCGTGGCTGTTTCAACGATGCATGATGGTGCCGCACGACGCCAAACCAAAGCGCGATTTCATAAACAAGCTCATGACGATCAATTTTGGAGTCATGGCACAATTGGGCGACGACGTACTTCGCCCATTTCTTCAAGACATCGTCACGTTCAAAGGTTTAGGGAAAACGCTCATTTCAATGACGCTCACGAAGCCGCTCTTCGTGCCGAGCATCCTCTACCAAGCCGGCCCCGGTCCCATCGCCGATTGGTTCAAGCACTTCATCATGCTCGGCGTCTACGACGCGTTGAGCGGCGTCGCCATCAAAGGCTTGGACGCCACCGATCCCACGCGCGTCGGCGCGTTCGGATTCCTCTCTCCCAGGCAAAAATTCATTCTTCGTCGCAAGCTCGACGCCGTCGTCTACGGCGCCGGTCGCGACCATTCGTCCTAGTTCCACTAACTCCCACACCCCCCAACCTCGTCTCGCGCGTTGTTCTTCATTTCTTTGCTTTTCATTCTCCATCTCTCCGTCGTCCTCCGCGTCTCGCGCTCGCTCGCTCTCGCTCTCGCGCGCTCGATCAGGGTTCAGGCGCTTCGGACAACGATCGCATCGCTCGATCGCGTGCGCCTCACCCGACGACGCCGCGCACGCCCCGCGTGGTCTCGCGCGCGCGATGGGGGTGTACGACGACGTTGATGACGCCTCCGATGCGGACATGCGCGCGGAGGACGAGGAAGAGATCGGACAGGTGCGCGCGATCGATGGAATGATGATGGTGACGATCGATCGTCGATCGCGCGACGATCGGGCTTTGCTCCGAGGGACGGGCGAACGACGGGAGGACGCATGGGAAATGCGAACAGTGCGCGAGGGATGAACGTGAAATGCGAAGTCGATATGTTCGTGAAGCGCGCGAATGGAGGGAGGAAGGAGGATGGGGATGATCGCGACGGGCGATCGCGACGGATTGGGCGCGCGCGCGGAGAGCTGACGTTTCGCGCTTCGCAGGAGGATGCCTGGGTGGTGATATCTTCGTTTTTCGAAGAAAAGGGTTTAGTTCGCCAGCAACTCGATTCGTTTAATGAGTTCATTCAGCACACGATGCAGGAGATCGTCGGTACGTGCGAAGAGTCGGAGTTTCTGAGCGCTCGTCGGGCGACGCGAAGGGGTTTAGGGTACGGCGAACTGACTCGCGCGCGCGTCGATCATACGCTGCAGATGAGATGCGAGAGATGGAGTTGATACCGGAACATCAACACATGCCCGGAGAAGAAATCAACGCGACGGAGCAGAAGAAGTACAAGATTAGCTTTAACCAGATTTACTTGAGTAAGCCGATGGTGACCGAGGCGGATGGGTACTCGACGACTTTGTTTCCAAAGGAGGCGCGTCTTCGTAACTTGACGTATTCCGCGCCGTTATACGTAGACATGAAGAAAGAAATCACGACGGTGTCGCCCGAAGGCGAGGTGAGCGTCGAGGAGGAGGATATCAAGAAGGTGTTTATCGGCAAGGTGCCGATCATGTTGCGCTCTGACTACTGCTCGTTGCACGGTCACACGGACAAGGAGTTGACAGAGCTCGGCGAATGCCCGTACGACGAAGGTGGTTACTTTGTCATCAACGGTAGCGAAAAGGTTCTCATCGCGCAGGAGCGCATGAGCACGAACCACGTATACGTGTTTGAGAAAAAGCAGCCGAGCAAGTACATGTTCGCGGCGGAGTGTCGCTCGCAGCCCGAACGAGGCTCGCGCGCGGCGAGCTCGTGCGTCGTGCGCCAGTTGCACGCGGCGGGCACAAAAGACGCTCCAGGTCCCATTCGTTGCACGCTTCCGTACATTCGTACCGATATCCCCATTTTTGTCGTGTTTCGCGCGCTCGGTTTCGTGGCGGACAAGGACATTTTGGAGCACATCGTATACAACCTCGCAGACAATGAGATGATGGAGATGCTGCGACCGTCGATTGAAGAGGCTTTCGTGATTCAATCTCAAGAAGTTGCGCTAGATTTCATCGGTAAGCGTGGTTCTGCTGTGGGCGTGTCGCGCGAAAAGCGCATCAAGTACGCAAAAGAGATTTTGCAAAAGGAACTTCTTCCCCACGTGGGCGTTCGTGAAGACTGCGAAACGAAGAAGGCGTATTTCATGGGTTACATGATTCACCGTCTGTTGCTCTGCTCTCTTGGCCGACGTCCTGAAGACGACCGCGATCACTATGGTAACAAGCGTTTGGATCTCGGAGGTCCACTTCTCGCGCAGCTCTTCCGCCAGTTGTTTCGCAAGCTCACGAAGGACGTTCGCCTGTACGCGCAGCGATGCATAGATAGCGGTAAGGAGATTCAAGTTCAGCTCGCGATCAAGGCGAAAACTATCACTCAAGGCTTGAAGTACTCGCTTGCCACTGGGAACTGGGGTTCGCAAGGGACGCAAGATCTGCGGGCCGGTGTCAGCCAAGTGCTAAACCGCCTTTCGTATTCATCCACCTTGTCGCACCTTCGCCGCATTAACTCCCCTATCGGACGCGAGGGTAAGCTTGCGAAGCCTCGTCAATTGCACAACTCTTTGTGGGGCATGATTTGTCCAGCGGAGACGCCTGAAGGTCAAGCCGTCGGTTTGGTGAAGAATCTCGCGCTCATGGCGCTCGTCTCCGTTGGTTCACCTTCAGAGCCGATTTTGGAGTTCTTGGATGAGTGGACGATGGAGAATCTTGAAGAAATTTCACCGGCGCTCATCGTCGAGTCGACTAAGATTTTCCTCAACGGCGTATGGGTTGGCGTCCATCGCGATCCGGCAGATTTGGTGCGCACGCTCAGACAACTTCGCCGCAAGGTTGACGTTGATTCGTCCGTCAGCGTCGTGCATGATATTCGGTTGAAAGAGCTCCGTTTGTACACCGACTACGGTCGCTGTACTCGTCCGCTCTTCATTGTCGACGAGGACCAAAAGCTCAAGATTAAGAAGCAGCACATCGAGTTATTGACGGAGAAGGACGTGACCGGGTACACGTGGAACGAGCTCGTGACGTCCGGTTTCATCGAATATGTCGACACAGAAGAAGAAGAAACGACCATGATTTCGATGACCATCGACGACCTCGTGGGTGCCCGACAAGCGTCCGTCAGTAAAACGGGCGTCGCGATTACGTACACGCACTGCGAGATTCACCCTTCAATGATTTTGGGTATTTGCGCCTCCATCATTCCCTTCCCTGACCACAACCAGTCTCCTCGTAACACTTACCAAAGTGCCATGGGTAAGCAAGCGATGGGTATGTACGTCACTAACTACCAGATTCGTATGGATACGCTTGGTTACGTGATGTTTTACCCGCAGAAGCCACTAGTGACGACGCGCGCGATGGAGTATTTGCACTTTCGTGAACTTCCCGCCGGCTGCAACGCAGTCGTCGCTATTATGTGTTACACGGGTTACAACCAAGAAGATTCCGTCCTAATGAATCAAAGCGCGATCGATCGTGGATTGTTTCGTTCGCTCTATTATAGATCGTTCAAGGATGAAGAGAAGAAGCAAGGTAGCTTGAGCCGCGAAGAATTTGAGCGTCCGGATAGAGACACATGTTTGGGTATGCGTCACGGGACGTACGACAAGCTCGATGATGATGGATTGATTTGCCCAGGTACGCGAGTGAGCGGTGACGACATCATCATCGGCAAGACGGCGCCTCTTCCGGAGGATGACAGTGCGGTGCTCTCCAAGCGTTTCTCAAAGAAAGATTGCTCCACCGGTATGAAACACGCTGAAACGGGTATTATCGATCAAGTGTTGCTCACTACAAACGATCAGGGTCTGCGTTTCGTCAAGCTTCGCGTACGATCGATGAGAACACCCCAAGTTGGTGACAAGTTTTCGTCTCGGCACGGTCAAAAAGGGACGTGCGGTATGACGTACACGCAAGAAGATATGCCTTTCACGTGCGAGGGTATCACGCCCGATATCATCGTGAACCCTCACGCGATTCCGTCCCGGATGACTATTGGTCAGCTCGTGGAGTGTATCATGGGCAAAGTCGCGGCTTGTATGGGCAAGGAAGGGGACGCCACGCCGTTCACTCCTGTGACCGCCGAAGACATCTCCACGATGTTGCACAAGTGCGGTTACCAAAGGCGTGGTAACGAAGTCATGTACAACGGTCACACTGGTCGCATGTTGGATGCTCAGATTTTTATCGGTCCCACGTACTACCAGCGATTGAAGCACATGGTGGATGACAAGATTCACTCGCGCGGTAGAGGCCCGGTGCAAATTTTGACGCGCCAGCCAATGGAAGGTCGTTCGCGCGACGGTGGTTTGCGTTTCGGGGAAATGGAGCGCGATTGTATCATGTCACACGGCGCGGCATCGTTCCTTAAGGAACGTCTCATGGATCAGTCCGATGCGTACAGAATTCACGTCTGCCAAAAGTGCGGCTTGATTGCCGTCGCAAACTTAAAGAATCAAACGTTTGAGTGCTGCAAAAACCCGAGCGAGCGCACGTCCGTGGTGCAAGTGATGGTGCCTTACGCGTGCAAGTTATTGTTCCAAGAACTCATGTCAATGGCGATCGCGCCGCGCCTCGTTACTACCGGCGGCGATTAGAAAAGCATAAAAAACAAAAATTGCAATTTAGAAACAGTTAGAAGGACAGACCGCGCTCACGCTTCGCCGCGCAACGCGTCCAAATTCAACGCGCACACGCCGCGCATGAACGCCTCGCGCATGCTCGATTCCATGGTATCTACACGTTTGTTTTCGCAACGATTTCGTCGTTGCTTTCGATCTACCGCGAGCTTGGCGACAGCGGCTTCGCACTGCGAGCCGTAATATTCAGCCTCGCGAGTCAACGCCGCTCCGACGCACCGTCGCTCAAAGTCAAGCCTCTCCACGATCACCGCTCTCCACGCGCGCACCACGGCGCGCATTCTAACGAGTCTCTCCTCAGTCTCAATCTTTTCTCTCGCGCGCTGCTCTTTAATCTCCTCGCGCCACGCTCGAAACGTTCGTCTGGTCATCTCCGCGCCTCTGCGCCGCGCCAGCGCGTCGATGCATCGCAATGTCTGCACCCTCGCCCTCGCGCACGATGCGCGCCAACGCTCGGCCTCCTCTCGCATCTGGCGCAAATCTTCATCCGCGCTCGCATCTCGTCGACGAATCACCGCTTCCACCGCGTGTCTCGCCGCCCGAGCGCGCTCTGCGCACTCCTCCTCGCCTCTCGCGAACGCCCCCGCGAGCGCTTTATCGCACGCCGCGCGTTCTTCTTTCCGTCGCGACCGCGCCTCCATGCGATCGATTGTCATGTGTTCTCGCTCTCCAACGCGCCGCGCGCGCCAAGACCGCGACCGCGCGCCTCGCACCGGGGTGTGACGGTTCGTATCCCACTTCTCGCCCAAAATCCAGAGGGTTGACCGCGCGCGGCTGCACAACGCGCAACATGATCCATGAGCGGCGTTCGGCGAGCGCGTGCGAAGCGCATTTGCGCGAGAAATACAACGCAATCGCTCGCGATTTCGCTCCATCGCTCGCGCCCGGGACGTCCATCGACGTCGAGCCGAGCCCGTTTCGGTCGTTTCGCTCGCGCGTGCGCGTGCAAGTCATCCACCGGGCGAACGATGAGGTGACGTACGCGCGCTGGACCCCCGATGAGTCGATCGAGATCGACATCGACGATAGCATCGAGATGGAACACGCCATCTCGAGCGTGTCGCGAGTGATGCGCGAGCTGTTGCGCGAGATGAACGCGCGTCACGCCCTGCGCGAAGGCGTCGCGGCGGCGCACTTTCTGGGCGACGCGGCGGGCGAATCGGTTTTAGCGACGCTGGTGTACTCGCGCGCGATGGATGAGGAGAGATGGCTGGAAGATGCGCGAGAGATAGCGTCGAAGGAATTCGCGGGCGTGCGGCTTTCGTTGTTGGGGAGAAGTAAAGGGAGGACGTTGGTCGTCGGCGAAGCGTTCGTGCTCGAGCGATACACTTTAGCCGACGGACGCGTACTGAAGTACAAACACGTGGAGGGGGCTTTTAGTAACCCAAACGCAACGATCACGGAGAAGACGATGGATTTCTTGTGCGCGTGTGCGAGCGAGGTGATCACGAGATCGAACGCGCGGGCGAAGCTGCTCGAGCTGTATTGCGGAAACGCGAACCACACGTGCGCTCTGGCTGCGATTTTCGACTCCATTGTCGCAGTGGAGATAAATCCAACGCTGGTGAGTGCGGCGCGCGAAAGTCTTGCGATGAATGGGGTGACAAACGCGGAGGTCGTGCTGGGGGATAGTCGGGATGCGGCGAGACGCTTGATGGGTGGGAAATTTAGGCGGGCGGATTCGCGGCTCGTCTCCGTCGAAAACTTTGACGCAGTTCTCGTCGATCCGCCGCGGGCTGGGCTGGACAGCGACACACTCAAGCTCGTGAGCATGTTCAAATACGTGCTGTACGTGAGCTGCGGTCCCAACGCGATGCTCGAAAACATGCGAGACGGGCTGAACGGTCACGTCATCGAGCGCATGGTTGTACTCGATCACTTCCCATATACCAGACACATCGAAGTGGCGTGCTTATTTAGAAGACTAGATAGCTAAATTAAACTGTAACTGATAGTGTATTTTCAACCCTCCGCGTTCATATCTTCGATCGCGGCTCCGCTCTCTGAGTGCGCGTTTGATTTGTGCTTGGGCTGGAAAGAAAATCCCTCGGGCGGCGGACCGAGGAGCATGGATGAAATTTTCATCCAATCTTCGCTCGACGAACTCGCCAAGAGGGTTTCAAGGTCGTTGCGACCGACATATGCCGGCGCACGCATATTGAGCGAGACGGGACCGCGTTCGATGAGCCCAAGCGGGACGTATCGATACAGGAAAGACATCCACTCGAGAAGGAAACGCCGAGTGTTTTCCACGCCGCGGGTGTCGCTCCCCCAGTGCTCGAGACCAAACGACGAAAACTGTTTGAGAATGTCAAACCTTTCCCCGGATGAAATATCCCAGTCGCGCCGCTCTTTGATCTCCGTGAACAACCACGGCTTGATGAGCGCGCCACGGGCGAGCATGCACGTATCGACGCCGTGCTCTTCGAGATGTAAATAGTAGTCCGCATGCGTGTACACGTCGCCGTTTCCAATCAACGGCACCGTGCAAACTTCTTTAACCTTCTTGATGTAGTCCCAATCCGCTGCGTTTCGGTACCGCTGCGCGCGCGTTCTGCCGTGCAGCGTCATCGCCGCCGCACCCCAATCGGCTACGTTAGGCGCGAGCGTGTGAGCCACTCGCGTCTTTTCCGAATACGACATTCGAGTCTTGAACGTGACCGGTCGCGTCGTCGCTAGATTTGCTGCGCGCACCACTTGTTCCATGCGCTTAGGCTTTTCGAGCATCGCCGATCCGCACCCTTTTTTGCACACCATATCGATCGGGCACCCCATGTTGATGTCGATGAAATCCACCTCTATGTTTTCATCGAGCAATTGACAGCAGCGCGCGATGGTGTCCGAATACCCCCCACAAATTTGCACCCCGAATATATCTTCGCTCTTGTGTCGGCGCAGGAGCGCCCACTCCCTGCTGTCGCCTTGGAGGAGTTGCGTCACGACGGCCATCTCCCCGCACGTGATGTCAGCGCCTTGCAGCTTACACACGCGTCGAAACGGCAAATTACCAACCGTCGTCAGCGGCGCGAGGTAGAGCTTATTAGAGAAATCAATCAACTTCTTCTCCACCGGTCGCATCGTCGTGAACGCGCCGTTCTGCGTCGCGTTGTCCTCCTCCTCAAAAGATTTCGCTCGTTTCGTCGCGCGTTCCCCTTCGTCGTTCGTCTCCCCCGCCGCCGACGTCGTCGGCTCATTCGTGCCTCCACTCGCCCTCCCGCTCTGCATCACCAACGCCGCGACCGCATCCGCTTTCGTGTAATCATACGTCCCTTTCTTCCGCAACGCGTGCTGTAACTCTCTGGACAACCCGTTCAGCTCCTTCTCCACCGTCGCCGCTCGCGGGAGCGCGCACGTCCCGTCCAGCGTCGACGCGCTCACCCCCCCGTCGTGTGTCGACGCGTATCGACACGCCGCGCCGTACGCACACGTCCCATCGCCGAACACGCACTTCCCTGGCAACTCACTTTGCGTCGTTCCCTCGGGTCCTCGCGCCTCGTGCGCGTACTTACACGCGTCCCCGTACTTACACGCGCCCGTACGCGCGTACGCGTTACACACCCCGCGCGCGCCCTCGCGCGCGCGCGCGTTCGTGCGCGAACCAAATCCCCCGTTTGAATGCGTCCCTTTTCCTACGTCTCCAGCGCGTTGCCCGTCGCGTTCGCCGCGTTCGTTCGCTCTCGCGTTCGCTCTCGCGCTCGCGCGCGCGTCCTCGCGCGCCGCGTCGCGCTTCACGACGTACGGCGATTTCAGTTCGATGTCATTCGCGTCGCGCGATGGGCGTTCGGGTAGTTCGGGGGGTACATCGATCGTCGTCGACGCCATGACGCGCGCGTTGAATGGCGTCGTCGACGACGCCGCGATGGGCGCGCGCGCGCGATTCGTTTGGCGCGCGATCGAGCGATCGATTGAGCGATCGATCGAGGGACACATCGTCTGATCACGACTCGTCGAGCTCAAAAGTATCGGACCCTCGGCGAGGTCGACCGACCGACCGATTGACCGATCGATCGAGGGACACATCGTCCAATCACGACTCGTCGAGCTCAAAAATATCGGTCGAATTCGACTCGAATTCGACTCGTTCGATCGAACGCGTGGAATCGAACGTCATTCGCACGCGACGCTCGACTGCGCGTCGCTTCACACTCCCGTCGCATCGCTCGTCTATCGATGACGGATTTCATCGCGAGCGATCGCGAGCGAGCGAGCACGCACGCGAACGAGAACCTGGACGAGGCCGCG
>Ga0222712_10007287_pt1 | contig 10731 bp, 10 predicted proteins | sample C33_657DmetaG_FD_165043 | JGI IMG/M metagenome (GOLD analysis project Ga0222712, IMG submission 165043) | Estuarine water microbial communities from San Francisco Bay, California, United States - C33_657D | ecosystem: Environmental > Aquatic > Marine > Unclassified | place: USA: California... | reverse complement strand
AGCCAGCGATGCGGACCTGGTGGTCACCGAGCACGGCATCGCCCACCTGAGGGACCAGGGCGTGTCCCAGCGCGTGCGGCGCATGATCGCCATCGCCCATCCCGAAGACCGGGATTCTCTGGCCGGCCAGGCCCGCAGCCTGGGCCTGCTCTGAAGCCTCAGGCCCGCAGAGCCTGCTCCACCCAGGCGGCCAGGTCCAGCAAGGCCAGGTCGTGGCCCCTTCGCCCGATCAGTTGCAGGCCCACGGGCAACTCCCCAGGGGCGGTCGGGATCGGCAGGCTGATGGCAGGCGCGCCGCTGGCATTGGCCAGGGCCGTGAAGTCGGCCTGGTTCACGGGGACCGGTCCGTCCATGGGAAATGCCGTGTGTCCGGCAGTCGGCAGCAAGAGGGCGTCGCAGCCCCGGCTCAAGGCCTCGAGCGCTTGCGCGGTCCGCACGATCACGGACACCGCCTTCCCCAGGTCAATGGCCGATTTGGTTTCAATGAATCGCAGCATGGCCCGCAGGTCGGCTGGCAAGGCCTCGGGCTGGCTGGCCAGCAAAGGCGCCACCAGCTCGTGCATCTGCGCCTCGCACAGCAGCAGCCCGGCCCGCCGCAGGGCCGTCAGCGACAGCCCTTGCAGCCGGGCGTCGACCCACTGCACCTCGCGCCGGCCAGACAGCTTGTGAACAGCCCCTTCGCAGGCGCGCAGCACCTCGGGCGAACACCCGTGCTCTCCCGCGTCCCTGAGCACGCCGACCCGCCACGGGCGTGTGCGCGAGCCCGCGTCTTGCGGCTGCGGCAGGTGCGGCGCCGTCAGCGCCATGGCCGCCCGGATGTCTTCAACCCGCCGCGCCAGCAGGCCCAGGTGGTCGAGCATGCTGCTCAGGGGCAGCACCCCCGCCAGGCCCAGGGTTTCGTGGCTGGGCTTGAAGCCGACCACCCCGCAGTAGGCCGCCGGGATGCGCACCGAGCCCATGGTGTCGGTTCCCCAGGCCAGGCTGCAAAAGCCGGCGGCCACGGCGGCGGCCGAGCCCCCGCTGGAGCCGCCGGGCGTGTGGCCGGGCCTGTGCGGATGAAAGCAGTGCCCGTAATCGGCGTTGTGGTTGCTCGCTCCCAGCGCCATGGCGTGCATGTTGAGCTTGCCCACGCAGTGCAGGCCTGCGGCCCGCAAGGCCGCCACCACCGGCGCGTCGGCCGCCGCCTGGCGGGCAAAGGCACGCAGGCCGGCGGCCGTGGGCATGCCCTGCACGTCGATGTTGTCCTTGGCGCCAAAGCTCGTGCCGGCCAAGGCCGACAGCGGCAGCCTCGCCGGCCCGCTGGGCAGGGACGCCAGTTCAATGATGGCGTTGATCTCGGGGTTGCGCTGCGCAATGGCGGCGTACTGCACCTGCAGCAATTCCTGCGCGCTGATCTGGCCGCCCGCAATCAGGCGCGCCTGCTCGCAGGCCCCCGCCAGCAGGAGTTGTTCAGCCCTCATGCCTTGAGCAGACGCAGGGGCTTTTGCCGCGTCTCCACACCCGTCAAGGCCGCCAGCGAGCGCGGCGCCTCCAGGGACACCCGGACCTCCACCCCCAGCTTTTGCCGCAGGAAGTCGTGGTACTGGCGCTCGAGCGCCGCATCTCTGGCCTCGCCGCACTCGATGCGCACCGTCAACTCCTCCCGGCCCGAGGCGTCTTGCGACAGCACGCACAGGTACTCCCCGTGGAAGCCGGGCATGCCGGCGAGGATGTTGGACAGCGATTGCGGAAACACATTGATGCCGCGCAGCTTGACCATGTTGTCGCTGCGGCCCAAAAAGCCCGCCATGCGGCGAAACGGCAGCCCGAGCGCGTTGTCGCCAGGCAGCAGGCGCGTGATGTCGTGGGTGTTGAAGCGGATGATGGGAAAGATATCCTCGGTGAACAGGCAGGTCACGATCAGGTCGCCGGCCTGGCCATGCGGCACCGCTGCGCCGCTGTCCACGTCGCAGATTTCGATCCAGTGCGCGTCTTCCATCACGTGCATTCCGTCGTGGTCCGGGCCCTCGGCCGCGATCAGTCCCGTGTCGCCCACCCCGTACCAGTCATAGAGCTGCGGGCCGCCCCAGACTTCGGCCAGGCTGCTGCGCGCCTCGTGGGACAGGTGGCCCGAGATCATGCGCACGGGAATGTCCACCCCGGGCTCCAGGCCGTGCTCCCTGGCGACTTCGCCCAGGCGCTGGATGTAGTCGGCAAAACCCACGATGACACTGGCCTTGAAGTCACGCATGTACTCGACCTGCTTGACCGAGGGTGTCTCCACGCCGGTGCCCGCCGGAAAAAACAAGGCGCTGGTGTGGTGAACCACTGCCTCGCGCACGTAATGCCCGCCGTTGACCGGCCCGTGGCCATACACCGAATGCACCACGTCGTCGGGCCTGAGCCCCTGCAGCAGGTAGGCCCGGGCCAGCATCAGTTTGTGGACCTCCCGGGAGCGCGGGCTGAACAGCAAAGGCTGGGGCCGCCCCGTGGTTCCGCTGGTCGCATGCAGGATCATGGGCAGGATGCGGCCGTCCACGGGAATGTCTTTGCCGTGGTGGTCGCCCAGGGGTGGGTGGCGCTCTATCGACGCCATGATGTCCTGTTTGCTGAAGCTTGGCAGTCTGGCGATGTCCTCCACCCCCCGGATGTCGGCCGGGCTCAGCCCAGCCTCGGTCCACAGGCGCCGGTAGAACGGGATGTCCCAGGCCCGTCGCAACTGCCGGGCGAACAGCGCCTCCTGGTGCTGGCGCAGCGCATCGGCCGACATCCCGCGGAAGGTGTCGAGAAAGGCCGGACCCACCGGAAACTCCCGGCGGAGCTGGCGCACGTCGAGGGCATCGAAATAAGTTGCGTGATGCATGGTGTTCTGGTAATTTGTCCGTACATATTATGAGGGCATACTTGCCGACCATCAATATGGGCAACACATACGCAGGACGGGGGATGTCATGACGAGAGCGGGGCAGGCAGAACTGGAAAAAGGGTCCGGACCCTATTACAAGCGCCTGGCGGCCATTTTGATGGACGAGATCCGCGCGGGACGCTGGTCGGTGGGCGCCCCGCTGCCCACGGAAAAAGAGCTGTGCGACACCTACAACGTGAGCCGGCACACCACCCGCGAAGCCTTGCGCCAGCTCGAGGGCAAGGGCCTGATCGCCCGGCGGCAAGGCTCCGGATCCACGGTCCTGACGGCCAGCCCGGTGGTGCGCTACGAGCAGAACACCCAGACCATCGAGGACATGCTCCACCACGGCGCGGCCACCCGGCTGCATGTCTTGCTGGCGCGCGACCTGGAGCCCGACGCCAATCCCTACGCGAGCCAGATCACCCAGCTGGCCAAGACGCCGTGCGTCTGGGTGCGCTCCATCCGCTACCCGCGCAACGACGCGCGCCCGCTGGCGCTGGTGGACGTGTATGTGGCCGTGCGCAGCAAGCGCCAGCACAGGCAACTGCTCAATGTGGAGACGGCCGCCAAGGAGATCGTCGCCACCGTCGATGTTCAAAAGATCGAGCGCACCGAGCAGCATTTCAGCGCCATCAACGTGGGCGAGGCCGAGGCCAAGCTGCTGCACCTGAGCCCGGGCGACGCCGTGTTCCAGATCCTGCGCCAGTACTTCGACGCCGCCGGCCGGCTCATGGTGGTGGCCCATTCGCTGTACAACGGCAGCCTGTTCACCTACGGCTCCACGCTCAGGCGCTCCTGAGCTGCCCGTGTCCGGACAAACCCGCTGCCGTCACAACGGGGAGCCGCCCCGGCCTTCTCGGGACTTTCACCTAGTGGCGACTTTCTGAGCGGCTTTGCCTTTACATGTTGTACGGACATATCGTTTAATTCCGCCAGGGCGGACCCCGATCCCGGGGGAGGGTGGTCCGATGTGCGATGGTTTGACACAGGAGACAACAGATGGACCAGATGGACATTTCTTCCAAAGCGCGGCGCATGGGTCTTTGTCTGGCCGCAGGGGCTGCCTTGATGCTGGCGGCGGGCGGCGCCGGGGCGCAGACCAAATTGGAGATCTCCGTGCCCTGGGGACCCAATGAATTTCACTCTCTGAATGCAGCGGCCTTTGCCAAGCGGATCAGCGACGAGACCAAAGGCCAGCTTCAGGTGGTCTCCCGCCCTGGCGGCGAGTTGGGCGTCAAGGCCAATGAGTCGGTGAGGGCGGTGGCCGACGGCGTCGTGCCCATGGCCGACCTGGCCTTGTTCCAGAACGCCAGCCGCGGCCCGGCCATGGCGGTCGAGACGCTGCCTTTCCTGGTCAACGACTACGAGCAGTTGCAAGTCCTGCACAAGAGCTTCAGGCCCCTGTGGGACGGCATCCTGAGCAAGAACAACCAGAAGATGCTCTATGTGGTGCCCTGGCCCAAGCAGTTTTTCTTCGTCAAGAAGCCCATCCAGACCATTGACGACCTCAAGGGCCTGAAGATGCGCTCGCTGGACAGGCTGACCACGGACTGGATCAACCGCCTGGGCATGACGCCTGTGCAGCTGACCAACCTGGAAATCCTGCAGGCCCTGGGCTCGGGCATGCTCGAAGGTGTGCCCACCTCGGCAGGCACTGCGGTGGCCCAGAAGTACTGGGATTTCATGAAGTACGGCTATGAAACCAATCACATCTGGGCCTCCAATGTGATGACCATCAACCTGGACGTCTGGAAAAAGCTCACGCCGGCGCAGCAGCAGACCATTGAGCGCGTGGCCAAGGAGATGGAGCCCGGCTTTTGGGAAAACAGCAAGCGCGATCACCAGGTCAAGGTGGCCGAACTGCAGAAAAACGGCATGAACATCCAGCCGATGCCGCGCGCGGTGGTCGACGAAATGCGCCAGCGCACCACCGCTTTGTGGGAGCTGTACACCAAGCCCATGGGTGACGACGCGCTCAAGGCGCTGGCTCAGTACCGCAGCGCCATTGGCAAGTGACCCCCTGACTCCGTCTGCCCCCGCTTGAACCGGTCAGCCTGTGCGCCATTTCCTTGACCGCCTCTACGGCGCCAGTCTGTTCCTGGCGGGTCTCTTCCTGGTGGGTATCTTTCTGCTCATGGTCGGGGAGGCGGTGGTGCGCAAGCTCGGTGGCTACATCCCTGGCGCCTCTGAGTTGATCGGCTGGAGCTGCGCGGCGGCGGGTTTCCTGGCCTTGCCGGCCACCTTCAAGCGGGGCGACATGGTCCGGGTCGGCTTGCTGGTCGACGCCCTGCCGCCCCGCCAGCGCAAGCCCATTTTGCTGGGTTGCCTGGTGCTGGCGCTGGTGTTCACGGCCTACATGCTCAAGGCCACTGCGACCTACATGTGGGGCAGCTTCGTGGTCGATGAGTTGACCCAGGGCATGCTTGAAATCCAGGTCTGGATTCCCATGGTCAGCTTCCTGCTCGGCGTGGCCTTGCTGCTGGTGGCCATCATGGATGAGCTGGTGGTGACCTGGCTGGCGCCCGCGAGCGAGCTGCGGGCCGAAAAGCCGACAGCCATTGAAGAGCCCGGCCTGTGATCGGGACTGCGCCATGACGACCTCCCTGCTGCTCATCCTCCTGCTGACCGTGCTGCTCAGCGGTGGGGTCTGGATTGCTGTGACCCTGGGCGTGGTGGCCTGGTCCGGCGTGGCTTTTTTCTCGAACACGCGCCCGGACATCAACCTGGTGACCTCGTACTGGAACATGTACTCGTCCCTGTCCCTGGCGTCCTTGCCCATGTTCATCTGGATGGGGGAAATTCTCTTTCGCACCCGCCTGGCTGAACAGATGTTTGCCGGCCTGGCACCCTGGCTGGACCGACTTCCCGGCCGCCTCTTGCACGTCAATGTCCTGAGCTGCGGCATCTTTGGGGCCGTCTCGGGTTCCTCGTCGGCCACCTGCGCCACGATTTCCAAGATCGCCTTGCCCGAGTTGGCCAAGCGCGGCTATGACCAGCGCATGAGCATTGGCTCGCTGTGCGGCGCCGCCACCCTGGGCATCCTGATCCCGCCCTCGATCGCCATGATCATCTACGCGGTCGCGGCCGATGTGTCCATCGTGCGCATGTTTCTGGCCGGCGTGGTGCCGGGCATCTTGATCTTGCTGATGTTTTCGGGCTACATCGTCTTCTGGGCCCTGCGGCACCCGGAGCTGATGCCCCCGCCGAGCTTTCAGACCACTTTCTGGCAGCGTGTGAAATCCACTGCGGGTCTGATTCCCGTTGTGTGCCTGATCCTGGCCGTGTTCCTGTCCATGATGCTGGGCATCGCCACGGCCAACGAGGCCTCGGCGTTTGGCGTGCTCGGTGCGCTGGTCATCGCCGCGCTGGGGGGCAACCTCAGCTGGGTCAATCTGCGCGACAGCCTGACCGGTTCCCTGCGCATGAGCGCCATGATCATGTTCATTCTGGGGGCCGCGAGTTTTCTCACGGTGGCCATGGGCTTTACAGGCATTCCACGCGCGCTCTCCGAGTGGGTGGTGTCGCTGCAGCTGTCGCCGTATGCCTTGATGGCAGTCCTCACCGCGCTGTACCTGATCCTGGGCATCGCGCTCGATGGCGTGTCCATGATCGTGCTGACCACCGCCGTGGTGCTGCCCATGGTGCAGGCTGCCGGGTTTGACCCCATCTGGTTTGGCATCTACATCATCGTCATGATCGAGCTGGCCGAAATCAGCCCGCCCGTGGGCTTCAATCTGTTTGTGCTGCAGAACATGACTGGGCAGAGCATGATGATGGTGGCGCGATCGGCCATTCCCTTCTTCCTGATCATGTGCGTTGCCACGGTCTTGCTGATCGCCTTTCCCTCCATTGCCACCTGGTTGCCCAGTTACATGATGGGCCGCTGAGTCCCCGCCGATTGTCCTCAGGCGCCCCCGGGTCAAGCGTCCGATGCGTTGACACCGATGGCCTGGATTTCTATACTTGTCCGTACATATTTTGCATACCGGTACCTCTGATCTTCAGCGCTCCCCCATGCGTTTCGCCACCCCTCGCTCCATGCTGTTTGTGTCCGGCGAAAAGCCCGAGCGGTTTGCCAAGGCCCTGGCTGCGGGAGCAGACCTGGTCTGCATTGACCTGGAAGATGCCGTGGCGCCCGCCGGCAAGGCGCAGGCGCGCGCCCAGGTGCTGAGTTTTCTCGCGCAACTTCCCGCAGATCGCCCATGCGCAGTGGCCCTGCGGATCAACGCCGTGGCCACCCGCGAAGGCCTGGCCGATGTCACGGCCCTGCTTCAAAGCCGGCTGCAGCTGGACATGCTGGTGGTGCCCAAGGTGGAGGACCCGCAGGAGCTGGCCCTGTTGCACGGCTGGCTGGGCGAGCAGATGCGCGCCATGGCCGCCATCGTGGAGACCCCGCTGGGCATTGAGCAGGCCCGCGCCCTGGCCAGCATCGCCCACACGCGCGCGCCCAGCCTGCAGGCGCTGATGCTCGGCGGCGCCGACCTGTCGGTCGAACTCGGCGCCGAGTTCGGCTGGGACGGTTTGCTCAGCGCACGCGGCCGCCTGGTCAATGCCGCGCGCACCGCAGCGCTGCAGTGCTGGGATGTTCCCCATCTGAATCTGTCCGACCTGCAGGGTCTGGCTGCGGAAACCCGGCGCGTGGCGGCCATGGGCTTTGCGTGCAAGGCCGCCATCCACCCCAGCCAGGTGCCGGTCATTCATGAGGCCTTGCGACCACCCGCCGCCGAAGTGGACTGGGCCAGGCAACTGCTCGAAGCCGTGGCCGGCCATGAACCGACCCAGGGCGCCTTCCTGTTCCAGGGCCGCATGGTCGATGCGCCTGTGCTCGCCAAGGCCAGGCGCACCCTGCAACGGGCCTCGATCGATTGAATTTTTTGTGGAGACAGTCCATGGTGCACAACTCGAAAAAAGTCGGTGAAGCGCGTTACCGCGAAACCTTTGGTCGCCACTACGAGGACTTCGTGGTCGGCGATGTCTACGAACACAGGCCCGGGCGAACCATCACGCAGAACGAAAACATCTGGTTCACCCTGCTCACCATGAACACCCACCCGCTGCACTTTGACGAGGAATACGCCAAGCACAGCGAGTTTGGCAAGTGCATCGTCGCCAGCCCCTTCACCTTGTCGCTGATCGTCGGCATGAGCGTCTCGGACGTGAGCCAGAAGGCGATCGCCAACCTGGGCTGGACCGACATCAGCATGACCCATCCGGTGTTTGCAGGGGACACCCTCTACGCCCACAGCGAGGTGCTGGACAAGCGCGACTCCAAGTCGCGCCCCACGGCCGGCATCGTCAAGGTCAGGAGCACCGGGGTCAACCAGCACGGCAACGTGGTGTGCACCTTTGAGCGCAGCATTTTGGTGGCCAAGAAAGGCCACGACCTGGAAGACAAGGCGGGATACTGACCATGAGCGAGCAGCACACAGACGACCGCGAGATCCTCGACGCCATTGGCCATTGGGCCGAGAAAGAGCTTCGCCCGATCGCCAAGAAATTCGACCATGCCGACGAATACCCGCACGAGGTCGTCGAGCAGATGAAGGAGCTCGGGCTTTTTGGCGCCACCATCGGCCAGGAGTATGGCGGCCTGGGCCTGTCGGCCTTGACCTATGCGCAGATCGTGGTCAAGGTGTCCTCCATCTGGATGGCGCCCTGCGGCATCTTCAACTCCCACCTCATCATGGCCGCTGCCATTGAAAAGTCGGGCACCGAAGAGCAAAAGCGCACCTGGCTGCCGCGCATGGCCAGCGGCCAGTTCCGCGGCGGCATCGGCCTGACCGAGCCCAACGCCGGCTCCGACCTGCAGGCCATCAGGACGGTGGCCAGGCGCGATGGCGACGACTACGTGGTCAACGGCAACAAGATGTGGATCACCAACAGCCTGCATGGCGACGGCATCTTGCTGCTGGTCAAGACCGACCCCAAGGCCGAGCCCCGCCACAAAGGCATGAGCCTGCTGATTGCGCCTAAGGGCGAGGGCTACAAGGTCTCCAAGCTCAAGAAATTGGGTTACCGCTCCATCGACAGCTGTGAAGTCCATCTCCAGGACTACCGCGTCCCGGCCTCGCAGCTGGTCGGCGGGGTGGAGGGCAAGGGCTTCATCCAGATCGCCTCCGGGCTCGAGCTGGGCCGGATCAACGTGGCCGCCCGGGGCGCGGGCATCGGGGAGGGCGCCCTGCACCTGGCCTTGCGCTACGCCCAGGAGCGCAGCGCCTTTGGCAAGTCGATCAGCGAGCATCAGGCCATCCAGCTCAAGCTGGCCGACATGGTGACCCAGGTCGAATCGTCCAAGCTCCTCATCGAGGCGGCCGCCCGCAAATACGATGCCGGTCAGCGCTGCGACCTCGAGGCGGCCATGGCCAAGCTCGCCGGTTCTGAAGCGGGGGTCTTCTGCGCCCAGGAGGCCATGCGGATTTTCGGTGGCTACAGCTACTCGGTGGAATACGACATCGAGCGCTTCTACCGCGACAGCCTGCTGATGTGCATTGGCGAAGGCAGCAACGAGATCTTGCGCCAGGTGATCGCCAAGCAACTCATCGGCCGCTACCCGGCCTGAGTGCCATGAACGCTCGACTGCCTCTGCACGGACTGCGCGTCCTGAGCGCCGAGCAGTACGGCGCCGGCCCGATCGGGTCCATGCTGCTGGCGGACCTGGGCGCCGAAGTCATCAAGATCGAAAACCCCAGGGAGGCGGGCGACATTTCGCGCCGCACCGGCCCTTTTTTCCTGGGCGAGGACCCGGCCTCGCCCGACAGCCAGTTTTTCCAGAGTTTCAACCGCAACAAGAAAAGCCTGACGCTGGACCTCAAGACCCCCCGGGGCCAGGACGTGCTGCACAGGCTGCTGCCCAGCTGCGACGCCGTCATGAACAACCTGCGCGGCGACCAGCCGGGCAAGCTGGGCCTGACCTACAGTGCCTTGGGTGCCGTCAAAAAGTCCATCGTCTGCGTCCACCTGTCGGCCTATGGCCGTGACAACGACCGGGCCAGCTGGCCCGGCTACGACTACCTGATGCAGGCCGAGGCCGGCTACATGCACCTGACCGGTGAGCCGGGCAGCCCGCCGACCCGCATGGGCCTGAGCATGGTGGACTACATGACAGGCACCACCACCGCCGCCGCCTTGCTGGCCGGCGTGCTGGGGGCCCTGCGCAGCGGGCAGGGCGCGGACATGGACCTGAGCCTCTTCGATGTCGCCCTGGCCCAACTCACCTACCCCGCCGCCTGGTACCTCAACAGCGGCCATGTCACTGAACGCATGCCCCGATCGGGCCACCCCGCCACCGTGCCCTGCCAACTGGTGCGCACCGCCGATGGCTGGCTCTTCGTCATGTGCATGACCCCCAAATTCTGGGAGGCCCTGGCGCAGGGCGTGGGTTGCGCGCACTGGCTGGACGACCCGCGTTTTGCCTCGGCCCCATCCCGGCGGCAGCACCGACAGGCCTTGTCGGAACTGCTGGACCAGGCCATGGGCGAGCACAGCACCGCCCACTGGATGCAGACCCTCTCGGGCAAGCTGCCCGTAGCGCCCGTGCTGGACCTGCCACAGGCCCTGGCCAACCCCTACGTGCAAAGCGTCGGCATGCTCCAGCAACTGCCCCATCCCTCGGGCCCATCGCTGAGCATGCTGGCCAGTCCCATCCGCATCGACGGCCAGCGGCTGCCTGGCCAGGTCTGCTCGAGCCTGGGGGCGGACACCGACGGGCTGCTCCGCGAGGCAGGCTTCGATGCCCGTGAAATACAGGCCCTGCGCGAGGAAGGAATCACATGAAGCTCGAAGGTCTGAAGGTGGTCGATCTGTCGCAGTTCCTGCCCGGCCCGCACCTGACCATGATGATGGCC
>Ga0222712_10007285_pt1 | contig 10734 bp, 11 predicted proteins | sample C33_657DmetaG_FD_165043 | JGI IMG/M metagenome (GOLD analysis project Ga0222712, IMG submission 165043) | Estuarine water microbial communities from San Francisco Bay, California, United States - C33_657D | ecosystem: Environmental > Aquatic > Marine > Unclassified | place: USA: California... | reverse complement strand
TCCTCGTCGCTTTGAACGCGAACTTCAGGGCGTAGGCCGACGCGCATCGCTCGGCGGCGTCGCCGTCGCTCGCGCGCGTCGCGCGCGCGAACGCCAACGAGCTCGATGCGAACGCCATGCCGAGCGCTGACGCGTCGTCGCCGTGGACGTCGATCGATGATGCACGTTCGAATTCGTTGTCGTCGTCTTCTTTGTCGTCGTGAGCGCCGAACGCGTGAACGCGCGATGGCGTCATCGAGCTCGAGCTCGGTGTGGTGTTCGACGACGCGCGCGCGCGCGAACGCATCCCATCATCGTAATCGACGAGACGAACGAATGATTATGATTGGGATTGTCGTTCAACGCCCATAGCGTGCGTGCGTCGTCGTGCGTTCGCGTGAAAACACTCCTTCGCAAGCGCGTGTCAAAGCGGTACAGCACCGAGGGAGGCGCGCGGGAGGACGTTCATCCATGAATGAATTCCACGACGCCGTCGTCGGCGCGCGCGCGTGATTAAGATTTCGATCGTGATTGCGATTCCTTTGCCATCGCTCGATCGCGATGCGACCAAGACCTCGGGTCGTTCGCGCGCGCTCGGCGTTCGCGCGCGAGATGAAATCAATCATTCGCTTCGCGAATGGGTGCATGGATTGTTTCGAGATCGCGATCGTGCGATTCCGCTCGCCCGTTCGTTCATTCGCGCGCGTTCGTCCTCGACGCACGCGCGAAAGAAAGAATCCTTTGACGTCGTCGGTGATTTCACTTCTAAACGCACGCGTTTTACGACGCGACGCGAACGACCTCGAAGTCGTTCTCGTTGGTCGTTCGATCGATTCCGCCCGAATTCGACTCGATTCGACTCGATCTCGATCGACTGCACGCGTGTCGTCGTCGTCGTGCATAGAGGCGGTCGTACGTCGAGTCATTCACTCAACGAGTCCCACCTCGACGTCGTCCCCCAGGGACGAGTGATGACCAGGGGTCGCCCGTCGTCAATCACGTCGACGACGTCGTCGATCGAGGCGACTTACGCGCGATCGCGTGGACGGACGTCGAGAGACGGTTTCCCTGGTCATCACTCGTGCGCGGTGTCCCCTCGACGCGATCGCGCGATGCGAGCGATGACGTCACACGTCGACGAACGCCCTGCTTTGATGATGATGATGACGACGATGACTTCGACGACGACGACGACGTCGAGGAGGACGCCTTCGACGAAAACGACGACGATGACGAAAACGAAAACCAACGCGCGATCGATCGTCATCACGCGCGCATCGAACGCGACGACGAAGGACGACGGACGAGGGAAGAAAATGAAAATGCCGACGACGGTGGAGTGCGTGCGATGACGAGCAGAGCGACGCGCGTTGGCGCGCGTTGGAGCACACGGCGGACGACGACGAGACGGAGGACGACGACGAATGAGTGACGAATTCGTTTTGTGATTTCACGCAGGTATCAACGACAACAAGCGAAGATGATGGTGAAGTATTTCAAAGATAAGGAGTACGAAAAAGTAGTGGAGGATGCGCAAGTGTTTGGGTTTACGCCAAAGAATGAAATCAACAACGGGCGCTGGGTACGCGAAGCGAAGAGTCGTTCGAAGTCGTTCGCGTGTATTATTCGCGCGATGAGTGACGATTATGTTTTTTTCTATGTTTGCATCGAACGATGGTTCGTGTGCGGTGACTGACGAATGAGGACGAATGATTTTCGCGCGTAGACCATGTTCGGTTTGCTCGTGGGGATGTTGACGGAGGTCGCCACGGGGGTGGATTTCCCGGATCAAATCAATCTCACGCTCAGCGTGCTCGGGATCACGGATTTCGAGCCGTGATCGTGAGATGAATGAACGACGTGCGAGACGACGCGAGGGCGCGCGCGAGGGCGTGTTCCACTAGGGAAGGAGAAGCTATTGATTGTAACTGACTGAGCATTATTTGCGCGACGAGCGCGCGTCCTCGGAGGCGCGCGTTTTGGACGTCACATCGTCACGCGCGAAGTGAGAGTTTCATGCGTGCTCATGCGAACACGAACCGCGCGCGATGCGTCGTGTTGGGTGTCGTGTTGGTTTGTGTTTGCGTCGTCGCATTATCGCGCGGAGTCGCGGCGAACGTCGCGTGCGTCGACGCGCCATCGGGCGTCTCCGCGACGGATTGGAACGCCCGAGCGGTAAAAATGGGATTGACTCTCTGTGCCGACGTGGAATCGAACGAACCGCGAGCGTCGAATAGTATTCCTTCCTCGACGCGCTCGCGAGCGCAACATTCGTCGCCGAACGCGTGCGACAACGAAATCATGAGTTTTTTGTGCGCGTCCTCGGCGGCGCAAACTCGCGACGGCTTCGCGTGCTCGGTAAAGTCAGACGACGGCACCACTACAGATCCATCCAGCGATGCTTTCGTGCGATGCATCGCGCCTCTGTGCGATGAAGTTTGCAACAAAAACGGCGCGCCCACGGGAGACGACGCGCTGCTTTGTTCGGGATGCGCGTTGCAGCGACGCAGCAGCAGGTTCGGGTCGTCGTTCGGTTCGATTTGGCCTTCGTCGATGTACAATCCCTTGAATTTGAACGCCATGTTCACGCAGTTCGCTTCACAACCACTCGGACAGCTCATGACATCGTACTTGCGCGCGCAAGCGACGATGTGGCTCATTCGTACGGCATATCAAGCCATCATGTCGAGCGTTTCGGGAAACGTCGGCGGGGCGACAACGCTCTTTCCAAATTTAGTCGGCACGTTCGGCTCGGTGCCGACGGCGCCGACGCCGAGCGGTGGCGGACCGTCCACGATTTACTTTCCCCCGACATCGCCGACACCGACACCGACGCCGACGCCGACGCCGACGCCGACGCCGACGCCGACGCCGACGCCGACGCCGACGTCAAACCAATGCGGAGTCTCCGCGCCGGCGACTCATTCTTGCAAATCTTCCTGCGGACTATGCGTTTACGCCGACGCCGTGACGGATACGCCGAATTGCTGTTGCGACTCCACGTGTTCGCAATATGGAGACTGCTGCGTCGATGCCCTCGATTGCTGTCCGTCGCTGAAAAGCGCGAGCGGGAACGTCATTCGCTCGCGCGGCGGCCCCAACGCTCGACGCCGTCCCGTCGGCTAATGTACTAGCTAAAATGATTTTCTATGAATTCAATCGAAGCTGGACACCCCGCGAGGGCAAGCCGACGCACTCGCCGCTCGCGCACGCCGATGACGCGCTTCAAGTTTGGCGAGTTTCGAACGTCAAAAGTCTCGAGCCGCGACGCCCCGTTTTCAAAGCGCACCTCGATGAGCTCCTTGCAAGCGCGAGCGATGAACATCTCGCACCTAGCGCTCGAGACGCGAACGACTTGTAACGCAAAAGAGCCACTGAAAGAGCACTTGATGAGATTCGGCGCGACGATGGTGGCGCGGTCGATCGCGAAGCATCCTTCGGCGGAAAGCGCCTCCAGCGTCGCGCCGCACATGCGCATCAAATCGTCGAAACCGCTCGACGTCAAGCTCTTGCAATTGTCCAGGGTGAGCGTGCGCACAGCCGTCAGCGTCGTGCGCACGGTGTTCATCTCTCCCGTATACGCGCGAAACGCAGCGCATCGATTGAGCAACAACGTTTCGCATCTCGGTGCAAAGACATTGAACTCATCCATAGCTCGACATCCCGCCGCGTTGAGGGACTCGAGCGAACTCGATTGCACGTGCAACAGACGCAGCGCCGTACAGTCGGCGACGTTGACAGTACGCAGCGCGCTCGAAGTAGACGACCGACGTATGGAAAATGTCGTCATCGCCGCGCAATTAACCGCCTTGATGACTTCTAATCGCGACCCTTCGTGCGCGTCGAGGCGCAACTGCTTCAATCCTGAACATCCCGTGACGTCGAGCGTTCGCAACGACCGAGCGTGTTCTAAAATTAACTTGAACGCCTCTTCATCGAGCGACGTGCACCCAGGCAGCCGAAGTTCTCGCAAACGCTCTCCGTCGTAACACGCGAGCATGCGAAAGAGTCCTTTTCCGGTGAGCCGCCGAGCGCGAGGAAACGCCAACGCGTGGACGTTTGGAAATCCCGCCGCGACGCGCTCGGTGACCTCAACGACGTCGCCCTCGCTCAACCATTCCCCACAATTCTCGAAATCGATCGACGTGATGGAGTGCGAAGAATTGCTCGCCGCCATGGCGTCCAAAACCATGACTATCGCTCGACAGCCGTCCTCGACGTCACCGTCCGCGGCGTCAACCGCCGGCTTCAACGCCGGAGCTAATTTCTTGAAACTCACGCTCGACACGTTGGCGTACGCGCGCATCATCGATCCCACGCGTGCACTGTGAATGAATTCTTCTCCGTTTCTCGCGCTCGCGCGTGTCTTGCTCCCAAGCGGCAAATCTAAATGTCGCTGCTCGCGTCGCCACGTCCCGACGAGCGCTCGAAACTCGCGGCACGTGCACGCCAACATCGCGCCGTCTCGCGCGCTCAACCGGGCAAAGATTAAATCACGCACGTCGTTCGGTAAAAATCCCCCGAACGCGTCGTCTTGGGCGTGCACCCGCGCGCTCGACGCGCTCTCGCTCGTCGGTTCGGGAACGCCGCCGGCGAGCTCGAGGAGCGCGGCCAAGGCGTCGGATGTTGACTCCGACGCGCGCGCGACATCGAGCACGATGTCGGCGTGTAGTTTGGATTTAAACGCATCGATTAATTCGCAAACTTCGTCTCGAGTGATTTCGCGAGAGGTCGGTTTCAACGCGAACGACGGACGGCGAGGCATATTCTGCGGGCGGCTTCGAGTCGTCGTTATTCATACTATTAACTACTACGACTAGACCATTCGCGATGCTTTATCGTCGCTGCGCGCGAGCACTTGTTCGCTGATATCGATTCGAATCGCTCCTGTGGCCACGTTTTCGGCGTCGCGCGGATTATACAGTCGCTGGCGACGGCGGCGCCGAACGTGCACGCCGATGGCGACGGTGGCGAACAAAATCGTCGCGAATCCAACGACAGCGCCGACGACTGGAAGGACGACCGACGTCAACAACGCGTCGTCGTCGTCGTCGTTCACTTTACCTTCATCCTCAATGACCGCGCTGACGTGCTCGAGCGCTCGTCCACCGGGGTCTCGCGTCGTCGTGCTCTCAATTCTCCAGCGAGTGATGTTGGCATCAAACATTTGGTGCTCCGCCGACTCACCCAACACCGCAGCGATGAGCGCATTCGCCGTCGCCGCATCCGCACCGTCACGCATCGCATCGCGCAGGATTTCTCGACTCTGTGCGATCGTTCCTGCAACGCGGTCGTACAGCGCGAGCGCAGCAAGACGTCGTTGGACGTCATTGCTCGCGGTGAAAATCAAATTCGCGAACATCGAGGCGTCATCGACGGCGCCGGCCATCGCCAACGGCAAGGCCGTATCATCGCCTTCTTGTACGAATCCCAATACAGCACTAGCGGTGGCATTTATCACGCCATTAAATACTCGTGCGAACGCTCGTCGGCGGATCGCATCGTCGGTGTTGGTGTCGTTGAAGAAGAGCTCGAACGCTCGAAGCGCGTCCGTCCCGTTCAATCCTCGGAGCGACAAACTTAAATCTTCAAACGACGGTTTCGATTCCACGTCGCGCAAGACCGAGTCGACGTGCGCCATGGTGAGAACATCTGATTTTCCAATCGCCAAAAGGCGCGCGGCGTCGATGAATTTCGAAAAATCGCCATCGCCGAAAGTGATCGAGCGGGCCGGCATCGGCGCCGGCGCCGGCGCGGCGCCTGCTTCGCGCGCGGCCAAGAACGTCCTCGCCATGTCGAATAAGCCAAAAAACTGCGCCGCTCGGTCATCAGCTCGCACACACGACGCGAGCGCGGCGAACGTGACGCCGTATAGAAATCGCTGAATCATCGCGGCGACGTTTGACTCTCGGCTTTGACGCGCTCTGCTCAAAAATACTGTACCTGTACGGAGTAAATAACAACCATCGCATCGAATCGCCTGTTCGGCGCGGCGGTGCGTGGCGCGCACGGAAACATCGTGATATGTGTCCACGGTTAAAAACATCGCCGCAATTTACGGCGAATCGACTCTTTCTCCTCGCGAGTGAGCGCGGCGCCTTCGTTCGCGCCGAGCGCTCGAGCGAGCGCGGTCGGTCGTTCGCCCTCCTTCGCCGCGAGCACGTCGCACGTCGCCGCTCGAATCGATTCCTTCTTCGGTCCGCACGGTCTGATCTTCGTCAACCCTTCGTACGCCTCGTCCAGCGTCGCGTAGTCGTCCAAGAACCAGTACATGTACGCGATGGCCACGCCCGGCGACCGTCCCATGCCCGCCGTGCAATGACAATACACGACTTCACCGCTGGAAATCAACGCCGCGAGCGCGGCCGCTGCGCGAGGCAACCCTTGGCGCAATGAATCACCGTCGAAATCGACGAATGGGTAGCGCTCCAACTTCATCGAGCGCGCGGCGATGCGCGCTCGAATCGCTTCGACGTCCACCTTCCAATATTCCGCGTCCTCGTCCCGCTGCGTGTTGAACACGCACGTCACGCCCTCGACGTCGCGCAATCGATCGACGTCGTTCACTTTGACGAGTTGCGTGCCGACGTATAAACGGTTGAGAATCTTATGGTAATCTGCGCGCGCGAAACAAAATGATGAACGTCAGTTTCGAACGCGAACCGCGCTCGCCCGCGGCGCGAACCGCGCTCGCCCGTGGCGCGTCGCGCGCGCTCTGGTCGCGCGAACGCGCATCACGTCGATCGACATGCGACGTGCGCGATGCGAATGAATCGAACGCACATAACCCGGCGTCGTGCTTGTACTCGTACGGCGTCGCGCTGTACGCCATCATCGCTGCGTTGTACTCGTCTTCGTGGGACGCCGAAGCGCGAAAGCGCCGCGGCGAAGCTCGGGACGGCGGGGACGTGAAGAACGTGAAGCGACGTCGCGCAGCGCGGCATGAGGGCGAATGCGTGACGATGAGCGCGCGGAGATGCGCGCCAGAGGACGTGGTCATGAGGACAGCGACGGGAAACAGTTGGTGAGGGCGCGAGTGACGCGAAGAGCGGAGGAGGCGAAAAAATGGTTTCTTTTGAAATGGCAACTCATCAGAATTAATGCGCACGCGGCTAGAACTTGAACCGCTTGGCGTCGCTGTCCTTCTTTTTATCGGATGCTTTGCGCTTTTGCGCGAGGGCGTGTTCGGCGACCATGTCTGAAAAGTCCTCGGGCGCGGCGGCGGCTTTCTTCGCCGCGACGGTTTGTTCGTACGCGGCGCGAATGACATCGACATCGTCCAACGCGTCGTCGTCGAGGGCGTCGGCGTCGAGGGTGACTTCGACGCCCCCGGCACGAGTCTTTCGCTTTTTGCCGTCGCCTTCGGACGGGACAACGTACGTGTGCGAGGAACCAACGATTTGGTCGGCGCCCACGGAGGCTTCTTGCGAGGGCAACACCGTGTACAACGACTTCGGGGCATCGGATTTCTTGCGTAGGTCCAACACATCGGGAGTCTCCGCGCCCGGCGGGAGCACGGAGTCGATTCCGCCTCGGCCTTCCTCGTCTTCGACGCGCTCTTCTTCTTCCTCGACGGCTTCGGCGACGTCTTCTTCCTCCTCCTCGCTCCCCTCCTCGTCCTCGTCGTCTTCGATCTCACCGAATCTCTTGGTTTTATCTACCGCAACATCGTACGGGGTCATGTTCTCGTTCGGCTTGGTCTTCGAGTTGCTAAAAACGTCGCCGTAAATCGGAACGCCGTTTTCATCCACCGGCGGTTTCCCCCAGCCTCCCGGGTGGTAGCCGAACTGCGCGCCGCTCGGAATCGGCGCGGAAAGCCCGGGAACGCGCAGGTGCGGATAGCTCGGTGGTGGACCGTACCGTTGCATGTTAATAAGCCACGGTGGTGGACCGCCGTCGGTCATACCGAGCGCGGCTTTGAGTTCCTCGCTCAACTTCCCCGGTTTGCGCCCGACGGCGACTTCGTACTCCTTCCCTTCGAAATACAAATCCCCAACCTTCGACATCTTGGGTTTGCTTTGATACACGAAAAACGCGTCGTGAAGAATTTGATAATCAATATCCATCCGCCCCATTTTCGCCGTCTTTGTGTCTTTGGATTTCTGCTTCAACGACTTCAAGTCCTCTTTCTCCGCGTAATGGTCGCGAATCTTCTGAATCCCCGTCGCGCGTATGAAATCAGGTAGCTCCCACGGCGCCTTCTCTAACCCACGCTTGCCTTGCAAGAACGCTCGCTTCTGACTCCAATGCCTCGGCACCGGTACCGTGTTCCGGTGCGCCTTTAAAAACACCAACAACCTCGGGTCGTTCGCGGCGGAATCCCACACCTCCACCACCTCTGGTTTCGCGCAGTGCTGCTTGAGCTCCGCCACCTTCATCCTCCTCAGCTCTTTCTTCTTTTTATTCGATATTTCATTCGTGTTCTCCCCTTCATCTCCTCGATCGCTCTCGTCGCGATCGCGCGCTCGCGCGTCCTCCCTCCGCTCATTCGCCCCGCCCGCCTCGCTCGCGCCTTCCCCGCCGATCGCGTCTCCACGTCGAGAAAACTTTTCGAAAACATCCCGAAACTCATTCAACGCTTTCTCATCCGTCGTCGTCGTGCCTTCAACGGCGTCGCACTGCGCGAGCGCGATCTCTAATTCCCACGGCGCCGACTCGTACGCGACCTCCGCGTCGCTCGCGTCGCGCGTCTCCGCCTCATCCCTCGCCTCGAGCGCTCGCACGCGATCGAGTGCTTCCGATGTTTTTCGCGCTTTCGCCTCGCGCGCTCTCGCCCGTCGACGAGCGCTCGCGTTCATCCGCGTGCGCGTTGAATGGCGTTTGAGCTCGCGTACACCATGAACACACGCGCGGCTGAATGAAATGAAATGAAATGAAATGAAAACACGTCACCGTACGCGAGCGAGAGTGATCGGAAACGAAAACAAACACATGATGCGATGAACGATGAGATGCATGACGGGACGCGACGCGACGTCGTTCAACGCGACACACGTATGGATGAAAGAACATTGATGACATTTCTGAGCTCCACGCGTGAAGCGCGCGCGTCACATCGAACCACGCGAATGAGAAATGGACGACACGACGACGACGTCGATCGCCCGTGACGATGAAATCGACATCGAAACATTACGAGACGACATGGACGACATCGAACGCGCGTTCGTTCGCGCGTTAACGTGCGATGACGATGATTTAATGCAACAGGTCATGACGCGAAGCGCGCGCGCGTTTCGCGCGCATCGCGCGGCGTCTAGAGCGAAAGCGTCTCGAGCGCACGACGCACGCGAACGAACAAAGAGTGATTGCGTCGAAGTCGTCGTCGATGAACGTTCAAGGAGTGCGACGAATGCGCGCGAGGGCGAAGGTGAAGGAGGACAGGTGTCCGACGACGACGACGAGACGCCTGCGACGACGACGAAGAGGTTTCTTAACGACGCGAACGACGAGCGAGAGAGAGCGACGGACATTGAGACGATGCGAAAACAATATCGAGAAAAGCTCGAGCGACGACGCATTCGCAAGATGTTTCGCATGGAGGAGTACGTCGATGAGATTCCTCGAGCGTGCGCGTGCGAGCGAGGAGAGGATGAGTTGCGACGAGCGTTCGACGCCGCGTCGGGCGCGAACATCGCGGCGCGAGCGAGCGAGACGTGGACGCAGTGCGCGTTTAAAACCTCGCGCGGTCTCACGGACTTTCGAAGCGACGTCGTGGCGTTGAGCGGGGAAGGCGACGCCCGCGACGACGACGACGACGTCGGGTTCGCCGTCGGTCCGCGCGCGAGGACGATGTGGTGCAAGTTGAAGTGGGAATCCCCCGGCGGACGCGTCCCTTATAGCGCGAGCGAACGTGAAATCGAACGCGTGATCACGCAGACGTTCGCGTATGCGAAAGAGCGAGACGTCTTGGAGACGTCATCGAGCGACGTCGAGCGCGCGGAGTGGGTCGATTCTCTCGGGAAGATGGCGTGGTTGTACGCGAGTCAAATCCTCGCGACGCAACGCGACGATAAAGTCGCCGCTCGATCGTGGCTCGCCGACGTCACCGACGTTGTAGATCCATTGTTCGTCGATATCACGCGAACGTGGATCAACGACGCGAATTCGACGCCGGAGAGGTATTATTTCGAAGCGAAACGCGACGACGACACCGGGTCGATCGCGGCGTCAAACGTCAAGCTCGCGCGTTCGCCGGCATCGACGACGTTTACGACGTCGACGACGCCTCTGACGACGAACATAGGCGTCACTCGCGCCGACGCTCGCGAGGAAACGTCGGGCGTCGTTCCGCGCGACGCCGACGCGTCGTCGATTTCGGCGTCGACGTCGCGCGTCGCCCCGCTCGCGCGCGAAAGCGCGAGCGACCGCGCGCGCGCGCGCCATTTCCTCGACGCTCTGCCGCTGACGCTCAGAGAAATCGCTCGCGACCCGGTTGGGGACGTCGCGCTTCGCGCGTACGCCACCGCCGCGCTCGGCGCGTTCGTCGCCTACGCCGTCGTCGCCGAAATCGCCGAGCGCCGAGCTCGTATTCGTACGCGTCGCGCGCGTTGACGAGCGATAGAGCGATAGAGCGATTTCGGGTGATAGATAGATAGATAGATAGATTCGAATCGCCAGTGGCAATCCGCGTTTCGCGTTTCGTTTCGTTTCAACTCGCGTTCGCGTTCGACGTCGCTCGCGTCACTTTTCGTCTCGCGTTCGCGCGCGATGGCATCATCGATCGCGCGCGTCTCTCTCTCGCGCGCGACGTCG
>Ga0222712_10007284_pt1 | contig 10740 bp, 21 predicted proteins | sample C33_657DmetaG_FD_165043 | JGI IMG/M metagenome (GOLD analysis project Ga0222712, IMG submission 165043) | Estuarine water microbial communities from San Francisco Bay, California, United States - C33_657D | ecosystem: Environmental > Aquatic > Marine > Unclassified | place: USA: California... | reverse complement strand
CATCCATCACGATCTAATATGGTAATGCGTAGCTTCTTCCACTTACCACTACCTAACGCACGTTCACTCAATGCCAACCCTTTGTCTTGAAATGATGTAATGCTTTACACATAGAACCATATCTATTGTAATTATATTTAATACCCCACTCTACTTGCTTATACCCATCTACTGTACTTAGCCACTTACTTCTACCTTGTGGTATGCCATAGTGTGAACCATTACGTGCTTTGGGATTCCACCTAGATTCTCTATGGTATAGCTCATCTAAACAGTAAAACTCATCTATGTTATTTAGTTGTATAAATGCCCATTGACGATAATGATTTGGTTTATCAACTGCAACAGATTCATCTATTAACAAGGACGATGTAATGAATATACATAGAGCGAGCCCAACTAGCGTGCACCTTGCGAGCTTCCCGCTATGCGGCTCGCCTTTTCGCCTTGATGGCGAATGCGATCTAGAGCGTATCATACCGTGTCAAATCGAGCGTGAAATTTGAAGATTTTGAAATCATCTGTATCAGCCCAAGTTTGGTCATAACCACCAGTCATATAGACATCCACCCTTCATACTCTGCATCTGGATTAGCTAAATGCCACTCCATTTTCAATTTATTTTGTAATTCCCAGTCAATAGTGTGATTGTGGCCTGGCTCATCGCACATTACATTGCTATCCCATCAGTTATGTGCAAATACCCCACTTGCTTAATGCGTGGTGCATTGTCCTCAAAGTCCGTTGTAGTAGGCATTGGCCTATCTTTCCAAACAGGCTTATTAAGTTTTGTCAAGTTAAAAGCCCATATGCCCTCTGGCGTGGCATTGATATACCAAGCTGTAAATGATTTACGTAATGCAGCCATCGTCAATGATTCCCATTTAGACTTTTCGACCAATAACTCAGGATAATGATTACGCCTGGCTTTGAGCTCTATGTACATACGACTCTGCGATGATACACAATCCCAAGCATCATATTCCGATGATCGCTGAAGATCAGGCACATATCGCCTTTTAATGTAATTAAACATTTGATCTTCAGTAATCACGGTTTACCACCCCAGCCAGTACCCTTGAAGACCAGCCCAGGTGCTGAGTAAAGCCTACTCATTTCTAAATTACATTTAGGGCAAGTCATACCACCATCACCCTCTTTATATGTGCGATGCACAGAACCGTATGTGCCGCACTCTCTACAGCTGTATTCGTATGTTGGCATTACTTTGCTCCAATCAGTTGGCAAGTGTGGCAAACCACGGTGGAGAACTTCCAACTGCCACACTTATCACATCTGCATATATCCGAGTCTGGTATATGCAAAGCCTCTGCTATATTCTTAACGCCTACTGTGCCACAATCCATACACTGATAAGCCTTAAAGCCATCTGGCGTATCAAGCTGATCTAGCCATAGGAACTCGGTGTTTCGCTTGCAGCCATTACATTTAAATTGTGGGTGCATTATGGTAATATCCCTATTGCCTGCAATGGCATTGAGTACATACCAAATACTTACCATCGTGTATTAGTCTGTCGTCATTACAGCTCATACATTTGTCTAATGTTGGCTCTATGGTTACTTTGTCGTTTTCCATTCGTGCAAGGTAACCTGAGCCATCAATAATCTCAACATATCCCATTATTCGCCCCCCTTCTCACTTGGAAAGAACCAGCTGCCTTGTGCATCTTGTTTAGCCCAGACTGCGTGTTCTTTAACTTGGCCAAGACATACATAACCGTAATATGGCTTGTTAGTTGCTTTTGTAATTCCAGTTCTCAACACGTGCCCCTTGTCGCAGCATATTGCTGGTGGCTTTGGTGCTACTGGTGCTTTAAACTCTGGCGTATTCCAATGTGTTGGATCTTCTAGTTTGTTTTCGACTGCAAATACCGCTCCAGTTCCAGAATTAGCAACGCGTTGCATTTCTGTGCGGCTAGGCCTTGCACCCTTTTTCGAATAGATGTAATTAGCCAAAGCCCTACCGATTGCGGAGCTCTCTGCAAGTTCGCAAGCAAACTTATTAAAGCTCGATCCAGTGCGGATCTCGGATGCCCAGCCAGTCGCAACTGGCACTGTATCAGCCGTAGTTCGATAGAGACGAGCCACAAACACAAACTCATCTGCACCACCATTAGGGCGATTGATAAGTTCTGTTTGAATAGACCCATCTTCATTATCTTTCCACCATTTCTCTAATCGTTCTTCAACGGTTTCGTAATCATCTAAATTAAATGCCATCTAGCCACGCTCCTTCGTCTTGCATTGCATCGGTTATTGTTTTAGCGATAGCGATGTATCCGAGCGCATCGGTGTAATTGTCCAGCACTCGTGAATCTTCAGCTTGTCTGCTGATTTTGACCAATGCCATACAGATTGCAACTTCATTTGGTTGAATTGGATACCCCAAGTAAGCTGACCAGAGCTCGGCAATTCGTTTATGGTTTTGGATTGGGTGGCCGTAAGCAGCACCTCTAGCGTGCAATGTCTCGGTAACATTGGCAAATAACTTCTCAGTTGTAGTTGTCATAGTCAAAAACCTGATCGGATTTCTTTTGAATGTTGGTCATTCTTCTGTGTGAATCCCACCCAGCTTGACGGCCTTTCCAATAGCCTGACTGAAATGCTGATTCTTTGATCTGAAGAATGATCCAGGTAATAGCTCCTGTAATCACCATTCCCCACATCCACATATATCCAAAGTCTTTTAGATCGTTATACATTTGTAGCCCTTCTATGCTCACAATTTGTGGCATAGCAGTAGTGTGCCATCTGTGTACGACTTTGTGGATTATTTAGTGGGTTTTTTGTATAACGATTAGATAACGTTATCCGTAGTATTTGCCAAGTGCTGTAAATGAGCCGTCCTTATTCACTGGCACTAACGTTGGTGTTAGTGTCTTGCCTACGGCTTCAAGTATAGCAAACCCCATCTGCCAATTTGCGGCAGAATAGCGCAAATAAGAGGCTTTCTTGCGATCCATTAGATTACCTACCTCAACCCCATATAAAGGCCTGTAATGGCTTCCTAAGGCCTCTGTATAGGCACTCATACCCAGTCTGTGGCTATGCCCCGCTACTACGGATTTGCCCCATTTTTTACTAAGATTCAATGCGGTAATTCCAGCGTGCTGGCTCATATTGCCTTCATCGCCGTGGGCTAGTACCCAGCCAGGATGAAACTCATAGGCTGTCTTGTGATACTCCATACCCATTTCGGCGAATCCCATAAACTTTGGGTATTGCAACTCTGGCAATGAAATTAAGCCAGGTACCTTTAATAAGGTGTTGTATAAACGATCTGAATGATTACTTCTAATAATGTGCATTTCACGGCTGTACTCACCTAAATCCCAAAGTATCTTCTTGCACAGCTCACGATCCTGGTGAATGGTCTGCTCATAAGCCAAAGGTGTTTTTTCACTCCAACGGCTAATGGTCTGGAAATCAATTTCATCGCCGACCACCAATACAGAATCAAACTTCTCCCTACGTGCTAACTTGATAACATTTTTTACAGCTGCCTCGTGGTGATAAGGCACTTGTAAATCTGATATTACGAGATACCTAGTAGACTTAATCTTCTTCCTCATCTGGAGTAGGGATACGTGGGATAATACCCTTGTCGCCTACAACCCAATCAGGCATAGACTCTGGGCTATCCATTAGATACAACGCAACAGACTCACTAAAGCCAGCCTTGCGTGCAGCTTTATACATTTCGTGCTTGGCAATATAAAACACTTCTAGCTTAGATAATGGCTCAGGAGTCTTGCGTACTCTGCGCCTATTAATCTTTTTGCGCTTGCGTGTAGTTGCCATAGTTAAAGGCTACTTCCTGTCCACTAAAATGCGCATCATTTCTTCTTGGCGTGTTTCAATTCTTGCTAAACGATCTGCAAGTGATGAGCCGCTGTTAGGTGTTAAAGTCCAAAGCCATCCTTTAATAAGATAACGCAGACCCACAAAGAAACCTGTTAATACGGCGCAGATGCCAGCGGCAAAGCCAGCCCATTCTGTGGGACTCACTTCTTCGGAGTTGCATAGCCAAATACACCTGCAAGTACAGCCCATAGAATAGAGCGGTAGTCAGCTGCAAAATTGGATGCTGCCCAAGCTGATAGAAATGCACCAGCAGTTAGAATGTAAGGATTTTTCATATTCATATTTTGCCCCCTAATAATGGGATGTCGAATGGTTTTCCATCGAAATCGCCGGCCTTGGTAAAACTAATGTGTATGTGTTTAGTGTGTTTGTTATAGCCCTTGTATGTACGCCATCTATAGCCCAGGATCTTGCTTGCTATCTTGCCATTATGGATCACATAAGATATGCGTTTATCGGTTTTTGCGCATTCTCTGATTTGGTCAGCCAAATAAACTGAGAGCCCCTCGGATGAATCCAGCCTAGAATCAATATCAATGGCTCGGACACATCCTGTGTCGTCTGGATTATGATCTGATTTTCTCGTGGAATGACGAGCATCACCGATCCACCCATCAGCTTGAGTCCTGCGATCTGGATACCAGGTAGTAACGGCATCTCTAAGCTCGACTCCTGCTGCGCATAACCACGGCTTCATTAGCTTAGTAGGAGTTTTGCTTCGTCTTCGGTAATGCCAAGTTTATCTAACAATGCAGCCTTAGCCTCAGCCTTCGCTGCTGCCTCTACCTCTGCTGCTTGGCGTTGATCTTCAGCAGCAATGCGTGATGCTTCTAATTCAGCAATTTCCTCTGCTGTTAATTCAACAATACTGGTTTCACCTGTTGAACAATCTACGATTACTTTAGTTGGCATTTCTTCTCCTTTGTTAAGCGTTTGATATTCCGTATAGATAAGCACTTGAGTATTGAACCCATAATGTTGATGAACCAACACTTAGGTTAATAGAAGTTATGGCTGCGGTTTGATTCCATAAACCTGCGTTTAGGGCTATTTGTCTATTATTAAAAACAGTTCCATTTGTTTCTGCTGCACCAAAACTCAAAGAAGGTTTATTTGTGCTAGAAAGGTAATTTGGAATATAAAGTTCAACATTACCAAATGTACTGGCAGTTGAATTTCCACCACTAATTTGGAAAGCGTAATTATAGGTTTGGCTTGTAAACGAACCTGAAGCGGCTGCACCCGAATTGCTACCATCTCCTTGTAAATATCTGTTGGAATAATTTGCTCCACTACTGGTATTAAAACGAATGTTTACATAATCATCAATAGATGCAACATTTCCTCTTAAAGATAAAACTAATTTCAAATCTGTATAAGTGGATGGTATTGAATTAAAATCAATAGAACTTACGCCACCTGAACCAACAGTTGAACTTGCAATTAAAGTATATGTGGTTGCCATTTTATGCCTTCAGTATTCCGTAGAGGGTGGCGGTGGTGCCTGCTGCAAATGTTGATGTGCTAGTTGTTGTTGTTATAGTTGTAATTGCGGCGGTTGATCTCCATAATGCAACTTTCACACCAACGCCACCACTACCATTAGCATCTTCTGAGTTTGTAATTAAACAAGTTTTATTGGTTGAACCAGCATAAGAAAATATATCTAGCGTTAATAGATAAGGTTCACTTGCCGCCCTGCTTGCACCATTGGCTCTTATGTAAGTTTGTGATGTGGAACGACTACTAGCCGCTGTTGTACCATTACCAGATAATCTTGTAAAACTATAATTAGACCCAGTATCAGAATTAAAAGTAACATTTAAATCAAGTGCGGCGGTATTTGTTGCCGCTAACACAAGCCTTAAATCGGTATAACCTGAACCAATAGAATCAAAACTTATTGTGGCATTAGCACTACCCAAAGTAGTTGTTGCAATTTTCTCATATGTGGCTGGCATTATGCACCCTTGATTCCGTAGAGGGCAAAGGTTGTAGATGTAGTCCAGTTTGCGGAACGATAAGAAGTTAAATCAATTCTATTTATTGCTGATGTACTCAACCATAAATTTGAAATTAATCTAATCTGACCTGTATTACTAAGACTATTTTGGTCTTGTCCGCCTATTGTGCGAACTGTTTTATATTTAGATGTATTGGCATAATCTACTATGTCTATAACTGCAGTTCCCATAGCGTTTGCAGTTGCGGCAGAGCCAGTTATGTTTGTATTAAGTACAATAGTTTGGCCAGTAGCAGCAAAATTGTAAGTACTCGCTCCATCACCTTCTATACCGTGATAGGTATAATTGCTACCAGTATCACTATTAAATCTAAATTGGATATAGTCGGTGCCAAAGCCTGTATCGGTACGAGCAATACACCTAATTTGTAAATGGCTATAAGTAGCGGGTATTGAACTAAATGTTATTGTTCCGCTTGAACCTGTGCCAGTAGCACTAGCAATAGATTCATAAGAACTGGTAGAAGCCGCTACCCCGCTAGACAATGTACCTAATAATGAATTAAGCAATTCCGCCTACCACATACCAAGTGTTAGCAGCTGTTTTAATACATACTGCTGTTTTGTATTGTGCAAGGGTTGGAGATGCTGCAACTGCGCCAGCACTTAATACTGTTGTAGTACCAGGTGTTACTGCGCTAATTGTGCAAACACCAGCACCAATGTTTAATATGGTAAGTGCTGTGCCAACTGGAAATGCCACGCTTGCATCTGTTGGGATTTTAAATGCAATAGCAGTTGCTTTGTTCATTAACTCTAACACTTGGTATGAATCTGCAAGTACGGCTGTGTAATCTGTAGTGTTGGCTGTGCCTACTGTGAAGGCAACCAAAGAGTTATAATTGGCTGCTGTTAATACATCGCCTGTTACGGCTGGTAAACCTGATGGCATTTCTACTCCTTAATAAGATAAAACGTTTTGTCCTAAGACACCGTAATCTACGTTGCCTATTATAAACCCATCTATCACTGGTTCTAGCGTAGTGAAGGTGGTTTTCCAACTATTTGGCGTAATGCTCATAGCCACACCAAAAATCTGTAGGGTTTTCTGAAGGGTAGACCCGCCTGGCTGGGTAGTCTTAACTGTGATCGGATCAAAGTAATCTAGGTCTAAAGCTGCCACAATGCCTGAATTGTAGTTAGTGGTGTATAAATCTAGCGTTATGGCATCGACTCGAATGGTGGTCTCAGCTCGGCTGGCTACATAGGCTTTGGCATAATCTAGGGCTACGGCATCGGTTTGCATCAATAGATCGTTTTGGAAGTAAGAGTGCAAGAAATACTTGTCTATGCTGGCTTGGTTGGTTGCAATTTGGGCAGTACCACCAGTCCTAGTAATAGTGGCCTTATTGAAAATCAACACATCATTTAGTACCCAGGATGCGTTTGTATAGTAGATGCCAGTGCCATCATCTGCAAAGACTGTGGGTGTGCCACCAATAGAGCTAACCGTCACTGTCCGATCTTGAAATACAAAGGATCCTGCCGCATTAACATAGATAGCCCCATACTCGCTGTCTGCCGCCGTAAACAGGGCTTGCAAGGATGTTCTGTTAGTGCCTGGATCAGCCTGTAAAGTAGTTAGGCCTGCATCAATATCACGCATAGAGGCTGGCCAACCAATAGTGTTTAAAATCTGGTTAATACGTGTGCCTGATAGATCACCAGCAGTTGCTCCTGTAACAGTGCTTATTTGGGCATTCTGAGCCAATCTAAAGGCATCTACGGCCTGTATGGTGGTGTATGCCACCTCGTCTGTCTCTTTAGGGTATGTGGTTACATAGCTGGTAATAAAGCCTGAGAATACTGGGTAGGTAACATTGTTATAGGTAGCAGTAATCGCCACCTTCTTCATAGGCGTTAGATAGGTGTAATAAGGGCTTGCTGGGTTTTGTGGGTTAAAGTCGCCGTTCTGATCTACTATGCGTAAGGTCATTGTGCCCGTTTGGAATTGATCCGATATAGCCGTGCGACCACGCTTGGTTTCGATCTTATTGATTTTATCTGATACATCTACAACCAGGGCTGCTGAATCAGCAAAGACGTTAGTGCCAAAGAGTCCAGAATCAAAAATCATCGCCTGAGCAAATGAAGGGCCAGTACTAAAGTTTATAATTGCATTTACTACAGGTACAGCCATTATGGAAGGCTTCCAGCTGCTGTGGTGCTATATCCGCTCTTTTGTGCTATCTGTAAACTCTCTGCAATAAGTTGGGAGAATTGATCGCCAACTTGTGAAGTATCCACCGTAATTCTTACATCGTTATAGCTCATTGGAGTTGGGCTTATTCCTGGCGCATAAACTGGATTTCCGCTACCCATTGGCACTGTGTAATCAATGCTACCTAATGGCCCTTGTGCTGGTGGAAATAATTGTTGCAGCCCGGGCAAGTTATAGCCAGTAGGATTAAAAGTGCCTGCTGCTACCTTAGCGTTAAGTTTAGCAATAATATCTTCGGTCATACCACGCAACTTGGCTATTTGAGCATCTAAAGCCGATGTGGCATTACCAAATGATTTAGCCAAATCGGTTGCTGATTTACTAGCTTCTAATTCAGCGTTAATCTTTTTGGCCAATGCCTCATTGTTATCTAATATAGCGATCTTGGCTTCAATGCGTAATCTAGTCTCGGCATCAGTAGCCTCGCCTAAAGCCTTCATTAAACCAATGCGTTCTACGTCAAACTTGTCTCGTAGTTTGTCTACTTCTGTTTTTGCTTTAAGTTGATCGTTTTCTGCCTTACGTAATGCCACGCCATTTTTTATTGCAGCAGCTTCTAGTTTTCTTTGTTGCGCTGCAATACGACCCATAGCAGGCGTTTCCTTGGCTGCACCTGTTGGGTATTTGCCTTGTGCGTTAATTTCGTTTAATTTGCCAAGCAGGTTAAATATATTTCCATAGGTTAAAATATCCTTGGCTTTAGTAAGTCCAGGAATCTTTTTTAATTCAGCAAATAAAACTCCAATGCCTTGAATGGTATTACCTGTAGTTTTGCCCAGGTTTTCCATTTTCTTTGTAGTTTCTTCAATGCTTGTATCTTGGCTTAATGCCTCTAATGCGCCAATGATGCCTTTGCCAATTTCCTCAGATACGTTAGCACTGGCAACCCTTAATAGATCCATTTTGCCTGAGTAGGTGCTTAATCGAGCTTGTGCTTGGCCTGCAAACTTATCATTTAATTCGCCTAGGATTTTATCCATATCGCCAGTCTTAATGGTGGCCTTACTTAACCCAGCACCTAATCTACTTAGAGCTGTAGTTTGACCTGAATAACCTTTTGCTAAAGCCTGGCTAACTTCGGCAAGTGATTTACCTGTAGCAGCACTTACATTAAGCGCAGTGTTTAAGGCTTCCTGGCTTAGGGTGATTGACCCAGTAACAGTTAATAGTGATTGAAATGCTGGTCTTAACTCATCATCTAAAACACCACTAACCTTTTGCAGATTAGCAATATACATTTCAACACCTGGTGCGCTGAACTGATAGCCAGTGTTCTTTAATTGCTGCTCTAAGGCTTTGGCTGCCTTCTCATCGGCTGCAAACGCATTAACAGCCTTCTTGCTGTAGTTAATTAAAGCGGCTGCGCTAAGGGATACGCCTATTGTCCTGCCTAGTTTTTGTATTTGTCTTTCAAATGTGTTGATATCTTTGCGTGCACCTTTTAGGGCTTTGCCATTCCAGGTTGCCGTGGCGGCTACAAATATATTGGCCATTACGCTGCCTTCTTAATCTGTGTAGTTTTGTTAAAGTTATCAGCTGTGCCGTTTATGGCTCGCACTATTGCCTGGTAAACCTTCATACTATCCTCAGCCCAAGCCTTGTAAACTAAACGGCCTTGGGTTTTGCGACCACTAGCACGGACATCTTTTACCTTTGGTTGTTTTGTAACAGGCTCTAATGCAGCTATAAATTGCTGGCTAGCAAATGGATTGTTTGAGTTATAGGCTTGTACCGCTTTGCTTCGGGCAGACTTCTTAGTGTATGTGCCGCCTTCTCCATAAGATGTTCTAAACTCAAATGGTGCACGGCCTTGCGGATTTAATCGGCCTGCCACTTCATAAATTGATCCAGGTCGGCTCACATTGTAAACATATTGGCTAACTTGGAATCCATTTTTTGTAATTTTATTCTTGCCTGGATTATATCCAATGCCCTGCCTTGCAGCGTTTGCATCATACTTTGGAAATGGCTTATAACTTACATCTCCTGATAATGGTTTAGACCAGCCAGACAAAACATCTCCGTTACCAGGTACATAACTTTTAGCCTTAAATGCAACGCCACGCATTAAGGGATCAATAGCGACACTAATGCGTTGGCGCATATCTTCATCAATTTTTACTAGACCTTTAAGGACATCTTTAACGCCTACGACTTCTGCTGGCATTTTTGATCTCCTTAGCTCTATCAGTCAGAACTTGTATAATTGCCATATACATTTCTGTATCCATATCTATAAACTCTTTAGGCGCAATTCCTGTCTCTACACTTAAAGCGGCAATACTGTATAAAGTAGAATTACGCTGTATTATTTTTTTTCTTCGTCTAATACCTCAACAGTTTCCAGAGTATCAATAAACTCTGTGCCCCATAAAGGTACTTGTGCGCCAGCCCTACGCAAGCATTCATAAGCCAGCCAGAAGATTTCTGTTTGACGTTCGTGCTCACGTAGGACTTTGCTAATGCCTGATCCGTACTTCAATTCGAAAGCGTACTCGACACCTGGAGTTATCTTGTGCTCTGATACTTCTCCATTAGCCCTTGTTATCTTTAGCTTTGCCATTTTTACTCCTTAGTTAGAATGCCACCGATGGGGACACTGTTACTGC
>Ga0222712_10007283_pt1 | contig 10740 bp, 10 predicted proteins | sample C33_657DmetaG_FD_165043 | JGI IMG/M metagenome (GOLD analysis project Ga0222712, IMG submission 165043) | Estuarine water microbial communities from San Francisco Bay, California, United States - C33_657D | ecosystem: Environmental > Aquatic > Marine > Unclassified | place: USA: California... | reverse complement strand
AAGTTGGCACCCGCTACTGCACGGGCATTGAACAAACGCGCAATCATGCCGCTGAAGGTTCGAGGTCCTTCATTGCCCAGGCTGAGCTTGCCACCAGAAGCTTTGGATTTGATGATCAAATCGTCAATGCTGGCAATGCTTGAATCGCCTTTCACCAACAACGCAAAAGGACTGCGCGCAATGAATGCCACTGGCACAAAATCTCTGCTCGTGTCGTAAGGCAAGTTTTTAAACAACAATGGATTTGTAATCAAGGCTGCAGTGGTGGCAAAGTAAAACGCGGCGCCGTCAGGTGTAGCGCGTGCCGCTGCCAAGGCGCCAATGGTATTTTGCCCACCTGGTTTGTTGTCAATCACCACCGCTTGGCCCCACAACTTGGCCAGTCGGTCTGACAAGATGCGCGCCACATTGTCGGGACCCGAGCCTGGAGGTTGAGACAGCGTCCATTTAATGGGCTTGTCGGGCCAACTTTGTGCAAGCGCGTTCTTCATCCACGAGCCCATTGTGAACAGCATAGTTGCTTGGGTGAAATGCCTTCTTTTCATTTGATTGTCTCCCTTTGAATTCAATTGAAGTGTGATCGCCAAACTTCAAAAAGTTGCCGAGCTTCTGCTGCAGTGCTTGCACTGGCATACACGTAGTGGTCAGGTCGAACCAAGGCCGCATGCACCCCATGTCTTTGCAGCCACAGCGCCACCACGCCCTCGGTTTCAGGCGTGATCGACAAATCGATGGCACAAACACCTTGCGGCACTTCTGTTGTCACAGTGCCATCTGTGACCCAACGCCAAAGGCAGCCAAACACATGGTCCATCAACTGATCTGGATGAAATCGGGCTTGTGGAAACAAGGTACCAGCACCAGGACTGGGCATTAAGAGGCCCGTGGTTAATGCAGGCAACACATCTTGTCTAGGTGTATCTTTGACGACACCCCCACAATCGGTCAAGAGTTTGTGATCACGGGCCCGCGCTTTTTCAATATCCCGTTCGCAAATCAGCGCACCCACGCCTTTGATGCGAGAGGTCAGTTCATGCACATGGGCTTTGCGCTCATGACCATAACTGTCAAGCAGCTTGTCTGCCGCCTGCACTGTTACGTCGCCTTTGAGAACTGCTGAGAGCTTCCAAGCCAAGTTGGCCACATCGCGGATACCTTGGCACATGCCTTGACCTAAAAATGGCGGCTGCATGTGCGCAGCATCACCTGCTAAAAAAATGCGGCCTTCTCGCCAGCGTTCGGCCACCAAGGCATGAAATCGATAACTGCTCTGGCGCCAAAGTGTGCCATCTTCTGGCGTCAACCAGCGCTTTAGAAAATTCCAAGTGGCTTCTGGCGTTTCAGCTTGCGCGGGGTCTTCATGGGGCTTGAGACTAATTTCCCAGCGCCGGTGATTTTGAGGTCCGATCACCAATGTGCAGGGGCGTTCTGGCTCGCAATATTGCACACTGGTTTTGGGTAATTTGGCCAGCCCTTTTTCATTCACCAACACGTCGACCACCAACCAGGGCTCATCGAAATCTAAATCATCTAAACCAATGTTCAGTTCGCTGCGAACACCACTGGCACCCCCATCACAGGCTACGACATACTTCGCACGCACTTCTTGACCGTCTTCATAGTGCAGGGTAACGCCATGCGCATCTTGTTCAAATTGCGTCATGGCCAAACCTAAGGCCAATTTGACAGATGGCAAGCTTGCCACTTGCTCACGCAAAACACGTTCTACCGAGGGTTGAGAAAACACCACTGAAGGTGTGTAGCCTTGAGGAAACGGAGGTTTCACCATGGTCATACGGCGAATCAATTGGCCATCAACACCAAAAAATTCTGAATTGGTAAACGCCTCTGTGAAAGGCAACACTCGATCAATCACACCCATTTGTTGAAAGATACGCAAAATTTCATGGTCAAGTGAAATAGCGCGTGGAATTTCATAGATACCAGGCAAACGATCACAAATGTGAACCTTGATGCCCACTTGTCCAAGCAGCGCGGCCAACACCACGCCTGCAGGACCGCACCCTACAATGGCCACATCAACTTGGGTAACAGCTTGGGCACACATCTTATTCAGGCTGAATGCCCGCCATGGCGATGGCTTTCTTGTTGGTGGCAATGTCTTTTTCTAAGAACCGTCTAAATTCAACTGAACTTGAAGATGACGGCACAGCACCATTGACTTCAAATGCTTGAACCACTTCACGCGCCTGCAAGGCTTTTTGAACTGCTTCCGCCAACGCTGTTGAAATGACCGCAGGCAAGCCCTTAGGTGCAAGCAAACCTATCCAGCCTGCAAACTCAAAGCCAGGAACAGTGCTGGCCAACGAAGGCGCGTCGCCTATGGCGGGTGCGCCCACTGGCATGCTGTGCCCTAACAAACGCAGTCGATCGCCAGCCACCAATGACATGGCCGCTGGGGCAGGCGTGAGCACCCAATCGGTTTCACCTGAAACAACCGATGCAACACCCTGACTGCCGCCTTTATAGGGAACGTGCAGAGATGTAAACCCAGCGGCGGATTGAAATGCCAACCCTGCTAAATGACTGGCAGAGCCTACGCCTGCAGACGCCATATTGCTTTTATCGCCTTTGCTTTTGGCATATGCGATGAGGTCTTTCGTGGTCTTCACTGGTAACGCAGGATTGCAAACCAACACGTTGGGCAACAAGGCCACCAAACTGATCAATTCAAAGTCGGCCAAGGGGTCGTATCGCGCGGCCTTTTGTAACAAGGGTGCGGTAGAAATTGCCGTGGTTGAACCGATTAACAAAGAATAGCCATCGGGGGTGGCCATTCTGGCGACCTCAGCACCCAAAGCACCAGCTGCGCCTGCCTTGTTATCTGCGACAGCGGCTTGCTGTAAGGACTTGGCCATTTCGTTCATTAACAAGCGGCCAATGGTGTCGACTGAACTGCCTGGTGCATTGGGAATGATGAACTTCACGGGTCTTTGCGGCCAATTGCCTGCTGCTCGCAATGGGAAAGTGGCTGCTTGGGCTATGCCAACATCCATCAATGCCAGTCCTGCAGCCATCAGTGTGCGTCGAGACAAAAACATCATGAATCTCCTTTGGATGAATTCGAAATAGTTCAGTCGAGGTGGGGCATGAAAAATACACGGCGTTGCGCTTGCTTTAAATGATCGGTGGGCATTTGGCCAATGCCCCATTGATCGATTCGACCGGGTGGCCATGTCCAATCCTCTGGTCTGCCTGCACGGTAAGTCTCGTCAATTTGTTCAACTTCAGCGGTGTATTCAATGACGATGCCGAAAGGGTCTACGAAGTAATTGAAAGCATTGTGACCCGGGCCATGTCGGCCAGGTCCCCACTGCGGCGGAAGTCCTTTGTCCTTTAAACGACCGCCACCTCGCATCACGGCATCTAGGGTTGGCATGAGGAAAGCCACGTGGTTGAGTGCATCGTTGTCGGTATCACCCAATGCGATGGAATGGTGATCGTTGTCGCAATTCATAAAAGCCATGATGCGCGTCCGATCGGCCAACACAAAACCAAGTGCCTGCTCAAAAAATTGACGAGTTGCTTCAACCGCGTGGCTGTTGAGAACGGCATGCGCCAATCGGATGGGCTGATCTTGTGGAATAGGGACATCGTTTGCACGCTGCGCATCACCGTGCACAATTTCTATTCTGCGACCATCTGGATCGCGAATGACAAGCACATTGCCACCAGCTGGGTCTAAAGACGCACCCACCCTTTCAACCACACCCCCCGCAGCTTTGGCCGCCAGTGCAATTTCTTCTAAGGCCTTGGCACTGCGTGCGCGCAATGTCACCAAGCGCAGCTGTGGCGTGCCGGCGGCCTCATGCAACGCCAGCAAGTGATGGTCGTGGCCACTGCCTCTAAAGTATGCAACGCCTTGACTTTTTTCAGCCAATACCAAGCCCCAGGTTTGGGTGTAAAAAATTTCAGCCGCTGCTAGATCAGGGACTGTAAGCGCCACACTTCGCAACGCAGAGATCCATGGTGATTTCATCAAATGTCCTTTTGCAGGGTATTGGCTTCAGGTTTGATTGAGACTTGCGCCCCGTCCCAAAAATCGAAGTGCATTGCTGAACGTCAAGGCATCTTGTGAGGGTTTGTCGAGACCCGCCTCCATCAAACGCCCCACAGGCCGAGGTTCATGGAAATTGAAGGGGTAGTCGGTACCCAGCATCAATTGATCAACTCCGAAAGTTTGAATTAAGTGACGCAACGTGGGTGCGTCATAGACCAGCGCGTCAAAATAAAGTCTGCGTGCCGTTTCAGCAGGCGACTCTTTCAACTTGTCGGCAAGGGCAGGGAAAGTTTTCCATCCCTGCGTTAACCGTGGCAACAAGGACGCCAAGGTGCCACCACCGTGACTAAACGCAATTCTGAGTTGAGGGTGTCTTTGCATGAGACCCCCTGTAATGACCGAAGCCGCAGCCAATCCAACATCGGTGGGATAACCCAAGACTTGCTCCAATGCGGGAGGGCCTATCAATCGCTCCATTCCCGCAGGTTTCAAAGCATGGACAAAGACGGGCATGTTGATGGCAACACAAGCTTCGTAGAACGCATCAAATTTAGCGTCGCCAATAGGGGTGCCGTTGATGTTGCTGCCAATTTCGACGCCAACCAACCCCAGCTTTTCATGCGCATACTGCAACTCGTCAATTGCAGCCTGTACATCCTGCAACGGCACTGCGGCCAAACCCAGCAACATGCCGCCCGACTCGGCACAGAGGGCTGCTGATTGCTCATTGAGGTACCGAATCAGTGGCTGCGCATCAGACAAACAGAGCCAATATGACAGCAACTCGGGCATGGGCGAAACGACCTGATGCGACAAACCCATTTCGGGAAGATCTGCCAATCGACGGTGGGCTGACCAACATTGCTCGGAGACGGTTCTGTAATGCTTGCCATTGAACATCACTTGTCGATGGCACATGCCTTTGGCCTCCGCCGCAGCTTCCATGTAGGGCCAAGGTGATGGCATCGTTGACCCCAAATAGCGCGGGAAGTTCTCTGGCACCAGGTGCGCATGAATGTCGACCCCGCAACCGCATCGCATGGTTTGTATTGAGTTCATCCGTCCGCCTACAGGTGTTGTAAGCCGGCAGCTGCAATACCTGCAATCACAATTTCCTCATCTTCATCGCCTGTGCCGCCGGAAGCGCCCACAGCGCCCATGATGGTGCCTTGTGTGTCGACAATTAACACAGCGCCGGTTTGAGGAATAAAGGGATGCTGCGCATTGCTGGCGATGGTGCTGAAAAAAGCGGGCAAATCTTTGGCCCTGACTGCCAAAGCTCGGCTGTTGGTGCCCATGCCGATGGCCGCACCAGCTTTGCCATGTGCGATGTCCAAGCGCAAAGCGCTGGCACCATCTTCTCGGGCAAAGGCAATGGCCTGGGCTGCAGTGTCAACCACAACCACTCCCATGGGTTTGTAGGCTTTTTGTCGGGCCACCGCTAGGGCGCCGGCGATCAGCGTCTGAGCTTGTGCCAAGCTGATTGAACTCATCTGATACTCCAATGCAAGGATGGAAATTTCATCCACAAAAGTACTTTAAGGCCTACAAGGCCACTTCGATTTGAAGCATTGTGAAGCCAAGTTTGGCAAAAAACATTAGCCAATACCCGATAGACTTGATCAACCATACCTTTAAAAAGCCCGCCCGTGACCTCAACTCAGACAGAAACAAAGCCAACTGTGAGTTTTTGGCAAGCCCTGAAGTTTTGGATCAAACTGGGATTTATCAGCTTTGGTGGCCCAGCAGGTCAAATTTCGATCATGCATGAAGAGCTGGTGGTGCGCAGGCGCTGGCTTTCAGAAAAACGCTTTATGCATGCGCTCAATTACTGCATGGTTTTGCCCGGGCCCGAAGCCCAGCAACTGGCCACTTATATTGGATGGTTGATGCACAAGACAAGCGGCGGCATTGCAGCAGGCGCATTGTTTGTTTTGCCATCGCTGTTCATACTGATCGGCTTGTCTTGGCTCTACATTGCGTTTGGACACGTCACGTGGGTGGCAGGTTTGTTTTACGGCATCAAGCCTGCCGTCACGGCCATCGTTTTACAAGCTGCGCATCGCATTGGGTCAAGGACTTTGAAAAACAATTTTTTAATTGCCATCGCGGCTGCCAGCTTTGTGGCCATCTTTGCACTGAATGTACCCTTCCCCATCATCGTTTTGTTTGCAGCACTTGTTGGCTTGATCGGCGGTCGCATGTCGCCCACTTCTTTCAGTGCAAGTGGTGGACATGCCGGTGTGCAATCATCCTTTGGCCCTACCTTGATTGACGATGACACGCCCACACCGCCTCATGCGTTGTTCACTTGGCATCGCCTAATGAAGGTGTTGTGGATCGGCGCTGCGCTGTGGGCATTGCCCATGGCTTTTCTGGCGATGCAACACGGCTGGGATCACACCCTGACGCAGATGAGTTGGTTCTTCACTAAATCTGCGCTGCTTACCTTTGGCGGTGCCTATGCAGTGCTACCGTATGTGTACCAAGGCGCCGTTGAGCAGTTTGGCTGGGTGACTGCCACGCAAATGATGGATGGCTTGGCTTTGGGTGAAACCACCCCGGGGCCGCTCATCATGGTAGTGGCTTTCGTAGGTTTTGTGGGAGGCTATGTCAAAGCTGTGCTGGGGCCAGACAGTTTATTTTTGGCAGGTGCACTGGCTGCGGCTCTGGTGACGTGGTTCACGTTCTTACCCTCCTTCATTTTCATTTTGGCAGGTGGCCCTTTTGTGGAAAGTACGCACAATGATTTGAAATTCACCGCACCACTGACAGCCATCACAGCTGCTGTGGTGGGTGTCATCTTGAATTTGGCCTTGTTCTTTGGCTATCACACCTTGTGGCCGCAAGGATTTGCTGGATCACTGGACATTGCTTCTGCGATCATTGCACTGGCTGCCGCCTTAGCGTTGTTCAAATACAAAAGCAATGTGATGCACGTCATTGCGGTATGCGGTTTATTTGGCATGGCCATCCATGCACTTCAAATTTAAGCGCACTGCAACGACAGTGCTTGATTAACCACGCTTTAAATAGACTTTGACAAAGCTGGTTTTGAGTTTGTCTGCTTGCGCTGGCAGCGCATCAACTTTTCCTTCTTTGGCCAAGGTATGCAAGTCATCTAAATTCGAGCGAATGGCTTGGATCTCTGCATCATTGGCTTCTGCTTCAATGGCTTGTAATTTGACATTCACTTTTCCAAACAAGTCCATCGTTTTGACAGCGTCTTTGGCATTGGCGGTGTCTAGCATCAATTCCATGGCGTCATGAAAATCTACCAAGGCCACAGACAACATAGAGAAACCATTGCGTTTGAACAACTCCTGAAAAACAGGGCGGATTTTTTCTAAATCCAAATGTGCTTGCTTTAAATCACCAGATTTCACAGCTTCTTTAACGCCCAACATCATGGCTTTTGCCTGGGCAAGGTCTGCCTCAAATCGAGTGTCGCTGCGCAATGCATAAGGACGGTACACACTGTATTTTTTTTCAAAATTTTCAAAAGCAGGCACCCACTGTTCGTAGTTGGCAATGGCTTTTTCGCGCTCAGCCTTGCCTGTGAAAAACAAGGTTTGTTTGTAAAAATGATTCATGGCGTTGAAGTCTTCCAAAAAGAATTTTTTGGAGAACATGGCACTGGCATAACCGCCACCCACCACAGCACCCACCAAAGCCAAGACTGCAACAACACGCATCCAAAGCGCAGGCATGCGATTGCAGGCAGCTGCGCTGGGGCCCATACCGACCACCTTGTATATAGGGCAGAAGCTGCTGGCACCTGTCACCAGCATCACGGCGCCGGCCAAGTACGCCAATATTTGGGGCGTGCCGCTCAGCCAAAAATACGCTCCCTCAAACAGCACGATGGCCAGTAAGAGGCGAAGAAAGCGATCGATGGGCAGTATGTTTTTCATGGGGTACCTCGTATTTAGTGTTGGACTGAGTGTGGCGCTTTGCAGCCAAAATCAAATGACATAGATCAAGGCAAACACTTATTTGAATTCAACAAAATCAATAAATTCAATGCTTTACAAGCACCCTCTGGTTGAGATATATTCTGACCAATCTAGTCAGAATAGTTACTTGGAGGCCCTATGCAAATGTGGCAAATGCAAGAAGCGAAAGCTCGCCTATCAGAGGTCGTCAAATGTGCCGAGACCATGGGCCCTCAAAACATCACAGTGCACGGCCAGCCGGTGGCCGTGGTCATCTCTCACGCCATGTACGAAAAACTAACTGGCAATGAACAATCGTTGGTAAAGTTCATGCGCGCTTCTCCTTTGTACGCCATGGAAGATGTGCCCCTTGAAAGAGACAAAAGCCTCACCCGCAAGGTGTCTCTTTGAGCTACTTAATTGATACCAACGTCCTGTCTGAACTGCGCCGCAAAACACCCAATGCGAATGTTGTGAAATGGGTCAACAGCAGACCCGCTACATCCCTGTATTTGAGTGTTCTCACTTTGGGCGAGTTGCGAAAAGGCATCGACAGTTTGGCCGATACAAAACGAAGGCTGAAACTGGTGGACTGGCTAGAAACCGAGTTACCTTTGTTTTTTGCAGGAAGAATTCTTGCAATTGACCAAGGTGTTGCAGATCGATGGGGTCGGCTGTTGGCTTCAGCTGGGCGACCCATTCCCGCCGTTGACAGCCTGTTAGGCGCTACCGCTGCGCATCACGGTTTAACCATGGTGACACGAAATAGCAAAGATTTTGATAACCTCGGGCTAGAAGTCCTCAACCCTTGGAACGATTGAACAAGCATGACCAAAGAATTTGACATCGTGGTGCACGGCGCCACTGGGTTTACTGGCCGCCTCATTGCCGAATATTTGTTAACCCGCGCCGACACCGGCCTCACATGGGCCATGGGCGGCCGCAGTCTCGACAAGCTGCAAGCCGTGCGCGACGAAATTGGCGCGCCCGCCTCCACGCCTTTGGTGGTGATTGAAAGCAGCGACGAAGCGTCTTTGAAATCGCTGATGACTCGCACGCGTTTGGTCATCTCGGCTGTGGGCCCTTACCAGTTGTACGGTAACGAATTGGTCAAAGCCTGCGCCGAATCGGGTGTGGACTATGTCGACTTGTGCGGCGAGCCCGCATGGATGCGTCACATGATTGACCAGCACCAAGCTGCCGCCGAAAAAAGTGGCGCGCGCCTGGTCTTCTCTTGCGGTTTCGACTCCAGCCCCTTCGACTTGGGTGTGTTCATGGCGCAAGACGAAATGACCAAACGCTATGGCAAACCTGCACCTCGCGTGCGCGGCCGTGTTCGCAAAATGAAGGGCACCTTCTCAGGCGGTACGGCAGCCAGCTTCAAAGCCACCATGGCTGCCGCTGCCACGCAGCCTGGCGTCATTGACTTGCTCAAAAATCCCTTCTCGCTCACACCCGGTTTTGAAGGCTCCAAACAACCAACAGGGCACAAGCCCATGCTGGACGAAGTCATGGGTGTGTGGGTTGCGCCCTTCATCATGGCCACCATCAACACCCGCAACGTGCACCGCTCCAACTTTTTGTTGAACCATGTGTGGGGCTCAGACTTTGTTTACGACGAAATGATCGTCACAGGCCCTGGCGAAAAAGGCGAAGCCATTGCCAACGCCATTGCGCAAGACAAGAGCATGAGCGAAGACAAACTCAAACCCGGCGAAGGCCCGTCCAAAGCCGAGCGCGAAGCGGGCAGCTACGACGTGTTGTTCATTGCCACCAACGAACAAGGCCAATCGGTGCAGGTTGGCGTGAAAGGCGACCGTGACCCCGGCTACGGCAGCACATCCAAGATGATTGCCGAGGCCGCCATCTGTTTATTGAAAGATGCCACTGCAACCAAGGGCGGCTTCTGGACGCCCGCCTCAGCCATGGGTCATGCACTCATTGCACGCTTGCAGTCACATGCGGGCCTGACTTTTAGCTTGGAATAAGCACCACACCACAAGAACGTGCGTGCTGAGGTCACGCACAACTTGCTTAAGGGTTGAGCTCCATGGCCGAGGGTAAAAAACCCTTCAAGCTGTGCACACCCGTTGCAAACAAGATGGCATTCACCGTGGCTTGGGCAGTGGCTTCAGCCGCCATCACGGTCAGCAGCATCATGTCGGCGGGCCCTGTTTCTGCGCAAGTGGCCATGGCAAACAAAGTGTCGCCATCTAAGGTGGTGTGGGCTGGCCTGATGCTTCGGGCAAAGCCATCGTGGGCACTCATGGCCAAGCGCTTGGCTTGAGCTTTGGTCAAAGTGGCATTGGTGGCCACGATGCCAATGCTGGTGTTGGTGCCGGGCATGGGCGTGGCGGCTGCTTGACCCGCCAACAAGGCTTGCTGCGTGTTCAGCAAACGGGTGCCATCAGCAGTTCTAGCGCCTGCCAATACTTGTCCTGTTGTAGGGTCGATCACATCGCCCACTGCATTACAAGCCACCATGGCGCCAACTTGCCAAGGCCCCACCCGCACCAGTGCATGTCCGATGCCGCCTTTCATGGCGCGATGCAATCCAAACAATTTGCCCACCGCTGCACCCGCACCTGCGCCCACATTGCCCGACATGGGCGGCACCATGGAGCGCATGGCGCTGGCCGCCAAAGGTTTTTGATACGTGGCGTCTTCGCAAGCGGCATAGCCTGCCGCCGCATCAGGTCGAATTTTGGCGTTGTCACCTTCGCGCACCATGGGCAAATCGAACAACACCGCAGCCGGCACGATGGGCACGCAGCCATGACCCGT
>Ga0222712_10007282_pt1 | contig 10740 bp, 15 predicted proteins | sample C33_657DmetaG_FD_165043 | JGI IMG/M metagenome (GOLD analysis project Ga0222712, IMG submission 165043) | Estuarine water microbial communities from San Francisco Bay, California, United States - C33_657D | ecosystem: Environmental > Aquatic > Marine > Unclassified | place: USA: California... | reverse complement strand
TCTGCAATGAGTGCCACCCGCTTGCCTTCACCACCGCCGTCACTTGGTGCAAATTCTTTTAGTGAGGCTTTAACCAGTTGATATAGTCTCATATTACCATTTACGACAAGACCAATAACGTGCTTTGGTACGTGGTCCTGGATTACTACAATGATGGCGAGCACGGAAACTCTTACGATGCTTTGGACTAGATTTCTTAATACGCATATTAGGATCGCCAAAGTTTACTTTTTTAATATTTTTTGTACTAGGATCACGTACATATACATAGAACTTCTTTGGACCTCCACGTACAGGCTTACCTAGTGTTACTTCTTTACCGTGATATTTTGCTTCTGCAATTTTACTTTCAGCTACTTGTTTGACTGCTTGAATAGCTTTGTTAACATCAGTCTTGGGTAGTGTAACTTCGTATTCTTTACCGTTAAATTCAAATGTATCTTTGCCCTGTGCCGCGGCTCTAATATGTGACATGGCCGCATCTTCTTCTTTACCACCTAGCTTTTTACTAGCCCAATCCCAAATATCGTCGGCGGCCTGCATGCCTAACTTAGCACCCTGGTAACCAGCATAACCACCGATAATTGGAGCAAAGATGCCACCTAACATACCGCCAATGATTACACCGCCTGAACCACTAAGCGCACCAAGTCCTGCGCCTGCGGCCATTCTAACTGGGAATGGAGCGGCTTCTTCTAAGCCCGTGTCTTTATCAGCATATGGGTTGTATTGTACAATATCTGATAGCCTTTCCCAACCGTCTTCTGCACCTGGATATTGTCTTTCTACTGACGGATCACGCCAGTTCATCTTAGTTCCTAGTCTAATAGCATTTTTGATGGTATCTGCACCGCTATCTCTGGCCCAGTCTAGGAATTTTTGGACATCATACTCTTCGTCCCAATTATATAGAAGTTCTCTAACATGCTTAACAGAACTGTCAAGTTTAATTTCTACTTTGCTTTCGGTCATGTTAGTGTGACCTAGTTCGCGTTCTACGGATTTAATCCATGCACTAACGTCTGAGCTACCAATTTCGTCTACATCGCCTACAAAATCAGCTACAGAGTCTACGGCCTGCATAACTGCTTCGGGACCGTACTTGCTGAGTAAGTCTACTCTGCTGTGCATGATTCTGCGTATAAGAGCACTGGCTACAGGACTGTCTTCTGCTTCAGCTAATACAGCTTCTACAGGATGTACACTTTCTGCTAGCATACCTTTTTGCTCGATCATGTTTATTGCGGTTTCATCTAGATAAACTAAAATGTGACCTTCACGATCTACACCTGCAATAGTGGTTTCTACAACAGTATCGTTTGATAATTCAATTTCGATCACATCACCTTTAACTGGCGTTGGTTTGACGTATTCTTGATCGTATATTTGTGTTAGGCGCATAAAAAAATCCTCTAATATGTTATTTATTAGAGGATTGATTTAAAAAACTAATTAAATTATTTCTTAGCTACTTTGAAAGCATCTAGGAATTTATTGTAATCAAATTTTGAATATTCGTTTACTAATTCTTTAGTTTGTGCAAGAGATTCTTGGGCCAAGCGGCTAAATGTGTCTTGAGCTACTTTTGCGGACTTTTTAGTGTAATCAGTTTGTGCATCGATAAAATCAACTAATGCTGTTTTAACTTTATCGTTAGTTACAAATGTTGTAACAAATTGCTTTTTGCCTGTTTGTACGGCGTCGATTGTTGCGTCTAGTGTAAACATAATTTCTCCTTGTTAAGCGAGTTTACTTAAATAGAACCCTTATGGCGTTCTATGTACTACTACAGTACATTCTGTAGTATAACATTATTTATGTTGCAGAGCAACAAAATTCACAATAGTTTTTAGTGTTTGACTACTAATAATTAAATATTGGATGCGAGCAATTATTTTGGCTTTGTTGTTGACTGGATGTGCTAGTGTTCCTAGCCCTAGTCCAGAACAGGCCGCTCTAGCTGATATTACTACCACAGCCGTTGCGCTCGCACACGGCGCACATGAATTGAACCCATTGGGCTTTGGAGGCACTACCATAGTCAAAGGCATTTATTTTGCTATCAGAGATGATTTTACACCCGAACGACGAGCGCAAGCAGATCGCACAGTTTCTAGCATTTGGTCAGGTGCGGCCGTTAATAACTTAATACAAATAATATGGGCACCGCCGTTGTTTTTTAGTGCGGTTCCGGGATTTTTAATAGGCTATTGGATTTATACTAGATAAAAAAATGGGCTACACAGTAGCCCATTTTTCTTGATACACCGCTAGTGCCTTTGCTCTGGCTTGAGCTAGTCTGGCTAGTACGTAATCTGGTAACGGTTCGTCATCAGCGTAATAGTCTTTTTTGACTAGCTTTACCCTGTAGTGCCCTGATATAATTGCTTCATCGTCGACTAAAAATCCGTCTTCGTTGTTTTTTAAATGAATCAGGACCCAGCGAGTTGGATTACTTCTTAGGAGCTTCGGCTTTTTTATCGGCGGCTTTAGCTGGTGCGCTAGCTGGCGCCGCACTTTTGGTGGCATCTGCCTTGGCCGCAGGAGCGGGAGTTGCAGGTGCTGTTGCGGCTGGTTTGGCTTCAGCCTTCTTTTCTTCTTTCTTAGCAGGTTCTGCGGCGAAAGCGGATACAGCGAAAAGACTTGCGATTAGGGTAGCTACGAGTTTCATAATATCTCCAATTTTTTGGTTAATATACAGAAATTGTTCTGTATACATATATAACGCTGTAGCCAGAGAGTTAGTTGACATAAATTGGTAAATATAGCGATCAAGGATACCAAAATGCCACGTTACCAGCACGATTACGATGAACCAAATTTAAATAACCTGCATACAGCAATGGAATTGGTCGAAGATATTCCACATCTGCGAGTTACACTAGGTTCGGACAATATTACAATTACTGGTGATGTAAACGTTGCTACAGAAATTAAGGTAAACAATACTGCTTCCCAAAGTATTCCAGTATACTTTCCGTCCAATCCAACCGTTAGTGTTAGTAGTTTACCCGAAGTAGAAGTAAAGAATGACTCAGGTAATCCATTAAGCATTAGCAAGAACACATCTGCAAACAGTCCCACTAATCGCTTGTATGTTAGTCAAGAAACTGATGCAATATTAGCTGACAGTAACTATTTCTTTAACGTTTCCCGCGGCATGATTCCGGGCCATACTACACTAGTTCGTAATGCTTTTAACCCTAACGTAAGTCAGGACACTGAAACCAGTGTATGGGTAGAAGGTGGAATTTATCCACATGGGTCATGGACCACTGCACAGAAACTATACGTTATTTCTACCAGTGCGGCTGACACCGGTCAGAGTATTTTAATCGAAGGCCTAGACAGTAATTATAACCTACAAACAGAAACGGTGACTACAAACGGTACTACAGCCGTAGCGACCACAAAGAACTTTATTCGTATTCACACAGCCACGGTAGTAAGCTCTAGCAATGGTTCTGCTAATGCAGGTGAAATTACATTCCATTTAACCAGCGGCACAGGTACTGTAGTAGCACATATTCGCGCAGGCTTTGGTATTACTAAACTAAGCCAATATACAGTTCCAGCCGGCAAGACCGCTTATATCTTATACGGTGCGGCAACCAGCTTCCGTAGCGGTGCAGGTAACATTGGATCACAGGTCCGTATGATGGTCAGACCCTATGGCGGCTCATTTGTTCTAGCTTATATTGCGGAAGTAGTTAATGGCCAATATCGTGATGACTTCCCTACACCAATGAAGATCACAGAAAAATCAGATATTGATGTGCGATGCCTAGCTGACGCTAACAATACTTTATTCAGCGCCACTTATAGCATTGTGCTGATTGACAATTAAATAATTCTTTACCCAGTTTAAATTTTTATATTGTAAAACATTTTCTGTCATACTGGCGATAGAATCAATAATTGCTTGACGTTTATCAGGGTCTTCAAATATCTGAATCAAAGGCTGTTGATATACCCTTATTAAGAACAAGGCCGCTACTCCATCAATAGGAATAGTAACTTGTCGCTCTACCCGATACCACATACGATCTAACTGTTCGTTGGTCCATGGTTGTGTATTACGGGGCAATCTACTCAAAGCAGGACTATTACTGATGGTCCACACATGTCTTATAAATGGACCCTTAGTGGTAATCATCTTGGCTATATGTTCTGCGGCATTGTTTACAGTATTAAAGTCGGGAACAGGTTCATGTATTTCTAAAAAGGTTTTATTTGCTTTTGTTGCAGGATCCCAACCACTTGGTAAACACACAGACAACACCTGTGCAGACAAGTCTCCATTTTTATTAGGAGCCCAAATAACAAAATCTTCTTGCAGTTTACTGGTCAGTTGCCATACAGCACCGCCCACTGGTCCAACTGTTGGTGCAGAACTATCGTATTTTTGTAATGCAGTTACAGCAGATTCAACTAGTTCTGTACTGGCATTATCACCATATACCGGGCGATAGTACAGTAGTTTTTCTTTTTGATACTGCTCAAATAAATGATCTTTAGTTAGTATAGGTTCACCAGGCTCCCATACTTTCATATGGGGCCGCATTGCATAAGGTGTTTCTACAGGAAATGGAACTAGCATAAATTCATGCTAGCAAGATTCTTACCCTTGCTTTCACACATAATATCAAACTGGTCGTTAAACGATAGTGCCCATTGATTAACTGCTGAATTCCAGTAAAAGTCACTATGGGCTCTCAGTTTGGCTTTTTTGTAGCCTTGTGCTAACAGTTGAGCATAGTCAGGTAATTGATTGGGATCGTGTCCAGTTAGATAATCTTCGCGACTGACGCTATAGTGCATAGTAGGCCGTATACCGCGCCAACTATCCACCACTCGTTTAACGCTGTCAGACATTGGATCAATGTATAGCCCTTCGCGACACCAATGATGATGTATGTCAAGCACAATAGGAACAATATCAGTAATGGATAAACAATCATCTAACCCCCAGGCGTTTTCTTCGTTTTCGATGGTAATGGTGTTGCGGGCTTCTGGCGAGAGTCGGGTATACGCACGTCGGATACCTTCGGGACCGGTTCTACCCGCAATGTGGACGTTGATTTTAAAGTCCTGAAACGATCGACCATACCCCATCCAACGGGCCATATCTGCATGATATTCAAACTCCTCTATAGAGCGATCAACGATGGCAGGATTGTCACTAGCCAACACGCAAAACTGACCAGGGTGCATAGAAAGGCGTACTTGTTTACTTCTAGCCAGATCGCCGATAGTCTGGAATTCTCGGGCCAGTAGTGCCACGACATCATTTCGCTTATAAAAATAACTCCACAGCTCATGAGTGTAGACAGGAAGAATATCACTGCTAAGACGAACCATTCGGAACTTATCATCTAGTGTACTGACCCTTTCTACCAGTTTGCGAGTTGCAGTTAGGTTCTGTTGGCACAGGTCCCAGAGCTTTTGCTCTGCCACTGCCTTGCTTTGTCTATTTAACCATGCTACAGTAGTTGTACCGGTATTGTACTGTTTGGCATCATCCTTAGCATTAATACCATCAACCTGATGCGGATAGTCGATCCACTTACAAGCAAAGCCAATTTTATTCATTCAATTACTTTAATGTTAGTTACATTCATTAATTTGAAACTACGCCACGATTCTTGATCAGTACACCAAACACTAAGGTTGTCGTCTTTTTTTGGACGGGGCTTACTGTTAGTACTTTCTACTACAGGGTAACTGCCTGGTTTTAGTGTGCAAGGCATTACCCTTACTGATCCATCTACCTTAGTAAATGTTACTTCACATACATGTGATTGTAACATCGTTTGAATTAAATTCCTACGGGTATGTAGGTCATCTAGTTCATCAAACTGGCGATTGAGCGACTGATTCTGATTCATTTGTGTGATCCTTTGCTAATTGGTAAATTAGTTCCAATTCTCGTTTGGCTTGCTCTACATTATCTAATGCGTGTTTGACACTGGTATGTTTTTCGGCTAAGTATTTCCAATTGGCTTCTTCAGCCATTTTTGTTTGTGCCCAAGTAATAACGGCCTGTACGTGAGGTGCTAGATCGATAGTAGCATATCCTCCACCAAGTTCTTGCCAACTGTTGCCGTCGTATACTTCGGTACGATTCATATTGATATTGTATCTGACCATGCCTGCACTTTGGGCACCTGGACTGATATATGGATTATTGCCTTGATAGCAACTTACATTTAATAGTGAGGAGTTAGAAGTGATGTTTTTAATCATACTAACAGTCTAGCAGATTAAATTGAAAATGTCAAGGAGTTATTCGAGATATTCTGCCGAAGCTTCTATTTCAAAGTCCATGTGAAATTTGGACATTAAAAGTTCGGCAATATAATCGCCTTGGAACCTAGACAAGTCTTTGGTTAAAGGGATATCGTAGCAATGACCGTCTGGGCGGTCATGATAAATGGCAACAGTTCCGTCTGATAGTTGATCGACTAAGTCGCCAATTTTGCTTTTGGCAACTGTTAATACGAAAAGCTCGACAGACTGCTTGTCGAGCTCACTGGTAGTTACAATGCGTAGATAATGATCAAATTCTTCTGTTACAGCCATAAAAATATTTATGCTGTTTGAGCTTCTACGATAACTGTATCGCCAACTAGTTGTTGTGCTACTTGTTCAATGCTAGCAACAACTTCTGGAGTAGCTACATTTTCTGTAACTTCATTATCTTTAACTAGTTTGCTTAGTTTGATAACAATTACTTCTTCTACAATGCGAGCCATAATGGTTCTCCTTAATTATAGTAGTATTTATTACCAATCGACTCTAAACTCGCCTAAATGGTGTTCTATATACTGTATAACACTAGGCTCTGTCATGTATTGTATTTCGTAGCGTTTATTAAGCCCAAAGCGATGTATTGGTCTTTTTGGATCCGGTACTTTAGATAAGTCTTGATGTAATGATAGTCCGGGCCCTAGACTTTCTATTTTTAATTTAAAGTGAAAGTACCAATCGTTCTTATCAAAGTCATATATGTATTGTCGTGCCGCCCATTTGTAAGTACTTGCAGTTTTATGAATCTTTTCACCGGTACCATTGTTAACCATAGACCAACGTTGATAGTCTGCATCATTATACCAATTAAGTGTACGGTCTGCACAATCTTTAGGATTCATAGTATCGTTTAAGTAGATACTACCTCGACTGGCACAGTTGGTATATTTTAAGTTAAACATTTCCCACCAGAAGTAATCCTGCAGGCTATGTATAGGCATAGGTGCATCTTGTATATTACGTGCTATTTTTTCGTGTAGTTGACGACCAAAGTCGGGATTCTTGGGGTGTTGAAAATACTGTATAAGAATGTCGGTATAGTTACTCCAGTGAGTATTATCATCTGTTACTGCATCTTTTAATTTAAAAAGTGCTTCTGCTTTTTCTTGGGGTAACTTCTTAACTAAAGCACGATATGTAAAGAATAAATTTAGCCCGGCAAGTGTACCAAACATATTATCGCCTAAGTCTCCCGTGATGGGAATATATCCCAAGGCAATTAGTGCATCATACTTCATGGTAATACTGTCAATTACCTTAAACTTACCGTCTATATATGTTTTCCAAAATGCAGGGTGCTCAATGATTGTATGTTGACTGGCTAATACTACTATACTTTTAAGTTCTTCTTGTGTTAGATTTTTTAGTAGTGCAACCATAATAACAGTACTGTCAATTCCTCCAGAGAACATTACTGCATATTGTTTGCCTTGCTGTATTCCTGCTTTTACTTTGAGTGCTTGTTCGTCGCTTACTTCTGAAAAAGTTTTTTTGAAGTTAGGATCATACACAGGCATGGCATACTCTGGCATGATATCTTGTGGGAAAGGAATAGACCACGTGCCCACTCGACCAATAAAACGGTTAGGATTGATACGTAGGCCAAGATCTATTGCAAACTTACCACCGTCAGGTACACGTTCTCGTAAATGATCCCAATAGTTGTTGTATCTATTGTTGTAGCTAATTGAACTAAAGTATATGCGTTCGCCGATTTCTAACATTATGCAATCGCCCAAGGACTGGCGCGGCCCGAGAACTTAATGTTAGCTACAGATTCAGGAGGTTCTATACCTAGTATTTCGTAAAACTTATTACGAAGCATTGGCTGATCAGGAGCATCTTGCATTGCTTGTGCTATTTGATCCAATGCTGTTTCTACGGTGTCGGCGTGATATAAAATTGTTTTAACTGTTCGAAGCATGCCATATTCGCTGTATGTATGATCCGGACTGTTACGAATTACTTTACCTAAGTTTGGGTCAAAGTAATCCATCATTTCTGATGCTGGCTTAACGTTGTTATAAGCATCTGCAAATTTAATAGCATATAGGGCACGTAATGTAAATCGTGCGTAGTCTTGCAATTTTTCTATCATGGCGCGGCCTTGTTCGTTATCATAATCAATCGGAAAGCCTTCATGAATGATTGCATTAGGTACTTTGATAGGAGTTAGCAACGGAGTTTGTCTAGCGGTAATGATACTACTGCCTAGAATCTTCATATTGCTTTTGTTAGCAAATGTATATTCTATACAAGTCTTGCTATTAAACTGATGACGTGGCCCCCATTTAGCAGGAACACTAGGGCCCGAGTCGGCACCTAATACATATACTTGACAGGGTATTTTACTGCTTAATAATTTTGCAGTTTCAAAAACAGTCCAAATATCGTAGTTGTCTACTAGAATAAATCTATCAATACCTGGAGAGAATATAACGTTACCGTTTTGTCTACCGTAACTTAAAGAATAATACCCTGAGTGTGTACCTTGGTTAACATGAGTCCAAGGTCTGTCTGTAATAACTGCCATGAATTAAGCTGGATTAGTTGAGTTTGCTTGCGCCGCTAATTGATCTTGTACTGCTGGAGTTAGCCAAGACAATGGTTTCTTAAATGATGAGCCAGCTAGGCTGTCGGTAGTTTTACCCATAGCTTCTCCAACAATTAAAGTACCATCGTCAAGTTCAAGCATATAAGTTTTAGTAGTTACAATGCCTTTAGATTTATTGTATGTTGCTTGTACTGCAAAATCTGGATTGTTAATACGTTTAGCCATATGTAAATCGTGGGCTTCAATTGATTCCCAAATTTCTTGCATATACAATATGTTAAGGTCATTCAAAGCAAAACCACGTAATCTACTTTTGCAACCTATACTGTTTCGATTATCAAATTCAGAAATTCTTAATAAAGCAGGAGGATCAACGTCCTTAAACCATTTAACGTTGTCCGGTTTAGTAATAGTGTAGTTAACTGTTAATTGCATGATGTGTCCTTATTATGCACGTATTTATTCTAATTCAGAGTACAAAACAGCCTTAGTCAGATTAAAATCAGTACTGCCTACAATAAGTTTGAACATCATTATATCTTGCTCATCGTTAAAGTACATACTAAAAGTATTCCAAAAGTTCATTTTGTTTTTAGGAATCTTAAACCAGTGGTCGTTAACTTTGAAGTCTTCAATAGTAAGACCTTTAATAAAGTTATTAATAGTTTCCCATTGGCTTTTAATTTCGTTCGAAATCCTACATTGTATTTTGTATCTATAACCAGGATTTAGGTTTGATGCACAAAACAAGTTAGGCCTAAAAATCAATGTAGCAGTTAGATCGTTTCCGATCATAACAACTTGTGCTTGGTTGTATGGTTCCCAAATGCTTGTTAATTTTTGTGGGAATTTGTCTAAGATACTAGACACATTTTTTTCTGATTGAACAAAAATACCAACTCGTGAGTTTTCCACTCTGGTCCTAATGTCAATATCGTGTTCAACTGCAAATCTTTTTACTGCTCGAGAAAATGCTCTAGCTTTATTCCATACTTCTCGTCTGCGACTGTCGGTTCTATGAAATCCCGAATGGGTCCAAACTGGTACAGATTTATCGCCAAAATCGTATTCTAACTTATAAAGATAAGTTTTATAAAAAGGTTTTGCAATGTGAAAATGCGGAACACCGTTAAGTATTTGATTCTTCATTTTTAACATCTTTCGATACAAATAACCATTCGTTGTCTTTTCTACTAATAGTAATAGTAGTACCTTTAAAGTCTTTCTCAAATAAAATCTTTTTACTTAGAGGAAGTTTAATTTCAGTATGGATCAATCGTTTCATAGGACGAGCACCCATGCTAGGGGTATAGCCTTTTTCTACCAAATAGTCGAGACCCGAATCGTCAATATCTAATTTAAGTTTACGTTCTTTTAGTAGAACGTTAATATCAGCAATAAACTTCTTAGCAATGCTACGGATAACAATCTTGTCTAGTTTGTTAAATGTAATTACTGCATCTAAGCGATTTCTAAATTCTGGCGTAAAGAATTTCTTAAGTGCAATTTCTTGTGCGCCTGTATCTTGTCCTCCGGCAAAGCCAATTACATTCTTTTCAGCATCAGCGGCCCCCAAGTTAGACGTCATAATCAATACAATGTTTCGACCGTTAACTGTCTTACCGTCCGACGATGTAATTAGACCTGTGTCCATTAACTGTAGAAATACGTTTAGTACTGTAGGATTGGCTTTCTCTACTTCGTCAAGTAATAGCACACAGTTAGGATTCTTTTCTAGCTCGTTGATTAAGCGACCACTACCTGCTGAGCCGTCTCCATAACCAACATAACCAGGTGGACTACCGATTAAACTAGCAACCTTGTGGCTTTCCATGTACTCGCTCATATCAAAGCGAACTAGCGGTTGACCTAGTGCC
>Ga0222712_10007281_pt1 | contig 10740 bp, 12 predicted proteins | sample C33_657DmetaG_FD_165043 | JGI IMG/M metagenome (GOLD analysis project Ga0222712, IMG submission 165043) | Estuarine water microbial communities from San Francisco Bay, California, United States - C33_657D | ecosystem: Environmental > Aquatic > Marine > Unclassified | place: USA: California... | reverse complement strand
AGTGCTAAACGACAAGCTATTCCTGCAACTAAAGCATCATAAAAGCGTTGAGGAACTTCAACATTTTGAAACATTTGAGTAATATCTTGGGCATAACGATAATTGCTATACAAAATATTGCTGTAATTGATATTACCTGGTCCCGGAACCGGCCATAAAGCTATGGTTGGATTAACAGTTTGATTAAAATAATATCCTGATGGAAATCCAGTATTCATCTTAGTAGCAATCGATATCCATTCAGAACGTGATAAGGCGGTTAAAAGCCTATCTCCTGATCCAACATTGGTAGGTTGCGTAAAATATATTTGCTGGAGTGCTAACGTGGCACCCCCTGTTTCTCTAATTCTCCATACTCTTGCATTTAAAGCATTTTCAATGACAAACCACTTAATTTGATTAGCAAAGTAAGTTTGAGAAGGAGCGGTATATATAGAAAACCAGTTAACATTATCGAAGGAATATTCCACCACTAAGCTATAAGTTGCTTGAGCTAGAGGCGTAATACCTACGTAAAGAATAGAATTGCTATTACCTAATCCATAATCATAAGAGATATTGCCATTAGAAGCTGTTTGCGTGCATCCAGCAGTAGCATTAGGATCAAAGCAATTTTGAGCGCTTCCCCCATTAGAAGAATATGCTGTTCCCCCTGTATTTAAACGTGTAGGTGAAGATGCAACCACTTCTAGTACCCGAACGGTATTAACAGGTAACTGATAAATCGGCTGATTTGGATAAAGGGTAAACATTTCCCTTTGGATTAACCAAAGGTTTAATCCTCGTCCTGGCCACGATGACAATTCTAAATTACCTGACATGATTGCAGATTCGACATTTAAAGGAGTTTGATCATTCCCTATAATGCCAATGCGCTCATAAGCTTCTCTAAACAGATCATCGAGCTGGGTGTTACTTCCAAATAAGTAAGTGTTGCTCGTTGTAGCCATTTAAATCCCTTACCTAATTCTACGAGGTAATCCTTCACGTGTATTAGCTTTTGTAGCCCCTAAAAGCTTCATTTGAGGTTCAGTAGCCTGATGACCATGTAGCTTTTCATACATAGCTTTCATACTTCCACCACGTGCCCGATAACGACGTGGCTCACCCTCTTGGACACTTCTCTTGGTTGCTCCAAGTGCCTTTAGCTGAGGTTCTTTTTCTAAAGGACTATGAAGCTTCTTGACCATGGATGTAGCGGAAACATTTCCACCCCGATTACGACGAGGAGGCTGTCCACCTTCAGCTAGACCGAATAGATGACCCACCCCACCCATTACACCGCCAAAACCTTTTTTAAAGCCATCCCAGAAATCTCCACCAGTACTTCTATGAGTACGAGGAGATGCTCTGCCACCTCTTTTCTTAGGTACTGGCTCACCACCTTCTTTTAAGTGTTCAATACCACCATTAGCGCCCCACTTAGTGTCACTCATAAATGGAGGAGGGCGATTGCCCATAGGATTAGCCTTTGAAAGAGCAGCCAAATTTATCTTAGGATGCATCATACCCATGCCACCGAAACCACCACCGAAATGATGTTCACGCTTAGCTGAACCACCACGCTTTTTTGGCTCACCACCTTCTTTGTACATCACATTAGGATTACGACGACCAGAAGGTCCCATTGGAGGTTGACCACCTTCTTTTAATCCAAATAAATTACCTAGACCTTGAACAGCCATTGGGGCTAATGCACTTGCCAAACTGCCCCAGAAGTGATGCTCACGGCCTTTAGCGTGCCCACCTGCTTTATGTCCAACTCTATTGAGTTTTTCATTACGACTTTGAGCTTCAGCTAATTCTTTCATGCCAATATCTCTATTAGATATATGCCCACCCGTTGCATACCGGCGCGCATCAGCCGCACCTTTTGCTATTTCACGAGCAGGGTTAGGACCAGGACTACGACCCATAGCACGACCTTTTGCCATAGCACTTGCATTAACACCAGATTTAACGGCCTGAGCACGTCCACGAGATAAACTTTCTGAAGGCATTGAAGAACGCTTACCAGACATTTCGCCCTTAGGTTTCATATCAGATGACGCAGAACCACCAGTAAATCTACATTCTCTTAAGAATTTTTCCATACTCATGATCGTAATCCTTGTTGTAAGACGGTGAAGTATAAAGAATCCGCAACAGTTCCTGACATGGTTGCCCATACAATACTTACAGGACTAAGCGTATTTCCAATTTGATTAGCCGTTGCACCTGTTAAAGCAACTGAAACAGCAAAGGCGGGGATAGGCTGAAAATTATCTAAATTCCCAAAAGCACTATTAACAGTTTGGGGCTTTGAAAGAGATTGATAGACCGTAGCCGTTAAGGCTGTACGTGCAACAAACTGCAACTGAACTGATGCTTGAAACATGGTGCGGTTATAATCTAAAAACACATAATCGGTTACACCAGTCGCCCCAAATCCTGCACTGTAATTAGCACCAGCAGCCGCTGCGACAATGGAATCCACTTCCACATACACATTAACTGAAGTAGCGCCACCGGCTACCACTTCTGAGATTAATGCGTAAACTTGTGTAGGATTTCCATTAGCATCAACAGGGGAACCAATACCTGTAATGGTAAAGTTACCTGCACCTGTAATCGTTACAGTTCTAGCAACTCTATCAAAACGATAGGGACCATTAGGCAGGTTAGGCACATTAGCATTTAAAGCTAATGGCCCAGCTGCTGCCAATGTCTGAACGGGGGCAACGGCAGCCGTATTACCAGTCACAGGTAACCAAGGAATGACAATAGGAATGCTCATTGCTTACCCCTTAAGATGGTTGGCCAGTATAGAATTGAGGCACACCGTAAAAATTAGCGAGCGCAAGCGGTTGAACAGTGCCAGGCGCTGCGGTTACTGTATTGTATTGCGGCCAATTCATAGCGGCTTGTTGGTTAATAGCGGTATTGGCACCTCGAACGTAATAGGTAAACACCAAACTCTTACTACCATCGGCAGCTGATGAAGGTGCATACACACCTCTTACATCTCGAGTCGTAGCCGTTGAAGCTGTTGTTAAACCTAAAGCGGGGCTAAATGCTGAAGCTGCCACATTAGTTAAGGGCGATCCTAAAGCAGGAACCGTTAGCTCACTTTGACCACCCCATGAAACACCTAATGCCATACCAAAATCATTCATACGATATGGCAATCCAAAGATATTAGATGCTCCTAAAGAAATAGTTGCACCCGCTCCTAAAGCTTGATTAATATAAACGCTTGTTACACCAAAGAATGCTTGTACGGCGGCAGGAGCAGTGATAAGACCACCTGATATGGTAGGATATGTACCAATTGCCGACACAATATATGTATATTGCATTGGCATATAATAATAATCATAACCAAATATAGTTACACGTGTTCCGACCGTTGCAATAGCTCCACTGATTGTCACCGATACGACCCGTGGCCAATCAAACTGTAATCCAGCAGTTCCATCAGGATTAGTGATGGCTGTGGTTACATATTCATCTGCTACAAGTGCAAGGTTACCAGCGCCTGTAATAGAAGCTGCAGGTGTTGCAGCAACGACGTTAGTCGTTACCGAAAAACCAACAGGATTAGGCTGTAAAGGCGTAATATCATAGGTCTGGATTGGACTATAAAGCATTCCAGGTCCATATGTATTATGGGTGGTAGAATATATTTGCCCTGTTACGGATAGAAGTCTTCCATTGTCATCAGTTTGACCAGGAATGCCGCTGATACGATCAGGGTAATACGGACCACTTCTTAGTCCATCCGCAACATAAGTGCCTAAAGGTAGATTAGTATTAGTAGTAAACATAATTTTTCTCCCTAAAGGTAATTACGCGCCCCTTGCGCCAAATACAGCTCTCCAGTTTGAACAACCAAAGGAATAACGTTCAATTGCTCGAACAGTTACGTTGTCTGTATTGATATCTGTAATGAAATCAGTATCTAATTCTTCACGGAGGTAATATTTAAAGCCATTTGCTTCATCAGTTAAAATAAACCAATAATTTGGATTCGTAATAAACTGGTTAACAATGTAACCGCCAGGCATATACTTATCATGCACAATTGCACTGATATCATTATTTGCTGTACCGGTTCTAAATTGAGATTTGAAAACCCTTGCAGCATCAAATGCACGTGCTTGTGGCACTAATGCTTTGATTGAATTCAAATTGATCTTGATACCAGCATAGTTAGACCATGATTTGATTAATGTAATGGCATCTTCAATTGCAGCTTCATTAAACTGAACACCATTCGTAAAGGTGTTAGCTAATGTACCTGTTTTAATTTGATGGGTTGTAGAACAAAGAGGATAACCATCACTTACTGTTGAAGCAGCATTAAACGCATTATTGAATATATAAGCGCCATTAACATTCTTCAAAGTATCCAATGAATTGCGTAATTGCATTGCTTGTTGAGGGAAATCAGATTTGTACTTGTTGTCCATAATTGCAGGACGTGTAATTTGGAATGAAATGCCATAGTATTGGTGAACATAAGCAGTTTCATATGCTTGCCCCATACTACCCGATGCAACTGGTCCACCTTCTAGCTTAATTTGACCAAGCGGCAAGCCTTCCATTTCCATTTCGTATTGGACCGCTTTGTCTCCGTGATATTGCTTGTAAATATTTTTCCATAACGCTGGATGGACATCATAATCAAAAAATACTACATCCAACATCGGCTGCAGTAATGATTTGATATTACTCCTATTAATAATAGCCATAATTTAATCTCCCTATAATACTACGCTGGTGTTGTGCCAACTGGACGTGATGCAAATGAATGATTTTGAATCAACACTTCTACGTTATTGAATGGAATTGCTGGACCACCAGCTATTGGTACGTTTCCTGGAACCGGAACAAATCGCTGTACTCTAAGATTGTAACCGATCAGCCCTGGATTAACCGAAGAGGAGTTCAATACCAGACTAGATGTACCGCTGTTGAAATCACCGGTAGGACTAGTAACGCTTCCCGATACATAGGTATAAGAAACACCATAGGTACTACCTTGAGCATTAAAGGCAAGACCTGCCCCATTTGTTTGGATATTAAAGACAACCGACGGATCATCAATAACAAATCCAGTTGCATCTTGACCATTTGATGTAACGGTTCCTGCGGGCCAATATTGACCACCTGGACTCGCAAAATCTATGCTGTTAGCAGGAGACCCCACAAAGGAACATCCATTAAAAACACCAACGGCTTGAGCGGTTGGGTAGTTAGCTGCCAACAGTTCAGAGAGATTATGAAGATAACCATCTCCACCTACGTAAACTAAATCTCCAACAAAAATATTATTTTCGTAACCTGATTTAATCGGATACGGATTTTGTTGTCCGTTCCATGGCGCACCGGTAATGGTCTTTATTGCTTCCAAACCCGACGCCTTATTTTGACCATAAGACATTATAATTCTCCTATACAAAGAAATTTTGTTTATTTGTTTTAAGAAAGTAGAGGGTTCGCAATATATAAAACGCGCTTCATAGCAATGACTTTCGGGATTGCCATGGAGGAAATATTTAAAAGACCAATACACGCAGCCGAACTGAAGTGTAAGAAAGTGCAATACAATTTCCGAAGTATGCAGCTTTAAACATAGATAGCTCTCGGTAGGGAAAACTATCTATACTTAATGCTTACATAAATTAAAAATAAAAAAAAGGGCATTTCTACGAGAAAAGATAGCCTACAAATCTACTCCATGTATCGCCTACAGGAGAACAATCCCAATATTTACCTGCCATAATCACAAACTCTGATTCAGTATCCTGGTATATTACTGGAGCACGAAGTGAATCACAGCAGACCATATCGCTGGCAAAACCACATACATATTCAGCCATGGCATTCATCCCATCGACTTTAAAGACCGCATTCTTTAGGTAATAAATGCCTTCTCCTAAAATATCCATACACTCAGAAGATAATTGAGGTGCATGAGTTATTGGATTTGTTGCAAGAGTTGTGATTCCCCATGTCAAAACAGAACACCCAATTAAAGCACTGGACCAAGCTATTGTATTGCCATGCTTCTTCCAAAACCCACATCTTACATTCGCGGTTATATCTGTTTCACTTCTATCTACAACTTGCACAGCAACGGAGGAATCTGAATGAAATTCTCTATAGCCTTCCATATGAATGGTAGAGATAGTTCGACTGACACTAATAGCAGGAGGAGAATCTTCGGAGATGACTTCAAGAGGAACGATAGCAGTAGCTCCCATTAAACCATTTAATAATACACACAGACTGATTATTTTAATCATTATGTTGTTCCAAGATAGAATATTATTCTTAAATCTTGGAACATATTTAAAATATTTTAAAGGGGTAGATAATGATAATTTTAGGTGAATTCTATCCTGTTAAGAAATTCACCTAATGAAAACTCTAGAATTTCACAGATTTGCAGTATTTTTTTAAAACTAGGAATCTTTTCATTGGATTCAAAACAGCGCACCAGTTTAGGACTACACTTTAATTTTTTAGCCAAATCTACTTGAGTCAGCTGTTGTTTTAAGCGTGCGCGTGCAATCTCATTGGCTAATTGACTAATAAGATAGTTTGATTCCATCATACCCGCTTTTGACGTTCATCTAAAAAAGGTCGAGGGAGACTAGGATTAGCTTGGCCTGCTCTATAAAGGTCAGACATATATTGCTGTCTTTGATTTTCACTATCATAAAAATCTTCTTCAGCATTATGAATTTCGATGGGTCTCTTCATCAAAGTTTGACCACCCTTTTGAATAAGCTGATTCGATACTTCTTCTCTTTTACCATCTCCAAAAGGAGACAATTCATATTGACGCATTAATTCAGGAGCAGCACTTGCAGGTAATGGTTGATAGCCTTTATCAATGGCATCGTAATAATTTTCCTTATGGTCACTACCACCACTTGAATATACTACCCATGATAGGACATACCCATCATCCTTAAACCTTTGTACTAACTGGGGCGGTAAATTAAATCGACTACCTAAACCAAATACAATAGGTGGCCGTTCGTCTTTTACTCTGCCTTCTTTAAAACCTCGAAGTTCCATACTTCTGGAAGCTCTTGGATTCTTAGACTCGATATTGATGTTTGATTCTTCTTCCATATCTTAATTCTCTTTCTTATCTGGTAGCAGACTTTTTCTTAATTTCTAAAAAGCGCTTCAATGCTAAATCGCCTCCTTGAATCCATTGGCCATCAGGGCCTTTGATCTGCAAATTACGCACAATCTCATATTCATCATTGTTTAGAGGAATACCACGACGAGTAGAATTATTAGCAATATATTGATCAGCCATAGAAGATCCACGACGACTAACGGGTGCTACTGCATGAGCACTTCTAGATGACTGTTGGGACGCAGGAGAATTCACACTATATCTTTCTGCCATTAAGTTATCTAAAGAATCAAAATATTCGGGCGTACCAATCATATTAGCATGACCATTATATCTTAATGTTTCATCTAATTCAGAGGCTAAGGAATCTAGTTCAGATCTTAAACGAGGTGAGTAATCTCTTGAATTAGGATTAGCCCAAGGATTGGTATCTAACCATTCTTCTGCTACTTCACTAATTTGATCTTCATAATCATCCTGGTAATTATCTTCACCACCTATATAAGGTGCAGGATAAATATTAGATTCCATAGGCCCTGGATCATAAGAAACATTTTCACGAGGAGCTAATTGATTTTTATAAAGCCCATAAGTAGCTTGTTCAGCAGTGACTTGCGCTAAAGCTTTAGATAAGGCGATTTCTTTCTCAACGTCGCCTTCTTCTTTTGCAGCCTTAAGCTCATTAATAATAGATGTTTCTCTAGTTTGAAGATTATTTTCGTAATAAGCGTTCTTATATTCTTTTTCATTCTCTAAAGCAGCACCTTGCTGAGATAATAAATATTCTTGCTGACGTGTCCGCTCAGCTAATTCTATTAATTGTTGATCTTTAATTCTATTTTCGTAAGTTAATCGATTAATCTGTTTTTTATAAGTATTGGTATGCCTTTTTCGTTCTCTTGGTTGAGACCTTACAGGTTCTTGTTCTAATTGCTCTTGTTCTGGCAGTTCTTGTTCATTAGTAAATAAACTCTGGGACGAATCCTTTTGAATATCTTCAACACCTTGCACCTCAGTTTTTGGATCCTGATTTTGAAACTGTTGTTTAAATTGTTCTAATTTATCATTGAATTCGCCCATGTTTTTTCCTTTTAACGAAGCTCTTTAATAACAGATTCAAGCTTAAGTATTGAGCTATAAACTCTTTCATCATTTAAGTAATAACAGAGTTCATCATAAATATATACATCTTCCTTCTCATAAGAAGAGAAATGCACCCAATCTCCAACTTGGCAATAAGGCTTCCCACCATAGTTTTGCAAAGGCTGATAACACCTAGGCCCCATCTTAAGTACTCGCCCTACATTATAAGTACGTTTTTCAAACTTCTTATATTCTTCGGTCAAGATAATGCCACCCTTAGTCTTATCAGGAATAACAATAGCTTTTAAAAGGATTCTATATCCTTGTAAATCAATTGCATCTGCTATCTGTTGTTCTAAAGGAGTTAATGCTTGATCATAGTTTTTAACAACTATAGCTATAGGGGGAATTTCTAATTGAGGATCCATCAATACTATCCCTCTTGTGAGGCATCAACAGGAGGAACCGGTGTAGGAAGAGTAACGTTATTGTTAGTATAAAAATCAGCTAAAATCTTATCCAAATTATCCATAATGCATGTTAATGCATAGCGAATACCACCAGCTCTTTTCGAATCTTCAATTGTTGCATACGCAGCATCTAAAAGCTGATTATTATAAACTTGCACATCTTTAGCGATTTGTTCTTTTAAAAAACTGCAAAATGATTTTGCGTCCATTCTTTTATTCTCCATGAAATGAAATTTAAATACAATGTAAGTATAAGAGTGGATAATCTATCCTGTAAAGGCTTCTTAAGCGTTGCAAATATCTATCATTTTATATATAAAGAATAGGAAGACAATGTTTCTTTCATTTTCGTTGTTTTCCTTTTATCTTTCCAAAATTAAATCTATCAATTCATTCCCTTCTGTAGAACCACAGAAGGGAATGTCTTATTCATCTAATCTTTATCCAATGTCTTAAGTGTTATCCAAATCCATCCACCTGTGCCGATGAATGCTGTTATCATTACAAAAAGACCAAAGTATGTCATTGCTTTATTTCTCTATGCCTTTTTCGGTCATCATGCCTTTTCTAACCTTACCAGATCCACCCATAGCGCGCTTTAGAGGTTGAGTATTGACTTGACCGCCTTCTTTCATACCGAATAACTTACCTAAACCTTGCACAGCCATAGGCGCCAAAGCACTTGCTAGCATTCCCCAGAAGTGATGATGACGTGGACTAGCACGACCACCTCTCTTATGTTCTTCAGCAGGCATCTTTCTAATACCATGACCTTCCATACCCATACGTGCCATACGACCACCAAAAGCCTTACCACCTTCTTTCATGGCAGTAGCTGGATTACCTGATGGAGGCATAGGATTAGGTTGCCGCATATTCGCAGTACCCATATTAGGTTGTTGCACGTTACCCATAGGATTAGGTTGTTGCATGCTCATAGTGCCTGCTAAATCTGTTGGTCCCCCATCAGCATGACGCCGACGGTGAGAAACATGCCCACCTCTTTTATATTTTGGCATCATGGGACCACCATTAGCTTTGGCTTCTCCACCTGCTGCATGATGACCACGCATGAGAATAGCTGCAGGATCTGAACTGGGACCACATCCCTGCATTAAATGACTGACATAGGCTGGTTGATGTTTTTTCATCTTAATTTCTCCTAGATGATATAAGTTTTACAATTAATGATAGCATTATTCTTTCTTACTAATAGGTTCATCGTATTAAACTCCCATAGGTTGTTGAGGTTGTAATTGATTATGCAATTCAGCATTCTCTTTTATAACTTGATCCCGTTCCTTTAGAGTATGTTCATTCTCTTCTTTTAGGAAATCCAATTGCAATTTCAATGAATCAGTCTCTTGTTTTAAAGCCTGGATTTGACTTTTCAGATTAAACTCTTGTTCCTTTAATGCATAATCCATCTCAAGTTTATGCATCTGAACTTCAACTTTCTTATGCTCTAACTGTACTTGTTCTTGAGCAATTTGATGTTTCATCTGTGCATCTTCAAGCATAACCTTAGCAGGATCCATAGGAGGTTCTGGAGGAGGACCAGCAGCTTCTGCTGCTTGTTGTGCTTCTTCAGTCTTAATATGAGCTACCGCCGTTGCTAATTGATTCTGTTGCTCTGGAGTAAGTTTTGAAGGATCTTCTGGAGGCGGCATATTCATTTTCGCATAGACATCAACCATATACTTATAAGCTTCATGTTGAGCTTTTAATGCTTGAGCTGCCGGTAAGTTAGGATTCTCTGCATTGGTTTGCATCCATGCATCTATGATTGCAATATATGCATCATGATCTTGCCATACAGCAGCATTAACCGGTTGCCCTTGAGTAATTGCCATAATGGTAGATACAGGATCCATCGGTGGAACTTCCTGCTGGCTTGCATCCTTAGGAGATAGTAATTGCTGAATATCTTCCTCTGATAATCCTAGGTTCTTATAGAAATACTTAAAGGCATATTCCATGTTATGAACATCTGGATTGCTTTTAGCATTGTTAATGACAATTTCACTTAGTAAGAAGCGATGGGTA
>Ga0222712_10007279_pt1 | contig 10742 bp, 15 predicted proteins | sample C33_657DmetaG_FD_165043 | JGI IMG/M metagenome (GOLD analysis project Ga0222712, IMG submission 165043) | Estuarine water microbial communities from San Francisco Bay, California, United States - C33_657D | ecosystem: Environmental > Aquatic > Marine > Unclassified | place: USA: California... | reverse complement strand
CATACATTCTTGAAGAAAGAGAAATGAGAGTAACACAAATGGATATCTTCTCACGTTTAATGAGAGATAGAATTCTTTGGGTTGCTGGAGTAGTTAACGATAATATGTCAACAGTTGTTCAAGCACAATTGATGTATTTAGATAACGTTGAAAAGAGAGATATCATTATGCACGTTGACTCACCAGGTGGTTCAGTTAAATCTGGATTATCAATGGTTGACGTTATGAGATATATTAGTTCTGATGTTGCAACAATCAATACTGGTATGGCAGCATCGATGGGTTCTATCTTACTTTCATCTGGTACAAAAGGAAAACGTTCTTCATTGAACTTTTCTAAAGTAATGATTCACCAAGTTAGTTCAGGTGCACAAGGACACGTTCAAGATAATCGTATCTCACAAATGGAGTCTGAAAAGTACAACTACATCTTGTTTAAGATGTTGGCTGAAAACTCCGGTAAATCATTCGATGAGGTTTTAGAAAGTGCTCGTAGAGACAAATGGTTAAACTCTCAAGAAGCATTAGACTTTGGATTCATTGATGAAATTATCTTAACTGATAAGACATCTTCAATCACAACATTGATGGATGGATTCGATGATTACTATACTAAAGAAATTCTTAAAAAGTAATCAATCTATTGTATAAGGTGACTCAGTTTTACTGGGTCATTTTTATTTTAAATAATCAAACTTTTAATGATAAAACGAATATATTTACAAATTACATTTGCAAATGAAGAAAATAGTTTTTATAACACCACACTTATCAACGGGTGGTCTTCCACAATTCCTTCTTAAAAAAATAGAAGTATTAATCGATGTGTTTGATATTTATTGTATTGAATGGGATAATATAACTGGTGGTCAACTGGTCGTACAAAGAAATCAAATAGAAAGACTTTTAGGAGATAAGTTAATAACAGCACCTTCTGATAAAAATGAAGTACCATCTATTATTAGAAAAATAAATCCAGATATAATTCATTTTGAGGAATTTCCTGAGACCTTTGTTTCTCATGAAATAATACAAGAGATATATCAAATGAATTGTAAGATATGTGAAACTACACACGGAACTTTATTTAATACATCTGAAAAAATATCAATACCTGATAAAACATTATTTGTTTCTAATGGAAATGTTTTACAGTATAAAAAAGTATCATCTGATTTTGACTTAATTGAATATCCTACAAAGAGTAAGGAGTTAAGAAATCATTTTATAAATGAACTAGGACTTGACTCTAAAAAATTCCATGTTTTAAATGTTGGACTTTTCAATTCTAATAAAAATCAAGGCGAGATATTTAAATATGCTAAACATTTTACAAATGATGTTCAGTTTCATTTTGTAGGAAACCAAGCTGGTAACTTTGAGTCTTATTGGAGACCACTTATGGAAAACAAACCTGATAACTGTGTTGTTTGGGGAGAAAGAAATGATGCTTTCAAATTCTATGCTCTCTCTGATTTATTTTTGTTTACATCTAAATTAGAAAATAAACCTTTGAGTATAAAAGAAGCTTTGAATAATAATGTTCCTGTTGTTATGTATAATCTACCAAACTATGGAGATGATTATATAAACGATGATATTAAATTTCTAACAAATGACTTTGATACAAATTTAGAAATCTTAAAAGGTATAATACCCGAAAGATTTCATAAAGAAAAAAAGGTGCAGAAAATTGAAACAAAAAAAATATCAGCTTATCACATCTTAACAGACTTAGATACCGAACGTGAGATTAAATCAATGGAGTCATTAACCAAATTAAAAGAATTTGGAATTGATTATAATATGTGTGTCAATAAAAGATATACTGAATTACCACCAGCTGATACTTGTCAATATCCAGAAAAAATTAGTTTAGAACCAGGAGGTAAATTAACACCCGGTCATTATGGGTGTTATTTAGGTCATAAAGGAGCCGTTTTTCAAGGAATTGAATCAAATTCTGACTTTATACTCATATTCGAGTGTGATTGTGTAATTGATGTTCCTTATAACGAGTTTATTAATAAATTAAACTTTGCATGTGATTTATTAAATAAAACAGACCTATTAATGTTCTCATTTGGATATCACAACAACGTTCATATAGTTGAAAAGAATCCAGATTACTGGGTAGTTAATAAATTCTATGGAGCTCATGCTTATTTAATCCCTAAGAAGTCTTTCCAGATAATTAAAGATATGTATAATAATAGTAAGTGGAATGTAACCGATTTATTATATGCGGAAAGACTAGATCAATTTAGAACAGGAATATTAGAAACACCGATAACAAAACAATCCGCAGGGATATCAATATTAGATAAAATTTACAATGAAGACCGACACTAAAATAGGATTTATAATAACATATTTTCATACTTCTAATGAAGGATATGAATTATTGAAAAAGAATATAGAGATACTAAGTGGTGAGAATTATTACTTAGTTGTTGCTAGTCATTCACCTCTTGATAAAGAAATACAAGAAATGTGTGATTATTACTTTTATCAACAAAAAAATATTGTAGATGATAGAAAGTACTCACACGGAGTTGCTGAAAGTAACTTGATTGAGATATCATTAAATCATCTTAAACTACATAATATAGATTGGACATATAAAGTATCATATGATATCGAGATAAACAATATGGAAAGATTTATAGACTGGAGAAAAGACTATAAATACGACTTTGTTTCTTGTATATGGGGTAGTAATATAATATGTACAAATTCATTCTTTGGAAATATTGACTTTATATTAAATAATATAACATTCTACAGAGACATTGAATCTATGTTTGCTGTAAATAATGTATTAGAAAATTGTTGGGAATATGATATCAGAAGAAAGAATTTAGTAGACAGAACATTTGCATTTGAAAATAAATATGTTTTCTATGGTGATAATAAGATAGATATACTTTTCTATGATTATAACCAGGTAGACTTTTGGTGTGATAGTGATAAGTTTTTTATAAAAAATAATTCTATTGATAAGCCTAGTTTAGATATTAAAATATTTGACTACTACACAGATTTGTGTATTTATGAAAACGATAACTTTGTTCTTGGAAAGGATAACACTAGATTTATAATACCGAGTGAAAGACAAGGTGATGAAAATGGATTCTACTTAGAAGTTTACTTAGATGAACTAACCATAAGAAAGAATATAATGATTAAAGATTTTGATTACAAACATGAATTTAGTAAAAAATTCAAAAAATTAAAAGGTAAAAAATCAGTAAAAAAAGAAAGTAGTAGTGTGACTTTATTTAAAGAAAGAAAAGAAAATTTAGATATGATAAAAGAAGTATTTGATGTAGAGATTCTAGAGAATTGGAATTTAAGAGTTAAAAATATAAGTGGTCGAAAGATTGATGTTAAAATAGAATTATTTTCATACTCTTATTTAAATTTAGTTTTTGATAATTATAAATTTAATATAGATGAAGAGAAAATTATTCCTATTAGTTTAAGTAATTTTACTAATAATGATTCTCAAAATAATACTAGATTTAGAGCTTATTCAAATGGTGAGTTAATCCAAGAAAAGATCATCTATAAAACATACGATAGAGCTTACGTTTTAATATCAAATGATAAATATGAATCAATTACTGAGAAGTTAATTGAGGGTCTTTCTAAATATTCCAATCATCAAATATTACATTATACTGTTAACTATGATTCTAATTTAAATTATAGAAACCTAACAAATATAAGATTTGACTTTGGTGATTATTCTGATCAACAATACATGCAATTTATGAAAGCTCCGGTATTCATAGATGTTTTAGAGAAAGGATTTAAACATTTGGTTTTCTTAGATTCTGATATTCAAGTAAGACCAAATATTGATAAATGCTTTGATATTGAACAAACATCAAGAGGTCCTATTTTACAAAAACAACATTGGAATTATGTAATTGCTAATGGTGAGTATATACCAGGTCCTTTAGTTAGAGATTACTTAGGATTAGGTAATGAACCAGGAGTTGATTTTGTTCAGCCTCATCCAAATGGAATAACAAATGTTGTTATATTTAACCAAACTCATTTAGATGTATTTAGAAAGTGGCAAGAAGTTTGTTTCTCAGATAGAATACAAGAAATAAGAAAAACAGAGTTCTTACATGATGAGTTATTACTAAACTGTTTATTGTGGAAAAATAAAATGTATTCTAGATTTGAGTACATTGGATTAAATGTTGTTGACGATAAAGATGTTAACTTCTTTTACAATATTCCAAACTTAGTCGGAAATCCATTTTTTAATCTAAATGATTATGGAATGGGACACAATGCTCAGTCTTATATGCCACACGATAAAAACGATATTTTATTCTTTCATTGTGTTAAAGAAGTTAATGTTGCTGATAAAATAAATAAAATAATAGAAGATAGAGAAATATTAAAAAACGAATCTGAAGAATACTTTAGAAGTAAATTAATAAATTTTTATTCCGACATAACAACAAATAAGAATAGATTACTCGAAATCAAACCTTCTTTTAGTTTTAACTTTATAGATGGTCCAACATTTGAAGTTAAAAATGCGGGAAGTAAAAGATTTGATGTTAAATTTATTGATAAAAAAACAAATAATGTATTACACACAGGAAACATAGGAAATAATAATTGGATTAAGTGTAGCTTCATGCATTATATTGACTGGAGAATACAAGTAGAGTCTGATGGTGAGGTATTTAACTATGATATAAACTTAGAAGGTAAAAGAGTCTTTATAAACTTTGAGTCTTCCGCCTTAGGTGACAACTTGGCTTGGATACCTTATGTAGATGAATTTAGAAAGAAACATAACTGTAAAGTTATTTGTTCAACATTCTGGAACAAATTCTTTGAAGATGAATACCAAGAAATTGAATTTGTGTCACCAGGATCAGTTGTTCATAATTTAGCAGCTATGTATAGAATAGGATGGTTCTATAATGGAGATGCTGATAGTATTAACTATACTAAAGTTCCAAATAACTTTAGATTACAACCAATGCAAAAAACTTGTTCAGATATTTTAGGATTAGAGTATAAAGAAATTATACCTAAAATTAAAATGAATAAAAATGTTCAGAAAGAAAAAATGATAGCTATTGCTATTCACGGAACGGCTCAAACAAAATATTGGAACAATCCTGAGGGTTGGCAAAAATTAACAGACCATTTAAAGTCTCTGGGTTATAAAGTAGTTTTGGTATCTAAGGAGAATGATGGTTATATGGGTAACTCACATCCAACAGGTATAGAAAAATTACCAGCTGGTGAAATTGAAGGAGTGATGGATGTTATACAAAGATCGGAAATGTTTATCGGTATTGGATCTGGTCTCAGTTGGTTAAGTTGGGCACTTGGTACAAAAACAGTTTTAATATCTGGATTTAGTTATGACTACACTGAACCAAGTATAAATACAATTAGAATTAAAACTCCACAAGGAAAATGTACCGGTTGTTTCAATACACACAAGTTGAATCCAGGAGATTGGAATTGGTGTCCACTTCATAAAGGAACTGAAAGACAGTTTGAGTGTAGTAAATCTATAACACCTGAACAAGTAATTGAAGAAATTTCTAAACATTTGGAAAAAAATGAATATATTAGTAACGAATTTATATTTTAATAAGAATGAAAGCATATGTAATTTTACAAAAAGGATTTGAGTATAACGATGAAGTTTATACTGAAGGAGAAGGAGGTAATCCGCAAATAGTTTGTTTCTCTAAAGAAGATGCTAAAATCAAAGTTGATCAATTAAACTTTGATGAGTATAAGAAAAGATCATTAACTGAATACACTTATGACTTAGAGGATGTTCTAAAAGTTGATGTTGAAGATTATGAAAAGTTTAATGAGTCATTGGTTGAAAAGTATGGACCAATTGTTGCAACTAATCGTTGGGATGATACTGAAAATATTTTACATCCAAAGGCAAGTGCTGAAGAGTCAAAAAAATATTGTGATATGACCACTTTGAGTTTTTATGATGTCGTTGAAACTGAAGTTGATATGGAAAGTTATCGAGATTATAAAATTGGAGAAATTATCGATTAAGAGTTAAAGAGGTCACTGACCTCTTTTTTGTTTTCTATAATATTTATTTTTTGAACCCTACTTAGCTTCTTTATTTTTATTTCTAACTTAGAAGCATCTGATCTATTTTCAGATTCAATATTCCAAACTAATTTAACCGGAAGTCTAGTTTTTACATACTTAGCACCTTTTCCAGAATTATGAACTTTAATTCTATTTTCTAAATCATTCGTTATTCCAGTGTAGATTGTTGAGTCTGAACATTCTAACATATAAACAAACCATTTTTTATTATCCATAAATTATATATAAGATATGAAGTATTTTATATACATATTATTTTTGTTAATATTACAATCTTGTGTGACTAGTAAGGATTTACCTATTGATATTATTATTGAAAAAGAAAGTATTAAGATAGATACAACAAACTTTATCGATCCAGATATTCATGAAAAAGATACGATTATTAGAGAAATGATGATAATTAATGAAGATAAAACTAATGAAAGTAAAGAAAATAAAGAAGAGGTAAATAATGAAAATCAAAATCGACCTAAAGTAAATAAAGAAGAAAAGGAAAAGGTAAAAGTTGATGTAGTTGATAATACAACATTAGAGGATATAACAAATGAATCAGTCGGTATAATGGCTTACTCAACTCCAACAGAAATGACAGTTGGTAAATCATATACAATAAAACTAAGAATATCAAAAGAAAAGAATAAAATACAATTAGTATCAGGAGATAGAAATATTCCTATAAATGATGTCACTGTTGACTCTAAAGTCACTATTGAATCTGTAAGAGTTGAACCTATTATGTCTGCTAATTTAATATCAGAAGAAGGTAAATTCATAATAACACCGGCATCAACCGAAACTCAAAATATTGAAGATAAGGGATATACAGAATGGGCTTGGAGAATAGTTCCACTAAAAGGAGGTCAAAACTTCCTTAAATTAGTAGTTAAAGTTAGAATTGTTAATGAAAATGGTGAATTCTATAAGGATATAACAGTATTTGATAAAAATATAGAAGTTAAATCCAATGTAGTATTTAGTATTAAAACTTGGTTATCAAATTACTGGCAATGGTTAGTAACAACTATTATTATACCATTCATAGTTTGGTTCTATAAAAAGAAAAGTGAAGAAAAAAAGAAAAAAAGAAAGTCTTAATTAGACTTATCTTTTGTTTTATCTTTTTCGGTGTAATACTCTCGGTACATAAATTGAGCAGTAAGTTGAACACATACAAAAATAATCATTGTAAATGCTCTATCATCAGTTGTTGTGTTAGTAAATGGATTTAGTGATCCAAAAACATAACTAGTACATAAATAAAATAAAACTGTTAAAGCTATAAAAATTTGTTTGTGAGTTTTGTAGTTTTCTGGAGTCATATCTTTAATTATTTATACAAATATAATAAAAATATTTATTATTTCAAATATTTCCCTTTTAATTTTTCAACTTCTAAATCGTGTCTTTCTTCTTCTTTTTTAATTAGATTATCTATCATTGTATTCCAAGATTCAGTTATATCAGCCACAACTAGTAGATGTTCACTTTCATTAAAGTCAACTTTAGTTTTGTAAGATCCTTTTATTTTATCCTTACATTTTAATAATGAATTATAAAATCTTTTAGCACCTGATATTGTTTTATATGTTCTACCCCAACTTAAATACATTTGGTCGTGAGTTGTTATGTTGGTAGAATCTTTACCAACTAAATAAAGATAATCACCATTATACTCACCATTATCTGGTGATACAGTAGAACCATTTAATATAGAATTTAACTTGACTTCTCTAAATTGTTCTTTGTTTAATACAACAACTCCATATAATCTCATATTATAGATATGAAAATTATAACTCAATGTTTAATAAAACCAAACTTAATTTTCAGAATATAAAAATAAAAATACTTTAATGAAAAAAGTTTACAGAATAATAACAAATCTAACAAGAGAAAAAAACAATGAGGTTATGTCTAACTTAGATGATTATGACCAAGACCTTTTAATGACACTAGAAACAGATGCTGCTTTTGATGTTTTTGATGATGCTGGATTGATAACAACTTACATGGTTTGTAATGATTTGAATATTGAAAAAGTTAAATCTTGTTTATATAAATATAAAGTCGATTTTAAAACCGAAGATTTGAGTGAATTTTTTATTGATGAATCGGTTGAAGATAGAGAAGATTTTTTATCAAATTTAACTCAAGAAAATATAGTTAATAAAATAAATTCAGTAGAACCATGAAAATAGCACTTATAGCACACGATGGTAAGAAAGCTGATATGGTTGCCTTTGTGATGAAAAGATTAGAATTCTTTAACAATAAAAAAGTAGAAATTGTTGCAACAGGAACAACTGGCGGTATGATACAAAGAGCTGGAGTTGATAAAGTAAAGACGGTTCTTTCTGGACCACTTGGTGGAGATGCTGAGATTGGTTCCATGGTTGCTAATGGACAAATAGATGCTGTTATATTCTTTAGAGATCCCTTAGATAAACATCCACATGATGTAGATATTTCTATGTTAATGAGATTATGTGATGTTCATAATTGTCCACTTGCTACAAATTATAGAAGCGGTGATATTATGATTAAATACTTTAAAACAAAAGTAGATTAATTTTTTCTAAAAAATAATATATAGTTCTATGAAACACTTATGGACACTATATCATGGAAGAAATTAAAATCACACATTTAAAACCAAACAGTCAAAGAATAGAAACTTGGATAGCACTTATCAATGATGAGGTAGTTGGTCATATCTATATGGAAAAAGAACCAGGGGATAAGATTAAATTTCTAGATGCTTGGGTACATGAGGATCATAGAAGAAAAGGAATTTTTAGATTACTTTGGGAGACTAGATGGAATCATGTTTCTGAAAACTATAAAGGTTATTTAATATATGCTTGGTGTAAAGAAAATAGTTTACCATTACTTTTAGAGAAAGGATTTAATTCAGGAGAAATATGCACTTATGTTGAAAAACTAATATAATTTTTATTATATTTGTAATTATGAAAGTAAGTTTTGATTTTGATAGTACCTTGTCAAGAGAGGACGTTCAAAAATACGCAAAAAGTTTAGTGGAAAAAGGATATGAGGTTTGGATAGTAACGTCTAGATGTGATACAGAGTCTGCTTTAGCAAAAGGATGGCATTGGGTTAAAAGACAAAATCAACAACTTTATGATGTTGCTGAAGATTGTGGTATTAAAGTCCAAAATATAAAATTCACCGAGTTCACAGACAAAATAGGATTTTTAAAAGGTAAAGATTTTATCTTTCATTTAGATGATGATGTTGATGAACTAATAGCTATCTTAGATAGTAAAGACACTTGTAAACCCGTTAATGTTGAACATTATGAGTGGAAAAAAACGTGTGATGAAGTATTAAGTAAAACCACTTTATAATTAAATCATATAATAAATAAAATAGTAACAATGAGTGAGTATTCAAATATTATTTATAGTAGAATCAAAATTTATCCAGATTCTATTGAGAATGAAATATTCAATCTCATTGACGAATGTTATCCAGAAACTGAAATCGAAAAAGTGATAGAACTTTTTTATCCAAATAACACATCAGAAGTTGATAAAGAGTGGTTATTAACTAATATAGGATCTGAAAGTATATTAATTGGTAGAGAAGATGAAATAATAACAACAGAAACTGAACATTTTTCACCAACCGGTTTCTTATCAGAGTTATATAAACTATCAGTTAAGCATGATTCAGATGCCTCAGTTTATTGTAAGTATTATGATGAAAATTTCAACTTAGTTGGTGGTGTTATAATAAAGGATGGTATATTTTGTGAGAAAGATGAGTGTTTATCACTTCAAATGCCAGAGTATGAGGATCCTAATTACAATCTATTCTTAGAGAGAATGTGGAAAATAGTTATAGACTCTCAAGATGATTATATTGATTATTGTGAAAAATCAATAGAAGAGTACTTAAAAGAAGGCAATAATCAAAAATATAACGATTGTCGATTAGAAGTTATTGCTAAAAAAATGTGGATTTTTAACCAAGATTAAATAAATATATATGGAGATAGGAAAAATGAAAATTTCAGAAGCATATGAGTATTTACAACCAATTGCTCAAGCTTATGGATTAAAGTTAAATAAAGCAAAGGATTTTAAATTTGCTAGATTAATATTAGTTAACCTTTATAATAGAGAATTGTTATGAAACTTTTTAAGAGAATTGAAAAATGGTTTGAGTTAAACCTAGGATGGGCTTTTGTTAACGGAAGAAAACAAGATGAATGGTGTGAGCATCTGAAAAGAAAATACCCAAGTGAATATGAAAAAACACAATCGTAAGATTGTGTTTTTTTTTATTGCATAAAAAAACCACCAATCGGTGGTTTAATTTATTATTTAACAATTTGAGATTGAATCTCACGAGCTCTAATCAAAGCAGATTCTTTAGTCTTAAAACCAGTCTCAACCATTTTCTTCCCGGTGAAAATTCCGATTGATGTTGATTTGGTTACTTCTTTTCCACCAACTCTACCAAGATTTTGTTTTTGACGAATACGGAATCCACCAACTTGACCAATTACTTTTCCTACATCTGCTCTTTTTGTTGCCATTTTTAATTTTTGTTTTTAAGATTAATTAATAAGTTTA
>Ga0222712_10007275_pt1 | contig 10745 bp, 5 predicted proteins | sample C33_657DmetaG_FD_165043 | JGI IMG/M metagenome (GOLD analysis project Ga0222712, IMG submission 165043) | Estuarine water microbial communities from San Francisco Bay, California, United States - C33_657D | ecosystem: Environmental > Aquatic > Marine > Unclassified | place: USA: California... | reverse complement strand
GATGCAAACAACAACCTGATCGGATACAAACTCAGGGGTGTAGGCATGAATGCAGGTAATCCTACAAGGGAGAATAATTTCCCCTCCGGCTCGGTAGACAATTTATTGATCGAATCATTGGACCATAGTTCACCCATCACCACCGGTGCCTGGAGAGCCCCCATCACCAACTTCCTGGCCTATGCAGAGCAGGCATTTCTCGATGAGGTAGCAGAGGCCATGGGAAAGGATCCCGTGCAAATGCGACTCGATCTGTTGCAGAAAGCACGCACCAATCCTGCCGGACCGGTTCGGTATGATATCGACCGCATGGAGACTGTCATCAAAACCGTTGCAGAAAAATCTCAGTGGGGCAAAAAGCCAGGCGTATCTCAGGGAATCAGCGTCTATTTTTCCCATGCTTCCTATGTAGGGCAGGTTTGTGATGTGGTGATGCAAGACGGTAAACCCCTGATCAAAAAAATCACCTCTGTTGCAGATTGTGGCGTGGTGGTGAATACTTCAGGCGCCCAGCAACAGGTGATGGGTGGTATTCTCGATGGCATGGGACATGCCATGTATGGAAAACTTTCATTCAATGCAGGCGAACCTGAACAGAAGAATTTCAATGTTTACAGACATATCCGCATGAAGGGCATTCCGGAAGTGGAAGCCCATTTTGTAGACAATGGAAAAGATCCAACCGGTTTGGGTGAACCAGCATTGCCACCAGCAGGAGGCGCAGTGGCCAATGCCATCTACAAGGCAACTGGAAAGCGGATGTACAAGCAGCCATTCATCGAACAGGAACCGCTCAAGACTGAAGAATAAAAACTACATACTGGAACATTTTCGATTTTATTGTGCCGACACAAAAGAACAATGAACATGAGGCAAAGGATCGAAACAATAGGTGAAAAGAAACTGGTAGGAAAGCGGATGACGCTTAGTTATGCTGATTACAGAATTGCTGAATTGTGGCGTGGCTTTATGCCAAGAAGAAAAGAAATAAAGAACTGCTTGTCTGCAGACCTGATTTCAATGGTTGTTTACAAACCAAATCATTTTACGGATTTCAAGCTGACAAACGAATTTGAAAGATGGGCGGCTGTAGAAGTATCCAACTTTGATGATGTGCCGGATGATATGGAAACTCATGTTTTACCAGGTGGCCAGTATGCCGTCTTTCATTACAAAGGTTCAAGTACAGACAGTGCCTCATTTTTTCAACAGATATACATGGTTTGGTTGCCGGCTTCGGACTTTGTTTTAGACAACAGGCCTCATTTTGAAGTATTGGGTGACAAGTATAAGAACAATGACCCTTTTTCGGAAGAAGAGATTTGGATACCCATAAAACCAAAAGCAAACTTTGTATCCAATCAATCCTTTGGATAAAAGATCAAGGCACTGTCATTGATTTTGAATTCCCCTTTGTCCAGCAGCCTGAAAACTTCTGAAGCTGCATAGATCATTGGGCCATACCCATGAGCAGCAAATTTGCTCACCGGTCTGTGGTAATAAAAGGCGGGGTCAAACGCCATGCCAGTGCCTACACATGTGCCTTCCACCTGCCCAGCAGCATTTACTTTTGAGGCAGCAGCATTCCAGCCCAATGCCACAACGGGTGCATAGACCAGCTTGTCCAACCATCCTTCATTGCAGGCTTTGGCAATGCAATAGGTATAGATGGATGTGGCTGAAGTTTCAAGATATGAATCCGACCTGTCCAGCAGCTGGTGCCAAAACCCTGTCCCATCCTGCAGTTTAACCAATCCCTCCACATGCTGTCGGAAAAGGTTCAGGACAAAATTCCTTTTGGGATGATTGGCTGGCAGGGCATCTAGCAATTCTGTCATCGTAAGCAAGGCCCATCCATTGGCCCTTGCCCAGTGAAAAGCAGGATGCGTCTGCATCCCCTGCACCCAGCCATGCATGAACAAGCCCTTGCTGGGAACAAACATTTTGCTGCTATAGGATTCCAGCTGGAAAATGGCATCATCCCAATAAGATTTGTTGTTGGTGTATTTGGCCATTTGCGCGAGGGCAGGAAGTGCCATGTACAAATCATCCAACCACAAGGTATTGTTGAGCGGACGGTTTCTGGCAATGGTCCTGTCAGGGAACCTGAACTCCTTTTTGGAAACATACTCCAGGTAATGGTTGATCTGGCCGTTGAGCCCGCTTGCCAGGCCCAGCATTTCTGCCTTGATCATGGATGCCGCCACTGCCCCACCATCATCCAATGCATGTGGTGCAACGGGCTGTCTTAGCGGAAAATCTGCATTCAAGGTCATCTCCCCTTTGTTGAGCTTATCCCTGAAAACGCCCGCCCAATGGGCAATGAACTCATGGCGGTCTTTTACATACTTGACATAATTTTTATCGCCTGTACTTTTATAGGCATTGAGCAAGGCACTATACACCACTCCCCATTCATAACTGGTTATCCTGAAAACTCCTTTTTTGAGAACAACATTGGGTGTAATAGATGCTGACACATCAACTTTTTTTCCTGTCAAAGTATCCAACAGTTCAGGAGGGGTATTTTGGTTGATGTAATTGAACACCCTGTCCAGCACACCCTTCACCATTACTTTGTCCGGAGCCTTGTATGGAGTGGGATAGTTGGCCGGCAAAAGGTGCAGCGGTGTATTGACATCATCTTTTTCCTGGGCAGTTGAGAGCAAGGAAAACAACATGCAAATGGCCACCCCAAAATTGTATCTGCGTAATTTCATGATAATCAATTGATATGCATTAAAGTTGAGATTTTTTACATCAAAATGACAAACGATGCAATATAAATATCGACAAACCTGTTGATTTTATTGGTTGAAACGTTCGGGAACGATTGCGTAAATACTTGGGGCAATTTGATAGAAATAGCTGAAAAAGGCGCAATTTAATGTGCTATTTTGCCAAAACCTATAACAGTATTCATTAAAAAAATTGCTATGAATGAAAAAATCCTAAAAAAAATGCGAACGCTGATCGCATGTGCCATGCTCACCTGCCTGATGGTGCATGTGGCCAATGCACAGGGTACATCTCCCCGTAAAATTGAGGGCGTTGTTACCAATGAACAAAAAGAACCATTGCAAGGTGTAGTGGTTGAAGACAAAAAATCCAATGCAGCTTCACTGACCGATGCGAATGGAAAATTTAGCATTTCAGTAAAGGGCAGTGGTTCTTTGTCCATGTCGTTCACTGGATATACCACCCAAGCTGTTGCTTACAATGAATCCAGCAGCATATTGAATGTTGTGCTTTTGCTGGATACAAAGGGACTTGAGGAGGTTGTGGTCGTAGGATATGCTACAGTAAAAAGAAAAGATGTAACTGGTTCAGTTGCAGGTATCGGTGCAAAAGACATCCGCTCCAGGCCGGTAAACAACGCTGTTCAATCCATGCAGGGTAAGGTAGCAGGTGTTGACATTTCATCAAATGAAAGGCCTGGTACCGTTGGATCCATCAACATCCGTGGTGTAAGATCCCTGACTGCTTCCAATTCACCTTTGTTTGTTGTGGATGGTATTCCACTTACAACAGGTGGAATAGACAACATCAATCCACAAGATATCGAAACGATTGACGTATTGAAAGATGCTTCCGCAACTGCGATTTTCGGATCCCGTGGCGCCAACGGTGTCATCATCGTAACAACAAAACAGGGCAAGTCTGGAAAAGTGGTCGTCAACTTCAACCACAACATCACTTCAGAAACCCTGAATGACAGCAGAAAAATGTTCAATGCAGGCGATTACATCACTTACCGCAGGTGGGCTTATTATTATGCTGGTTTGAACCAAACAACTGGTGTAAGCACCTACCCAAGGGGGGACCAGCCTACCATTGCTACCGACAAGGTATTTTTCGCAGCCACGAGTGATCCTGCCGCCTGGGCCAATATCGAAAAAGGATGGGCTTCTGGCACATGGGACGGATCAAAAGTTACCACCACAGACTGGGGGGCCATCGTAAAGCAAAACTCCATTACTTCAGACAACCTGTTGAGTGTAAGCGGTGGTACTGATAAATTGAAGGCTTACGCATCTTTGGGCTACCTGAACAATACAGGTACAATCAAAGGGCAGTCCTTCCAGCGTTATACAGCCAAAGTCAACCTGGACTTCAACGCTACAAAATGGTTCTCGCTCGGAAGCAACCTCAATGTCAATTACAATATGCAGCAATTCGGCCAGTCAGGAAGAGGTGTTGCCACCATTGGAAGCCCCTCAGGCGGTTTGTATGAATCTTCCAGGTCCATCTTCCCTTATGCAGTGCCTTATGATGCGAACGGAGACAGGATCTTGTTCCCCGGTGGTGACAATGCCATCAAAAATGTTGTAGATGAGTGGTTGTATAATATCGATCAACGCGAGACCCTCAGGACATTTGGTAGCATTTACACCCAACTGAATTTCGGTTCCATTTTCCCGGCATTGAAAGGCTTGAGATACAGGATGAATTTTGGTCCGGACATTTCACAATATGAAAATGGCGGATACATTGATTCCAAATCAGTGGCAAATGGTGGTAGCACCAGCTGGGCTTCTGTGAACAACGAAAAGAGATTCTCCTATACACTGGATCATCTTTTGTACTATGACAAATCAGTAGGAGACCATACATTTGGCTTGACACTCCTTCAAAGCCAGACAGCTTACAAGCTCAATGGACAGAGTGTAACAGGCAATGGCGTTCCGCTTGAAAGCCAGCGCTGGAATGCATTGACCAGTGGTGTGGTGACAGGTCAATTGACTACTGCATCCAACCTGGTTGAAACCCAGTTGCTTTCTTACATGGCCAGGTTGAACTACAGCTTCAAGGACAGGTACCTGCTTACTGTTTCAGCCCGTCAGGATGGTGCTTCCCAGCTGGCGGAGGGTTACAAATACTCTTTGTTCCCATCTGCTGCATTCGCTTGGAGGGTAAACCAGGAAAAATTCATGGACAATGTGAAATGGGTGAATGACCTCAAGCTGAGAATTGGTGCGGGTGTTACCGGAAACTCTGCTGTGGCTGCTTATTCTACACAAGGTGCTGTATTGTCCTTGTTCTACCCCAACAATGCCTCCAGTGTTGCCGGCACTATCCTGAATCCTTTGCTGGCAAACAAGGAACTGGGCTGGGAAAAAACAACCCAATACAACATGGGTGTAGATTTTCAACTCTTTGACCGCAGGTTGTCAGGTACCATTGATGTTTACAAATCAAGGACCACTGACCTGATCATGCAAAGGACCATCCCATCCGTTACAGGGTATACAACAACCTTTGCCAACATTGGAGAAACCGCCAACAGGGGTATCGACATCAGTTTGACCACGGTTAACATCAAAACCAACAATTTCAACTGGTCTACCACTTTCAATGCCTCCTGGCAGAAAGATGAGATTGTCAGCTTGTCCAATGGAAAGCAGGATGATATCGGCAACAACTGGTTTATCGGACAACCCATCGGTGTCATCTATGGCTACAAATCATTGGGCCTATGGCAAAAAACTGACGCTGCAGAGTATGCCAAGTTCAATGCCAATGGAAACACCTTCACCCCTGGCAATGTCAGGATCCAGGACGTAAATGGGGACAGTAAAATTGAACCCAATTTTGATCGCCAGATCATCGGTTGGACAAGGCCAAGATGGGTTGTGGGCATGACCAATTCACTGTCTTACAAGAATTTCACTTTCGATATTTTCATCTACGGCAGGTTAAACTACAAGTATAACTATGGTGGTGAAGTGCAGGCAGCCAGGAGTGTGAACAGGGTCATCAACTACTATAACGAGAACAATACGAATGCTGAATTCCAAAAGCCAATTTTCAACGCAGGTGGAGCAGCGGGAGATGCATTTTTCCCTGCACTGGGTTACCTCAATGCTTCGTTCCTGAAAATCCGCAACATTTCCATGTCTTACAACCTTAACAGCAAATCAACTTCCAAATTGGGTCTGTCTGGTTTGAGGGCATTCCTCCAGGTTCAGAATCCTGGTATGCTCACTTCGCAGATCAAATTTATGGACATGGATGTGGTTGGAAACACCTGGAACAGGGGTTACACTATTGGTATAAATGCTTCTTTTTAATACACTAGCACATGAAAAAATATTTTACTATCATCAAATTGGCAATCGTTACGCTTGTAATCATTGCTCAATCTTCTTGCCAAAAGGATTTCTTGAATGAAACCCTAAAGACAGACCGAAGCGGTGAATTCCTGAAAACAGATCAGGGAATCCTGCAATTGGCTGCTGGGGCCTATCATCAGGCCTTCGCTGTTCCCACCAATGGAGAGTGGTTCTATTCTGCAACCAACTATGGTACAGACGAATTCAGAATTGGAGGAGACCCTTCCAACTCACCATGGAACAATTATGACCAAACCTTCAACTCAGTGATTACAGTTGTAAACGGAAACACAGCAGCTGCAAATTTCCAGTGGGATGAGCTGTACAAGAGCATTGGTAATGCAAACCTGCTGATTGAAAATGCAACCAAAAGTGCATCCACATCAAGTGCTATCAAAAGCACATCATTGGGCGAAGGTTATTTTATCCGTGCTTTTTCCTACTTGAGACTGGTCTCACAATATGGTGCAGTTCCCCTTCAATTGGAACCACTTTCAACTGTAAAACTGGAGTTCACCAGATCAGAACCCAAGGATGTATATGCACAAATCATCGCAGACCTGAACAAGGCAAAAGATTTGTTGCCAACTACCGGTGCGCCTTCCAAGATCACCAAAAATGCAGCCTTGCATTTTCTTGCCAAGGCACATCTTTTCAGGGCCAGTGAGATCAACAGTGCATGGAATTCAGCAACGATTGCCACAGACCTCAGCACTGCCGTTACACTTTGTGATCAGGTCATTGCAGGCCATCCGCTGGCAGCAGACTTTGGTGCAATCTGGGATTACAGAGGGCCAAATTCAGCCAGCGAAAGGCTTCCTGAAATAATTTTGTCTGCACAAATGACCAATGACCTGAATACGAACAGGGGAACGGGCAACACCCAGCACCTTTATTTTGTCTCAAGGTATGATGTGCAAGACCAGATGGCAAGGGATATCACTGGAGACAGGCCATTCAGCCGTTTGGCAACCACCTATTATACCTACAGGCTCTATGACATGGTCAACGATTCCAGGTTCTGGAAATCATACAGGACAAAATTTGCCTTGAATGGAGCCAGCCCTGTTGCACCCAATGTAAAAGGTGACCTGGGCATCATGTTTGTCATCAATAAACCAGGTGATACAAGGTATCCCCTTTCAAAAATTGTAAAAGCCAATTCCGGTGCAAATCTTGTCAAGGATGTTTTTGGAACAGGAAAGATTATCCCAACAACCTATGTTGCCTATCCTAACGGAAGAACTACTGATGGTGCATTGAACACTGATTTGACTACTGCCGGACAGAGCTTCCCACCGCTGAGCAAACACATCGATGGATCCAGGTCTTCACTCAATGAAGTCATCGGTAACCGCGACTTCATTTTGGCAAGGTCTGCAGAAACCTACCTGATTGCTGCTGAAGCCAAAATTAGACTGGCAAAAGCTGGTACAGGTACCTACAATGATGCGCTCCCCTACATCAATGCTGTTCGTGATAGAGCCAGGTACAAAGCGGGTGAAAACCGTGCAGGATACTGGGATGGTGGAAACACACTGATTTCTGCATCACTTCAATCTCCTGGCGTTGGCAACTCCTTCTTTCCTGGAAATTCATACTATGAATCAAACAATATTCCAGTAACCACAGCCCAGTCTGCAAGCCTTTCCATTACTGATCCAACGAAGCTGCCAACACAAGATGAATTCATCTTAACGACGCTTGGAGCAACTGCTATCTATGATAAGATGCTCGGATTGGTGTTGAATGAAAGGTCTCGCGAATTGGCAGGAGAATACATCAGGTGGGCTGATTTGGCAAGAACCAAAACACTTGTGTCAAGGGCTAAAGCATTCAATGTGGAAGCAGCTCCGAAAGTTGCCGACCACCATGTATTGCGCCCTATTCCACAATCGTTCTTGGATGGAATTCAGGTCAATGGTAAAGGATTGACTGCAACAGAAAAAACTGCATTGCAGAATCCTGGGTATTAATATTACCGCAACAATCATACAAAAAAGCGACCATGAAATGATTCATGGTCGCTTTTTTTTGCAGCTTAATCAATGAGTGAATGATCAGTTCCAGCCACCCCCCAATGCTTTGTAAATATTGACTTTGGCTTCGAGTTGTTTCAACTTGATTTCAATCAATTCAATTTTCGATTCCAACGCTTCCCTTTGTGTCAGCAAAACTTCGATATAGTCTGCTCTTGCTGAACGAAAAAGGTTGTTGGAAATGGTGATAGATTGGGTGAGTATTTCCACTTCCTTGGCCTTGGTTTCATGGCTCTTCGTAAAGTTTTCCATTTTAGCCAGTTGGTTGACCACCTCAATATGAGCATTCAGGATGGACTGTTCATAGCGATAAACCGCCTGGGTTTGAGTGGCATTGGCATTAAAATAGATGGCCTTGATTGCATTCTTGTTGATCAGGGGTGCTACCATGTCTCCAGCCAGATTATAAAGGATAGACTCAGGTGAGATCAAATGTGTCGGATTAAATGCCTGGAAACCAACACCTGCATTGAGACTGAAGGAGGGATAAAAATTGGCCTTTGCAACCTGTACATCTAATTTTGCCGCTGCAAGGTCAAGTTCGGCTTTTCTGATATCTGGACGGTTCAGCAACAATTGGGAAGGCAGTCCTGCAAAAATCGGATCTGGCACCAAATCATTAAACCCTCCGGCATTTCTCACTACACGCTGTGGAAACCTTCCCGCCAAAAGATTGATCCTGTTCTCAGTTTCAATGATTTTCTGCTGGATATCAAACTGAAGGTTTTTTGTGTTGAGCAGTTGGGCCTCAAACCTGTTGACAGCCAATTGCGAAACCTTGGCAGCTTCTTTCTCCAGTTTCACAACACGAAGCGCACTGCTTTGGAGTTCAATATTCTGTTGAACAATTGCCAGGAGATTATCAAGTGCCATCAATTCATAATAGGAACTGGCAATTTCCGCTATGATATTAGTGACCATGAAATTTTTCCCTTCAACACTGGACAAATAACGCAGGACTGCTGCTTTTTTCGCAGTGCGCAGCTTCTTCCACACATCAAGTTCCCATGAGAAATAGGTGCCTGCCATAAAATCGCCAATATACTTAGGACCCTTGTTGGGATTGGCTTTCAGGTCTTCTTCTGAAAATCCATCCCATGTATATTTCCCAGCCCTGTCAGGACCTGCTCCTCCACGAAAATGAAGGAATGGGAGGTACTCTCCCTTTCTGGCCGTGATTTCATTGTTGCTGATGTCAATTTCCTGCAAGGTGATGTTGAGCTCCTGGTTGTTCTTCAAAGCCGTATCAAGAAGCGATATCAGGTAAGGATCATTGAAATAAGTTTTCCACTTTACATTGGCCAGGTTGGTTGTATCACTGCTTCCTTGATAGACAGAAGGAGTTGTCTTGTTTTCCTGTTTTCCAGTAATGGCAGGAACTTTACAGGCACTCCATAAGATGAATACCAGCAGGATGAGTGCATGATGGGTTGTTATTTTATTTTTCATTTTTATTACTGATTCGTTTCATGATACTTTGAATTCTTTTGCCAAGTGCAGCCTCAGAATGGCTTTCCACATACTCTTCACTCAATGGCACTTCATCTTCACCTTTGATGAGTTGCCTTCCTTCCTGTAGACTTCCAAAGATGTAGTAAAGACCTGGCACTAAAATGACACCAAAAATGGTTCCGAACAACATCCCGCCCAGGGCAGAAGCACCAATCGTATGGTTACCGACAGCTCCTGGTCCGGTTGCGATAACCAATGGAATCAAGCCTGCGATAAAGGCAAAGGAAGTCATCAGGATGGGCCTGAACCTTGCTCTCGCCCCTTCAACGGCAGCCTGAAGCACGGTCATGCCTTTGTTGTGTTGTTGTACTGCAAATTCAACAATCAATACTGCATTTTTCCCCAGCAAACCGACAAGCATGATGATACCAACCTGTGCATACACATCATTGCCAAGACCCATTGCTTTTAGGAACATCAGTGATCCGAAAATACCCGGAACAATGGACAAGATTACTGCAAGTGGAAGAATGAAGCTCTCATATTGTGCAGAAAGAATCAAGTAGACGAAAAAGATGACAACCAGGAATATATAGAGGGCTTCATTTCCTCTCCTTGCCTCATCATAAGAAAGACCTTCCCATGCAATATCATAGCCCCTGGGCAGCTTTTGTGCGGCTACTTCTTTGATGGCATTGATGGCATCTCCGGAAGAATACCCTTTGGCAGGAGTACCATTGATCAATGATGAAGTATACAAGTTATAGCGGGCAATCTCATTGGGTCCCTGCGTTTTCTTGATCTTCATGAATGCTGAATAGGGAACCATTTCTCCATGATCATTTTTAACGAACATGTTCAAGATGTCTGAAGGTTGTTTCCTGAATTCTGGACCTGCCTGAGTATATACTTTATAAAAATTGTTGAACCTAATAAAGCCCTGCTCATAGGTACTGCCAACCATTATATTCAGGTTTTCCATCGCGGCACCCAAGGAAACCCCTTTTTGCATGGCCAGTTTATTGTCTATCAAAATTTCATACTGGGGATATTTGGCTGAGTAAAACGAAAACAAACCAGTGATCTCTTTTCTTTTCTTCAGCTCCTCAACAAATGCTGCATTAACCTGATCAAACTCCTG
>Ga0222712_10007273_pt1 | contig 10747 bp, 8 predicted proteins | sample C33_657DmetaG_FD_165043 | JGI IMG/M metagenome (GOLD analysis project Ga0222712, IMG submission 165043) | Estuarine water microbial communities from San Francisco Bay, California, United States - C33_657D | ecosystem: Environmental > Aquatic > Marine > Unclassified | place: USA: California... | reverse complement strand
TGAGTACATTTCTTCTCACGCTTGGTGGATATACTGTGAAATATGCCCCGATTTATCTTCCGTGTGAAGAAGCACGTATTCGTACTCAACTTCTCATTTTTGAAATTCTTTTTTTCAGACCTTTCATTCTTGCTTTCAAAGTTTTCACATTTGGGGTCAAAATTTTCATTTGGCTGATTTGTGATTCTTTTCATCACTTTACCCCATTCATCGTTTTTGATCCGTTTTAGCACTCACTTCGTTGGCGGCCCAGGAGCTGCCCTGGCCACCTGACTTAAGGCTGTCCTCACGTCACGTTCACTGAGCCAACTTCGTTGGCTCCTGCCCATGTTCTGGGCCGCAGCCTATTTCATAGGCTGCTCTCTTACGAGTAGATTTTTTTATAAAAATGTTTGTTCAAAGAAAATGAAAACAAATTGTCATTTTTTGAGGAACAGTACCTCTTTTTTAAAAAGACAAAAAGGGAGTCAAGCCGAGTCACGATGAGCAGCCAGCTTCGTTGGCTCCTTATGGGTTTGGTTTGGCTGCTAGTTGTCGATTTCACTGAAGAGGAATGGAGAAAAACAATGTCACCACAAACAGAAACAAAAGCAACAGCAGGATTTAAAGCTGGGGTAAAAGATTACCGTCTAACTTATTACACTCCTGATTACGAAGTAACAGAAACAGATATTCTTGCAGCATTCCGTATGACACCTCAACCAGGTGTACCAGCAGAAGAAGCAGGTGCCGCTGTAGCTGCAGAATCATCAACAGGGACTTGGACTACAGTATGGACTGATGGTTTAACAAGCCTTGATCGTTACAAAGGTCGTTGCTATGATATCGAGCCAGTAGCTGGTGAAGATAATCAATACATTGCATATGTAGCATATCCAATTGACTTATTTGAAGAAGGTTCAGTAACTAACCTTTTCACATCAATTGTAGGGAACGTTTTTGGTTTCAAAGCTCTTCGTGCTCTTCGTCTAGAAGATTTACGTATTCCACCAGCTTATGCAAAAACTTTCTTTGGAGCACCACACGGTATCCAAGTTGAACGTGATAAACTGAACAAATATGGTCGTGCTCTTTTAGGATGTACAATCAAACCAAAATTAGGTCTATCTGCGAAAAACTACGGTCGTGCAGTTTATGAATGTCTTCGTGGTGGTCTTGACTTCACAAAAGATGATGAAAACGTAACTTCACAACCATTCATGCGTTGGAGAGATCGTTTCCTTTTCTGTGCAGAAGCTATCTTCAAAGCACAAGCTGAAACTGGTGAAATTAAAGGGCACTACCTAAACTGTACTGCAGGAACATCTGAAGAGATGCTTCGTCGTGCAGAATTCGCAAAAGATTTAGGTGTACCTATCGTTATGCATGACTACCTAACAGGTGGGTTCACAGCAAACACAAGTTTAGCAAACTATTGCCGTAACAACGGTCTTCTTCTTCACATTCACCGTGCGATGCACGCTGTAATTGACCGTCAAAGAAATCACGGGATTCACTTCCGTGTATTAACAAAAGCTCTTCGTATGTCTGGTGGTGACCACCTTCACTCAGGAACTGTTGTAGGGAAATTAGAAGGTGAACGTGATGTAACTTTAGGATTTGTAGACATCATGCGTGATGCTTACATTGAAAAAGATAGAAACCGTGGTATTTACTTCACACAAGATTGGTGTGGTTTACCAGGTGTAATGCCAGTAGCTTCTGGTGGTATTCACGTATGGCACATGCCAGCACTTGTTGACATCTTCGGTGACGACGCTTGTCTTCAATTTGGTGGTGGTACACTAGGTCACCCTTGGGGGAACTGTCCTGGTGCGGTTGCAAACCGTGTAGCTCTTGAAGCGTGTGTACAAGCACGTAACGAAGGTCGTAACCTTGCTCGTGAAGGTGGTGATGTTATTCGTGCAGCATGCAAATGGAGTCCAGAATTAGCAGCAGCTTGTGAAGTTTGGAAAGAAATTAAATTCGAATTCCAAGCTATGGATACTCTATAAAAAAATTTACAGCTCACTTGACCCAAAGACTGGGGCCAACTTCGTTGGCCCCATTGGGCACCTGAGCTGATGAGGAGCCAACTTCGTTGGCTCCTCATCGTCGCTCCGGTGGGAGCCTCGTGCAGAGGCTGCTGATGACCACAGGTCAAGTCCACGCTGAACTCTATCACTGAGCCTATTTTATACGCTGATGCACCAATGAGTTGGAAGACTTCCAATGAAATTTTGCTATTAAAATATCTGAGTTTAAAATAATATTTATGCAATTGGTTCGCCAATTTTGAATGCTCCAACGGCCAACTTTGTTGGCTGCTCTCCGCTGAGCAATAGAGCGAACTCAGAATTTTAAATGAGATATTTTTTGCGTAAATTTCTGAGCTCTTTTTCAATTTTTCGAGCCAAGCCATCAGACAAGCAGTTTGACGAAAGAGTTGGATGCACCTTTTTGATTTCAGATGGTACCCGAGAAGAGCTCGCTGAATTGGCTTCTTGCTCCCCATTTCAGAGACAGCAGCTCCGTGCTCTATTTGCAAACCATATTTCATTCTTTGAGAGCTGCTCTCTTTCGAATCTGACTCGGTTGAAAAAGATTTATTATTTGCAAATAGAGTTAGATAAAGTATAACGAGTTCTTTACATTTTGCAACAGCACTCGAGAAAATGACTTTACCGCTCGCACCCATAGACGGGAAGCAGCCCATGAAATGGGCTCCAGCAGATCATGGAGTTGGCTGCTCCCGAAGGGCCCGTGCCTACAATTCATTTGGGCGAGTTCGTGGAACAGGCCGTGGCGCCGGTGGCAGCGCAGGACGACCAGGAATCCTTTCCGGAAAAAGTTGATGTTCTTCGAATCGAAGTCGCCTGTTAACCTGCTGATTTTTAAAATTGATTAACGGGGCAACAGACTGCTGACGTCGGCTGCAATTTGGATTTGCTTCAAGACGCAGTTCTTTCTGCTGTCTCACCGGAAATGTCATTTTCACAAGTCTTGCCGGCCCCCCAAGCGAGCGGGAGGGTGTTAATCTGTCTGCTGAACTTTGCTGAAATGGCACAGCGCCATCAGGCAAAGTACCCGGAACAAAACCCGGAACAAAAACGCTATCGGCATTGACCATTTTAAGTGGGGAAGCACCAGGCGCAACAATTTGTGTTGCAACATAAGCATCCTGGGAAGGTACAGGTAACAATCCTTCAAGTTGTAAATTTTGCATCCGAAAGGCTGTTGCCGCCAGTTGAAGGACCTTTAAAACATCTTCTCCATCTTTAAAGATAGAGTTTTTGCAGGTTATTGTCTGCTGAACGAGAGCCGCCCTTTTGTCAAGTGTGATCCATGGATCAGGAGACAATCCATCCACATGATGGTAAAATGGCGAGAAACTGTAATAGCTCGTAGGCCCTACGTACTCGCCGAGATAAAAATCGCTGCAGTCGGCACGCAGCTGGTCTTGAAAAAGAATCAAGAAATCGTTCTTTTCTTGATTTCCAGATGGCAGGCCGGGGGGCTGAATTCGATTGATATCAATTTCTGGAAAATAATTACCAGTGTCTTGATTGAATTCAAGGCGAATTGGTGCGATTCTTGACCGCTGGCTACTTAAACCACGACACGAAACTACGCCCAGATCGTACTTGAGTTCCATCAAGTTGCCAAAAATCTCATTCATAGTTTCTGTAATTGAGTCAACCATCGCTTGAGAGATGGAAGGATTTGACTGGCTTGCCAACACATCAAGGTTTGATTTGGCAATTTTTTCACCTAGTTCCATCAAATCGGGAGAAAGAATAACGAAGCCATTATGCTGAAAACAGAACGATTCTAGCTGCCTGAAGTAGATTCGAAGAAGTTCTTGTTTTCTCGGCAACTCAGCCAGGTCTACAGACAGTTTGGCCAACCCACTCTCACCGCGATCTGCCGTGTAGGCATAAACCCTTTGCTCCGTGCGAATCATTTCGCGCGCTGAATCAAAAGGTTTTGATGGTGAAAAAATAGCATGAAAGGTTTTTTCGTGCATTTTTTCCCGTAAAAAGCCCGGATCAACGTGTTTTATCGGCAAATTTGTTTTCACCAGCCCTACATTCAAAGGACCTAAAAGTGATGCGTGGAATACATTTGATGGAAACCGTTTTGGTTGGACAAATGTCTGAACGGAACACATCTGAGGAGCTTTTGGAAGCGAAGCTCTCCGGGAGATACCCCCTCCACGGTGCGTGAGAAGACAAAAAAAGGCCACGAGAACAATAAGCAAGCCTGTTTTTGTTTTTTTGACAAAAACAAGAACTTTTTCGATAAAAATTTTTTGTTTCATATGGGATGATAGAAATAGATTTTTATGACGAACTCGTCGAACTGCTGCCAACGACGTTGGCAGCAGTTCGACGAGTCAAGCTCACTCCATGAAGTGATGGTTGGCCAACAGAGTTGGCTTTCGCATCATTCATGAGTTTGTTCTTTGAATTAAGCGTTGATTGCTGTTTCAGCAGCAGCTAAGTCAAGTGGGAAGTTGTGAGCGTTACGTTCGTGCATAACTTCCATACCAAGGTTAGCACGGTTAACGATATCAGCCCAAGTGTTGATTACGCGACCTTGTGAGTCTACAACAGATTGGTTGAAGTTGAAACCGTTAAGGTTGAAAGCCATAGTTGAAATACCTAGAGCTGTGAACCAAATACCGATTACAGGCCATGCTGCAAGGAAGAAGTGAAGTGAACGTGAGTTGTTGAAAGAAGCGTATTGGAAAATTAAACGACCGAAGTAGCCGTGAGCTGCAACGATGTTGTAAGTTTCTTCTTCTTGACCAAATTTGTAACCAGCGTTAGCTGATTCATTTTCAGTAGTTTCACGGATAAGTGAAGATGTCACTAAAGAACCGTGCATAGCAGAGAATAGAGAACCGCCGAAAACACCAGCTACACCAAGCATGTGGAATGGGTGCATAAGGATGTTGTGTTCTGCTTGGAAAACAATCATGAAGTTGAATGTTCCAGAAATACCAAGAGGCATACCATCAGAGAATGAACCTTGTCCGATTGGATAGATAATGAATACTGCAGTTGCAGCTGCTACTGGAGCAGAGTAAGCTACAGCGATCCATGGACGCATTCCTAAACGGAATGATAATTCCCATTCACGACCCATGTAACAGCAAATACCGATGAAGAAGTGGCAAACGATTAGTTGGTAGCAACCACCGTTGTATAACCATTCGTCAACTGAAGCTGCTTCCCAAATTGGATAGAAGTGAAGACCAATAGCGTTAGATGTTGGAATTACTGCACCAGAAATGATATTGTTTCCGTAAAGAAGAGAACCAGAAACTGGCTCACGAATACCATCGATATCCACTGGAGGAGCTGCGATAAATGCAATGATGAATACAGATGTAGCTGTTAATAATGTAGGAATCATTAATACACCGAACCAACCGATATAAATACGGTTTTCTGTTGATGTGATCCATTCGCAGAAACGAGCCCAAACTGTTGCGCTTTCGCGTCTTTCTAAAGTTGCTGACATAATTTTTTGTGATTTTTATAAAAAGAAAAGTCAAAATTGAAACCAAGAAAATCTTGTTTTCAACTCAAAAATAAAACCAAAAGGTCGAAAATTGAAATGACTTTATCACCCCAAAAAAATGAAACAAGATTGAACCAACACGACTTTCGGTCATGCTCGCTGCAGGAACCTCAAAAAGAGGGGCCCACAAGTTTAAAAAACCACAGGTGGTTTATGAAAAACATCAAAAGATATTTTGGAAATTTTCATAGAAATCAAAAAATGATTTCGAAATAAACTTGAAAAACTTTTCCAGTTCGGTTAAAGAAAGAGTACCATAAAAAGAAAAATTGTGCAAGTTTTTTAATCCTCATGAACTAGAGCACTTGATGGAGAGAAGATGAGTTAAAGGGTCAAGACCGTGAGAACAGACGTTCGCGGGAGCCACCTTCAGAGGCTCCTGCAGCCAATTTTGCTGGCTGTGAAGGATGCTGGCTCACTTCCGTGACAACTGCCGAAAAAATGGTCAGAAGACTTTTCAAAGAGCTCTGAGAAAAAAAGCTTTCTTGCCAACTTCGTTGGGACAAGGGAGCATCCTGGTGCTCCCGTGAAACGTTAACCCGCGGGAGGGCGTCCTTGGGTCGGACGAACCTCTCTTTGAGGTGAGCCCACTTCGTTGGCTGGTCCTGCAGTTTCAACTCGACCAGCTGGTGGAGCTTCGAGTCGTAAAGGCACCTGCCGACCGGTAATTTGAACACTTTGAAGCGTTTTTGCTAATTGGCGCGTTCAAGGACTTGCCGGACCAGAACGCTTTTGGTGTTTCGGATGAGGGGAACGAGAAAAAGGAGAATTCGGAGAACTGGTCGCAAGAGTCACTTGATTTCGAGGTGGCGAACCATAGTCCACCCCTCCAGCCCCACCACCGTCAGTCGGAGCACCAGCAGCAGCCACGGTCGTTGGTTCCTCACCTGTCACAGCCAACGAAGGTGGCTGCCCTGCCCCATCTGCTGATGGAGCCCCGCCCGCTTCTTCCAGAGCACCAGGAGCAGCTACCGTCCGTGCCGCAGCCAACGAAGGTGGCTCCCCTGGGGGAATTTCTTGACCATCAACCGCAGGCAACGCAAGTTGTGGGTGTTGTGGCTGCAACAGAACAAGCAATGGTCCAAAATCAACTTCAGTAGAAACCGACGAGACCTCACTTTCACTACCAAGCCCTTCCCCATCCTCGCCGCCGCCAAGAGGACCAGGAATCATGGCCAACAAATCATCTGATGTGGCAGATGATGATCTTGATGCATCCGCGACAACAGGCTCAATAAACTCTAACCAAGGCTCCGGTCCATACTGAAAAACTTGTTCAGCGGCAAATTGCAGGGTGGCTTGTTGCAGAAGATTTTTAAGGCTCGGGTCACCAGTTTCTACACTCGGAAAAAATGCAAGTTCTTCATAGGCTTGAAGAAACTCGGCTCTGCTCAACTCAACGGGTTTTTCATTCCAGTTTACCGGGTAGCCAACTTCGTTAGCTGCTATAAAATGGTGACCAGTCATAAGAGTTTCCAGAAATTGGATCCTGGCCACAATAGAACTGTAAAAAAGTACTTTTCACTTCTTGCTGAAAAAGGGTGAAGAGAGCATCGTTTCCCTCACCAGAAAGATTCGTGGGTAATGGAGGTTCAATTTTGTCTCCAGGAAAGTGCAGAACAGGTTGCCCAAAAAAATCAAGACCTCTCTCAAGAACCAAAATTCTATGTTCGAGTGAACTTGTCTTTCTCAACTTTGTCAGACAGACATCAAAATGATTTCTCAAAATCCGCTGAAGTAAATTTTCTGCCTGCGTATACAATTGGGTGGAAACAACTATGACACTCTTGTCCAAGTGTGGATTCAAAATAAAATAGCGCTCATGCCGTTGAATAAAATTGCGTCTCATTTTAATGTCCAAAATGAGTTGATCAGCTTCCTTTTTTCATTCGTGAGTTTTTGGAGAGATAATCGCATATAGCAGCCCATGAAATGGGCTCAGGATGATGAAAACACAGGATTTGAGTCTGATGGACAAGAGACTGCGCGATTTCCGCTTTCGTTAAAATTTTTTCCATCCTTTCAAGTGGAAATTCATTTGGCTGAATATTCTCAAGGCCTCGAAATTGACCACACTCACTCTGAAGAAGCTCGTCAACAGAATCAAACCGTTGCTCCAGCGAAACCCCAGTAGTAAGAAGATTACGCTTAAATTCCGGCTGACAAGAATGGATCCTATCGATTTCTCGGCCAATCCAGCCTTTACTGGCTGCACCAAGGAAAGCAGCCTGAAGGGCAACTTCCTTTGTCGCAGGAGACAGATTTTGTACAGCCGAGAGGGTGGCAGGTTTCGTCGACTTGAGTTTTTGTTGAGGAGCAGAGGTTTGGAGTGTTGGCGTCCATTGAGGTTCAAAATGTCTTTTTGCTATTGTTCGTGGAACGACGCAAGAGAGAAAAAATGCCGTGAAACCCAAGCCAACGGCACAAACAATTTTTGTGACTGAGACACTATGCTTCGACAAAGAACCAACAGTCTTAGAGCCATGCAAAAGTCACCGAAGCAGCTTGCCAAATTTTTTACTCATAGATTTTTTGACCAGAATACTCACCCTCAAAAATAAAAAAGGGTGATTTCGAAACTCGCCAGTTTCACAAGCACCCTTACGAGGTGCAGCAGCCAATGAAATTGGCTTGGCAGTTTTTGATCAAAAAAGGGCCATACCCCCAGGGGAAGTCGAATCCCCGTTGCCTCCGTGAAAAGGAGATGTCCTAGGCCACTAGACGATGGGGGCGAGTGGTAACGAAAAATGAATGCACGAAACCCACTTTCTCTCCAAAAACTTCAGAGCAAATCGTTGTCACCTTCGTGGGCACGCAGGCGTGGAGTCACCAAGACCGTGGTGAGCCACCAGCGGCCTATGCAAAGGGCAGCAGCCAACTTCGTTGGCTGCCCGAAGGTTATGGTGTCTGCTGCCAACATCGTTGGCCAGGAGCCCATGAAAAGGGCTCCTGCCGCGTATTTCGCCGTATTTCGCAAGGTGCAGCATCCAACTTCGTTGGCTTTTCTCTGGCATCAGCAAATCTTTCCAAAAAGCTTCCCTTTCAGTATTGTAGCTATTTAAAGTGTTACCACCAAATTCGAGAAGGGTTGGTGTAGTTCTTTTAAACCGTGGAAACCAGAGGGGGACACACGTTTGACAGTGTGTCGAAAAGCAACTGAGGCTCCAGCATCCTCGAGCAGGCACCGAAGTTGTCTGCTGTGGGGTGTTGGGCCGCAGTCTCTTTCTTGATGTTGATCAAAATCACACGGTCTTCTAGGAAATCTCAGCGTTCACTTGATTCCTCAACCGGCTAGTCTCGCCGGGACCTCAGAGAGTACTCATCTTGAGGTGCACTTCAACCTTATATGCTTTCAGGTCTTATTGACTCCGCACATAGCTACCCAGCGTTTACCCTTTTAGAAAAAAATTCTGTGGATAACTGGTACACCAGTGGTGCGTTCCTTCTGGTCCTCTCGTACAAAGAAGAAATCCTCTCAATACTCTACCGCCTCCACTGGATATGGACCGAACTGTCTCACGACGTTCTGAACCCAGCTCACGTACCGCTTTCACTGGCGAACAGCCAGACCCTTGGGACGTACTACCGCCCCAGGATGCGATGAGCCGACATCGAGGTGCCAAACCTCCCCGTCGATGTGAACTCTTGGGGGAGATTAGCCTGTTATCCCTAGAGTAACTTTTGTCCGATGAGCGACGGCCTTTCCACGCAGCACCGTCGGATCACTAAGGCCGACTTTCGTCCCTGCTTGACTTGTAGGTCTCGCAGTCAAGCTCCCTTCTGCCTTTGCACTCTTTGACTGATTTCCGTCCAGCCTGAGGGAACCTTTGCACACCCCCGTTACCTTTTAGGAGGCGACCGCCCCAGTCAAACTGCCCGCCTGAGACTGTCAAATGGGGTTCTTTCCCCTCATTTTGAGAATTCTAGTGTGTCCAGAGTGGTATCTCACTGATGGCTCCACAAAGGCCGGAACCTCTGCTTCAAAGCCTTCCACCTAAGCTGCGCAAGACAAACCCAAACTCAATCCCAAGTTACAGTAAAGCTTCATAGGGTCTTTCTGTCCAAGTGCAGGTAGTCCGCATCTTCACAGACATGTCTATTTCACCGAGTCTCTCTCTGAGACAGTACCCAAATCGTTACGCCTTTCGTGCAGGTCGGAACTTACCCGACAAGGAATTTCGCTACCTTAGGACCGTTATAGTTACGGCCGCCGTTCACCAGGGCTTCAGTCGCTAGCTTCTCCGAAGATGACCAACTTCCTTAACCTTCTGGCACTGGGCAGGCGTCAGCCCCCATACATCGTCTTACGACTTCGCGGAGACCTGTGTTTTTGGTAAACAGTCGCTTGGGTCAAGTCACTGCGGAAAAGTTTTCACTTTTCGCCCCTTCTTCCGAAGTTACGGGGCCATTTTGCCGAGTTCCTTAGAGAGAGTTCTCTCGCGCCCCTTGGTATACTCTACCCGCCTACCTGTGTCGGTTTACGGTACAGGTGAAAACAAAAATTAGTTGACAAGATTTTCTAGGAGCTTTCGCTCGTCCCTTGGAACTCTTTGCATTCAGTGGAGGAATATTAACCTCCTTTCCATCGACTCCGCCTGTCGGCTACGTCTTAGGTCCTGACTAACCCTCCGCGGACGAACCTTCCGGAGGAACCCTTAGGCTCTCGGGGCAGCAGATTCACACTGCTGTTTTCGTTACTCAAGCTGACATTCTCACTTCTGCACGGTCCACAAGCACTTCCGTGGCTGATTCATTCCCTGCAGAACGCTCCCCTACCATTACATGAACTGTAATTCATAGCTTCGGCAGAATACTTAGTCCCGGTCATTTTCGGCGCAAGAGCGCTCGACCAATGAGCTGTTACGCACTCGTTCAAGGATGGCTGCTTCTAGGCAAACCTTTTGGCTGTCTTAGCACTCCCACCTCCTTTGCCACTTAGTATTCATTTTGGGGCCTTAACTGATGATCTGGGCTGTTTCCCTCTTGACAATGAACCTTATCGCCCACTGTCTCACTCACGTCCTGTATAGTGAAAAGTATTCTGAGTTTGTTACGATTTGGTACCGCTCTCGCAGCCCGCACCGATACAGTGCTTTACCCCTTTTCCGTTCATAGTCCGTGGCTGCGCCTCAACGCATTTCGGGGAGAACCAGCTAGCTCCGAGTTCGATTGGTATTTC